>ERZ1673752.1022-NODE-1022-length-42791-cov-6.591445_pt1 | contig 42791 bp, 35 predicted proteins | sample MGYA00580195_ERZ1673752 | MGnify/ENA primary metagenome ERZ1673752 (study PRJEB41218, sample SAMN15661744) | gut metagenome | host: Homo sapiens | place: Canada: London | collected 2015-08-20/2019-03-30 | study: EMG produced TPA metagenomics assembly of...
TATTTATGAGATTACGTAATATTCCCGGGGCGAAGGATGCGATTTTGGAGTGTGATTGGGTGATTGATGAGCCGGAGAGGTTTAAAGGGAAGTGGGAGAGCGTTTTTGGGGAAAAGAGGCCGCTTTTTCTTGAGGTTGGCATGGGGAAAGGCCGCTTTTTGATGGATATGGCGCGGCTGCATCCGGAGAGAAATTTTATAGGTATTGAAATGTATGACAGCGTGCTTCTTCGCGCTTTGCAGAAGAGGGAGGAGCTTGAGGTGCAGGGAGAGAGTTTTTCCAATCTGGTGTTTATCCGGGTGGATGCGAGATTACTGCCGGAGATTTTTGAAAAGGATGAGGTTGACGGAATCTATCTGAATTTCTCTGATCCGTGGCCGAAGGCAAGACATGCCAAAAGGAGACTTACTTCCAGAGAGTTTCTGGCCAGATATGAGCAGGTTTTGAAAAAAGATGGCGTTGTGGAATTTAAGACGGATAACAGGGGGCTGTTCGAATTTTCTCTGGAAGAGGTGAAGGATTCCAACTGGAATCTGGAGGTTTGTACTTTTGACCTTCATCATGATGAGGAACTGGTGAAAGGCAATGTGATGACAGAGTATGAGGAGAAGTTTTCCTCCATGGGTAATCCGATCTGTAAGATGGTAATTAAGCAGAAATAGAGGGAGCAAGATGCAGGAAGAAATTTTTGAGAAGTATCCGATTCCTAAGGCGTATTTTAAGCTGGCACTGCCTGTTGTGTTCAGCATGGTGGTTTCGCTGGTCTATAATATGGTAGATACTTATTTTATCGCAGGAACAGGAAATACGGATCTGGTGGCTGGTGTTGCACTGGGAACGCCGATCTTTACGCTGATGATCGCTCTTGGTGATATTTTCGGACTGGGTGGAAGCTCTTTTATTTCCAGGCTTTTCGGGGAAAAACGGTTCGAAGATGCAAAGAGGATCAGTGTATTTAGTTTTTACGGGGGAATCATCTGCGGCGTAGTGACTGCGGCTGTGCTGATGCTTTTCCGTAGTCAGATCCTTGGGCTTCTGGGAGCAAGCGAGGCTACCTGGGAGTATGCGTCACAGTACTATACCTGCATTGCCCTTGGTGCGCCGTTTATTATCGTTGCGCTGACGCCGTCTAATCAGCTTCGTACAGAGGGTTTTGCCACAGCTTCTATGATCGGGTCTGTGCTTGGTGCTGTTGTGAATATCATTCTGGACCCGGTTATGATCTTCGGGCTTGGCTGGGGTGCAGCCGGAGCTGCAACGGCTACAGTGATCGGTAATGTCTGCACAGATATTTTCTTTGTGTGGTTTCTTATAAAAAAGAGCAGAAATCTTTCTGTGAATCCGAAAGGTTTTCACATCTCAGGTGCAGAGATTGGGGCGGTTTTTGCTATCGGCATTCCGGCTTCTGTGACCAATCTGATGCAGAGTATCGGGATCGCGTTGACCAATCGTGCGCTGCTTGGATTTGGTGATGATAAAGTTGCTGCTATGGGAATCGTTATGAAGATCAATATGATCGCTGCCCTGGTGCTGGTTGGCTTTGCTTTTGGCGGGCAGCCGCTGATCGGTTACAATTACGGTGCGAAGAATCGGGAGAGACTGAAAGGGACATTGAAGTTTGCCTATCTGTTTGAGGGTGGGCTGGCTCTTGTACTGATGACTGTGCTGGGATTTTTTGCCCCGCAGATGGTTAGTGTCTTTATGAAAGATCCGTCCGTTGTGGAAAATGGTGTACTGATGCTGCGTCTGCAGTTGGCAGGTATGGTATTTATGGGAATCGTGCTGATCAGTACCTGCACATTCCAGTCAGCAGGTCAGGCTGTTGGGGCATTCCTTCTGTCTGTGAGCAGACAGGGAGTGATCTTTGCCATTGTGCTGACAGTGGCACTTCGCGTTGCAGGATATCATGGCGTGCTGGCATCCCAGGCAATTTCGGACTTTCTTACGGCTGCGCTGGCGGTAGTGCTTGTGTGGCGGTGGTGGAGATTGGTGGATTTCTGATATGGTATTTACGAAACAATAGGATTGGCTGTTTGTCTGTGAATCTGATTGCGAGTGCCTATATTGGTATGTGATTGAGTACTGTTACGGAGTGAAAGAGAAATAGATATTATGTTGATATACAGGCAGGCCGGAACAAAGGCGTGCCTGTTTGCATATAATACTACAAGATTATATAGGATATCGGTTAAAATATCCGGGAGATTTCCATTATGAAAAAAAGAAAATCCAATTCCTTCCGCCGCAGCATCAACACCGTAAATCGCAGTATCACCGCCCAGGCCGCCCACATCCGAAATTCCCTGTCGGAAATGGAAAAAACTCTGGATAAAATTGCATCAAATGAAGATACAAAAAATAAAAAAGAAAAAAATAAAAAAAATTAAAAAAGGTGTTGACTTTCGCCAGACTATAACGTATAATACAACATGTCTTGAGGGAACAAAAGACAAAAAAATTAAATAAGCGTCTTTAGCTCAGTTGGTAGAGCACCTGACTCTTAATCAGGGTGTCCAGGGTTCGAACCCCTGAAGACGCATTAAAAGCACTGTTTTTGCAGATATAGAGCTGCGGGGACGGTGTTTTTTATTAATTAAACCTTATAAGAGAGAATAGAAATTCCACCCTGTCACTCGGCCAAAGTTGGGGTGGTTTTTCTATGTAAAAAATTACTTATAAAAATGTTAAATACGAATGTAAGAGGTTATTCCTAAACAGGTTACTAATTTACCATCCTGTTAGAAACTCCATAAAAGGAATTTTGTTGATGGTTATTTAATTTTATATAGCCTTTCTTTTTATTGTATTTAAAAATTAAATAAGTATTATTATTTTTTGAATAGAACCCTTCCAAAGTGGCAATACCTTTTCTCTTAAGAGAAAAGTATTTTTTTCCGCCAGGAGAATTATAAAAAATAAGATTTTTCATTGCTACAAATTTATTAGAATAAAAGTATTTTTGATAGCCATCCTGATACCATGATGAGGTTAAATGATTCTTACTTTTGTAATACATAGATGTTGAGGTTGCTGTATTAGATTTCCTTTTAAAGCTTTTATTTGAATATACATAGGTATAACTAATATTAATAGGGCCTGTTAAGCAGGGTTGAATAAAATATTTTATTTTCATTGTATTTTTATTAACGATACTTATATCGCGAATTATCTCATAACCATGCAAAAATCCTCCCAACGATTCTTTTAATACAGTATTGAATTTATTAGTAGATTTATTATACTGAACAAAAAAGTCATCTGATGTATATGCGGAAGAACCACTTTGTATTCGTATTAGCTGAATATTTTTGGATAATGAAATATAAGAAATACTAATAGCATCATCTGATAAAAAGAATTTTTGAGCTTTCTTTTTATTTACAGACATTGATAATGAAACTTTTAATTTATTATTAGACCATTTACTACCGGTTATTTGGACATTGAGTTGATCTGCTTTTCCATCTCCTGTTAAGTCGACTCTAGAATGTAATTTACGATTTCCATAGCTGTTGAATATCATACCGAGACTCTTTTTTGCTCCGGCAGCGTTTGCTGGAACGGGCATTGCTATTATACCTAACACAAAGTATACGAACAATAAGACAAATAGTTTTTTTGATTTTTTCATACACGTTTTCCTCCAAAAGTTTTTCTTTAATAGTAGCATAGCAACGCGATTTTTTACAATATATAAATAGAATAAAGGAGTGATACAAAATTTTAATAATAAAAAAGGAGGGCCGGGTCTTGGAACGGACCCGGCAGAGTATGAAAAGAAAAATAAGTAATGATCTATAAGATGAAAAAGCTTTGTGCTTTATTTGCTTAATAATATACCGTCAAAATGTGATGGAACTGTGAGAAGCATTTAAAAAATCTGTGAGGAAAATCTAAAGATCCTATAAATTTCAGGAATGTTTGTCTGGACTGATCTGTAAATGAACAGGAAACGATCAAAAAACCAGAAAAATCCCGGAGTACAAAAAAATATATTGAAAATAATAAGGACATTTCCATAACCATCCTGTATAATAAATCATATTATAAAAAATCTGAATTGGAAACGGCAGCATGATCAAGCTGGCATTTGACTGTATTCAGAGAAAGAGGGAGGAAACTGATTATGGAGAGAGTGTTTGGGGCAATCAACGGTGTGTTCAGCTTTATCGGTCCATTATCTGATTTTTTGTGGGAATTTCCCACGAATTTTGGCTGGTACAGCAGTATTCCGATTCTGGGGAATATATCATTTGCGATCATACTACTTCTTGGATCCGGAATTTTTTTCAGTTTCAGGATCGGTTTTATGCAGGTGACTTACTTTAAAAAAGGAATCAGGACCATGACGGAGAAACGTGTTGTGGAAACAGGAATTTCGCCGCTTGCATCGTTTTTTCTGAGTTCAGCTATGCGTGTAGGACCGGGAAATATCCTGGGCGTAACAGGTGCTATTGCAGTGGGTGGACCGGGGGCCCTGTTCTGGATGTGGATATCTGCGTTTTTCGGGATGGCAGTTGCATACATGGAGGGTGTCCTTGCTCAGATTTTCAAGGAGAAGAAGGACGATGAGTTCGTAGGAGGTCTTCCTTTTTATGGGAGAAAGCTTCTTGGAAATAAGGTATGGATCGGTGTTTTTCTTTCGGTATTGTATATTCTGTATGCGCTTTGCTGTCTGCCGGCACAGGGCTTTAACGTTGTTTCATCAGTAGGACGCATGGCAGAGATCGTAACCGGAAAAACCATTCCAAGCGGATCAGCCTTCTATTATATAGTAGGTACGTTGATCGTAATCCTCACAGCAGCTATCGCATTTGGCGGAATCAAAAAAGTATCCAGATGGACAGATATGATGGTGCCGGTGATGGCGGTGCTCTATATGGTAGTAGTGTTACTTCTTATCATATTGAATTTTACCCGTATTCCGTATTTCTTCGGAAGTGTGTTTGCAGGAGCCTTTAAGCCGGATGCATTTTTTGGAGGTGTTTTTGGAACAGTTCTTGCACAGGGCGTAAAACGAGGCCTGATGTCCAATGAGGCTGGTCAGGGAACAATCACCATGTCAGCGGCAGCAGCTGATGCAAAGCATCCATGTGAGCAGGGTGTGATCGCTTCTCTGGGAGTTTTTCTTGATACCATTGTGATCTGCACACTTACCGGATTTGTGGTAGTTATGGCACATTGCTGGACGGGAGCAGATGCGGAAAGCAGGCAGGCTCTTGATAAACTTCCAAAATATACGGAGTCCATTGCTGTGCTGACTCCGGGAACTGCAATGAACGGGATCGTTACATTTCTTGTAACCTTATGTTTCTGCCTGTTTGCATTTACCTGTCTGCTTGGAATGATCAGCTTTTCCGAGATCGCGGCAAACCGTATACGCAAGGATAAGATATGTATTAATTTTGTACGCTGCATCGGACTTTTTGTTGCAGGATTTGGAATCCTGTGCAATATTGCAGGACTGGAACTTGGAAACCTCTGGGCGTTTTCCGATCTGGGAAATATCCTGATCGTATATTTCAATGTTCCGATCGTGTATGTTGGCGCGAAATATGTTTTCCGTGCTACAAGACATTACAAAAAGAATGACGGAACCCCATTCACCTCAGAAATAATCGGCAGAAATGACTGTACTTACTGGGATGAACGTGCGAAGAAAAAATAATAAAATAACAGATCCCCTTATTGCAGAATGAGTCTGTAATGAGGGGATTTCTGCGTTTTTTCTTTTTGTTTGTAACATAGTAAAAAGATGTGTTATACTTAACCCTAAAGTGACTACATGGGGAGTAATTATGAAAACAAAGGATAAAGATAAGGGGATAGATTTTGTTATTGCCTGGGTTGATGGAAATGATCCGGAATGGCAGGAAGAAAAGAAAAACACCAGAATACAAAAAGGAATTTTCAGTGTGGATGACAGAAAGGAACGTTATCGGGATTGGGATAATCTGCATTATTGGTTCCGTGGAGTTGAGAAGTATGCACCGTGGGTAAGGAAAATCCATTTTGTTACCTGGGGGCATATCCCGGCATGGTTGGATACAGCGAATCCTAAACTGAACATTGTCAGACACGAAGATTTTATTCCCGGAGAATTCCGCCCTACATTTAACTCACATACTATTGAATGGAATTTTCATAGAATTCCAGATTTATCAGAAAATTTTGTGTATTTTAATGATGATATGTTTTTATTAAAACCGATAACTGCCGAAGCCTTTTTCAGAAACGGCAGGCCGGTAGATATGATGGCTCTTCAACCGGATGTTGCCAATGCAGATGATGAAGTCATGCCATATATTTATCTGAATAACGCCATGCTCTTGGCGAAATATTTCGATAAACGGGATAATATAAAGAAGCAGCCCGGGGCATATTTTCATATAGGGTATCCGCCGATGTATTTCTTTTACAATATGCTGGAGATCGCTTTTCCCCGGTTCACTGGATTCTATACAGTACATGGCCCGTCACCGCTTAAGAAGAGTACTTATGAAAAACTGTGGCAGCTGGAACCGGAACTGCTGGGAAATGTATGCAGCCATCCGTTCCGGCATAAAGAAGATGTTAATCAGTATGTGCTGAGAGAATATCAGAAGCTCAGCGGAGATTTTTTTCCGGAGAATATACAGAAATTCTGCGGATACTATGATGTAGAAGAAACCAACGAAAAACTGATACAGACCATTACCGGGCATAAGAAAAAAATGATCTGCATCAATGACAGCAATCACGAAATTGATTTCGAAAAAGCCAAAAAAGAAATCAATAACGCGCTGGATCAGATTCTTCCGGAAAAATCAGAGTTCGAACGCAAATTATAAACAGCAGGAAGAGAGGCATAAAGATGAATATTCTGTTGGTGGGTGGCTCCTGCAGCCTGATGGACAGCATGATCCTGAAGTTCCGGAAAGAGGGACACAGGGTTTTTTTGCTGACCGGAGATAAATACAGACATAATAAATATCAGAAAGTATTTGAAAGATATGACTTCGCCTATGACTGCGAAAATCTCAACGATATTCTGGAAAGTGTCAATGCAGACGTGACCATTCTTATGGGGGCATTTGATACCAATTACCGCTGGAATGGGGAAGAAAGAGAAACCGTGCATTTTATTTCTCATCTGGTAAATATTCTGGTAGCTTATTCTATGGCAAATAAGAAGCGGCTGATCTTTCTTTCTTCAGATGAAATTTATAATGGAAATTATAAGGATGATATAGAAGAGGAAGAAAAATTTTCCGGAATTGGGATCCGGGCAGATGCCTTGTCCCAGGCTGAGGAAATCTGTGAGAATTTCAGGATAAACCGGGGGCTGGATATCGTGACCCTGCGCCTGGATCATCTCTACAGCATTCCCAAAGAGAAAAAAGACATAAATAACATCTGCGCCCGGATGTGTCTGGACTGTCTGCGTGACGGGCATATCAAGGCAAAAGCAGATCATGTTTTTTCTCTTCTTTATGAGAAAGATGCAGTGGAATATATTTATCAGCTTATAAAAAATACAAAGCACGAACGCAGTCGGTACAATCTTTCTTCCAATGATGTGATCAGTGAGGTGGAGCTTGCTGCAAAGGTCCAGGAAGCCATGGGAACAGAATCCAACATTGCAGTGTTCTCAGACAGCAATGGAAGGTGCGTCTTGTCAGGAAGACGTTTTGAACAGGAATACGGTGTTCATGCATTTGGAAATCTGGAAAAAAATATCAAGGATATGGCTGCTTACATGCAGCGGCATAAAAATGTTTTTCTGAATGAAGATGAGCTGAAGCTTCCCTGGTGGAAGGTTCTTATCGAGAAATGGAGATGGCTGATCAAAGTGCTTTTCCCGTTTTTCGAAAACATGGTCTGCTTTATTCCGTTCTTTATGATGAATAACCGAACCGTAGGAAGCGAGTATTTTGCAAATCTTGATCCGTTTCTTTTGTATGTGCTGCTTTTTGCCATTGTGTACGGACAGCAGCAGGCTACTTTTTCTGCAATACTGGCGGTTGCAGGATATATGTTCCGGCAGATGTATACGCGAAGCGGATTTGAGGTACTTGTGGATTACAATACCTATGTGTGGATTGCCCAGCTGTTTATCCTGGGACTTGTTGTAGGATATATGCGTGACCAGATCCGTACCATGCGTCTGGAGAGCCAGGAACTGGAGGAACATTTGAGCAGGCAGATTGCAGATATCCGCGATATCAACGAGAGTAATGTCCGTGTAAAAGAAATCATGGAACAGCAGCTGATCGACCATAAAGACAGTATCGGTAAGATCTACAGCATCACAGCAGGACTGGAACAGCGTATGCCCGATGAAGTTATTTTCTATGCGGTAGAAATGCTGGAGAAGCTGATGCAGACCAAGGATGTAGCTCTTTATAATGTAGTCAACAGAGATTACGCCCGTATTTTTTCCGCAAGCTCAGATAAGGCAAGAAGTCTTGGAAACTCTATCCGTTATAAGGAAATGACGGAGATATACGATGCCCTGACTGAGCAGAAGGTATATATCAACAAAAATATGGACGAGCGTTACCCGCTGATGGCCAGAGGAATTTACGAGGGCGGCGAGGTTCAGATGATCATCATGCTCTGGGGATTAAGCTGGGAAAAAATGACTCTTGGCCAGGCAAATTTTTTAACTGTCGTCAGCTATCTGATCCAGAACGCGATGCTCCGTGCACAGAGATATATGCAGGCACTGGAAGATCAGCATTACAGCCGGGATTCCGAAATTCTGGAGCCGGATGCTTTTGAATCCCTGGTACAGGCTTATATGAATGCAGAGATTAAGAACCTGGTGGAATGTGTGCTTGTAAAAGTGGATATCCCAAAGGAACAGTACCGTGAGATCGATGAGCATATGTCAGGACAGTTGCGAGACAGCGATTATCTGGGAATCATGCCGGATGGAAATCTCTATATCCTGCTTACAAACACAACAAGAGAAAGTGCTGTGATCGTACAGGAGCGATTTGAGAAAAACGGTTATAAAACAGAATGTGTGGAGAAGATGGCAGTATGTCACAAAGAATGAAATTATTTATTTTTCTGCTGATCATAAACTTAATTGTTATTGTGATCTATCTGGTCTGGAATCATATCCGGAGAAAAGAAAATCTCCGGAGTGTCTGGATGAAGGCGGTCATGATGTTTCTGTGTCCTGTAGTCGGGCCTATGTTTGTGCTGCTTTCTTTTATCCTGTTTAAATTGTTTTCATCACAGGGAATGGATCTTTCGGATGTTGTGTTCAGTAAGGACAGAACAGAGAATTTCCTGCGCCCGGACGAAGAAATGGAACGAAATATGGTATCTCTTGAAGAAGCACTGGAAGTTACAGACAAAAAAAGTCTTCGTACTCTGATGCTGAATGTGATCAGAGGAGATTACCAGAATTCCCTGTCCTCTATTAACCTGGCATTGAACAGTAAGGATTCTGAGACTGCTCATTATGCAGCATCCATTCTCCAGGACGTGCTGAATAATTTCCGAAGCCAGGTACAGGAAAAATATCTTCTGTGCCAGAAAGAAAACGAGCAGCAGGTTGAAAATTGCGTGAATCTTGTGGAGTATATGAATCCCATCCTGGAACAGAAGGTACTCACAGATATTGAGCAGAAATCCATGACAGATAAGATGCAGGAAGTCCTGCAGAAAGCATGGGATCTGGACAAGATCAGGATCAGCAGCACAGTCTACGAAAAAGTCTGCCAGCGTCTGCTGGAAATCAAAGACTACGAAAAATGTACACTGTGGTGCGACAGAGCCATGGAACAGTATCCAAGAGTTCTTTCCAGTTACACCTGCCAGCTGAAGCTCTGTTTCTCCTGCGGAAACAAAGAGAAATTTTTCCAGATCATGCAGGAATTAAGAAGTTCGGATATTATTATTGATAATGAGACACTTGAACTGATCAGAACGTTTATGTAGAAGTAAAAGAGTGAACAGATATGTCAATGACAACTTTGGTTATATTACAATTTGTGGGTATATTTGCTGCCTATGCAGGCCTGACAGTTTTGCTTCCGGCAGTTATGTTTCGCAGAGTACTGAGAGGAAGACGATTGTCAGAGCAGTTTCTGATGTGTTATACATTTGGAAATTTCTATATTATAAATATTGTATTTGCGGTTCAGCTGCTTCATATTTCCAATTTTCAGACACTTGTACTGCTTACTGTGGTTCTGAGTGTGCTGATCTGGAGTCGAGTGAACCGGATTTCTCTGAGAAAACTTATCATAAAGAATGCAGAAGCTTGCAGAAAACTTCTCCAGGGCAGCATGGGAATAAAGGGAGCCTTATACAGAGTATGGCAAAAGTTCATCAGAATGCTGAAATATGCAATCTGTTTCTTTTATCGCGAAGTGGTATGTAATACCCTGCAATGGATATTGGCAGGTGCAATTGTTGCGGCGCTTTTCTGGGTTTACGGCAGACAGCTGATCCTTACTTATGGATATCGAGCATCTGATATTCCGGTACATCTTAACTGGATCAATCAGATGAGCCGGGGAAATCTTTTTGTAAGTGGTGTATATCCTTTTGGATTTCACTGCGTGGTGTATTATCTGCACACAGTTTTTCGGGTGGATACTTATGTGATCTTGTGTCTGTTTTATCTGGTACAGGTATTTTTTATTCATGTGGTTCTTCTTGCAATGCTGAAAATGTTGTGCAGATCTTTGTATTTTCCGTATGCAGGAGTACTTGTATATATACTTGGAAGCTTCTGGGCAAGGCAGACATATTCGCGTTTTGGTGCTTCATTGCCCCAGGAATTCGGTATGATCTTTGTAATCCCATCTATATATTTTCTGATCCGGTTTTTTCAGACAGAAAAAGAAAATTTGAAGACAAAAGAGACAAAACTTACACTTGGGTGTTTTGCCATTGCGTTTTCGTTGACATTAGCTATTCATTTTTACGGAACTATGATTGCGGGACTCTGCTGCATCGGAATTGCCGTTGGATATGTTTTCCGCTTCTTGAATAAAGAGTATTTTCGTCGTATTATGATGACGGGAATTATCAGTGTATTTCTGGCTGTTCTTCCAATGGCGATTGCTTTTGCAGGAGGAACACCTCTTCAGGGCTCGCTTGGCTGGGGACTTAGTGTTATTAATGGCGGAAACTCTGATACACAACAGGAAGAAAAGAATATAGATATACAGAATATGACAATAGAAGAGATTGCCGCGAGTTTGAACGGAGATACGGAAAGTACAGGAAATGCAGGAAACGCGGCAGTACAGTCCCAGACAAATACTCCAGTTATTACGGAAGCACCGAATCCTTCTCTTAGTGAAAAAGTGGGGGGAATTCTGGAAAAAATAAAAAATGTATGGAATATGATGGCTCAGCGACTCCGGGAGTTTATTATTAATTTACCGGAGAAATGGTGTGCGTATGCTGTGCTGACGGGAATTGGAGTATTGATTCTGCTAGGATTGGTGTTTATTATTTTTCGCAGGACTGCTTATGGTGAAATGCTGATGTCGGCAGGATTTTGCATGGGAATTTTGACTTTACTGCTTTGTGCGGGAAATCTGGGACTTCCGGTTTTGATGGATCCGGCCAGATGCAGTATTTACTATGCATATCTTCTGGTTGCGACGCTGACATTATTGGGAGATGGAATCCTTTACCTGATATTTATGCCCAGGATTTTGAAAGTCATTCGAAATGCAGCAGCTTTAGGACTAACAGTGATAACTGTAGCAGGAATGATTTATCAGAATCTGATCAAAACACCAGATTTTTTGTCCGGCTATGTATCAAATGGAGCATTGACCTGTCTGACAAATATTATCAGGGAAAATGAAGATAAGACATGGACTATTGTATCAGCCAACGATGAAACTCAGATGGGCCTGGATCATGGATGGCATTATGAGACAATTACTTTTTTACGTAAGCTGGAAAAGATGGATAAGGACACCAAGGTAATTATTCCTACGAAGAATGTATATTTCTTTATAGAAAAAATTCCGTTGGATTATTCTGTGGTGTATTCTGGAAGTGGACAGTCCATCTCAAAAAAAGGGGCAAGTCAGAATCTGCCAAATGTAGGTGGAATTTCCATGTATCAGGGAGAAGGAAGATGGATCCTTATGTCCAGAATGTATTACTGGGCACAGGCATTTATGGAAAAATATCCAAATGATATGAAAGTATACTATGAATCCGAAGATTTTATATGTTATGTAATGCCTCAGAATATGTATCATCAATATAATTTTGCTATAGATTACGGTTATAATCAGGTTCAGACACAGGAGGAAAATAATTAACATAATGGTTTCCAGAAGAAAATTTTTCAGCATAGCTATCATGATGTTCGTATTATTGTTTCTGTTTCAGTTTTCCATGGTGCTGAGGGACAGGCAGAATACTTATGATGTAAACTCAAATCTTGCACCAAAACAGAATGATGGAAAAAATGTCTGGAAAAACGAAGAACTCGATCCTGCGTCTGTGGGAACAACGGACAGAAGGTATGTACTTTTTGTAGGTGATTCGTCTTCTGATATGGCAGAGGCTGTAAGCAGATGGTGCACTTATGCAAAATGGGATATTTCAAAATGCAGTTCCATGGAGAAATTTAAAGAGAATGACAAAAATCTTCCGGGAATGCTGATCTTGGAGTCCGAAAAGTATGCACTTGATGATAATCTGAAAAAAATAGAAGAACTGGAACAAAAAGGTGTGATAATTGTCTTCGGATGTCTGGAAGATCCGAAGAATATTGAAAAGAATCAGGAACTTCAGGACTTTCTGGGAATTTATAAAATCGTCTCCAAAAAAACAGAACTTACAGGGGCAAAGCTTTTTGAGGGGCTGCTTCTGGGTGGAGAGGTAATTTATGAAACGCCGGAAGATAAAGATGAAAGAGATCGACAGGATCTGCAGCTTAATGTGCCCTGGTATCAGGTTGGCAGCGGAACCAAGACCTATATGGTCGGACTCCTGGATCAGTCAAAACAGAAGGAAACGGTAGAAAATGAAGAACTTCCCACACTGATCTGGAGAAACGGAATCCGGAACGGAAGCATCTTCTGTGTAGTTGGAGATTACATGAAAGACAGTACGGCACTGGGTCTTCTGGATGGCATGGTGGCAGAGGCATCTTCATATTACATTTATCCGGTAGTTAATGTACAGAATCTTTCCATGATCAATTTTCCTGTATTTGCAGATGAGAATAATGAACAGATGATGGAGTTATACAGTCAGTCCATAACAGGAATGGCCAGAGATATCATGTGGCCGTCACTTATATCCATTGTCGAAAAAGGCGGCTTGAAGATGACCTGTTTTATGCAGCCGCAGACAAACTACAAGGATGGAATAGAGCCGACCAGCAGGGATCTGGTATTTTATCTGAAACAGATGAAAGAACAGAATGCGGAAGCCGGTTTGTCCCTGCAGTATAAAAATGCGGAATCATTAAGAGATAAACTGAATCAGGATGCTGAGTTTTTCCGGAAGGCTGACAGCAGCTATAAATACGGAGCAGCTTATACAGAAGAAAAGGATCTGGACACCGTCAAAGCTCTGATGAATACTGAATTAATGAAGAATGTAAGCACTCTGGTATGTGAATACACAGAGGATGAACCTGTAATATCCTACTGTACAGATTCTGTAACTTTGCAGTCTGTCACAAGTGACGGAATGAATTATACCTACAGTGATGATATCCGTATGAGAAGTATTCAGAGCTCACTGGGCTATACCAATGTTATGCTGAATATGCAGAAGATTTTCTGGCCGGAGCGGAAAAAAGACCGCTGGCAGATCATGCAGAAACGTTTTTCCAGCAATCTTCTCACCTACTGGAAAAATTTTACCGGTTTTGACAGCACTACACTTTCCGAGAGCAATACCAGAACAAGAACCTTCCTGAATCTGGATTTTTCAGAGACCAGGACAGATGATGAGATCATTCTGAAAACATCTGAGAGTGGAAGCTGGTTTATCTTAAGAACCCATGGAGAAGAAATCGAAGAAATCGAAGGCGGCACACAGAAAAAACTGGAGGATAATGTTTATCTGATCCAGGCACAGGATACAACTGTGAAGATCCAGGTAAAAACAGCAGGACTCCATTACAGCAAATAAGAGAGGACACAGATGAAAGTTTGTATTGTGGCAGAAGGGTGTTATCCGTATGTAGTCGGAGGTGTATCCGGCTGGATCAACAGTTTGATAAAGTCATTTCCAAATGTGGAATTTATATTGCTGGCAATTGTAGCCAACCGTTCTTTCCGGGGAAAATTCGTCTATGAGCTTCCGGAAAATCTTACACAGGTTTATGAGGTATATCTGGAGGACAGTGAGTGGGAAGGCGGAGACAGAAAGAGAAAACGAAGAAAAAAAGTTCATATTTCCCGTAAAGAATACGATGAACTTCTGAACATGGTCCTGAACCGGAAAACAGACTGGGGCGTGATCTTTGATCTGTTTCATAAGAAACGTCTTTCTGTAGATGATCTTCTTATGGGCGAGGACTTTTTTATGATCGCCAGGGAATGTTATAACAGAAATTATTCAAACATCAATTTTTCGGATTTTCTCTGGACGCTGAGATCGATCTATCTGCCAATGTTCTGGACATTAAAGATGGATGTGCCGAAAGCGGATCTTTATCACTGTGTAGCTACCGGTTATTCCGGGATCCTGGGAAGTATGGCGAAACATTTTCATGGAAGCTCTCTTCTGATATCTGAGCATGGTATTTACACCAGAGAGCGTGAGGAGGAGCTGATCAAGGCTGCCTGGGTCAGGGGCGTATATAAAAATATCTGGATCGAGCAGTTTAAGAAGATGTCTCTTCTGGCTTATGAGAAAGCGGACACTGTCACCTGTCTGTATGATCATGCAAGGGAGCTTCAGATCGAGCTTGGCTGCCCGGAAGAAAAAATCAAAGTAACACCCAATGGTATCAATACAGAGGCACTGGCAGATCTTCCGGGAAAGAATGAAGAAGAGCAGCAGTTTATCAATGCGGGAGCTGTTCTCCGTGTAACCCCGATTAAAGACGTAAAGACCATGATACAGGCATTTGATTTTGCAAAAAAAAAGGTCAAAAATCTGAAACTCTGGATCATGGGACCTGCAGACGAGGATGTGAAATACGCTCAGGAATGTTATGATCTGGTGGAGTCCCTGGGAACAAAAGATATCGAGTTTACAGGAAGAGTTAATGTAAAAGATTATCTGGGAAAAATGGATTTCACATTGCTCACCAGCATCAGTGAGGGACAGCCGCTGACGATCCTTGAGAGCTATGCAGCTCATAAACCGGTCATAGCTACAGATGTAGGAAACTGCCGGGAGCTGATCTATGGCAGCAACGATGATTTCGGGGAAGCAGGGATACTGACACACATTATGAATATTGAGGAGATCGCCCATGCCATGGTGACGATGTCCTTACAGGAAGAAGAAAGATTGCGTATGGGAGAAGCCGGTTATAAACGTGTAAATGCGTTTTACCGGATCGAACAGATGAAAGCAGTGTATCAGGACATTTACAAAGGATTTTCTGATAAACAGGGACTTGAGTGGACGGAGGAGCCCTTCAGTATAGGAAAATAATAATCTCAGGACGGAGAGAATACATGGCTGGAATAGGTGTAAAACTGACAAACATATATAAAAAGAATACGCTGACAACAGATATCATAGGAGTTGGATACAGTACGGTCGTTACCATTGCGCCAATGCTTGTTGTGATCGGTGCACTTGTACTTATGGAATACTTTCTGGATTTTTCCTCTGTAGCTTATATTACAAGGGAACTGTTTTCCTGTACAGTGCTGTATATTTTTATTTTCTCATTGCTGACAGCATCACCGTTTAACTCTGTACTGTCAAAATATATGTCGGATGTGATCTATGAAGAGAAATATGAGGATATCCTGCCCTGCTATTATGTGGGAATGTTCATGAATATTCTTCTCAGTTCTGTGTTGGGAATTATATTCTGTGTTCGCGAGGTGATCGTGGGAAAGGTAGATATCATTTATGTTTTTACAGGATACTGCGGATATATAGCACTTGTCCTGGTGTTTTATTCCATGCTGTATCTGTCTATCTGTAAGGATTACAAAAAAATCTCGTTTTTCTTTGCAGCAGGCATGACAGTTACTTTCTTTCTGTCATTGCTTCTTGTAAAAATATTTCACTGGAGTATCACCTACGGAATGCTGTTTTCACTGGCTGTCGGGTTCTGGCTGATCGCCTGTATGGAAATGTCTGTGGTGCGAAGCTATTTCAGGGAAAACAGCGGAAGGTACAGAGAGGTTCTGGGATATTTCAGAGAATACTGGCCGCTGGTTGTAACTAATTTTCTGTATACACTGGGACTTTATATTCATAATTTTGTTTTCTGGACAACAGATCTTCACATGATAGTGGTAAAATCCTTTGTATGTGTAACAACGTATGATATGGCAACCTGCCTTGCGATGTTTACAAATATCTCTGCAAGTGTTATCTTTATCAGCAGAGTGGAAATGTATTTTCACGACAGATACAAGGCATATTCAGAGGCAGTTATCGGCGGAAGAGGAGCGGATATCGCCATTACGAAAAAAAGGATGTTCCGTACTCTTTCAGAAGAGCTGATGAGCCTTGCAAGAGTCCAGTTTATTATTACACTGGTGATCTTTCTGGTCTGTATGATCTTTCTTCCTCAGCTAGGTTTCGGAGGGATGACCCTGAGGATCTATCCGTGTCTGGCAGCAGGATATTTTATTCTGTTTCTCATGTATGCAGAAATTATTTTTATGTATTATTTTAATGATATGAAAGGCTGTGTGCTGACAGGACTGGCATTCTGCCTGATCACGATGGCAGGAAGTATGATTTCCACACATTTTTCGGAGATCTGGTATGGTGCAGGACTTGTTGCAGGAAGTTTCGCAGGATGGACAGTAGCCTATATGAGGCTTCAGTGGATGGAAAAACATCTGGATTTTCATATATTCTGCAACGGACATCTGCTGAAAAAGAAAAAAGGAGACTGCCCATCGCCAAAAGTATTTGACAGATATGAGCAGTAGGAAAGGAACGAAAAAATGGCTTCAGGAGATATACTTAGATTATTTGTAATTGCGGCAGGAGCATATATGCTTGTAAAAGCAGTACTGTCACTTGCAAAAAGAAAAATGACAGAACCATTTTGCCTTGCATGGGTATTATTATCTGCGCTGATGATTCTTTCCGGTGTGCTTTTGAATCCGTCTCAGCTGGATCGGTACATAAGCACAAGAGGACTGATCCTGATCATCATCGTTGTATCAGGAATTTTATGGGGACTGTGGTTTATAAGCATCCAGGTATCCCTTCTGAAAAGACGGAATCAGGAAATGGCCATGCAGATATCACTTTTAAACAACGACTGTGAGAAAATACTTAAAGAGCTGGAGAAAATGAAAAAAGAAAAATGAAAAAAGTATTGTTTGTCATCAACACTCTTGGAGGTGCCGGAGCAGAAAAAGCACTTCTGGAGCTGCTGAAAAGATTTTCGCCGGAGCAGTATCAGACTGATCTTTATGTACTGCTTGAACAGGGCGAACTGATCAGTCAGGTGCCGGAGTATGTAAATATCCTGAACAGAGATTATACAGCAGAATCGGTTCTTACAAGAGAGGGAAAAAAGAAACTGAATAAAAAGGTTTTCAGGCGGCTGTTTACCAGAGGAGCTTTGTTTAAAAACATTCCGTATCTGATAAAAAATATCTCAGTTATGCTGAAACAAAAGAAAATTCATGCAGACAAGCTTCTGTGGCGTGTTATGTCAGACAGCGGAATGAGTCTGGATAAGGAGTATGATATGGCGATCGCTTATCTGGAAGGCGGTTCCACATATTTTGTCCATGACCGTGTGAAGGCAAAGCAGAAGTTCACATTTTTGCATGTGGACTATTCGTATGCAGGCTACAGCAGAAAACTGGATAAAAACTGCTATCTGGATTTTGACAGGGTCTTTACGGTGTCCGGTGAAGTAAAAGAAAGCTTTGAAAAAATCTATCCCGAGTGTGCAGACAGAACCTTTATTTTCCACAATCTGATCGACAGGAAGGAAATCATAAGAAAAGCAGAACTTCCAGGTGGTTTTGAAGATACATATAACGGAAAAAGGATACTGACTGTAGGAAGATTAACTGTTCAGAAAGCTTATGAAACAGCTATTGACGCAATGAAACTTCTGAAAGATCAGGGCGTAAATGTGCGCTGGTATGTGTTGGGAGAAGGCGAGCTGAAAGAGCAGCTTCAGCAGAAAATAGACAGTCTTGGGCTTGCCGGAGATTTTATCCTGCTGGGAGCAAAGGAAAATCCCTATCCCTATTATAAGCAGTGTGATCTGTATGTGCATGCTACCCGTTTTGAAGGAAAAAGCATTGCAGTACAGGAAGCACAGGTTCTTGGCTGTGCGATCCTTGTGTCGGACTGCAGCGGAAACCGGGAACAGGTAAATGATGGAATAGACGGATCCTTGTGTCAGCTGTCAGCGGAAGACATCAGCAGAAATATAAAAGAGCTGCTGGAAGATGATGAGAAATGTATGCAGTACAGAAAAAATGCCTCTCGTCGAATCTCAGATAATCAGGAGGATGAAATGAAACTGTTTTGCTGCAGCAGGAATGACAGGAATGGAGCAGAGCGGAATACAAAAGTTCGATATATATAGCGTAAGAAAAGAGAAAGAAAGCCATGGGAAACAGAAAAGAAGTTTTGATTATTATTCCGGCGTACAATGAAGAAAAAACGATTGTTCCAGTGCTTGAAAAGCTGGAACAGCCGGAGATCGCGCAGATCGCAGATGTACTGGTCATGAACGATGCATCCTCAGATGCAACCAATCATGTAACAAAAAAGAGAAAACATGATGTTGTGACTCATGTATTTAATCTTGGATATGGAAGTGGCCTGCAGCTTGGATATAAGTATGCAGTGCGAAAAGATTACCGTTATGTGATACAGATGGATGCAGACGGACAGCATGATGTATGCAATATTCCAAAAATCTATGAGGCATTGCAGACCAGAGATGAGAATGGTGAGCTACCGGATATTGTTCTGGGTTCAAGATTTATGGAAGGGAGCACAGATTTTCCGGTATCTCCGGCGAAAAAAATTGCATTTGCGTGGTTTCGGACAATGCTGAAACTGGGAACAGGAAGAAGCATTTCTGATCCGACTACAGGCCTGCAGGGGCTGAGCTGGAGAACTTTTCTTTTTTATTCCAAATATGATAACTTTGATGATAAATATCCAGACGCAAATATGCTGATGCAGATGCTGCTTCTGGGATTCCGGGTCAGGGAAATTCCGGCAGTGATGCATATGAGAACAGAAGGAATCAGCATGCATTCCGGGCTGAAGCCAATACTCTATATGTTCCGCATGACTTTTTCCATTCTGGCAGTATGGATCAGGGAAAAAATCCTCAAGATGGATGAAGGTAAGATACATGCTCTGGAAAAATATGATAAATAGAAATGGCTGGGATTTCCGGCAGACAGAACTCGCAGAGAGTCTGGATGAACCGGAAAATCCCGGCAGAGGATGGTACGGGATCTATACTTTTATGGTTGAACAGAGTATAGATCCGGGAGAACTGAGATGGAGTCTGAGACAGGGGGAGTCGCTGGCACTGGTACTGCTTGATATCCACGCATATCGCAGTAAGCTGCTGGATGAAGATGCCCTTGGAAATATCAGGAACATTCTCAGTTTTTTTATGCAATACAAAAAGGATGTGATTCTTCGTCCTGTATATGACCGGGAAGGAAATGGACGAAGCTGCGAACCGGATGCTTTTGAACTGGTGCTGGAGCACATGAGACAGATCGGAGAAATATTGAAAAGTATAAAACATTCGGTGTTTATTTTTCAGGGAATGTTGGTTGGCAGCTGGGGAGAGATGCATGATTCCAGATTTTTAACACCGGAATACCTGCATGAGATGTGGAGTTGCATGAGGGGGTACCTTGGAGAGGATATCTGTCTGGCTGTGCGTACGCCGTCACAGTGGAGAACCCTGAAAAGTGAAGAGGATTTTTTGCAGAAAAAATACTCACGGCTGTCATTGTTTGACGATGGTATCCTGGGATCTTTGACACATCTTGGAACATTCGGTACTATGACAAAAGAGGCGGCAGGATGGCGCGGTGCATGGACCAGAAAAGAAGAGCTGGATTTTATCAGCCGGCTTACAGAAAGCCTGCCCTGTGGCGGTGAGGTGACTTCCTGTACAGGAGAAGATGCCGCGAAAGTCAGGGAGGCAGATTTCATTATCAGTGAACTGAAGAACATGCATCTTGTTTATCTGGACAGTACTTACGATATGGAGGTTCTTAACCGGTGGAAACAAATAAATTATACAGGCTCCGGGATCTGGCAGGGGCGAAGGCTTTATGAATATATAGGCAGCCACCTTGGTTATCGCCTGACAGTAAAAAGCGTTCAGATGAAACGTACATGGCGTGGAAAAGCAGAATTTACCATTGAAATTGAAAATACCGGATTTGGAAAGCTGTTTCAGGATGCGGAATTATTTCTGATGATCGAGAATGAGGATCAGCAGAAAGAAGTTTCGGTTTCTATGGATTTGCGGAAAATATTGCCGGGAACTGTTCTCTGTGGAAAAGCAGTGACAGAGCCTGCCCACGGGAAAGTTTTTCTGAAAGCCCGGAGAAGATCAGACGGGCGAAGTATTCGGTTTGTCAATAGAGGCAGTGCAGACAGCCTTTATATTGGCTGCCTGCATAAATAAACATAAATATTGAATTACTGAAGAGTAAGAGTACCAACAGGAACGGTTTTGCTTTTTTCATATCCTTTGTTGGCAAAATGGATATAGTTTTTTGTGTATGGATCTTTCATACGAAGAGAAACTGTATAAGTTCCCTTTTTAAGGGAGCGGACATCCAGGCTGAGTTTAAACTCAGAGAAATCATTACCTGCGATAGAACGGTTATCAATAGTTGTTTCAACTTTTTCTGATTTACCGGTATCTTTGCTGGTGAGAATCAGATCTGTGGTAAATTTCGTATATGCAGAGGAAAATCCGGTATTGGCAACTGTCAGATATAAAGTGGCAGTGTCATCGAGTACAGAATGAAAATCAATGGAGGACTGCTGTACAACATAACGGTAGCCCAGATGAGCACTGATGTAATCATATCCGCTGCATCCGGAAAAAACATCGGTATCTGATCCTGTGTAAGTAGAATTTTTCCATTTGTTAAGGACTGCTTCATCATGTTCCGAATTCAGATAAGACACATGCATTTGTGAGAGATCTGAGATGGCATTATCCAGATCATTGTATTCGTTGTCTACAGTAACCTCTCCACCATTAGGAACATATTGACAGAGTTTGTACTGAAAAAGAAGTTCATCACTGCGGGTACCCTGTTCTTCTGGTTTGCTGCTGGATTTCAGAGGCGTACTTCCGTAGGTGCCGAGATCATAGACTGATCCAAGCATACCGTCGTTAAACAGACTTAATCTGGATGCGAGTGTGCCGCTGTAAGCTTCTGAACTTGAAAGTGGCGTACTGGTACGGAGAATACCTCTTAACTGCGCCGGAGTACGGACTGCCAGATAAATTTCCCGGGAGATATCATTGTCAAGTTCTTCTATGATCTGACGTATTTGATTGAGATCTCCATAATTGGAATTATTCATCTCACCATTATTTCCTGTAAATGTTCCCTGCAGGATATATACACAGTCAGAATGTTTGTTGACAACAGTGGAAAGCCGTGAAATATGTTTTTTGATCTGCGGAAGGCTGGATGGTTCTGCAGATAAAGCCTTTCCATCCCAGTCATAGAGAAAACGGAGGATCACCTGCTTTTTGGCCTGTGTACATACAGTCAGCATTTTATCCAGCTGAGTAAGAGCATTTGTGCTGATATCAGAATCTGAATAATTTTTCAGATTGATTTCCAGAAGCATCAGTGGGTAGGGATTTGAGGTGCAGTTTTTTTTGCACCAGTTTGCAGCTGTTTTTGGCTTTTCCTTATCTGAAAGAATGTATCCGCCCATTTGATAAAAACCGCGGTAAGGATTATCCAGATTCTGGGAAGATTCTTCGCTTGAGGAAGGTGTATATTCAATTTTCAGATATCTGGAAGAGATTAAATGATGGAGGATAAGCGCAGCCAATGTAAAACAAAATATAAAAAAAAGACTATGCAGGATTATCGGTAATTTTTTTTTCATGGATAATTGCTCCTTTAAAAAATATCTATACATGCAATTATGAATTAACTATAATGTATTATAACCAAAAAGAAAGGATAAGTGAAGATTGAAACAGAAATCCAGGACCGAATACTCTGTCATGAATACAACAGTAGCCTTTATTGCACAGGTAACAGCAATTCTTATGGGCTTTTTTACAAGAGTCGTTTTTACGAGAACGCTCAGTGAAGGTTATGTAGGAATCAATGGTCTGTTTACAGATATATTAAATATATTATCATTATCAGAACTTGGAGTGGGAACTGCAATTACATATGCTCTTTACGGTCCAATTGCCAGAAATGATATCAAAAAACAGCAGCTCCTGATGCGGATGTTCCGTACTTTTTACAGAATGACAGCAGGTTTTGTTCTGGTGGCAGGACTGTGCCTGATTCCATTTCTGGATATTCTGATGAAGGACAGGCCGGATGTGGATCATCTGATCGTGATCTATATTCTGTATCTTACGAATTCAGTTGTGTCTTATTTGCTGATTTACAAGAAGACATTGGTGGATGCTCACCAGATGAATTATATTACTGTGATGTATCATAATGGATTTCTTGTATTGCAGGATATCTGTCAGATCGTTGTATTGCTTCTGACCGGGAATTTTATCCTGTTTCTTATTGTTGCGGTTGTGTGTACGATAAGTGGAAATATTTGTATGTCCAGAAAAGCGGACAGACTTTTTCCTTACTTGAAGGAGCCTTGTAAGGATAAACTTCCGCAGAATGAAAGAAGGGATATTTTTCAGAATGTAAAAGCAATGCTTATGCACAAGATTGGCAATGTAGTGGTGAATAATACTGATAACCTCCTGATATCTAGCTTTGTTGGGGTTGTTACAGCCGGTATTTATTCCAATTATTTTCTGATCATAGGATCTGTGCGTCAGGTATTGGATCAGGCTATGCTGGGGGTTACGGCAAGTGTGGGAAACCTTGGCGTGACAGAAGATAAGGAAAAGGTAGGGCAGATCTTTGACAGGCTATTTTTTATTGGATACTGGTTATTCGGATTTGCGGGAATCTGTCTTATGGAACTTCTGAATCCTTTTGTGGAGATTGCATTTGGAAAAAAATATCTGTTTGCGAGAGAAATCGTGCTGATTCTTTGTATTAACTTTTTTATCAATGGAATGAGGCGTGCTATACTGATCTTCAAAGAATCTATGGGCTTGTTTTGGTATGATCGTTATAAAGCTGTGGCAGAGGCTGTCTTAAATCTGGTGATTTCTGTTTTGCTGGTAACACATTTAGGAGTGGCAGGAGTGTTTGTGGGAACATTTTGCAGCACTGTACTTACCTCTGTATGGGTGGAACCTTATGTGATCTATAAATACAGACTTGAAAGACCGGTGACTGGATTTTTCATAAAGTATGCCGGATATCTTGGAGTGATGGCAGCAGTATGGGGAATTACCGAATATTGCTGCAGGTTTATTTCAGGACAGGCATTTTTTGTTTTGGTATTAAGGCTGATGATCTGTCTGATAGTACCGAATATTCTGTTATGGCTGGTTTACAGAAAAACTGTAGAATGGAGAGAATTATGGAGTTTACTGAAAAGAATTGTAAAATTTCCGTGATCATACCTGTGTATAATGCAGAGAAATATATAAGAGAAACGCTGAACAGTATTATAGATCAAAGCTATAAAAACTGGGAAATCATTCTGGTAGAAAATGGGTCGGAGGATAAGAGTCCGGATATTATCCGGGAATATGAAAAGAAATATCCGGAAATCCGTATGATCAAGGGACCTGGAAAAGGTCCCGGACCTGCGAGAAACAGAGGATTGAAACTGGCAAAAGGTGATTATATTGTGTTTGCGGATGCAGATGATTATCTTCCGGATACAGAAATATTCCGTAAATATATAAGTATTGCTGAACCTACAGGTGCAGATATTGTAGTAAGTAATTATGCAAGGTTATGGGAGGATAAGATTCTTCCGGCATCGAAACACGAGTCATTTGCATTGTGCAGTCCTTTATCAGAGGAATTCAGGTTTCGGGGATTCTTTTCTGTGGGAACACTTTCGTATGTATGGGGAAAGCTTTACAGAAGTGAATTTCTGAAGAGGAATCAGATTATTTTTACAGAGATTTCTTATGCGGAAGATAAATTATTCAATATGCAGTGCTATATCTGCAATCCAAAGTATGTTTTTCTGGAAGATGTAGGATATGTCTACAGAAAAAATGACGTATCAGTTTCCTGGCAGTATCGTTCGGATTCCACAGAGAACTGGTTTAAGATAGCATATGCGCTGAAGGGATGGATTGAGAAGAAGAATAAAGATCCTGTGGAATATATATCACTTACCAGATATTTGATTTTTTTTGCTGCATTTTTTGATGCTAAAATGGAATATATGCAGCACAAAAAAAGATTAAGAGCAATCCATAAAATACTGAAAGAATATGGGGATCATCCAGTGGGAAAGAAAGTTTTTTGTGAACTGGCAGATAGAAAACGGCCACTTCAGATCAGCCAGTGGATGTGGAAGGCTATGATACGGATTTTTTCTTTTGGAATGAAATCAAAATGGTACCTTCTGATGTCAGTGGGTGTTAAAATTTTGATTACGCAGAAAGTAGATGAAAGACTTTCTGATACCGGGATCAGGGAATAGGTAATACAAAAACAGTGACTCCCACTCAGGAATCACTGTTTTCAAAAATTTTGACAAGTTTTGTTTTCTGGTTGCTTTTTTTGAAGTTACGAAGTGTCTGCAGGAAGGTTGTATTCCGTACTTTGTAGGTGTTGCGGATGAAGCAGACGAAAGTGATCACCCAGAGTACCGGCCAGAGGATCGGGAAGTGGCTGGCTTTTGGGAAGCGGACTTTCATCTGGACATGACCTTCACGGAAATAGGTAAACAGGTTGACTTTCTGGTAGGAGCTGCTTCCCACCAGAGTCTGTGAAACATCGGTTCCCATGTCACCGTCTTTCAGGATCTGTGTGATAAAATCCTGACAGTCAGAGGTATCGTAGTGGGTCTGGGGATCTATGGAATCCGGGAGGCCGAGATATATCCGGCAGCTTTCCAGAATGATCTCATAGAGATGGCTGATCCGCGATTCCCTGCACCATGTATGTATCTGGTCAAAATCAATTTCGGATTCATGACGTTTCAGATAAAAAGTGAAATCGCAGAGAAGCCGGATTCCGAATCCGCTGTACAGATAGTGTTTCAGCATGTGATGGATCATGTAAAAAACGTATTCTGTTGGCGGCAGGACTGTATAGCTGTATCCATGGATCATCTGAGATGATTTCTTCAGCTGTGTCGGTGAATAAACGAGATCTACGATCTCATTGGTTCGGCTGTACTGGTACTGTCCGACAACTCTGTAATGAAGCTCCAGGATAAAACGGCGTCCGGTTTTTGGAAATGTATAATAGTAAGTTACATGATGATCACTGAGCTCGTCCTGGAGAATGTACCCGTTGGATTCCAGAACAGTCTGTGCCTGAGAAAGCATTTCCGGTTCGGCCAGATAAAGGTCAAGATCTCCCAGCTTGCGATACTCCGGGACAGGATAGCAGTCGGCAAGACTTAAACCCTTCAGAAGGTAGCAGTCAATATGGTTCTCTCTCAGGAGAGATACGGTAGTCTGGGTAAAATGTTCGATCTGATAGTAATTCAGCATCATTTCTTTTACCTGGTGCTTCATGGAAGGATAAACAGAAGCTGATCTGAGACAGGGAAGCACGAAGGGAACGGTACAGTGCTCCTGTGCCAGGTTCGCCAGAGCCGGAAGCTGCTCCGGTGTGACAGAAACAGGATTGTTGGAATCTGTGCAGATATTTTTTATTATGTTCAGATAAGTTTGGTATATTTGCTCCATGTTGATCTCCTGAAAAGGTATAAAATAATAATAAGTATATCATGAATATATTTGGAAATAAAGGGGAAGGAAAAATGAAAAAGACAGAAGGATATATTGTAAAAGAGCTGGAAGATGAGTATATTGTGCTTCCGGTGGGAGAAAGAACAGAGGAAGTCAATGAGGTGATCTCCTTAAGCGAAACAGCAGGATTTATTTACATCCATGCAGATCAGGCAGAAGATATTGAAGAATTGGCACAGCTGGTTGGAAACGAATATGGGATAGAAGCATCCGAGGTTTACGAGGATGTGAAAAATGTGGTAAAAACCTTCCGGGAAAAAGGAATTCTTCTGTGAGCCTATGAGTTTGGCTTTCGGCAGATCCGGCGGAAAAATGCAGTTAAACGAAAACAGAAAGGACGAACCGGCAGCATCAGAAGCCACACAGAGGACAGAAAACGATAAAAAGGATTCTGTGCGGAAATCTCCCGTTCATTGCGTACAAAAGCTACAAGTTTTCCGATAATCTGATCAGAACGAAGCGGGCCTTCAATTTCCCACTGATTATCACCAACCATAAAAAATCCCTCTTCTGTGATCTTATCGATGCGGTGGAGCACAAGGATACTCCGGTCACGGCGGTAAAGAACTACATCATTTCTGCGGCAGTCTGTGGAAGATATCTGCTGGATCAGGGCTTCATCCCGGCCGGGAATAAAAAGAGGGTACATGCTGTAGCCCTGTGGTTTGATGCGAATGATATTTCCGTCACGGAGAAGCTGCTCCAGATCGATTTTCGGTGATGTTTGGGATGTATTGTTCATGGTGCTTGTCCTTAAATTTGGTATAATATTGGTGTGTTTGGTTGTACCCGGCAAAGTATCTGCTCAATGAAGAGAATTTTGTCTGCCTGGTTAGAGCGTATTATAGCATTCCTGTAAATAAAGAACAACAATAACTGACAGAAACGTGTCAGAAACAGCACGATATTTTTTATAATAATACTTGACTTTCAAGGGCCTGATAGATATCATAAAAGAAAAGATGAAACAGATAAATTACTAGCTTTTGATGGCATAAGAGAGGAAAATAAAATATGAAAATGTATAAAAAACCGATAGTAACTGTTGATGCGGGACTGGCAGAAGGTGTATATGCGGCAAGCGGTGCATCCAAGGGTACACTGAATGTAACATATTATGGTGTATGGGATCGCTGGGGAACTAATGGCGGTAAAGGCCTTGCGATGGCAGACTGGTCTGGTATTGACGGAACGATCACATTGAATGTTACATTTAATGATACTGTGGATCAGGCAGAGACAGACAATGCTTCTGTAAAAGTTTCCTGGTCAGGAAAGACAGCGACATTTGTATTTGCAAGTACAGTAGCTAGTTCGCTGACGATCGGAATTCATCTGAATCACGGAACAAGTATTGATAATCTGAAGATGACTGGATTTACATATTCTGTGAACTAACTGAATCTGCGAATCAGTTATTCGGTGCAGAGCTATGTATCGAATGCAGATGATTTTATTCACTTGACACGAATGCTGAAAGATTGGATTTATGAATATTCAGTGAGGTGGAAGGTGAATATCTGTTTTATTTGATAGTGTAAGATGTGGGGGAGATTAACGTGAAGGTATACGAGAAACCGGTGGTTTCTGTTGATGCAGGGATGGCTGAGGGTGTGTATGCGGCTAGTGGAGCGACAGATCAGGGAGGATTTTCTGTAAGCTTTTTAAGTAAAAATGTATATTATCAAGAGAGTGGAGCTCTTACATATAGAGCAACATGGAATTCTGGAAATATAAAAAGTATCACGTTGGTATTTAATCAAAATATAGATAGTGCAAGTGCCAACACTAATGTAAGTATTTCTGGAAGAACTGTTACACTTTCATATTCTGGCTGGGCACCAATTTCACCATTAGATATAACAGTAGTAGTATCAACAGGGCTTTCTTCTTTAAATTTGGAAAGCTATTCATGTGAGATGGATTAAGTTATTAAGGGGGATATCGCAATGAAAAAGTATTCAAAACCAGTAGTTTCCATAGACAATGGATTAGCTGAGGGTGTTTATGCTGCAAGTGGTGCAGGATGTTACGATGCTAGTGCATATATTCATCAGACACCAGAAACAGGAAGAGGAGATTACAGAATCCAGGTAAATGGTAAGCATAATGCAGATCATACTAGAGAATCACAGACATTAACAATATCATTTAATCAGAATGTTACATATGTATCAGGTGGTGCAGGACTGATTTCAGGAAATGGAACACCAACGCTTGAGGTGAAATTAGGCTATCATCAGAATCCAAACGATAATATCGGTTTTGGTGACTTAATTGTAACATCTAATGCAGGACTTTCAATTACAGGTGTCAGCATCACAGACTAATTAAATCAAAATTAATTTAAATATAAAAAATCCCCCACAGAAACAGGCAACCATTTCTGTGGGGGATTTTTTAACACATTTGAAAAGTTAAAGATTAAAAATCAGGCCGATTATATCGCAGCTTAGAACTCCTTCACCATCTTCTGAATCTCCCCATCCCCAAGCACCTCGCACCTCTTATCCCGTATCGCATAAACCCGCGTACAGATATTTAAGACCGTAGGCCGATGAGTTGTCACGATACAGGTTCGGGGGTAAGTATCCTGCATGATATTCCTGAGAACTTTACGTTCTGTGGCCACATCCAGCGCGGAAGTTGCTTCATCCAGCAGAAGGATCGGAGATTTTCTGAGGAGTGCCCTGGCAATGGAAAGTCTCTGGGCCTGGCCCTCTGAGAAACCGCCGCCCCGTTCTTTAATGATGCTTTCGATTCCATCTGGAAGCTTTTCCACGAAATCCCATGCACAGGCCAGTTTCAGTGCCTCGATAATTTCTTCATCTGTGGCATCCTGCTTCACATTTCGCATATTTTCAGCAATCGTTCCCGAAAACATGGTGTTCCCCTGAGGCACATAGGAAAACAGCTTTCTGGTAGACGGTGACATATCCAGCATATTCGAGTGATTTTTGCCCGCGCAGACATGGAAAGAACCGGTCTGTGGCGTCAGAAGGGACAAAATCAGACGCAGCATAGTTGTCTTACCTTCGCCGGAAGGCCCAACCAGGGCAACGATCTCATGAGGATAAGCCTCCATGGAAGCGTTGGCAAAAACAGAAGTTCCGTTATGATAAGTATAGCTGAGATTCTGCATATTCAGACCGATTCCCTCCTCCCGATACTGCTTTTCGAAGCTTTGGACAGCGGAATCTTGGCTGTAATCCTCCTGGGGCATTTCCACGATATCCATCAGTCGGCCGGCAGAGATCGTCAGTGAGATCGCAGAAGGAATCAGGCTGACCAGGGAATTCACTGCACTTGTCAGCGTGCCGGAAAGAGAAAGAAACATGGTCATGGTTCCGTAACTGATTGCATTGCTCCACACACGGTAAATTCCCCAGCCATAACAGCTGTACGATACGATAAAACCGATAATGGACATAAGGACAGAGGTCAGGATGGACATTTTCTGGAAATCCAGCCTCATATCGATATAATCTTTCTGAAGAGATTTCAGTTTGTCCGTGTAAAAATGGATCAGGTCAAAAGCTTTGATGGTCTGGATATTGGAAAAAGCCTCCTGGTTAAATCCGTAGAGCTTTGCATTCATGGCAGCACTTCGCTGGTTATTATCCCGCATACGCCGAAGAAGCGGTCTGGAAAGCAGTGCGCTGAACGGTATTCCAAGCAGTGCGAACAACGCAAAGGTAGGATCATAGTAAAGTACGATTGCGAGAGCACTGATAAAACGGAACGTATAAATGATCAGGTTTGGTATCCAGTTCAGGATTCCGCTGGAAATATTGGAAGCATCGGAGCTCCACCGTGTCACCAGATCGCCGGTATGGTAATCCGTAAGAGATTCCCAGTCGGTCACCAGCATTTTGGAAAAAATATCGTTTTTGATCTCTGAATCCACCTTTAAATTAATAAATGTGGAGGCATATCCGGAAGCCTGTGAAACCAGGATATTGGCTACGGAAAAACCGATCATTGCAGCAAAAGTACTCAGAAGTTTTCCGGTCTGGTGGCCGGTGATGATATCGACCAGATCTTTGGAGATCAGGCTGGAGATCAGGGAAACGCCGGTTCCGGTAATTCCAAGCAAAGTATAGAGGATCATAGCTTTCCAGTAACGTTTGCCGTACTGATAGATCCATAAGGTCTGTTTCCATATTTTTTTCAAGGTGCCCTGTTTCAGATGCTTCCAGACCAGAAATATTTTATCTTTCATTGCAGCTCCTCCGCAGGTCAATGGCGTTCTTCATAGTATAGGCAGCAGAAGGATTTTTTGTGCACAGAAAATGGAGCACTGGCACACAGTCCGCGATTTTTTCTGCAAAGGACAGGTTCCTGGTAAGCTGAATTTCTTTCCAGGCAGGAGAAATCATACGCTGCATAACCCGGAGGATTTTTTCCGAAGGAGGTAATTTTTCCAGTCGGTCTGTCTGCGAGTCACGCCCCAGGAGCACGATCCCTCCGAGCTCATATTGTTCTGTAGTAAAAATCTCCGAGGTTCCGCACCAGGGAATTCCGTAAACAGTGATATGACCGTCTTCGAATCCGAGAAGATTCAGATCCCCGTTCAGATACGGCGTGTCAAAAAGCTCATGCCATAAAGCTGTATGAGTTGATTTTCCCATTCCCGAATGCCCGGAAAAAAGCCAGGCCTTATCATGGTAAAGAATGGATGCGGAATGAATGGCAAAGAGCCCTTTTTTCTGCGCAATAAAAAGAAAAAACAGGCGTATTGCGTGAAACAGGTTGTCTGTATTAAGCTCAGTTGCCTGGGCATGGCAGTGGATCCGCACATAGGAACCATCCTTGAGCATGTGAGCTTCGTAAATATTCTGCATCTGAGGAAAAAGAACAACGTAGCGGTCAGAATTTTCGAAGATAGTCATTTCGGAATTCTGCAGAAGAACCTGCTCATAACAGCGGCTGGCCGGAGGTGCAGTGATCAGCTCAAGTATCTGATCTGGTTCCGCAGAAAACTTTTTATAAAAGGGTTCGAAACATTTGGAAAACAGTTCCCGGGGACCATATAGATTCATTGTGATCCCGGCAATGACCATAGAGCCGGAAGGTTCTTTGGAAATCGGATGGAGATCTTCTGTGATCATTCCCAGGCCTGTAAGCTGTGTAAGAAAATCCATCACATCACTGCGCAGTTCAGGGAAAAAAGATTCATCCAGCTGATAAACCCTGGCAAGCAGTTTTAACAGCTCCTCTGGTTCTGCTCCTTCATTGTGCTGCAGAATATTCCATAAAAATGAGCTGGCCTCATTGAGGATAAAGCTTTTTTTCTGGTCTGCGATCTGCTGGCCATATGGCAGCAGGTAACAGGTATCTTTGATTTTCCGGAGGGTATATCCGGGTTGACATCTAAACATAATAAAAAGGTTTCCTTTCTCTTTCTGAAAGTCAAAGTTTTCAAAACAGATTATAACACAAAAATCAGCAAAATCTTTCGATGAGTTGAAAATAGACATTGTAAAAATTCTGTGACTCATTTATAATGAGTAACAGATTCTAAAGATGTTATAAAAAACAGGAGGAAAGCCTTGAAAAGAGAATTAGTTATTGTCATTGATTTTGGCGGTCAGTACAATCAGCTGGTTGCAAGACGTGTCAGAGAATGCAATGTATACTGCGAGATCTATTCTTATAAGACAGATCTTGAGAAGATTAAAGCGATGAATCCTAAGGGAATTATCCTCACCGGTGGACCGAACAGCTGCTATGAGGCAGATTCACCGACTTATCAGAAAGAATTATTTGAGCTTGGAATTCCGGTGCTGGGACTTTGCTATGGAGCACAGCTTATGATGCATGTCCTTGGAGGAAAAGTTGAGAAGGCAGATGTCAGCGAATACGGCAAGACAGAGCTTCTTATTGATAAGAAAGATTCCAGAATCTTTAAGAATGTATCCGACAGAACGATCTGCTGGATGAGCCATACAGACTATATTTCCCAGACTGCACCTGGATTTGAGATAGCTGCACACACAGCGGACTGTCCGGTAGCAACTGCACAGAATGAAGAGAAGAAACTGTATGCGATCCAGTTCCATCCGGAGGTACTGCACACAGTAGAAGGAAAGACAATGCTTTCCAATTTCGTACTTGGTGTCTGTGAATGTGCCGGAGACTGGAAGATGGATGCTTTTGTTGAGCACACGATCAAAGAGATCCGTGAGAAAGTCGGCGATGGAAAAGTTCTCCTTGCTCTTTCAGGCGGTGTAGATTCCTCCGTAGCAGCAGGACTTCTTTCCAGAGCAATCGGCAAGCAGCTTACCTGCGTATTTGTAGACCACGGACTTCTTCGTAAAGATGAGGGAGATGAGGTTGAGGGTGTGTTCGGACCGAACGGACAGTTTGACCTGAATTTTATCCGTGTTAATGCACAGCAGAGATATTATGACAAGCTTGCAGGCGTTACAGAGCCTGAGGCGAAGCGTAAGATTATCGGTGAGGAATTTATCCGTATCTTCGAGGAGGAAGCCAAGAAGATCGGCGCTGTAGATTTCCTTGCACAGGGAACCATTTATCCGGACGTTGTAGAGAGTGGTCTTGGCGGAGAATCCGCAGTGATCAAATCCCATCACAACGTAGGTGGACTTCCTGATTTCGTAGATTTCAAAGAAATCATCGAGCCGCTCCGCGACCTCTTTAAAGATGAGGTTCGTAAAGCCGGTCTTGAGCTTGGTATCCCGGAAAGACTGGTATTCCGTCAGCCATTCCCGGGTCCGGGACTTGGAATCCGTATCATCGGTGAAGTCACCGAGGAAAAAGTACGCATCGTACAGGATGCAGACTACATCTACCGTGAAGAAGTCGACAATGCAGCCGCCGACTACAAGAAAGAACACGGAGAAGATCCATCCTGGATGCCGAACCAGTACTTTGCAGCCCTTACCAACATGCGAAGTGTAGGCGTAATGGGAGATTTCAGAACATACGATTATGCAGTGGCACTCCGCGCCGTTAAGACTATTGACTTCATGACTGCTGAATCTGCTGAGATTCCTTATGCAGTGCTTAATAAGGTTATGAACCGTATTATCAACGAGGTTAAGGGCGTAAACCGCGTATTCTATGATCTTACCAGTAAGCCGCCTGGAACGATTGAGTTTGAATAAAGGCAAAAAGGCTGAAAAATAGAAAAGTTTATAATAAAGGCTGTAGGAATGAGTGATTCCTGCAGCCTTTATTTAGTGTCAGATGGAAGTCTGTGAGTTGAAAAGCATGTTTATAAGGATATACTGTAATGTTATAGTCAAATCTTTTTTGGATTTGGCTATACATTGTATTGATAAAAAATATTTTGCATGTTTATATGGATATATTGACAAATGGAAAAAATAAGCGTATAGTAAAGCTGTAATGAAAAAGAGCTACCTAGTACTGGTAATACTAAGTAGCTCATCATAGGAAATGCAATCCAAATAATTGAATAGCATCTAGCACATCTATTCTAAATTATTTCTCGATTTTTGTAAACCCTTTCTATGATATTTTCATTACAACAATGAATCTGCGGATTCAATAAAAATATCATAAGGAGGCTTTTATCATGAAAGCAATTAAAATCAAAATGAAGCGTAACTGTGGCAATTCTGGAAATGTACAGGATATTCATTCTATCTATATAGATCAGACAAGTACATACTGGAAGAAATCAGAAGTTTACGACTATCTGCAAAAATTTCCTAAAACCATTACCGTAAATATTTCACCATATCCATATCTTATTCCTGCAATAAGTTCACAGGGTGAGAAATATGTTCGTTCTGTGGCGAATAGTACATCGAAAGATAATTTGATGATGTTACCACGGGAATAATGATTAACGGTTTGTCAGCAAGGCAGATATATAAATCGAACATTTTTTCGATGCCTGTCTTGCGTTAAGACTATAATCATGATAAAATATAGTAAAAATATATAAAAAATAGAAATTAAATACTGTAAAAATAGGCATATAACACAAGGGGTACTGAATGAAAGATAAAGAAATAAGTATTCCGGAAACGGAAGAGTGTACACTGGCCCATGTAGACTATGAAACACAAAGAATCCAATCTATGCAGGAACACGCAGGAAATGTTGCTCTTTTTTTAAGTAATGTCTGTGAACTTCCAGAATTGAAAAACCTTGTAGAATTAGCTGGAATTCTTCATGATGCAGGAAAACTTGGCACAAAAAATCAGGATGATTTTAAGAATATTCTGAAGTTGGGTGATAAGGTACATAAACATGGACTGGATCATTCTACTGCCGGTGGAAGACTTGCGCTTGAATTAATAAAGGAATGGCCTGTCTCGGAATTTATCAGTACATTGATTTATTTTCATCATGGAATGGAAGATTGTATTAATCTGGAAAATGGCCAGAGTTTACAGGAACGACGTTTGAAAAAAGAAATTGAGTATGCATACATTAAAGAAAAATTTTTCCGGATTTATGATATAAAAACGTTGAAGAAATCCGGAGAGGAGGCAATTCAGTCATATCAAAAAATCTTTAATAATATAGATGAATTTGTTAAAAAACAAGATTCTTCCGGAAAAAAATATGGAAGCAGATATTTTTATCTGGGAATGTATCTGAGAATTGCGTTGTCTTTGCTGATTGATGGTGACTGGACAGATACAACATGTTTTTTTCAGAATATCCCTTTATCGAAAAGAATTTCGCAGGAAGAGACTCAGGAAATATGGCAGAAGTGTATACATAATTTTGAACAGTATTTGAAAAATGAAATTCAGAATAATCCGGACAATGGAAATCAGCTGAACAGTTTTCGACAGGAGATATCTGACTCCTGTCGGAAGGCAGCAGAAACGAATCAGAAACTATATCGTCTAACGGTGCCAACTGGTGCTGGAAAAACGCTCAGTAGTCTTCGATTCGCACTCTATCATGCGAGGAAAGAACAAAAAAATCGTATTATTTATATAGCCCCCTTCACATCTATTTTGGAACAGAACGCAGAGGAAATTCGAAAAGCAACGGGATTGCCCTCTGTTGTATTGGAACATCACTGTAATGTGATTTGTGAAGAAGGAGAAGAGGAAAAATATCGAAATCTTACAGAGACCTGGGACTCACCAATTATTGTAACGACAGCAGTGCAGATTTTAAATACGTTATTTTCTGATCAGAAGAGTTGTATTCGTAGAATGCATAATCTATGCAACAGCGTTATTATATTTGATGAAGTGCAGGCAATTCCGGTTAAATGCACAGAACTTTTTAATCTGGCTGTGAATTTTCTTTCTCAGTTTTGCGGAACAACAGTGGTATTATGTTCTGCTACACAGCCGACACTGGCTTCTCTTGAAGAAAATAATATCTGCAGGTGTGTGGAGATGTCAGGAGAATCTGAAAAATATGCAAAAGCTTTTAAACGAGTTGAGATTATCGATGAAACGGAAAAATGCTCTGGAGGGATGGAAACAGAAGATCTTAGAGATTTTGCATTAGAAAAAACAGAGGAATATAGAAGTACTTTAGTAATTGTAAATACTACAAAATGTGCATTTGAAGTATTTCAAAAACTGGAAGACGGCTGTACGGAAGAATATGAGATTTTCCATCTGAGCAATAATATGTGCCCACAACATAAACTGGATACTTTGAGAGAAATAAGAAATGCATTAAGAGAAAGAGCAAAGAAGATTATTTGTGTCAGCACACAGGTTGTGGAAGCGGGAGTGAATTTTTCTTTTGGATGTGTGATCCGGTCAAAAGCTGGTCTTGACAATGTTATTCAGGCAGCAGGAAGATGCAACCGACATAAAGAGCTGGGAAGAATGGGGGCAGTTTATATTGTGCAGATGTCCCAGGAGGCAGAAAAACTGGAACATTTGAGAGAAATAAGAAACGCACAGGCGGCTTTGCAAAAGGTGCTTGATGATTTTAAGCATGATAAGAAAAAGTTTAATTATGCATTGGATTCAGAAATAGCTATAAAATTTTATTATTCAGTGTATCATACACAGTTAAGAAAGTCAGAAACGAAATTTTCGGTTGAAGTATATAATGTGCCTGTAACATTAGTGGATCTGTTGGGGAAAAACGAAACAGGTCGGAATCAATATAGACGAAAACATGAAGGGAAAATGTATACAAAACTTTCGCAGGCTTTCCAGACCGCAGGACATGAGTTTGAAGTGATTTCTGATACTTATAAAGTAAGCGTTGTTGTTCCATATGAAACCGAGTCGTATCAGTTGCTGGAAGAGCTGTCACAAGTGCGAACGGAAACAGAGAAGAAAAAGATATTGAGAAAATTACAGAGATACACGGTCGGGATTTCGGAAATCAGAAAAGATAAACTGGGAAATGCCATATATGAAACCAGTGAAGGGATTCTGGTGTTGAGTGATGGATATTATGATAAAAAAGTGGGTGTTGTGGATGAGCCAAAGATGGATTTTTGCAATATGTAAAGGTGGTGAGAAGCATGAAAAAATATAGAAATACAATAGAATTTGAAGTATATGGTCCATATGCACTTTTTTCTGATCCCGTTATGCGTGTCGGTGGAGAAAAGACAAGTTATCATATTCCGACATATGAGGCCTTACGTGGAATTGTGGAAAGCATTTACTGGAAGCCCACGATCATGTGGATCGTAGATGCAGTAAGAGTAATGAATCCGATTCAGACAGAAACAAAAGGTATCCGCCCGATCGCATATAATGGTGGCAATGAGCTTGCATACTATACGTATCTGAAAGATGTTCGTTATCAGGTGCGTGCGCATTTTGAAATGAATTGTAATCATCCGGAACTGGAAGAAGACAGAAATGAATATAAACATCATAATATTGCCAAACGGATGGTGAAGCGAGGCGGACGCAGAGATATTTTCCTTGGAACAAGAGAGTGTCAGGCTTTTGAAGAACCTTGTACATTTGGCGAGGGAGAAAGCTTTTATGATACGATGACCGGAGAAGTAGATTACGGTTTTATGTATCATGGCATAACATATGCAGATGAAGCTGTTTTGGAAGAAGATAAGGGTAAAATGACAGTGCGTTTCTGGAAACCGGTTATGAAGAAGGGGGGAATTATAGAATTTATAAGACCGGAAGAATGTACACAGAAAAGACACATCAGAGAAATGGAACGTAAAATTTTTGGAAAAGATAATTTCACAGGTTTAAAGGAATTTACCAGTGAGGAGGTGGGAGAGTGAGCTGGGTAAACGAACTCATTGATCTGTATGAGATAAACAGTGACAAAATAGGTGTCATTGAGTATCGGGGAGAAATGCCATATGTTCTTTTGCCACCGTTTCATACTACTGTGACTGCACAGATAACAGTAACTATTGATCAGGATGGTAATTTTATGAATGCAGAACCGGTAGATCTTAATGATAAATTAACAATCATACCGGTTACAGAAAAATCGGGAAGCCGTACAGCAGGAAAGGAACCACATCCTTTGTGTGATAATCTGAGATATCTTGCAGGAGATTATACCCAATATTATAAGGATGATGGAATCTGTCATGAACTGTATATTTCTCAGCTGAAAGAATGGGTAGAATCGGAATACTGCCATGAGAAGGTCCGGGCAATTTATTTATATCTGAAAAAAAATACTCTGATCTCTGATCTGGTTGATAAAAAGATTATAAAATTGGATGAACAGAATCAGATTGATGACAAAGAAAATATTCAGGGAATTGTGCAGACGAAAGCATTTGTACGTTTTATCATTCGTTCGTCAAATTCAGATCTTTTTGAATTAAAAACAGATGAATGCTGGAAAGACAGAACACTTCAGGATTGTTATATAAATTATGTGCGGTCCCGGGAAAAAGAGAAAGGCTTGTGCTATCTTACCGGAAATATGGAGGCTATTTCTTATCTTCATTCTAAAAAAATCCGTAATGAAGGTGACGGAGCAAAGCTGATCTCATCAAATGACAGTCAGAATTTTACCTATCGGGGACGGTTTGTAAGTAAGGAAGAGGCTTTTGCAGTAGGCAATGAAACCTCTCAGAAAATTCATAATGCATTGAAGTGGATTATTCGGAAACAGGGAACGTTTTTTGATACGCTGGCAGTTGTTACATGGGAATCTAATCGACTGTGTATGCCAAGATGGAATGTAGATACAGAGATGATTACATCGGAATATGCCTGGGATGATGAAGAAACTGAAGAAGAAATCGTATCAGATGGAAATGCAGTCACAGCTGAAAAATTTTACAGAGCGCTTCGAGGATATGGAAAAAAGGTAGATAATACATCAGCAATGATCTTACTTGGTTTTGATGCGGCCACACCGGGAAGATTGTCCATGGTTGAGGAGATGACGCTGGATTCTGCGCGATATCTGGAGAATATAAAGAAATGGCATGAAAGCTGTAACTGGATCCATGAGAAATGGAAAGGTAAAGAAAGAATAGAGTTTTCCGGAATGGTTGGCGTTAAAGATGTAGCAGAGATTCTGTTTGGCATAGAAAGTAAAGGCGGACTTGCGATTGCAGACGCAAACGGAAAGAAAATGTATGCGGAAGTTGCGAGAAGATTAATTCCATGTATCTGGAACGGAACAGAAATCCCGTATGATTATGTGAACAGAGCTGTGCTTAAGGCGTCCAATCCATTAACATATAAAGATCGAAAAAATTGGGAAAGGGTTTTAACGTTAGCATGTTCGCTGGTGAAAAAAGATAGAAAAGAAAGAAAAAAGGAGGAATGGAATGTGGCATTAGATAAAAATCAAAAAGACAGAAATTATTTATATGGACGTTTACTGGCAGTGGCAGATCGGATTGAGTATCGTACTTATGATGATGGAGATAAAGCAAGGGTTACGAATGCAAAAAGATACATGAGTACTTTTTCCCAGAGACCTTTTGAAACATGGAAGGTAATTGAAGAAAATATCCAGCCATATATGAATAAATTGGGGATTGCGGAGAGACGTTTTTATGAAAATCTGTTAAATGATATTTATGAATTATTTGAAGTAGATAGTTTCAAGGATAATAAAAAATTGGATGGTTTATATCTTCTTGGTTTTCACAGCCAGGCTTATGATCTGAAACTGAAAAAGGAAGATTCCCAAGAGAAGGAAGAGGAGGAATAAACGATGAGTGAATTAAAAGGAAAAATTGATTTTACTTTATTTGTAAGTGCTGATAATGCGAATCCAAATGGAGATCCATTAAATGGAAACCGTCCAAGAATCAACATGGATGGACATGGTGAAATATCGGACGTGTGTATCAAAAGAAAGATAAGAAATAGACTTCAGGATCTTGGACAGAAAATTTTTGTACAGTCAGATGATCGTACAGATGATCCTTATACCAGTTTGAAAGACCGTGCAGATGGATGTGAGGAACTGAAAGCTCAGATAGGAAATAAGAAAAATGCAAATCGCGATGCTTGTGCGGCGATTGCCTGTAAAGAGTGGCTGGATGTCAGAGCTTTTGGTCAGGTTTTTGCGTTTAAGGGAATTCCTGTATCATTTGGAGTAAGAGGCCCCGTTTCCATTCATCAGGCGATCAGTCTTTCGCCAATTGATATCATCAGCATGCAGATTACTAAGAGTGTGAACAGCGAATCCGGAAAAGAAAGCAAGGCCTCAGATACCATGGGGACGAAGCATAGAGTAGGTTTTGCAGTATATAAAGTAATGGGAAGTGTAAATGTTCAGCTTGCTGAAAAAACAGGATTCAGTCAGGAAGATGCGGAATTACTGAAAGAGGCATTGAAAACCTTATTTGAAAATGATGCTTCTTCTGCAAGACCAGAGGGAAGTATGGAAGTCTGCAAAATGTACTGGTGGCAGCACGATGAAAAAACGCCGGCTGTTTCCAGTGGAAAAATCCAGAGAGGCTTCGATATTAAATGTAAAGAGGAACATCCAAGAGAATTTAAAGATTACAAAATTTCATGGCATGTAGACGGATGCAAAGAACCGGAGGAGTTTGATTTTGTATAAGGAAGAAGATTTTCTTCAGTTATCCGGAATCCAGCATTTTGCATTCTGCCGAAGACAGTGGGCATTGGCTTACATAGAGTTGCAGTGGCAGGAAAATGTCAGAACAGTGGAAGGAAAAATTCTTCATGAAAACGCACATGATGTAAGTATGAAAGAAAAAAGAGGAGATCTTTTGATCGTACGTGCAATGCCGATTCACTCCCGGGAAATGGGAGTGAGCGGCGAATGTGATGTAGTAGAATTTCATAAAGTAAAAGATGGAGTTCAACTGGCAGGGAAAGAAGGGCTTTATAAGGCTGTTCCGGTAGAATATAAAAGAGGCAGACCGAAAACAGATGATTCGGATATTCTTCAGGTAGCGGCACAGGCAATGTGTCTGGAAGAAATGTTATGCTGCGATATATCTTATGGCTATATCTTTTATGGAGAAACCAGGCATCGCATGAAAGTAGAATTTACAGACGAAGTGCGGGAAAAGGTTCGGAAGATATTTTCGGAGATGCATAAATATTATGAGCAGCGCTACACACCGAAGGTAAAAACAAGTAAAAAGTGTAATGCCTGTTCATTGAAGGATATTTGTATTCCTGCTTTGAATAAAAAGAAGTCTGTTTCCGGATATATCGACAGGATAATTGCAGAAGAGGAAAAAGAATGAAAAGGCTTTTGAATACATTGTATGTAACAACTGGGAATAAGTATCTGTCTTTGGATGGAGAAAATGTAGTTGTTTTGGAAGAACAGAAAGAAATCGGCAGAGTTCCTTTGCATAATCTTCAGGCAATCATTACATTTGGCTACACGGGGGCCAGTCCAGCACTTATGGGAGCATGTGCGCAGAGAAATATAGATCTTTCTTTTATGTCCGGAAATGGAAGATTTTTGGCCAGAGTTACTGGTGAGGTAAAGGGAAATGTAACATTGAGAAAGCAGCAATATCGAATCAGTGACAACAGGGAAGAAAGTATACATATAGCCAGAAATTTTATTCTCGGAAAAGTGTATAATTCCAGGTGGGTTTTGGAAAGAGCTACAAGAGACTATGCAATGCGTGTGGATGTAGAAAATATAAAAAAGAAATCTCTGTTTCTTGCACAGAACATGGGGAAAATAAGAGAATGTGAAAGAGAAGAGGAATTATTAGGGCTAGAAGGAGAAGCTGCTTCTGTATATTTCTCTGTGTTTGATGAACTGATATTACAGCAAAAGGAATTTTTTTACTTTCATGGAAGAAATAAGAGACCGCCTTTGGATAACGTTAATGCCATGCTGTCGTTTGGATATTCTTTGCTGGCAGGAATGTGCGGATCTGCGCTGGAAGCAGTGGGCCTTGATCCGTATGTTGGATTTTTTCATACAGACAGACCAGGACGTATGTCATTAGCCCTGGATCTAATGGAAGAATTCAGAAGCGTTATGGTAGATCGTTTTGTTTTGACATTAATCAATAAAAAAATTATGAAGGAAAAATATTTCATAAAAAAGGAAAATGAAGCGGTCGTTATGACAGATGAAGGTCGAAAAGCCTTTTTGTCAGCTTGGCAGTCCAAAAAACAGGAAACTATTAAACATCCATTTCTGGATGAAAAGATAGAATGGGGAATGGCTCCGTATGTTCAAAGTATGTTGCTGGCGAGATATCTAAGAGGAGATTTGGATGAATATCCGCCATTTTTCTGGAAGTAGGTGAGATAATGCTGGTTTTGATAACATATGATGTGAATACACAAACGGCAGCAGGAAGAAAACGTCTGCGTAAAGTTGCGAAAGAGTGTACCAATTATGGACGGAGAGTGCAGAATTCAGTATTTGAGTGTCAGATGGATGCAACAAAATGCAGACAGGTGAAGAATATTCTGGAGAATATTATAGATAAAGACGTGGACAGCCTGAGATTTTATTATCTGGGTGAAAAGTACAAAAATAAAGTAGAACACATTGGTGCAAAGCCTGGATTTGATGTTACAGATACTTTAATATTATAGTGCGAAAGGTAAGCTTACAGAAATACTTCAGGACATTCGCACCAGAAAATGTGTGTATTTTACCAGAAAAAAATCTACAATATAATAATTTGAATAAAAAAACAAGATTGGTATGTGCAATAAGCATAAAAAACAATTTTAGATAAATGTATTTTTGTCTAAAATTGCGGTCAGCCTCTTCGTGAGGCTGTGAGTTGAAATGTGATAACACCCTCTGAGGCGGTAAGGAATGGGTGTCAGCCTCTTCGTGAGGCTGTGAGTTGAAATGATAATGCTATCCCTATGATTGGTAATGTGTTCTCGTCAGCCTCTTCGTGAGGCTGTGAGTTGAAATGATGATCTGACCGCAAAAGCACAGGAAATGGGTGGTCAGCCTCTTCGTGAGGCTGTGAGTTGAAATGCATATTTGGAAGTCAATGGATCAGTTGATGAGGTCAGCCTCTTCGTGAGGCTGTGAGTTGAAATGATACAGCAAGCTCAGCTATCTCCACGGCGGTATCGTCAGCCTCTTCGTGAGGCTGTGAGTTGAAATATATGTTCCGTCACACTCAACCACTGTGATCTTCGTCAGCCTCTTCGTGAGGCTGTGAGTTGAAATTTAAAACGCTAAAAATCATTACATTCCCATCTTGGTCAGCCTC
>ERZ1673752.1023-NODE-1023-length-42767-cov-42.183204_pt1 | contig 42767 bp, 32 predicted proteins | sample MGYA00580195_ERZ1673752 | MGnify/ENA primary metagenome ERZ1673752 (study PRJEB41218, sample SAMN15661744) | gut metagenome | host: Homo sapiens | place: Canada: London | collected 2015-08-20/2019-03-30 | study: EMG produced TPA metagenomics assembly of...
TTGCCATCACCAGCATATCCTTGATGTAAAAATAATTGTAGACAAAGACGACCATGCTGATCACGCTGGCGATGACGAGGGCGACGCAGAGATCATTGAGTACCGTGCGAGGGATGCGCTTCAGGTCGAGTGTCCCGCGCGCAAGGTCCTGAACGACAATGGTGGAGGACTGCATACCGACATTACCGCCCGTACCACCGATAAGGGGGATAAAGAGGGAGATCTGCGGGATCATCGCAAAGACGCTGTCGTAGATGCCGAGGAGCTGACTATTGAAAATCCCTCCGATCATCCCGATCAGGAGCCACGGGAGACGGGCACCGGTCTGCTTAAAGATATTGTCAGACGTGTCGATGTCTGAGGAGAGACCGCTCGCCATCTGGCTCTCAGCCTCGTGCTTCTCACGCATCTCATCCACCACGTCATCGATGGTGATGACGCCCTTGAGCCGCCCGAGGGCATCGACGACCGGTATGGCGACGAGGTCGTACTGGTCAAAGGTCTTGATCACCGTATCCATGGAGTCGCTCTCGTGGAGGATGACGGGATTGGGGAGCATCACGTACCGGATCTCACTGATGGAGGGATTGGTGATGACGGTCTTCGTCGGTAGGATGCCGATCAGCCGCTTCAGGTCATCGACGACGTAGACGTAGTAGATCTCGTCCAGCTCCTCGGCCTGACGGCGCATCTCGTCGAGGCACATGGGCATGGACCAATTGGCATTCACCACGATCATCTCCTTCCGCATCACACCGCCGGCAGTGTCCTCATCGTAGTGGAGGAGGTCGACGATATTGCCCGCCTGCTCCAGGTCTGGGATATGGGCGAGGATCGCATCCTGCCGCTCGCTCCGCAGGTCGCGGATCAGGTCGGCGGCATCGTCGGTATCCATATTCTGGACGATCTTCGTGGCGATCTCCTGCTCCGGCACGAGGGAGAGGATCTCACGTCGCCGGTCCTGGTCCATCTCGGTGATGACGTCCGCCACCTTGACATCGGGGAGCACTCGGAGGGCACGCGTCGCATCCTCATCGGAGAGGTCGTCAATGAAGGTGGCGATGTCGGTCGGGTGCATCGCGTGGAACGTGCGCTGCAGCTTAGCCGCATCGTTGGTCTCGAGGTAGTGACGGAGCTCTTTCGTCAGTTCGGGGGTCAATTCGATCATCTCAGCGTTTCTTCATCATTAGGGCAGATCGTCTTTTCGTCCACAGCACGGGTGAGGGCAATGAAGTCCTCCACGTCAAGCTGCTCGGGGCGCATCGTCAGGTAGCGCTCAATCTCCGGCGGGATCGACTCCGGGAGCAGTCCCCTCAGCGAGGAGCGGATCATCTTACGTCGCTGGGCAAAGGCCGCCTTGACCACCCGGCGGAAGGACTGCTCACTCACACCGAGGGAGGTGCGGTCGTTGCGTGTCAGCCTGAGGACGCCACTCTGCACCTTGGGCGGTGGGGTGAAGGCGCCCGGTGGGACCGTGAAGAGGTACTCCGCATCGTACCAGGCGCGCAGAAGCACCGTGAGTATGCCGTAGTCCCTCGTGCCCGGCTCGGACGTCAGGCGGCGTGCCACCTCCCGCTGCAGCATACCCCCCGCCATCGGGATCAGGTCGCGGTACTCCAGCATGTGGAAGAAGATCTGACTGGAGATATTGTAGGGGTAATTGCCGATGAGGAGGAAGGGCTGCCCCTCCGGGAAGATCCGATCAAGGGGGAGCGTCAGGAAGTCTCCCTCAATGAGCCGGTCGCCCTGCAGCTCGGGGAAGGTCTCCCGCAGGTACTCCACGGACTCCCCGTCCAGCTCGACGACGACGGTGTCCCGATAGATCGAGAGGAGGTACTTCGTCAGCACACCCATACCGGGCCCCACCTCCAGGATCGGCAGATCCCGACGGGAGACCAGTATCTCAGCGATACGCTCCGCCACGGACTCGTCGTGGAGGAAATGCTGTCCGAGGGCTTTCTTGGCCCGTACACGCTTTGTCATGCTATCAGTCGGTCGGATCAGAGGGCGAGGAGGTCCCGAGTTAGAGTGAAAAAGGCTACCTTTGCCCATCACTTGATAGGGATCCCCGCTTCTCTCACCCCATTTCGTACAAAAGTACCAAAAAGAGACCGGACCCACGCACTCATGACAGGTAAGCTACCAAAGAGTCTCCGGATCATCCTCCCCCTGCTGATAGGGGTGCTCCTCATCGTCCTGCTCTACAGAAAGGTCGACTTTGACGTCGTGCAGGAGACGCTCCGGGAGGACGTGAGGTGGTGGGTGATCGTGCTCTCCTGTCTCCTCGGGCCTCTCTCCGTACTCTTCCGCGGGCTGCGGTGGGACCTACAGGTGGCACCCCTGCGCACCGGCAGGGACGGCTCCACCCTCACCGCCTCGGTCCTCCACGTGCAGGGAAGCTACGCGGTCAATATGGTGATCCCTCGCCTCGGAGACCTCTGGCGCTGCAGCTCGATGCAGGGCTACAGCGGGCTACCCTTCTCCCGACTCTTCGGGACGATGATCGCCGAGCGGGCTGTGGATATGCTCACGACGCTCTTCCTGATCCTCCCCGGCCTGGCACTGAATGCAGCCTACTTCACCGCATTTCTCCGCCACCACGTCCGCATCCCCTCACCCACAGAGGGACCCGCCGCCTCTCCCCTCACCTGGCTGCTCCTGCTGCTGGCCGCGGGACTGGGGGTCTACCTGATCGGGAGAGTGGCGAGGCGACTGCGGCTCCGGCATAAGCTCCGCAAGGGGTGGCTCAACTTCCTCGTGGGACTGCGGACGATACTGGAGATGGACTGCCGAGCGAGGGGACTCTTTCTCCTCTACACGGTCGGGATATGGTCGTGCTACTTCTTCGCCTTTTACCTCACCTTTGGCGCATTTAGCTTCACGGAGCAGCTGGGGCCGGGGGTGGCTCTGGTGATCTTCTCCCTCATCACCATCTCATCGATCCTACCGATACAGGGCAATATCGGGCCGTGGCACTTCGTCGTGATCCAGTCGTTGATCTTCTTCGGCGTCGCTGCCGATCCCGCTGCCTCCTTTGCGCTGATCGTCCACACCACTCAGACGGCGACGACCACCATCTTTGGTCTCGCAGCGATCCTGCTCCTTCCCTTCCTGAGAGAAAAGAGTAAAGAAAAATGACACAGGTAGGCTACCTCCTCACCAATACCGGCTCCCCCCGCTCGTGCTGCGTGGAGGATGTGGGGCAGTACCTGCGGACCTTCCTCACCGACCCGGCGATCATGGGGATGCCCTACCTCCTCAGGCAGCTGCTGGTGCGGGGGATCATCGTGCCGAAGCGGGCGCCTAAGTCGGCGAAGCGGTACCGGCAGATCTGGCTGCCCGAGGGGTCACCCTTAGTGGTCTATAGCCGTCAACTGGCAGAGGAGCTGAGCCGGCTCTCCGGCTGCCCAACCTATCTCGCCATGCGGTACGAGGAGGGGTCGGTCGATCGGGCGCTGAGGCAGGCTGAGGCGGACGGCGTGACGGAGCTGATCTCGCAGCCACTCTATCCGCAGTATGCCTCAAGCAGCTTTGGCTCCGCAAGCGACTATGTCCGAAGGAGGTACGAGGCTCTGCGACCCTCCTACAGACTCACGGAGCGGGGACCCTTTTACGACCACCCGGACTTCATCCACTCTCTGGCGGAGCAGGTGGCAGGAGCCGGGCTGTCGTCGGAGACGCATCTCCTCCTCTCCTTCCACGGGATTCCGCTCTCTCAGGTGAAGCCCTACCTCAGGGACCCTGAGCGGGATTATACCTACCAATGTCGGCGGACGATGGAGCTGCTGCTGGAGTGCCCGGAGGTGTCTCCACTGCGGAGCCACGAACTGGTCTATCAGTCGCGCTTCGGTCACCGCTGGCTGACGCCGGAGCTCAGGACGCGGCTCGCCGCACTGCCGGGCGAAGGGGTCAGGAGGGTGGCGGTCCTCTGTCCCTCATTTGTCGCCGACTGCCTGGAGACGCTTGAGGAAGTGGGCATCGATGGGCGAAAGATCTTCCACGAGGCTGGCGGCGAGGAGCTTACGCTCATCCCCTGCCCCAATAGCTCCTCCACCCTCGCCCGCGCCCTCCTCTGAGCTTAGGGGGGGTGCGAGGGTGCGGACGGCTGACGCACTCTCTTGTCGGACGGGTCGGACGACCTGTACAAAGCCCCAGCCCACCAGCATACCGGCATCCGTAACGAGGCACGAAGTGCCGAAGACCAATATATAAGCATAGGCGTTATGACTCGCCCCCTTGCGGGTCTCCGAGACGGGAATGTCTGCTCAGCGACCCGCAAGGGGGTGTATCTATAGACAAGCAGTCAGGAGGACCTTTAGGAGCTATCTCCTCAAGGTCCTCTTGACGTATGTGATGCTGTGGACCACTCTTGGTAGTCATCAGCAATAGGTGGATGGTCTAATATCCTACTTCCGGACTACTCGGACATAGAGGCGGATAGTGAGGTGAGACCTTCCATCGGTGGCCGTGATCCGTATAGGTGCTGTGCCGACAGACTTAGGGCTAAGGGAGAGGATCGCACCCTTTAGCGTCACGCCAGCGATGCTCTCTCTCTCAGACGTAGCCTCGTAGGTGAGAGTGGCGCCGGGGGTGCCACGGAAGATCTTGGCGAGGTCCACCGTACGACCGGTCTCACCCTGCTTGACCACCAGCTCAGTGAGGTTAGCAGCGAGCTCAATGGGCGTATAGGAGATGCTCTTGAAGGGGATCTCCACGCTGGTCGACTTGCCATACTCATCCGTGAGTATCAGCTTGAGGGCATAACTCCCGAGGTGCTGAGCTCCACTGATAGTGATCACTATCGTATCACCCTCACGGACGGCAGTCACACCGGAGAGATCACCTTCAAGACGATAGGTCCACTTGTGGCTATCTGCATCGGAGACTTTGAGACGAAGTGTATAGCTCGCCGTCCTGTCAAGTGTAAGGGGACCATCAGGCATACCCTCCGTGATGACCGGAGCGTTATTGACTCTCGTCTTGATCTCAGAAGTAGCCAGTCCGGAGGTGTTGCCGAAGCGGTCTACTGCCACCACACCCACGTAGTAGGTGGTTCCATCCTGGAGCCCTGCAATCCGCCCGGTGATACTCTTTCCGAGAGGTAAGCCGCTGCCATAGACCTCTACGAAAGGAGTCTTCTCAAGGTCGGATGCAGTCATGGGGCTCTGGCTGTAGTAGAGTCGGTAGAGAGTTGCCGTCTCATCCAGCCCATCCTCATCCTTGGCGACGGGCCAAGTGAGGGAGGCAGTAGTGTAACCAACCTCAGCCGTGATCTTACCAGGCGTCTCTGGCGCGATCTTACCATCGTCAAGCAGTGCGGCAGCAGCATCAAGATAACCGGAGCCTAATAGACCACGGAATTGACGATTGAGATCCCCGATGCTATAGGGCTTGACGGCAGAGATGAGCCGTTGCTTGAGCATCTCGGAGGTGTAGCCCATACGACCATACTTAGATACGATCAGTGCAGCGACACCGGATACGTGAGGACAGGCCATAGAGGTCCCCTGCATATAGCCGTACCCACTCTTGTCGTAAGCAGTGGGGACCGTGCTGAGCACCCCACCCCGATCAAAGTGGCGGTTTTGGTCTCCACCCGGAGCCGAGATGGACACCCAGTCACCACTATTGGAGTACGAGGCACGCTGGAAGTCCCAGCCGAAGGAGGCGACGCTGATGCAACCCTCATACGAGCCGGGGAGGCTGTGGAAAGTAAGTCCGTCATTGCCTGCAGCGAAGATGACCACACCTCCTGCCATTGGGCTCTTGGGATCCTGAGTGCCATCCTCCAGCTTGCCGGCATTGCGGACAAAGTAATCGATCGCCTCACGGTCCTGCTGCGGGAGGGTCCTGGGTCCCGGGGCTCTGTAGCCCCAGGAATTCTGACTGATGACAGCCCCATGGTCTGCACCGTAAACAATGCCTGCGGCACCACCGAGGGAGCGCTCCGTGTCGTAGCCGAACACCTGAGCATTGATCAGGGTAACACCGGTACCGGGAGTACCATCACCTCCGGCAATACCGCAGACACCGATGCCATTGTTATTAACGGCAGCGATGGTGCCGGCGACGTGAGTTCCGTGACCGGATGCATCGTAGATATTTCCCTTACCCTTGGGGTGATTGTTCTTATCAAGCACGAAGTTGAAGCTTCGCTCTACATCGACATGACCTGCAAGGTCGGGATGCTTGTAATCAATACCGCCATCCACGACACAGACGACGACATTGGGCTTCCCGGTCTCCACCTGCCAGGCCGGGAGGAGGTTGATGTCAGCTCCGGCGACACAATGGGGGTACTGATGACCATCGTTGTAGTAGTGCCACTGGGCGGGGAGCAAGGGGTCGTCAAAGCGGTCTATCGCTCTGGTGGTATTTCGCTCACTAAGCTCTCTGAGCTGCTCAGCGGGGACCGGTGTGATCTTAGACTCCGGCGTAGCCATTGCCCACTGAAGCTCTACCGCCTCAAAGCTCTCAGAGGCCTCAACCAGAGCCTTAGCCTTATACGACGGGACCTGACCCTTATAGGTAACGATCATCCAGCGATCCAGCCCTGCCTCGTGACGACGCACTCTGAAGGCATCCTCGTCGAGGAAGAGAGGGGTCATAGTGATCCCGCCTAAGGTCTCCGGCCAGTGTGCAGACTCTGAGGAAAGTGCTCTCGTGACAGAGGTCGATCCACCATTTTGATACGTGACTAGCTGCTCGGGAGTGAGCTTTACGACCAGAGTCCCGGGAATGACATTGGTGTAGTCCTCCCTGTGGCTATTCTGCTGCTCCTCGACAGGGGCAACCTCCTGCTCCGGATGATCCGCTGAGACGCAGGAAGAGAGCCCCATAAGGGCGGGGAGGAGTAGGGAGATTGATAGGTAATGTATAGATTTCATCTCTTTAGTGTCGGTTAAAAAGGAATGAGTCGGACGCTCTTACACCGGTCGCAACAGCAGCCGCCTCAGGCACTCTAGCAGATGTAAGAGAACGGGTGGCCGGAGCCATCTTCTTGTAGTAGAGTACGGCCATCACAGTGTCATCACCATCAACAACGCCCTTGAAGTCCGCCATCATCACGTAGACCTCCATACCCTTCTCCGCATTTTGGTACCTCATACCGAGGCTGGGGGCGATACCGTGGTACTCGTAGCCATTGGCCTTGAGGAGGTCAGAGAATTCCTGTGTGGTCTTGAATTTCAGCGTCTTCTTGTCGATGATGAATAGGATCTTGGACTTGTCACGGAAGACGAGCTTGCAGTCGGTGACACTCTGGATCTTATCCCCGGGATTGATATTGCGTGGAGGATAGGAGAAGTAGAAGGTGTACCACCGCATATCCTCCGGTGTGCCCTCGGCAGTCTTATAGAGTGCCATATAGACATCATCCGGACGACTCGGATCGGTATTGGCCTTCTGCACAAAGAGCTGCTCACTCTTGAGCGTCTCCGTCTCCCACTTATCTATGTCGGGGAACTTGACCTCCTTCTTATCAACTCTATCGAGCATCCCCTCCGGCCCCATAGGCAGGGTCTCAAAGGTGGGGAGAGGACCATCCTGACGATACTCAGGAGTAAAGTCAAAGTAAAAGTTGTCATCCTGCCTGCTGTAGGCTGTGCGGACAGAGAAGTATCCATCGGGGCTGACCAAGTGGACGTCGTCCTCATGGTGGTCATACCTCTTGGTATACCCCTGAGCGAGGAGATACTGCACAAAGGGATGGTCCTCCTTTGGCATCTCATCGGTCTCTACAGTCACTCTGGCTGACTCATAGATATTGTCGTAATCAACAGCACGGAAGTAGCTGATCTGGGGGAGGAGGTCGCTAGTGGTCTTGAAGGAGAGCACATCCGGTGAGCCCATAAACCCGTCCTTGGATCCGATTTGCATAAAGGTGAAAACGAAGCCTCTGCCCTCCTCAAAGTCGATCAGATCCCTGTAGACGAGCTCCTTGGTATCATCCTTGAAGGGCTCAAAGAAGAGTAGTGGAGCAGCCTGGGTGACCGTCACCTCTTGCGCCTCCTTACCCTCGTAGCCAAGGATAACCTTAGCGCTCCGCTCCTCCTGTGTGGTATTATGGGTGGCGCGGATCAGGAGCAGTCCCTTCTCAGGTACAGAGCTTACTGAGAGCCAGTCGGCTCCCCCCTCTGTGCGGACTGCCCATGCGGAGCTATTGCTCTCCACGCGGACTACGCTCTCTCCACCCATTGCGGTGAGACTGATCTCCTTAAGATCAGTGGATAAGGTCATATCAGCTGCGGACTGGGTCACCTGGATCCTGCCTGCCCGATGACCGAGAAGCAGTTGCACCGTCGTATGGCGATCTTGCGAGTCGTTATTCTCTTGTGCGGTTAGTACGACGTCAGAGCCTTTTCGGGTCACTTTGAGCCAGTCGACATCAGGCGTAAGCATATAGTCCCAGTCCTCCATCTCACTCTCATACATCTTCATGGTGACCGTCTCTACAGAGGCGCTCTTGGGGAGGATGATCTGTGAGGCAGAGAGAGGTATGGTGACGGGAGTCTCCTCCGGAGCATCCTTGCAGCAGGCCGTGATCAGCAGAACACAGAGTGCAAGTAGGGGGAGGATCGTGTCTCTATATAGTCTCATAAGTTATGATCTCTATGGGGTCCGACTCTCTTATCGACGGGGAGCACGATGGCTGTATCTATTGTAGCCAACAGATCCGATACGGCTGTAGTCTCCCTTCTTAGCCTGGCGGATGGCGATAGCCGCCTCAGACTGAGCCCCGGAAGCCTTCTCATTGTAGAGCATATAGTAGCCAAGCTCCAATGCCTTAGCGTTGTCAAAGACATCAACGAACCTGACGGCACTGACATACAGTACCCGTACCCACTTGCTGTCTACTCGCTTGGCATAGTAGTATATACCTTTGTCGTTACGTCCATCGTACTCAAAACCATTGGTCTTGAGGAGGTCCTCAAACTCAGAGGTGACAAACTGATTTTTCCCCTCCAGGCGAATAGCGAGGCTTGGGTCACGGAAGTAGAGGCAGACCTCACCAACAGACTGCAGGAGACCGGATACCTGAGGATGGTCCTTGGTGAAGAAGAAGTAGGTTCGGATCCCTTCCTCTTGTGCGCCGGTCAGGTTGGTCTTAAAGGAGACCATTCTGTAGAGGTCAGGATTATCCTTATCCATCACCGGCCACTCACCGCCCTTATTGAATGTACTGCCGGCCTTGGTCTCAAAGTCGAGTACCTCCTTGTACTTCACGGCTGGATTATTGATCAGGTCCATTAAGCCCTTGGGTCCCTCAGGCAACTTACTGAAGGTAGGGTAGGCCTTTGTCTGAGGATACGTTGGCTTGAAGGAGATAACGGAGCCACCTTCCGTGATATTGATCTGGGCAAATACGAGATCGTCCTTTCTGAAGTAAGACTTCACAAGATCCTGAGACAGATCCTTATCCAGCTCGTAGCCATTAGCCTCGAGGAGCTTCATATAAGCCTCGGTCTCAGCATGACTGACGTTATCCTTCTCATAGATCAGCGTCTGAGCGACGGTATACTTGGGGTCTCCCATCTCCTGTACATAGACGAGTACAGGCATCACGTCACTGGAGGTAATATACTGCGCAATGCCATTGATAGGCTCTTCCCTCAGCTTGTCGTAGCCGGGCTGCTGGTAGGCTTGGAGGATATTGCCTCTCTCCCTTTCAAAGTTCATCATATCGATGGTTCGATAGGTCTCACCCGGTATATAGGGGATGATGTACTTCTCAACTCCCTTCTGAGTCACCCTGAGAGCAAATTGCTCTCCGCTCTCCGTCTTAGCGATGATGGTCGCTGTACGATCATCGTAGGAGTTGTTGGCAGACGCCTTCAAGATGAGGATATTATTATCTCCGGAGGCGGTCACCTTGAGCCAGTCAATCTCTGCAGGGAGGGGCTCAAGGCTCCAAGACCGAGTGTTGGTCTCGATGGTAACCATCCGGCTCTCTTCCTTATTCGTCAAGATAATCTCGTCCGTATTTCCGAAGCTTATCTTAGCCTCTGCGGCAGACTGGATGATGGAGATCTTCTTATTATTCTTGCTACCGAAGATAACGATGGTGGCAGTACGCTGAGCACCGGACGCGTTGGGAGCCACCTTGACGGTAAGCTTATCCTCGCTCTGAGTCAGAGTAAGCCACTGCCCCTCAGGGACGTTGGAGATATAGGTCCACTCCTTGGATCCGTTGACGGTGATGTCCTGTGAGCCTCCGTGATTGGCAAAGGTGAGTGCGGTATTGCTGACCGAGACATTGCCGACTGAGTTGTCATCGGGTGTGTTGTCGGACTTACAGCCGCTTAGAGTAAGGAGGCCTACAATAGTAAGCCAGAGAAGTACTTGTTTTGTCTTCATGACAATGGTTGGATTAAGTGATTATTGTCTCTCTCGTTTTGTCTATGGCCTTCCACATCGGGTAGGAGTCGCCTACCGCCTTGGTTAGTCACTCGCTATAGACAAACCTAATAATTCTTCACTCTAAAACATCTCTTAAATTACCGAAAAAGCACTCCGGAGCGAGAATTTGATCCATCTCATAGCCGGGCGAGGACATTTCCGCAAGCTGGAGATTGCAATCTCGCCACACAACAATAGAATTGTCCTTAAGAAAAGGCCTCTACAGAACGAAAATACTATAAAGATAAGCGTGGAGAATCAACGCATCAACGAGTCGGATAGCGAAGACTGAAGACTGACGACAGCCGATGCACTCCGCTAGGGTGTCTCACTTATTAGGGAGTCAAGCAATCAGTGCGACACCCTGGCGGGATCAAGGGGAATAAATAGCCTATGCATACCCGGGGTCGTCAGGGCCACGCCCCTCGGACATCCGGGGTGCGCTTTCTTGGCGGAAGGGGCGATTGACACAGAGCAACCCGATCGGGGTGTGATGGGGTAGAGGGCAAAAAAAAGGTCGACTCCCGGCAGGATGTTATTCCTGTCGGGAGCCGACCTTACTTAACTCAAGTGAGGCTGACCGGACGTCAGTCCTCAGGCATAATATCCTCTAAGGGTGTCTCGTCCAGCGGGGCTGGGGTGGTAGCCTTTGCGGTCTCAAGGAGACGCTTGGTCTCGAGGTCTGCCTTATTGGCTACGATGAAGCCCTTGCGCGCTGCCAAGCCGGTACCGGCGGGGATGAGGTGACCGACAATGACGTTCTCCTTGATGGAGTCGAGCGCATCGGTCTTGCCCTCGATGGCAGAGTTATTGAGCACCTTGGGCGTCTCCTGGAAGGAGGCGGCGGACATGAAGCTCTTCGTCTGTAGGGCAGCCTTGGTGATACCCTGGAGCATCTGGCTGCTGACTGCCGGCATGGCATCACGCACCTCGATCGTGCGGAGGTCCTTGCGGCGGAGCTGGCTGTTGGCGTCACGCAGGCGGCGTAGTGTGATGATCTGACCCTCGCTGTACTCCTCGGAGTCTCCCGGGTCGGTGATCACCTTCTTGCCCCAGAGGGCGTCGTTGGCGTCCTTGATATCCTGCTTGTCGACAATATCCTGCTCGAGGAGGTTGGTGTCTCCGGCATCCTCTACGAGGACCTTACGGAGCATCTGGCGGACAATGATCTCGAAGTGCTTGTCATTGATCGCCACACCCTGCTTGCGGTAGACGTCCTGGACACCATTGACGATGTAATTTTGCACCGCATTGGGGCCGAGGATGGCGAGGATGTCCTGGGGAGAGATCTGCCCGTCGGAGATGGGATCGCCGGCACGGACGAAGTCATTCTCCTGCACGAGGATCTGCCGTGAGAGCGGCACCATATACTTGCGCTCCTCACCGGTCTTGGAGGTGACGATGATCTCGCGATTACCGCGACGGATGCGCCCGAGCGTCACCTCACCATCGATCTCAGAGACGACGGCAGGATTGGTGGGATTGCGCGCCTCAAAGAGCTCGGTGACACGAGGAAGACCTCCGGTGATATCACCGGTCTTGACGACGACGCGAGGGATCTTGGCGATGATGTCGCCGGCCTTGAGCTTGGCACCATCTCGCTGTGTCAGGAGGGCACCGGCAGGGAGGTCAAAGGAGGTGGCACTCTCCTCGCCCTTGCGAATGACGCTGTAGGCAGGGGTGACATTCTTATCCTTACTCTCGATGATGACCCACTCACTGCGGCCGGTGGCGACATTGGACTCACTCTGTACCTCGTAGGTGACGCCCTCCTTGAGTCCCTCGAAGTGGAGGGTACCATCGGCCTCAGCGACCATGACGGCATTGAAGGGGTCGGACTCGTAGATGGTGTCATCAGCCTTGACTGCCGTACCGGGCTCCACGAAGAGGTGGGCACCGTAGGGGATGTTACTGCTGATGAGCGACATGTGGGTATTGGGGTCGACGATGCGCATCTCTGCCTGTCGGCCGATGACCACCTTGTAGCTCTTGCCGTCCTCGCCCTTGGAGTCCACGGTGCGGAGCTCGTCGATCTCAAGGATACCATCGTACTGAGCCTTGATGTAGCGCTCGACCGTATCGGAGGAGGCGACACCACCGGCGTGGAAGGTACGGAGGGTCAGCTGTGTACCCGGCTCACCGATCGCCTGTGCCGCTACGACACCGACCACCTCGCCCATCTGTACGGGACGGTTGTGTGCCAGATCACGACCGTAGCACTTGGCACAGACACCCTCCTTGCTCTCACAGGTGAGGACGGAGCGGATCTCCACTTCGGTGATGGGGGACTCCTGGATCTTGGTAGCGGCAGCCTCGTCGATCTCCTCATTGGCACGGACGATCAGCTCACCCGTGATCGGGTGGATGATGTCGTGGACGGAGCAGCGGCCGAGGATGCGCTCGTAGAGAGAGGCGACGACATTCTTTCCCTCCTTGATCTCACGACGGACGATACCGCGGAGGGTACCGCAGTCCTCCTCCGTGATGATGACATCGGAGGAGACATCGACGAGACGGCGGGTAAGGTATCCGGCGTCGGCAGTCTTGAGTGCCGTATCGGAGAGTCCCTTACGGGCACCGTGGGTGGAGATGAAGTAGTCGAGCACGGAGAGACCCTCCTTGAAGTTGGTCAGGATAGGATTCTCCATCGTCTGAGCGCCCTCACCGCTGCGGACCGGCTTGGCCATCAGACCACGGATACCGGAGAGCTGCTGGATCTGGTTGGCCGATCCACGCGCACCGGAGTCCATCATCATGTAGATGGAGTTGAAGCCGTCCTCGTCCTCCTTAAGCTGCTGCATGAGCACCTGGGAGATCTTATTATTGACGTTGGTCCAGACGTCGATGATCTGATTGTACCGCTCGTTGTCGGTGATGATACCGAAATTGAAGTTGTCCATGATCTCATCGACCTGGCTGAAGCCGTCGGCGATGATCTCCTCCTTCTCCTTAGGTACGATGACATCGGAGAGGTTGAAGGAGAGGCCTGCCTTGTAGGACATGTAGTAGCCGAGGTTCTTGATGCGATCGAGGAAGGCGGAGCTCTCTGCGATACCGCAGTACTTGATCACCTCACCAATGATGAGACGGAGGTTTTTCTTCCCCACCACGCCGTTGTAGAAGGGGAGCTCGCCCTTGGGCATCATCTGATTGAAGAGCATACGCCCGTAGGAGGTCTCGATGACGTGGGTGATCGGCTTACGCTGATCGTCGAGGTCATCGACACGCGCCTTGATGACGGCGTGCATGTCGAGGCAGCCCTGGTCATAAGCGACCTGCACCTCCTCAAAGTCACTGAATACCTTGCCCTCACCCTTGGCTCCGGTGCGAGTCTTAGTGATGTAGTAGAGACCGAGGACCATATCCTGCGTAGGTACGGTGATCGGTGCGCCGTTGGCGGGGTTGAGGATATTCTGTGAGGCAAACATGAGGAACTGTGCCTCAAGGATCGCCTCATTGGAGAGGGGGAGGTGAACCGCCATCTGGTCTCCATCGAAGTCCGCATTGAAGGGCGTACAGGAGAGCGGGTGGAGCTGGATCGCCTTACCCTCGATGAGCTTGGGCTGATAGGCCTGGATACCGAGTCGGTGGAGCGTAGGGGCACGATTGAGGAGGATGGGGTGTCCCTTGATGATATTCTCGAGGATGTCAAAGACGACCGGCTCGCGACGATCAACGATGCGCTTGGCACTCTTGACAGTCTTGACGATGCCGCGGTCGATGAGACGACGGATGATGAAGGGCTTGTAGAGCTCGGCAGCCATATTCTTCGGCAGACCGCACTCGTACATCTTCAGCTCAGGACCGACGACGATGACGGAGCGGGCGGAGTAGTCGACGCGCTTACCGAGGAGGTTTTGGCGGAAGCGTCCCTGCTTACCCTTGATGGAGTCGGTAAGCGACTTGAGGGGACGATTGCTGCGACTCTTAACGGCAGCGGAGCGGCGGCTGTTGTCGAAGAGTGAGTCCACCGACTCCTGGAGCATACGCTCCTCATTGCGGAGGATCACCTCAGGCGCCCTCGTCTCGATGAGTCGGCGGAGACGGTTGTTGCGGATGATGACCCGGCGGTAGAGCTCATTGAGATCCGAGGTGGCAAAGCGACCACCATCGAGCGGGACGAGAGGACGGAGCTCCGGGGGGATCACGGGGATCACCTTCATCACCATCCACTCGGGACGGGAGTAGCCATTGGAGGCACGGAAGCTCTCGACCACCTGGAGGCGCTTGAGGGACTCCTTCTTGCGCTGCTGAGAGGTCTCCTTGGAGGCACCGGCACGGAGCTGGTAGGAGAGCTTGTCGAGGTCGACCCGCTCAAGGAGCTTGAGGATGGCCTCACCGCCGATGCCGGCGATGAACTTGTCGGGATCGCTATCGGGGAGGTCCTGATTGCCCTCGGGGAGACGATCGATGATGTCGAGGTACTCCTCCTCGGTGAGGAAGTCGAGATCCTCGACGTCCTCGGCCACGCCCTTATTGATCACCACGTAAGACTCGTAGTAGACGATCTTCTCGAGCTTCTTGGAGGGGATGCCGAGGAGATAGGCGATCTTATTGGGGACAGAGCGGAAGAACCAGACGTGTACGATCGGCACTTCGAGCTTGATGTGCCCCATGCGCTCACGACGCACCTTCTTCTCCGTCACCTCCACCTGGCAGCGGTCGCAGACGACCCCGCGATAGCGGATCCCCTTGTACTTACCACAGTGGCACTCGTAGTCCTTGACCGGACCGAAGATACGCTCACAGAATAGTCCGTCGCGCTCCGGCTTGTAGGTACGATAGTTGATCGTCTCCGGCTTGGTTACTTCACCGTGCGAATTTTCAAGGATCTCCTCCGGAGAGGCGATCCCGATGCGGATGCGGGAGAAGTTGGGGTTGATCTTGTTTGTTATCTTGAAAGCCATAAGCTATGATTTTCTCTACTTTATGCGTCTCAAAAAATCACCGATCGATCACTCGAGATTGAAGCCCAGCCCGAGGCCACGAAGCTCGTGGACAAGGACATTGAGTGACTCAGGGATGCCCGGCTCCGGGAAGGCGGAGCCCTTGACGATCGCCTCGTAGGTCTTGGAGCGAGCTACCACGTCGTCTGACTTGACGGTGAGCATCTCACGCAGGGTGTAGGCGGCACCGTAGGCCTCAAGGGCCCACACCTCCATCTCTCCGAAGCGCTGACCACCAAACTGTGCCTTACCACCGAGCGGCTGCTGCGTGATGAGCGAGTATGGACCGATGGAGCGGGCGTGCATCTTATCCTCTACCATGTGGTCAAGCTTGAGGAAGTAGGTGACGCCGACGGTGGCGGGCTGGTCAAAGCGCTCACCCGTCTCGCCATCGTAGAGGTAGGAGACACCATAGCGCGGGAGACCGGCCTTGTCGGTCCACTCGTTGAGGTCATCGAGCGAGGCGCCATCGAAGATGGGGCTGGAGAACTTTACGCCAAGCTTATAGCCTGCCCACCCGAGGACCGCCTCAAAGATCTGCCCAAGGTTCATACGCGAGGGCACACCCATAGGATTGAGACAGATGTCGACCGGCGTACCATCCTCGAGGAATGGCATATCCTCTGTGCGGACGATCTTGGAGACAATACCCTTATTGCCGTGACGTCCTGCCATCTTATCGCCCACCTGGATCTTGCGCTTCTTGGCGATAAGCACCTTGGCATTCTGGATCACGCCGTTGGGGAGCTCGTCACCGATGGTGGCGTCAAATTGCTTACGGTAGTAGCGGCTCTCGATCACCTTGGACTCGTGGAGGTAATTGATGATCAGGTCAGCGATCAGCTGATTGTCATGCTCGTCAGAGGTCCAGCCCTCGGGCACCACCTCCTCGTAGATGATCTGCTTGAGCACAGGACCGGTGATCTTGACTCCCTTGGCGACCACAGTGGTGCCGACGTAGTCCTTGATCCCCTGGCTGACCTTACGATTGGTCAGAGTGCCGAGCTTGGTGAGGAAAAGCTTCTTCAGCTGATCCTGCTCCTTCTCCTGCTCCTCGTCGAGTTGCTGCTTGAGGTCACGGATCGTCTTGCGGCTGTTGCCGGTCTTGACGGCTCGTGAGTAGAGGTGGGTGTCGATCACGACGCCACTTAGTGAGGGATCAGCCTTGAGCGAAGCGTCCTTCACATCGCCCGCCTTCTCTCCGAAGATGGCAAAGAGAAGCTTCTCCTCCGGGGTGGGATCGCTCTCGCCCTTAGGGGTGATCTTACCGATCATGATGTCTCCCGGGTGGACGTGGGCACCGACGCGGATGATACCATTGGCATCCAGCTCGCGGGTGGCATCCTCACTGACATTGGGGATGTCGTTGGTCAGCTCCTCCATGCCGCGCTTGGTGTCGCGGACCTCAAGATTGTACTCATCGACGTGAACGGAGGTGAAGAAGTCCTCGCGGACAAGGCGCTCATTGATGACGATGGCGTCCTCGTAGTTGTACCCCTTCCACGGCATATAAGCGGCGAGGATATTACGTCCCAGGGCGAGCTCACCACGCTCGGTGGCGAAGCCCTCGGTGAGGATCTGACCGGCAGTGACGCGATCGCCCTCCATGACGATCGGGCGCTGATCGACAGTGGTACTCTGGTTCGTCCGGCGCCACTTGGAGAGGTGGTACTCGGTCACCTCGTCAGCGAAGCGGACAAATTGCTCGTCCTCGGTGTAGTCGTAGCGGATGCGGATCTTATTGGCATCGACATACTCGACCACGCCATCCCGCTCAGCCATCACCTGAGAGCGACCATCGCGCACCATCGGTCCCTCGAGACCGGTGCCGACGATGGGCGACTCTCCGTGGAGAAGCGGCACAGCCTGACGCATCATGTTACTACCCATGAGGGCACGGTGCGCATCATCGTGATCAAGGAAGGGGATCAGTGCGGCAGCGATGGAGCAGATCTGCATCGGCGCTACGTCGATGAGGTCTACATCCTCGGCATCCACGACAGGGAAGTCTGATCCGTGACGGCTCTTGATCTGGCCGTCAAGGAGCGTCCCGTCGTCACCGATATTGGGGGTGAATTGCGCCACCGTCATATCCTCCTCCGCCTCGGCGGTGTAGTACTGTACGCCGCCCTTGCTGAAGTCTACCTTGCCGTTATCGACCTTGAAGTACGGTGTGGCGAGGAAGCCCATGTCGCTCACCTTGGAGTAGACACAGAGGGAGGAGATCAGACCGATATTGGGACCCTCAGGGGTCTCGATCGGGCAGAGGCGACCATAGTGGGTGTAGTGGACGTCTCGCACCTCAAATCCTGCGCGGTCACGACTGATACCGCCCGGACCAAGAGCCGAGAGACGACGCTTGTGAGTGATCTCTGCCAGAGGATTGGTCTGGTCCATAAATTGGGACAGCGGGTTGGTCCCAAAGAAGGAATTGACCACGCTGCTGATCGTCTTCGAATTGACCAGATCGACAGGGGTGAAGACCTCATTGTCCCGCACATTCATACGCTCGCGGACCGTACGGGCTATGCGAGCGAGGCCGACGCCAAATTGCTGATAGAGCTGCTCGCCGACGGTGCGGACGCGGCGGTTGCTCAGGTGGTCGATATCATCGATGTTGGCACGACCATTCTTCAGCTTCACAAGATAGTCAATGATGGCGACGATATCCTCATTGGTGAGGATCTTCGTATCCTCGGGGATATCGATGTCTAACCTGTGATTGATACGGTAGCGACCGACGTCACCGAGGTCGTACCGCTTGTCAGAGAAGAAGAGGTTGTTGATCACCTCCTGAGCGGACTGCTCGTCCATAGGGTCTTGGCTGCGGAGCTGGCGGTAGATATGGTAGACCGCCTCCTTTTGAGAGTTGGAGGGGTCCTTCTGCAGCGTATTGGTGATGACACTATAGTCGAGTCCGGACTCAGACTCTCTCTCGAGGAGCATCGTCTTGGGCGCATTCTTGAGGTCAAGGATCGCCTGGATATTCTCCTCCGTAAGCTCTTCATCTCTATCGACCACTACATTGTAGCGCTCCATGGAGACTACTTCACCCGTTTCCTCATCCACGAGGTCCTCTACCCACGTATCGAGGATACGTGCAGCTACCTTACGACCGATATTTTTCTTCAGGTTGGTCTTATTCACCTTCACCTCCTCGGCGATGCCGAAGAGACTCAGGATATCCTTATCAGTCTCGTAGCCGATGGCTCTCAGCAGAGTGGTCACGGGCAGCTTCTTCTTGCGATCGATGTAGGCGTACATGACGTTATTGATGTCTGTCGCAAACTCGATCCAAGATCCCTTAAAGGGAATGATACGGGCGTTGAAGAGCTTGGTGCCGTTGTTGTGCACGCTCACCGAGAAGAATACTCCCGGGGAGCGGTGCATCTGCGACACCACCACTCTCTCAGCGCCGTTGATAATAAAGCTACCTGCAGGCGTCATATAGGGGATCTGCCCCAGGTAGACGTCCTGAATAGAAGTATCAAAGTCCTCATGCTCAGGATCTGTACTATACAGCTTGAGCTTCGCCTTGAGAGGGACAGTATAAGAGAGCCCCCTGCTCAGACACTCCTCAATGGTGTACCTGGGAGGATCCACGAAGTAATCCAAAAACTCGAGGACGAAGTTATTTCTCGTGTCGGTGATTGGAAAGTTTTCCAGGAATGCTTGGTACAGTCCCTGGCTCTTCCGCTTACCGGCAGGCATATCCAGCTGCATGAAGTCCTTGTACGACTTGAGCTGAATGTCGAGAAAGTCCGGGAAGGGTAATGGATGCTTGGAAGAGGCAAAGCTGACTCTCTCAGGCTTATATTGTGAGGACATAAAATTCTTTAATTCAAGGAGTAGTAAAAGACACGAAAAGGTTAAGAACCTGCCGGTAATGGCCGGTCCTTAACCCTTCACCCGACTCTACGAGAGAGTCAGGGGTAGTAAGTGAGGATTACTGAAGCTCAACAGTAGCTCCGGCCTCCTCAAGGGTCTTCTTAAGAGCCTCAGCGCTGGCCTTGTCCATATCCTTCTGGACAACAGAGGGAGCACCGTCGACAAGCTCCTTAGCCTCCTTGAGACCAAGTCCGAGAGCGGTCTTGACAGCCTTGATGACCTGGAGCTTAGAAGCACCGGCGTCCTTCAGGTTTACGTCAAAAGAAGACTTCTCGGCAGCTGCCTCACCGGCTGCTGCAGCAGCAGGACCAGCTACTGCTACAGCGGCAGCAGCGGGCTCGATGCCATACTCATCCTTAAGGATAGTCTTCAGCTCAGTTACCTCCTTGACGGTCAGATTGACCAGCTCCTCAGCGATTGCTTTTACGTCAGCCATATCGTTATTATATATATAAAAAAGTTGTAAACGTATTAATGGATTGTCTTACATTGACCTGTCGCTTAGTCTGGTATGCCGGGCACATCCCGCAGTAGGGGGGAGGGCAGATCAGGTCCCGGCAAAGATGGTCACCGATGGGGAGAGCCTCAGCATCCGTAAAGGGCGAGGCAGTCCCGGACGCCTTACGCCTCGGCGCGCTTCTCGAGAGTCTCCAGGACACCGTGGATGGTGTTGCCTGCAGAGCTGGCCTGAGAGATGACGTCCATGATCGGAGACTCGAGCATGGAGATGATATCTCCGAGGAGCTCCTCCTTGCTCTTGAGGGCAGCCAGAGTATCGAGCTCGGCAGCTCCCAGGTAGAAAGTCTCATAGACGTAGGCAGCCTTCAGGCTCGGCCTCTCGATGTCGGCACCGGCACTCTTGAGCTCCTTGTGGAAGTCCTTGAGTACACGGGCAGGGGCATTGGCTGTCTCAGAGAGCATCAGTGCGCTGGTGCCCTTGAGATAGGGGTGGAAGGGCTCATACTGCTCCTCGTTGATATCAACGAAGGCGCGGTGGAGGAGCGAATTCTTCACAACCATCATCTTGACACCATGCTGGAAGCACTGGCGACGGAGGGCAGTGGTCTGCTCAGCGTCGAGAGCCATGGCGTCAACCAAATATGCGTGGGGATAAGTCTCGAGGAGCTCCTTGAGCTGCTCAATGACTTTCGCTTTATCTTCTTTCTTCATACTTATCTATAGGACAAAAGAGGGATGGATATATCTCCGATGGAGACATACATTACGCCTCAGTCAATGCTCGGGTGTCGATCTTGATACCCGGACTCATGGTACTGGAAAGATAGACGCTCTTCATGTACGTACCCTTGGCAGACGTGGGCTTCAGGCGCTCCAGTGTGCGAAGGAATTCACGTGCGTTATCAGCGATCTGCTCGGGGGTGAAAGAGACCTTACCGATGGAGGTGTGGACGATACCGGCCTTGTCGACACGGAAGTCGATCTTGCCGGCCTTGACCTGACGGACAGCATCACCGATGTTGTTGGTCACCGTACCGCTCTTGGGGTTAGGCATCAGACCTCTCGGGCCGAGTACACGGCCGAGGGCACCGATCTTACCCATGATGGCAGGCATGGTGATGATCACATCGATCTCAGTCCATCCGCCCTTGATCTTCTCGATATACTCGTCGAGACCCACATAGTCGGCACCGGCATCCTTAGCCTCCTGCTCCTTATCGGCAGAGCAGAGGACGAGGACGCGCACCGACTTACCCGTGCCGTGAGGCAGGGTGACGGTACCACGTACCATCTGGGTGGACTTACGAGGATCGACGCCAAGGCGTACATCCATATCCACAGAGGCATCAAACTTCGTCGTGGTGATCTCCTTGACGAGCTGTGAAGCCTCCTTGAGAGAGTACTCCTTCGTACTGTCGACCTTACTCAGAGCGATCTTGCGATTCTTAGATATTCTACTCATAATCGTATTCTACCTTCTGATATTACTCGACATCCTCGGGGAAGTCTCCCTTTACGGTAATCCCCATGCTCCGTGCCGTACCGGCAACCAGGCGCATGGCGCTCTTCACGGTGAAGCAATTGAGGTCGCTCATCTTATTCTGAGCAATCTCCTTCACCTGGTCCCAAGTGACGCTGGCCACCTTGCTACGATTGGGCTGTGCGCTACCCTTCTTGACCTTGGAGGCCTCGATGAGCTGAGCAGCAGCGGGCGGCGTCTTGATGACAAAGTCAAAGGACTTGTCCGCATAGTACGTGATGACGACAGGAAGGAGCTGTCCGCCCTTGTCCTGTGTCTCAGCATTGAATCTCTTGCAGAAATCCATGATGTTGATCCCCTTTGCACCGAGTGCAGGACCAACCGGAGGGGCAGGATTAGCTGCTCCACCGCGGATCTGAAGTTTCAACTGACCGGCAATTTCTTTTGCCATGATTCATTCAGTTTATTGTCAAACAATAATTTGGCGAAAAGTACACTCGAGGAACCGCCACCCTTAATGACATCTGATCCACGTCCGGAGCTCCTTCCTCCATCCATTCCTCTCGCGAGGAGGGGAGGGGTGACTCCCGGGACCCATGATGCCGGGATACCTGTGATCAGCTCACGACGGGACGACTGCCCGTGCTCACCTCTCACAGATGAGACGGCTATGACTCACTCTCCTTTTCTACCTGTGTGTAATCCACCTCCATCGAAGTGTCTCTCCCGAAGACCTTCACCAAGATCTTCAACTTCCTGCTGTCCGGAGATACCTCAGTCACGTCCCCGAAGAACCCTGTGAAGGGCCCCTCGTTGACTTTCACACGATCACCGACCGAGTAGCTCATATCAAGATCCTCCGGACCCTCAGCAAGACGGTCGGAGATCTCCTTGATGCGCTTCACGTCAAGGTCAGACAGCGGCTCCGGGTGGACGTCACCACCGATAAAGCCCAGCACTCCGGGGACGCGACGCAGCTTATGCGTCGTCTCGCCCGCCAGACGCGCCTCCACAAAGACAAAGCCGCTGTAGTACGGCCTTACCCGCTCTACACGATTGCCTGATGCGGTACGACGCTTAGTGATGGTCGTCTCCATGGGCACCAAGATCTCTCCGACATTCTTGTCGAAGAACGGCTCTACATCACGCATGCCGTTGATATAGTCCTTCACAGCCTCCTCCTTGCCGGAGATGGTCTGGAGGACGTAGTACTTGAATACCTGATCTTGATCGTCGTGAGACATTGTCAAAGCATCTGCCAGTCCGACAGTCCCGAGGGACCGCACTCACGGACTTGTGTGAAACTAAAGTAAATCGGACTAAATAGGAAGCCCTAAGGGGAGCGAGCAGGTGCAGAGAGAGACCTACCGGTCTCGCACCTCACTTCGCAAGGATTGTCATGAGACCTATCATATAAGGTAAAGACTGCGGCCGCGATGAGACCTCATCTCGCCCGTCAGCCCTTGACCTCCGCTCGACTATTAGATGATCAGACGATAAAGTCCACTCATCGCATACTCGAGGATCTGGTCTACACCAAATATGAGTAGGGATAGTATGACGGAAGCTACCAATACAATCACCGCGCTCTGGGATAGCTCCTTGGGCGTCGGCCATGACACCTTGTAACGCAGCTCGTCGAAGCACGCCTTGACGTAGGCGCTGCTGCGCTGGAAGATGTTCTTGCTCTCAGGTTCAGCCATAAAGCCTAATATCTACTTACACATTAAATTGAGCAGGGGATGCGAGGCTCGAACTCACGACACCCGGTTTTGGAGACCGGTGCTCTACCAACTGAGCTAATCCCCTATAGATAAGCCGTCACCGGAGGCGTAGCGTCCCGGGGGACGGCTTATCATAGTCTATTTACTTACTGTGGTCTACAGACCGTGAGATCAGTCGAGGATCTCAGTGATCTGACCTGCACCGACGGTGCATCCACCCTCACGGATGGCGAAGCGAAGACCTGCGTCGCAAGCAACCGGAGAGAGAAGCTTCACCTTGATCTCTACGTTGTCACCAGGCATCACGATCTCCTGGCCCTCGGGCAGCTCGATATCACCGGTTACGTCAAGCGTACGGATGAAGAACTGCGGACGGTAGTGGTTGCGGAACGGCGTGTGACGACCACCCTCCTCCTTCTTGAGGACGTAGATGGAAGCCTTAAACTCAGAGTGCGGCTTCACGGTGCCAGGAGCGCAGACGATCATACCACGCTTCAGCTGATCCTTGTCGATACCACGGAGCAGGATACCTACGTTGTCACCTGCCTCACCACCGGTGGACATGTTCTTCTGGAAGGTCTCCACGCTGGTTACGGTAGACTTCAGGCCATCAGCACCGAGACCGATGATCTCTACAGCGTCACCGGGCTTGATTCGACCGGTCTCTACACGGCCGGTAGCCACGGTACCACGACCGGTGATGGAGAAGATATCCTCGACAGGCATGAGGAACGGCTTGTCCAGCTCGTGCTGAGGAGTGGGGATGTACTGATCGACAGCATCCATCAGGTCCATAACGGTGTTGACCCACTTCTCCTCGCCGTTGAGGGCGCCGAGAGCAGAGCCGTGGATGATGGGGGTATTGTCGCCATCGTAGTCGTACTTAGAGAGCAGATCACGAGTCTCCATATCAACGAGCTCGAGCATCTCCTTATCCTCGACCATATCGCACTTGTTGACAAATACGACGATGCTGGGGACGTTCACCTGACGAGCGAGCAGGATGTGCTCACGAGTCTGGGGCATAGGACCATCAGTAGCGGCTACTACGAGGATGGCACCATCCATCTGAGCGGCACCGGTCACCATGTTCTTGACATAGTCGGCGTGCCCGGGGCAGTCTACGTGAGCGTAGTGACGTCCTACGATGTCAGTACCGCGCTCTGCACCCTCTACAGCATCGGGATCCAGCAGATCATCAAGGGACTTACCCTTGCGATCCATGGTCTCGTACTCCACGTGTGAGGAGTTGATGGTGATACCTCTCTCCTTCTCCTCGGGAGCGTTGTCGATCTGGTCGAAAGAGCGAGCCTCAGCATCCTTACCAGAAGCCTTGGCAAGTACGTTGGTGATGGCCGCAGTCAGAGTCGTCTTACCGTGGTCTACGTGACCGATGGTACCGATGTTGACATGCGGCTTCGTTCTCTGGAATTCTTCTTTTGCCATAATACAAAAAATATAGTTGAGTTAAGTAATTCTCTACCCACATAAGGGCAATAGTAGCCGGCAATACTCCCTTTCTCCCCCTTAAGGAGACCAACGGAGTAACGCCGTCTCATCTACTCCCTCACACTTTGCATAAGAGCCGCTTCCGAGAGTTGAACTCGGGACCTCATCCTTACCAAGGATGCGCTCTACCACTGAGCTAAAGCGGCATTTGTTGCCATAATCACAGCCCCGGAGGGACTGCACTAAGAGCGGAAGACGGGACTCAAACCCGCGACCCTCAGCTTGGAAGGCTAATGCTCTATCAACTGAGCTACTTCCGCAGATCCAAGAAGAGAATCAATGCCCGCACCCGGGCACCTTCCTTTCCCCTTGTCGTGTGCGCAGAGGCGGATTCGAACCACCGAAGGCAAAGCCAGCTGATTTACAGTCAGCCCCAGTTGGCCACTTTGGTATCTGCGCGTCTTCTGTCACATCCGCTATGCCGGCCTCCGCCCGCATATCTCTCGAATGTGGTTGCAAATGTACGACAAAAATCCAGATCCGGCAAGTACTTCTGACTCTTGAGTGCCACTTTATCGCAAAAAACAGGATAAGACGCTATATACAGGGTATAGCAGGAAGCTCCGGCAGGGGTGGAGGGGAGCCGGTGACTTACCCCTCTGAGCAGGCTGATACCTCAGGGGGATTTCTAATACCGATATTAGTGATCTCTAATACCGATATTAGTCTTCTCTAATATCGGTATTAGATCAGCGCCTGTGGGGACGGGTCAGGGGATGCCCTTCTCTGTAGCTGATGATGTACCTTTCGACACTTTCTCTTAACCACAATTGCACCCGAGTGAGAGGGACGTAATAGACGAGGTCGCCCTGCCCGTCATTGAGAGAGCAGAGCGACCTCGAGTATCTATATGAGAATATTGCACGAAGTGCCATTCTCGCACATTTGTTTCAAATGTGCTGAGACTTTGCACGAAGGATGAGATGCAAGGCGCTGAGGATGAGGTCGAAGGGAGCGTACTCACGTACGTGACCGAGACCGAATTCCGAAAGCAACGCAGCAGATCGACTTCGTGCAATAGTCTCTATATATGGTCCTTACTTCCTTCGGCGGTACCAGACGATGCCGCCGATGGCGAGGAGCCAGACGAGTGTACCGATCCAGGAGAATTGGCTAACAGTCGGATGGAGGTAATTGTACTCCCCGGACTCGAAGCGGAGCTGGAAGGGCACGACGTAGTCCGCGAAAGTTCGTCCACCGGGGGTGTCGAAGTGGAGGCTCTTGACGCTCGCGAGCGTCTGGGCATCCAGCGCAGTGTACTCTGCCCCCTCAGCATTACTCTGGATCACCGTCCAGAAGAAGGGATTACCGAGGATGGTCAGCTTCTCCTCTCGCATCCGTAGCGTGGGGAGATCGGCCCGCTGGAGGCGATACTCCGGCATACGTATGACGTAGAGCGAACCCTCCTGGTCGACGACGAAGCCGAGGAACCGCTTGGAGGGGTACTCCGTGACGAAGAGGTACTCAGGTCGCACGCCCTCCGGCAAGTCGATCGGCCGTACGAAGGGACGACCAACAGTCTGTCGTAGCTGGTAGAGGCGGTCCGCAGCGTCGACGAGGAGGTAGCCATTGTCATACGCCTTGCGGGTCGTCGGATTACCTGCCACGAGGCGGATGGGGAAGGTGACGCCCTTCTCCTCCAGCGCCCGCTGGTAGAGAGCCGACTTCTCCTCCCCGATCGAGTTGGACTCCATGTTGACAAATTCGATCCGCCGATCTGTGAAGCGGAAGACATCCTCCGGCATCTCCAGATTGACTCTCTTGGACATCGACTCCAGGAGGAAGTAGAGCGGGGTCTCGTGCGTATTGAGACTCGCGGGGTGAGAGACGAAGATAAAGCTCTCACGCTCCAGCAGTCCCTGATCCACAGCGATGCCTCGGATGCTATCCGGAAGACGTCCATCCATCACCAGCTGGCGGTAGTAGAAGGAGGGGAGGATGCTATCAAACTCGCTGTCGGTGTACTCCCGACCGGCATAGTCGTAGTAGCGTGTCCCCTCTCCATCCCGATTGTCGAGCGAGGCGAAGTCCTCCACCACCTCACTGTAGAGGGTGAAGGGGACATAATCCCCCTTGGGTGCCGTCATATCACCGAGCGAGGTAATGCCCCAGACCAGTGCCAGTGCGGCAAGGAGGGTAAGCAAAATGGTGTATAGTGGCTTCATTGCACTCCTTCCTTAAAGCGTTGGATCGAGAGTATCGAGACGTAGCAGAGCAGCAGCGTCACCAGCCCCATCGGGAGAAGCGCTCCCTGGTAGAAGCGAGGGGTCGTGCTGATGAAGTAGAAGTGGACGAGTGCGTAGCTGAGGAGTATGTAGAGCACACGTCGGCGCCAGGTGGACTCAAGCACCACGAGGGCGGTGAGTCCATAGGCGGTGAAGCCGGCCATAAACCACGGGGCGATGCTGACGAGCAGATGAGTCACCAGCTCCGGGGCAAGGATGCTCCGGAGGTAGAGGGCAAGCATCAGGTGCTGCGTGAGGCAGAGGAGCCCGAGGACCCCTACTCCATAGGTAAGCATGGTGAGGGCAATGGTCCCCTGGCCCATAGGCAGATGGAGGGTGAGCTTGAGCCGCTTCTGGGTCATCTCGGGGACAAATTGCGTCACAGCGAGTATCAGACCCGTGAAGAGGGGCTGATACTGCAGCACATTGAGGAAGAGCACATCCTTGGAGAGTAGGATCTCCCATAGGTGTGCCGCTCCTCGGAGGGTGATTACCCTCTGGAGGGTGAGGAGGGCGTAGGCGGTGATGGCGAGCCCTACGATGTAGAGCACTAAGAGCGCCCAGCGGGTCTTGATCCACTCCTTATATAGTAGTCCCTGTATCATATCCGACTCAGTACTTACCGGTTAGTCCGATGAAGGCGTCCTCGAGGGTCATCTTCTCCTCCACGAGGCGGTCGTAGGGGATCTGTGCTCTCTGCAGGTAGGCCTGCACATACTCTCTCGACTGGAAGGTGTGGAGCTCTGCCGCACGACCGATGACGGCGGTGTAGTAGAGCTTCTCATCCCCCGGCAGAGCAGTAACCCCCTCACCGGTGGTGAAGGTGTAGCGGTGGAAGGTCTCCATCAGCTCCCTCACCGGCATCTGGACAAGGATCTTCCCGTAGTCGAGGATGATGCAGTCGTCGATCAGCCGCTCCATATCCTGGATGATATGGGAGGTGAGGAAGACCGTCTTGTCGCGCCCAGCGGTGTAGTCCCTGAGGTAGTCGATGAAGAGGCGCCGGTAGCCGGGGTCGAGCCCGAGTGAGAAGTCGTCAAGGATCAGGAGGTCGGCATCCTGGGCAAGAATCAGTCCCAGGGCGACCTGGGAGCGCTGTCCGCAGGACATCTGGCTGATCCGCTGCCGTGGAGCGATCTTGAGCTTGCTGACGAGGTCGTAGTAGATCTCACGCTTCCAGCGGGGGTAAAACCGCGCATAGAAGCGCTCGATCTCCGTGACGGTCATGAAGCTGTACTGCACATGCCCCTCGATGAGGAGAGCGATCTGCGCTTTTACGGAGGGAGGCATGGCTTGGATGTCGTAGCCGAGCATCCGACAAGTGCCTCCGGCAGGGCGGAGGTAGCCCGCGAGGATATTGATCGTGGTGGTCTTACCGGTGCCATTCTTCCCCAAGAGACCGAGGATCCGCCCCCGAGGGACCTCGAAGGAGAGGTCCTCGTAGATGAGACGCTTCCCGTAGTAGTGGGTCAGGTGGTCACACCGGATGATGCTATCCTGCATGGCGTCACTTGCCTGCCTTCAGAGAGGGCTGTACGCGAGCATTGAAGTCCTCGGTCGAGTTGTTGGTATCCTTGAGGTACTTCCGGCCATTGGCCTCACGCTCCACCTTACGGATGACAGCAGTACCCTGGCCGCTTTTGTCCAGAAAACTATCGCGCCAACCGGTAAAGCCAGCATCGATGGTGTCAGGAATATAGCGCCAGTCGATCTTGTCCTTAATACCCAGGAAGACAGCATCGACGATCCAGTCAAGGGGAACCTTGTAGGCATTGGTCTCCATCTCCTTGACAAAGTTCTTGAAGCGAAAGACATACTTCGCCGACCATGCATAGTCCTTCTCATAGGTAGCGACATCGACCGGAACCCTTACGAGGGCAATGGTGGTGCAGCCCGCCTGATGGAAAGAGGAGACGGTGAAGGAGGACTTGTAGTAGGATACCAGATTAGGCACCTCAGGATTGTCTGTATCCTGAATTTCGGGCATGGAAGAGAGGTCGTAGATCTCAAAGTTGGCATGGGATAGGTCTACCGCCCCGGGGAAGACCTTGGAGTGGTCCAGGGCGTCATTGGCAATGATGATCGAGGCGCCGGGCTTCACGGGATAGGTGGTCCCATCGCCGGGGATAATGGAGAGGAATCCGACCGGGAGGATATCCTTGATCGCATCCTTATCCACATAGTCCTGCTTCATATTGCACAGGAGGGCAGACTGCGCAATACCGAGCCCATCGGCATAGAGAGTCACATCGGAGTTGTTGGTGATCTTGATGTACTGCTCGCCGTACTTATAGGACTTCTTCGTCTCAGGATTGTAGGTAGGGCTGATGAAGAGCTCCTCGATGACGAAGCCGGAGCTGACATTCTCCGTGTACTGAGGGATGAGGGTAAATGTGCTCTTCTCGCCCTTCACAACGATGCCTTCCTCCATAGAGACTGTCGTCCGGACCTTGCCGAGGCGATCGGACTGATAGGCGAGTTCCGCGGTAAGGGAGATCTGGTACTTGCCCTCGAGGAGCTTCTGCTGGAAGGTAGCGGACTCCGGCTTGAGGGCGATCTCCTTGCCGTCCTGGCTGCTCTTAATGGTCACCTGGAGGTCGCTGTAGGTAGCGTCCTTGAGACCGACAGGCGCCTCGATGGTGAAGGCACAATCGCTCTCGATGGCGGGCTTACGGGTCTCCTCAGGCTTACAGCCTACGAGGAGGACGGACAGGAGGGCGACGAAGGCCCAGAAGTGATGAAGTTGTTTCATGATCATTTTATACTTGAGATTATTATTTCAGGTTGACAGCACGGAAGTCCTCGGAGGAGTTGTTGGTGTCCTTGAGGACCTTACTGCCCTCAGAAAGGAGCTTACGGACAACTTTTTTTCCGTAGCGGGTGTCGTCATTGAACGCCGGTGCAACGGAGGCGTAGCCGGCATCAAGCTTCTCGGAGACGGGGAGCCACTGGAAGTCATTCTTCATGCTGAGATTGACCGCATCGAGGATCCACTCATTGGGGATCTGGAGGGCTGGTTCGCCCGGCATCTTCATCGGATCCATCCCCTCGATGATCATGACCTCCTCGTAGGGGTAGCTGTACTTCTTAGCGAGCTCCTCTGCCGTGAGCCCCTGGAGGTCAGCGAGCGCATAGGTGTGCTGACCATTGGTGCTCATCGCCCAATTCTGCACGCCATCACCGTAGGGATCGCTGATGAAGATCAGCCTCATGTCGGGTACTTGGGGATTGTCTGGCGTCTCGGAGTCGGTATAGCCCTTCTCGCTCATCCACTCAAAATTAGCCCCGGAGAGGTCGATCGAGTTAGGATTTGCCTGAGCATGGTTGATCGCCGAGTTGCAGAGGATGATACTCTCATACGGCTTGACGGGATAGGTGGTCCCGTCACCGGGGATCTGCATCACGAGGCTGACCGGCATGTGGGTCGAGCGGACATCCGGCTGGATCTGCTCCTTCTTGTCGTCCGACTGGAAGGTGGAGCGGACCAGCGCCAGACCGTCGGCATAGCGGGTCACGGGGCTATTATTGGTGATGCGGATGAACTTATCCTCATCATACTGCTCTCCATTCTTATTGAGCGTCCCGGCAAAGAAGACCTCGCTGATGACGAAGCTCTCCTTGGGCATTGCGAAGGGAAACTGACAGATATGGGTGTAGCTCCGCTGCCTCTTGACCACAAAGTCCTCGCTGTACTCCAGCGTCGCGCGGGCTCCCTTCATGACGAGGTCACCGGTGACATGGAGGGTGTAGGAGGCGCCCTGAGAGAGGGTGACACTCGCCTTATTTTGCTCAAAGGTGAGGGTCTGTTTCGTCCCCTTAGCCTTAGAGACGATCTCGCCGCTGAGGTTGGCAAGTTGCCCCTTGATGCCAAGCGGTACCTTCACCTCAAGGGTGACGAGAGCGTCAGCCGGTTGCTCAGGAGCGTCCTCACGGCAGCCCGAGAAGAGGACTGAGAGGAGCAGTGCAAATGCGATAAAAAAAGTTTTCTTCATAAACAAAATGGTTCTATAGAGTTAGCTGAATCTCCGCCAGCAGGGTGTGACGGAGTGAAGAGGGGAAGTGGTCGAGCCGATAGCGACCGCCCACTTCGAGTCCCCAAGAGGGCTTGAGAGGCATAGGGAGGTGGTACTTGGGTGCAATGCTGAGGCTGAGACAGCTCGCTGTAGCGGACCGATAGCTCTGCCGGAGGTGATCCGTCACCGACTCCTCCATCTCTGCCATAGGGAGCGTGAGCAGACCGACAGCCTCAGGGGCATAGCCCGCCTCGAGGGAGAGAAGGCCGTAGCTCCGCTCTCTGCGATGAGAGACCTCTCCATAGAGGACCACATGCCAACGGTCGAGACGGAGCTCCTTCTCCGGCTCGAGCACCCTCGTCCGGAGATGAAGATAGACCACCTCGGGCTGCACAAGCCAGTGCCAGCCCGGCAGTCGATAGTCTGCATCGCCGAGGGAGAGTGAGAGCTTTCCCTCCACGGTGCCGCGGTGAAAATTGGCGTTGTACCCCACTACGGGATAGGTCCCGGCCTTAGGTTCGCCTACGATATGCTCTACTCCGGAGCGGCTCTCGACACTTGCCTCAAGATCGAGTGCACCCATGAGTGCCCCCACCCGGTGCTGGTAGCCGACACTCAGCCTCCCCTGATGATCGGTATAGTGGTGGATCGGCACCTCATTCATATCACTCACCGCCTGCTCCAGCCGGCTATACCGATAGCCAAGAAGAGTTCGCATCCCCTCGTCGGAGGTCCGAGGCAGGAGATGGAGCGCAGCCCCGAGCGACCGACCACGATAGTGGAGAGAGGGCTCATTGGTGTCAAACCTCCGGAAGCTGCCCCCGAGACCACTCATCAACCGCTGGAGACTGCCTCCGATAGGGCTATAGATCGCCACCCCACTCCGCTGCTTGTAGAGTCCATAGCCGAGCGAGAGTCCCACCTCGTAGGTAGCGACCGGTAGGGAGAGCCCGGTGGAGAGGCGTAGATCTGAGACGATACTCCGAGGTCTCGGATCCACTGCGCGGTACTCCTGCTGAGAGCGGTAGTACAGCTCCCCGGATAGTCGGAGCAGGGAGAGCTGATGGCTGTAGCCTCCACCGAAGGCATACCTCTCCAGCGATAGGTCTCCACCCTTCTCGTCAGCCATGATATAGGGGTAGAGCCGATCGTAGTCAGAGGTGCTGCGCCACTTCACCTCTTTCACACGCCCATTGGCATAGTCGGCATAGCCCCAGAGGTGCTCCTTTGCCGATGGGAGGAGGTAGGTCTTCGCCTGGAGCCGTGCGATGCTCTCACCCCGCCCCTGCTCATCATAGAGCGGCTCTGTCTCATTTCGTCCCTCGTACCGAGCAGCGAAGGAGGAGAGGGAGTTGCGGTACTGCCTATGATGGAGTGCCACCTGATCGGCATAGCGGAGCCACAGCTGCTGCCAAGCGATCGCACACTCATAGGATCGTGCGGCCACACTGAGCGTATCCGCAGCGTGAGCATTCATCACGACCGTTAGGACGAGGAGAAGAAGGAGATGACGTCTCATAGCATCCTGAGCATTTTGATCCCACAGGTCTCCTCCTTGTCCAGAAAGAGCTGCTCAGTAGCCGACCCTCTGACCCAGACCGTCTCACCGCTCTCCAGGAGGAGCGTCCCCTCCACCCGGACATCGTAAAGTCCGCGGTAGAGCTCGTCCGTATAGGTAGAGGTGGTGACGGAGTTTCGGGTGGTGGTATGGCGGGTATTGAGATTTTCCCACTCGATCTTATAGCTCTGGCGGACCACGGGGGAGGGGGTACTATAGTCCAGCCGGAGCGTCACGCGGCTCATCACGTCCGGGCGCTCCGGCAGGTAGCACGCAGATAAGCCCACGAGGAGCAGGAGTGCGATCAGAGTCCGAGCCTTTGTCATAGATTGATCATCATTTCCATACCGAAGTAGGGGGTCTGATTGCGCCGGATCACGAAGCCCTTTCGCTCTATGTCCGGACTGTAGTCAAAGATCTTATTGACGAAGAGCGCTACCCGCAATTTGCTCTCAAAGAGGGACTTCGTCGCCTTTAGATTGGTGATCATCATAAAGGGAACCACGTACCGCTCGAAGGAGCTCTCGGTGTAGCTTCGCTTGAGCCACTGCAGCTGAGCATCGCCCTTGGCCGCCTCTGTGAAGGGGCGTCGCTCTCCATCTGAGAGAGAGATGAAGTAGTCGGGATAATTGGAGAGAGGCATCTTCTGCGAGGAGGAAAACCAGTTTGACTGAAAGGAGAGCGATAGTCCCAGTCCGATCTTAGGGAGGTAATTGTCGAGCCGAAGGTCGGTATTGAGTATCTCACGGACCAGTATCTCATTATCCTGATAGATGCCCACGTAGGGGACCTCGCGCCCGCCGAGGACGGCTCTCGGGCGCTCATACTGCGGGAGACTATTCCGATAGGTGGTCCTAAACCACGCTCCCGATAGCGTCACTCGGGTATTGAGGAAGCGGTACCTCGGAGTGCTCATCACCCACTCCACACCACTCTTATCGGTCTCGCTTCCATTCGTATCGAGAGGGAGCAGACGGAAGTCTCGTGTATCCCTGTACTTGAAGTCCCTGATGTCCGGCTTAGCTGTCAGGGTAGCATAGTCGACCGACTGCGGATCGTAGTACCGGAAGTCCGCGATCCGTAGCTCAGTATCCTTGCGGAAGCCACTCCGCATCCGCTCCCGGAAGCAGGTCAGAGTGGCGGAGTAGCCGGCGTAGTCGAGATCGAGACGGAGCTCGCCCTTGACGTTCTTCGCCGGTGCCAGCTGCTTATTATCCGGGTCATAGATATAGGTTCGCATATAGACCAGGCGGTAGTCCGGATTGCTGTGGTAGTAATTGAGCTCCACAAAGTCGTCGTAGATCGTATCCGGATAGAGCTGCTCCATAGAGGGAAACATACTGAGGCTCCCTACCCCACCATTCACCCGAACCATAAGAGGGCGATCGGCTACCTCTATCGGGGCGAAGCTCCAGCGGGCGTTGAGTCGGATGTCCGGATACCACCGACCAGACATCCTATAGGAGCGATCGAGGGCGAGGAGGCTATTGGCCACCACCCCGGCCATCAGGGTCAGGGAGTGCTCCCGGATCGGCAGTGTCATCTCATCCTCCACGAAGAGGGAGAGGACCGACTTACCCGGGACATCGTAGAAGGGTCGGGGACGGCTGCCGGAGAGCCAGAAGAGGGGGCGGTCGAGGTCGAAGATTGCCCCTCGCCCGATATTCTTGCTGTAGCTCCAGTCCGCTCCATACTTCAGCCGATGCCGGCCGGGGCCGAGGTCGAGACGACTACTGCCCTTGAGCTTGAGATAGAGGTAGAGAGGTCTGCTATCGACGGTGTGAGAGGCGAAGTAAGTGCGGGGATAGTACCGTCCCTCATGCTCTCCCTCCTCGCGGGTAGTCAGGTAGGGGACATCGCGACTCATCAACATATCCTTGGTGATGGCGGTCCGGTCCCAAGTGTGGGAGAGTGACAGGGTCAGATCCACGGCACTGAGCCAGGGATTCTCCGTTGGGAGGAAGGAGAGACTCTCTGAGAGAGCGAGGCGATGGTTTCCCGACTGATAGGTATCTAAGGGGGTGACGTCAAGGTCCTGATCCCGCTTTCGGTCATTGAGCGAACCGGTATAGTCGATGCTGGAGAGCGAGGAGAGACTGCCTATCGTCCCCGACCATCGTCCGGAGAGACGGAGCGAACCGGTGATGCGCTCGTAGCAGTCACGTACGCTGCGGGGGTCGGAGTAGGCGCTGAGGTAGCCGATGCTGCTGATGAGATTGAGCCGGTCGGGGAGGAGGTTGACCCCTTTGGAGAGGAAGAAGAGCTTGCTGGACATATCCGACTTGAAGCGCCCGGTGAGCTCATCGGTCCACTGCTTACGCTTCACCTTGATGAGACCGCTTGTCAGGTCGGAGTGCTCCACGGAGGGGATCCCCTGCACCACCTCGATGCTCTCCACGTCATCGGTGGAGATGGAGCGCATATCCACACCGGCATTGATCGGCACCTGAGTCGAGTAGGCCCCATCACTCCCATACATCCCCTTGAGCCCGGCATCCATCTGCACGGGGACGCCATCGATGAGAAATCTCGTCCCCATGGAGGAGGTATTGTACTGCGACTGATTGACCCTCGGGAGCAAATTATGCTGCCCTACGATGGGGAGGGAGGCCTCCCGCAGCCGGATGATATCCGGCGAGGTGAGGAGTGGGTCGGAGGAGAAGCCTCCCGGGAGCAGCTCCAGCACATCGCCGATGCTGGAGGGCTGGAGCAGCGTCATTGCCTCTCTCCCTATGAGAGACGAGGTGACCATACCCTTGGAGGGCTTAGCCGTCACCACCACCTCCTGGAGCTCATCGGTACTGTCCTGGAGCTTGAGGGTAAAGGCGTGCTGCTCCGGTGTGACCTGTACCCGTCTCTCGTAGGGCCGATACCCGACGTAGGTCGCACGGATTAGGTACCCCCCGGGGATCACTCTCTGGAGTATCAGGATACCCTTCGCATCCGTGGCCCCCTTGTACTCCCGCTGTCCATCCTTCATTGTCACCACCGCCCCGGGGAGAGGCATCCCGTCCCCTGAGTCCACGACCGTGAGCGTCACCGACGTCTGTCCCTGCACCACAAGGAGCAGAGAGAAGAGGGTGAGGAAAATCCAGCCGAGTCGCCTCATAGGAGTAGGAAAAGGTGGGGAATGAGTATCCCCAAGGCCAGCTCCAGCCCGCCTACCCCTCTTAGCCCTCTCTTACCACGGGCGAGGAAGAGACCCGAGAGGGTGATGACGATGAGGGCTATCGCAAAGAGATCAGAGAAGTAGGTCCACCAGCGACCTGGATTGTAATGGAGGCGTACAAAGTCGCCGAGTAGCGGCCGCTTCCTCAAGCGGTCATACACGCCGGCACCGGTCTGGAGATCCACCTCAAGGGTGGAGCCACCCTTGAGGAAGACCTTCATCGTCCTCTCATCCGGATAGTAGTGCTTCGTATAGTGCCCTTTCTCTCCGATCTCATCGAGGAGTCTCTCTATCTCCGCCGTGGTGACTGACCCCTTCGCCCGAGGGGTCTCAGTGAGTGCACGAGGGATCTCTATCCGCCTCGCTGAGTAGGTAGGATTGAGCTCATCCCGATGATTCATCAGGATGCCGGAGAGGGCGTAGATAATGACGATACCGGCAAAGAAGAAGGAGAGGTGCCTGTGGATCCAGCGGCACGCCTTCACCATACTCTTAGACCGGTCCCCTCGGGGACTATTTGCCATAGTCCGTGAGATCAGAGGATTTCGTAGGAGAGCCCCTCCATGTGGTAGAGGCTGACATAGGCCTTACCCTCCTTCTCTGCACGCTCTGCAATGCGGGACCGGAAATTGGCAATCCGCTCTCGGACGCTATTGGCCTCCGCCTCCGCATTGGCCTTCATATCGGCTGCGCAGCCACCCTCCCCCTGGGTCTCCTTAGCCTGATCGGCGATCTGAGCCTCCCACTGAGCGAGGTAGTCCTCGTCGATGCGGTCCTCCACCAGGACACCTGTCACCCGTACGATGCTATTGACGGTCTCCTGAGGAAAACTGCCGATCGACTCACCCGCCTCTACACGGAGGGTCTTGGTATCGTCGCTGCCCATAAGGAAGATCTTTCCTCCTCCATGCTTGCAGATATGGGCACAGACCCCCTCGACCTTGATAGTATCACCGATCAAGCTATCCGGGTCTGCCAATACCTGATCCACCTCGAGGGCGGCAGGGGTCACCTCCTCCGCGGAGGTCTGAGCTTTACTCTTATTACTATCACCCCCACAAGATGCGAGGCCGAGGGTCATACCGAGGAGCAGCGTAAGGCTCCACTTGCTGATCAGAGTCATCTTTCTTCCTTAATCTTTAGTGATGCAATTAGGGACCACATCCCTATATAGTTGCAAAGGTGACCCTAATCAAGGCGCAAGCCCATACTCACAAGTAGGTATTTTACCTCCAGACACCTACTCCCCATCGGGTATTTTGGGCAGCCCGATCCTTACCGAAAGACGAAGTAGACCGCCAGGACGAGGCAGACAAATGCAGCGAGGTGATTCCACTGCAGCAGCGTACCTCGGAAGAAGACCACCGTGAAGAGCGTAAAGACCGTGATCGATATCACCTCCTGGATCACCTTGAGCTGCAGGAGCGTAAAGGCTCCCCCATTACCCACAAAGCCATACCGATTGGCCGGCACCTGAAAGGCATACTCCATCAGCGCCAGCCCCCAACTCAGCAGTATCACCACATAGAGCGGTGTGCTGTCCCGGAGTATATGCAGCTGCTGGAGCTTGAGATGCCCATACCAGGCAAAGGTCATAAAGACATTAGAGACCATCAGCATCGCCACCGTCAGCCATCCATTCATATCAGCACGTACACATTAATATAGGGTCATAGGAAAAAGACGCCCTCCCATCAAGCGCACGAAGGTACGAAGTAATGCCCCCACGGCAATGGAGCCCAAGGAAGAAATAGACCGGCTTGGCTGTCAACTCATAGCACAGACGCAGATCTAATACCGATATTAGTTCGATCTAATATCGGTATTAGTGATCTCTATTACCGGTATTAGTAATCTCTAATATCGGTATTAGTCTGAGGGCACCGCCACCCGGCCGCAATGCATTTTCCCCAAACCACGAGCCTATCCGCCTTTTCCCTCATTTTCGACCCACCCGACCCGTCCGACCGGTTCCACCCTCACCACCAACATCGCACTACCTTACATTTGCAAGGTACTAAGATTATGCGTATCTTTGCCGTACAATATAGAGATAGAATCACTTTCACTAACTACAGTAAGAGCATCATGGCAAAGACTGACTTGGCGGATAAGTTCCGCTCACAGATGAGACGAGGGCTCCTGGAGTACTACCTGCTCCTCCTGCTTGACAGTCGCCAGGCCTACTCGGCAGACATCATTGATCTGCTCAAGGAGGCCGACCTGCTTATCGTGGAGGGCTCACTCTACCCTCTCCTGAGCAAGATGCGTCGCGCCGGCATCATTGGCTACACCTGGGCGGAGAGTACCCAGGGACCTCCTCGCAAGTACTACACCCTGACAGACAAGGGACGAAGCATACTGGATAAGCTCAATCAGAACTGGGCGGAGATGAATGCCCAGGTCGACCTCATACGAGCTGCCAAGCATGAGAATAACGGTCCGCAGATCACCCCCGCTCCCATGCAGGAGCCCGTCGACGAGACGCGACCGACAGATAAGGAATAGAGAACCATAAGGGCAAAAAAACAGAGCATCATGAAAAAGAACCTTTCAGTCACCCTTGGCGGCCGCTTCTTCACGATCGATGAGGACGCCTACTTCGCCCTTGACGCCTACATCGAGGGCATCCGGTCACACTACGCCCCTGAGGACCCCGATGGAGAGATCGTCTCCGACTTTGAGAGCCGCATCGCTGACCTATTTGCCGATGAGATCCGGCAGCAGGGTCCCGGATCCACCATCACCATCGATGCCGTCCGCCGCACGATAGAGCGGGTCGGCTCGCTGGATCGCCTCTTTGACGACGAGGAGCAGGAGCCTATAGAGGAGGAGCAGACGACAGATGATGAGCCTACCCGGACCGACACCGCTGCCCCCGACACCGAGACGGAGCAGAGGAGGATCCCCACCCCACCGATCCCACCGACCGGTATGGAGGGACCGCGGCCTCGGCACATCTACTACCGCTCCACCGTGGACCGCTGGCTCGGCGGTGTCTTCGGCGGCCTCGGAGAGTACCTCGGCATGGACGCCCTACTCTTCCGTCTCACCTTCATCCTCCTACTCTTCACCCCCGTCGCACCAGCGATCATCCTCGTCTACTTAGCGATGGCACTCTTTGTCCCCAAGGCCAAGACGGTGACACAGCGGCTGGAGCTCCACGGCAAGCCGGTCTCCCCCTCAACGATCTGGCAGGACATCGACGAGACGATCGCCAAGAGCGAGGCGGAGGGCAAGGAGTCGGGCGAGCAGAAGAGCCCCTTCCCCCGTCCCTCAGACTTCCTCTCCCCAGGCTGGCGTAAGGGACTGCTCTGGGCAGGCGTCATCCTGATGGTCATTGCCATATGTGTGGCGATGGTGGGCGTGATCGCCGGGCTTGCCGATGGCGACATCTTCCAGTACGACTTCTTCCACGACGGAGAGTACTTCATCGGCACCGCAGCAGGCATCCTCTTCACCATCGCAATGAGCTTTGCCGCCCTACCGATCGCCGCCCTGCTGATCTACGTGATCGGGGTGATCCCGATCGGGATGATCCTCCGGAGCAAGCACAGCAGCACGACAGTCAAGGCCGTCAGCATCGTCCTCTGGGTCATCATCCTGCTCTCCCTCTGGCACATCATATTCTGAGGTCTCTACACTGAGGCACAGATCGATTATCTTTTCATATAAGTCAAACCCTATTTAAGACTTCGCCCGCCCTCCGATGCGACATCGAGGGGCGGGCTTCTTTTTTCGCTCACCACAGCGAGCCTCCTCCGGTGGAGCGAAAGGTGGTCTAGAAAAAAAAGAGGAGGAAAAAACGCTACCTTTGTACTGCTATGGATAAGGGAGTAGAGAAGAGTCAGAGGAGCGAGCAGACGCTCCGGTTTTACGAGGTGGAGATGGGCGAGGGGCTCACCCTGCCCTATGCCGAGGAGGGGATCTTTGCCGGCTTCCCCTCGCCGGCGCAGGACGACCGGCTGGAGTCGATCGACCTGAATAGGGAGCTGATCCGCCACCCGGCGACGACATTCCTTGCCCGCATCGTGGGCGACTCTATGGAGGGAGCCAATATCTACGAGGGGGACATCGTGGTCGTCGACCGCGCACTGGAGGTGCATGATGATGACGTGGTGGTCTGCTGCGTGAATGGGGAGTTCAATATCAAGTTTGTGGAGCGAAGGGGCGATGTGGCCTACCTCGTCTCTGCCAATAGCGCCTACCCGCCTATGCGGGTCGACCCCGAGGACGACTTCATCCTCTGGGGCGTGGTCACCTACGTCATCCATCGGCCGAGACGGATCTGAGCCGTGTACGGTCTGATCGACTGCAACAACTTCTACGTCAGTTGCGAGCGGGTCTTCCGACCCGAGCTGCGCAACCGACCCGTCGTCTGTCTCTCCAATAACGATGGATGCGTCGTCAGCCGGTCCAATGAAGCCAAGGCACTCGGCATCCCGATGGGCGTGCCACTCTTCAAGATCCGGGACTTAGTGGAGCGCGAGCATGTCGCCGTCTGCTCAAGCAATTACGTCCTCTACGGCAATCTCTCCCGCCGCGTGATGAGCGTGGTCCGATCGATCGTACCGGAGCAGGAGGTCTACTCCATAGACGAGTGCTTCGTCCACTTTGCCCCCAATGAGGAGTACGAGCGACTGGCGCGGGAGATCCGGCGAGCCGTCCTCAGGGGCGTGGGCATCCCCACCGGCATCGGTGTCGCCCCCACCAAAACCCTCGCCAAGATCGCCAGCCACTACTCCAAGAAGCACCCTGAGACCGGTGGTGTCTACACCCTCGACAGCCGGCGGGACATCGTCCGAGCGCTCGAGGGGACACCCATCGGCGACGTGTGGGGCGTCGGCAGGCGAAACCTCCGCAAGATGGAGAGCTTCCGCATAGAGACCGCCTACGACTTCGTCCAGAGGACACCGGAGTGGGTGCGGCGAAATTTCACCATCGTCGGGCTGGACACCTACTACGAGCTGCGAGGGGTGCCGAGGATCCCCTTCGGTGAGGAGACGCCCACCAAGAGCATCGGCCGATCCCGCTCTTTCGGCAACGCCGTCTCGGACAAGAAGCAGCTGGAGATGATCCTCCTCGAGTTTCTCGACATCGTCTGCAGCGAACTGGAGCGGCAGCACCTCGGCACGCTCAATCTCGCGATCTACCTCCGCACCAATCGCTTTCGCTTCGACATCCCGCAGTACAATCCCTACGTGCAGAGCTCCTTCACGATGCCGACAAGCGACTTCTCGCAGCTGGTGCCGGTGGTGCGGCAGCTGCTCGACTCAATCTGGCGACCGGGGTATGACTTCAAGAAAGGGGGGATCCTCGTCTCCGACCTGGTCCGGATGGACCGGGCGCTGCCCTTTGAGACCGAGGAGGAGCAGCGGCGGAAGCGCCTACGAGCCATCGAGGGGCGCATCCGGGAGCGGTACGGGGACCACGGGCTCTTTGTCGCCGCCCGCGACCCCGATGCACTGCAAGGCGTCGTCCGCCGGGAGCACACCAGCCCCCACTACACCACCGACCTCCGCGACATCCTGTGCATCACTCCCCACTGACCCCTCACCGGATGCGCTGGCGGATCTGATCGGCGTAGCCGGTCAGCCCCTGGCGGCCATTGAGGTGGGTGAGGGCTTCATTGTAGGCACTCTTGGCGTCATCAAGCTTGCCGCCGACTCGGCTGAAGTCCTCCATCATGTTATCCACCTGACGGAGCATCTTGTCCGCCAGCGCAATCACCTCGGCGATGTTCTCCTCCTGCCGGCGACTGATCCACGCCTCGCTGATGATCCTGAGGAAGAGCATCAGCGACTCAGGCGTGACGATGAAGACCCTGCTCGCGAGAGCCTTTTCCCTAAGGTCACTGCTCGAGAGCAACTGCAGCACGGCAGGCATGGGGACAAACATGAGGGTGTAGGGGAAGGTGCTCCGCCCCTCGAGCGACAGTTCGTGATAGCGCGCCTTGGCCAGTTCGCCCACATGCGCCCTTAGGTCCCGCTCCATATCAGCAAGTGCCGCTTGTCGTCCCTTCTCATCATCGGCATCGTGATAGCGTAGGAAAGCCTGTAGCGACACCTTCGCATCGACCATCACGTCCCGTCCGTCGGGGAAGTGGAGGACGACGTCGGGGCGCAGCATCTGACCGCCCCGCCGCAGCACCATCTGAGTATCGTACTCCGTCCCTCGGATAAAGCCCTCCCGCTGCAGGATCTGCTCCAGCCGCTTCTCGCCCCAGTCGCCCTGCACCTTACCGCTCGTCGACATCGCACGGGCGAGGCGGTCGGCCTTGTCGCCGACGGCAGTGGTCTGCTCGATCAGCATCCGGATCTGTCGGTCGAGCTCACCGGAGCGGCGGGCATTGGTCTCACCGGTAGACTTCAGCGCGAGGTCCATCTTGTCGATGCTCGCCCGCAGCGGTGCCAGCACTAAGTCCAGCTCCTGCTTATTTGCGGAGGTAAGTTCGTCAGCCCGCCTCTTCGTGATCACCTCCGAGAGTGCCTCGAAGCGCTCCGTCATCCGATCGAGCTGACGATCGAAGAGTCCCTCCTGCTCCTCCCTCTTCCTCTGCTCGCTCTCGAGGGTCGCCTCCGTGCGGGCAGCGGTCGCCGTGAGTCGTCCCATCCGCCCGACGAGGAGCAGGACGAGGAGCAGCAGCCCACCGACCACCACAAGCAGTATGATCTCCAGCGTCGTCATCGCTCGTACCCCTCGTAGTAGTAAGACTGCTCCAGCCCCTTGAAGAGTATCTCCCGATCATCCACCCTCTCCGTCAGTGCAGGGAAGAGAAGGCATCGTAGCTCTAGATCATTGACGAGGCTGCGCTCCATGGCCTGCAGATAGGCACTCCTCGGCACACGCTGCCAGTCGACCACCTGCCCGAGGCTACGCTTCAGGATCTGATCGAGCCAGATCCTTGTGGCACGACCATTTCCCTCCATAAAGGGGTGCGCCACATTCATCTCCACATACTTGGAGATGATCTCCTCATAGGTACTCTCCGGCATGGCATCGATGATCGGCAGGATCGCATCTAAGTAGAGTGCATTCGCAAAGCGAAAACCGCCCTTGGAGATATTCAGCGAGCGAACCTGACCGGCAAAGTCATACAGGCCGTCAAATAGGTACTCGTGGATCCGGCAGAGTCCGCCGGTAGTCCCCACCTCCACCTGATCGATCTCCCCGGAGTCGTAGAGCCGGATCGCTCGCTCCAGGCTCGCCCTGTCTATCTCTTCCTGCTTCATCATCTACTATCCTTTCCACAAAAGTAAGGAAATAGAGATACATTTGCAGGGGAATAGTAGTGTATGGATATGAGACTTGTCCCAGAGGAAGAGTATGCCGCCAATCATGGTCTGACAGTGCAGGCCGTGAGAGGTTACTGCGCCGAGGGGAAGCTGCCCGGCGCTG
>ERZ1673752.1025-NODE-1025-length-42759-cov-14.232367_pt1 | contig 42759 bp, 37 predicted proteins | sample MGYA00580195_ERZ1673752 | MGnify/ENA primary metagenome ERZ1673752 (study PRJEB41218, sample SAMN15661744) | gut metagenome | host: Homo sapiens | place: Canada: London | collected 2015-08-20/2019-03-30 | study: EMG produced TPA metagenomics assembly of...
ATCAAGATATTGCTTTTCTCTTTTTTCAGATATATAATTCAGACAAGCCAATTCTATTTATAGGTTTTGTTGGGAGGTTTTCTCATGGCAAAGGTAAACAGTTGGTCTTCATTCCCGGCCTGACCTTTTCTGGTGAGATTTTCAAGAACCAACTGGAGTATTTCTCCTCTGAGTATCGTGTCATTGCTATCGATCCTCGCGGCCAAGGCTATTCTGCCAAAACCGTGGATGGCAACGACTACCTGACTCACGGCCGCGATGTAGCAGGTCTGATTGATGCATTGGGTCTCGAAGATATTGTCCTGATTGGCTGGAGCACGGGCAACCTCGACACATGGAGCTATGTGCAACAGTTCGGCAAAGACAAGCTACGCGGCGTTGTGACTATCGATATGTCTCCGCTCCCGCTCTCCCCTGACCCGAAGTGGTGGACTGAGGGCACGATTGAAGAGCTGTCTCAGGTCGCCACACAGGTGTTGACCTCTTCGCAGGGATGCCGTGAGTTCTTCAGCGAGTATGCGACTGGTGTCATGATCCAGCATAAGATGAAGCCTGACGAGCTGGAGTATCTGCTGGATATTTCCGGCCGCACACCATACTGGATCTGCCGTCAGCTGTTCTGCGACGCTGTGTTCTCCAACTATCTGGAGACCGCAAAAGATGTCGGTGCAACGATGCCGAGCCTGATGTTCATTGCAGAACACTGGCAGGACATTGCAAAGCCCTTTGTCGAAGCACAGCTTCCCGGTTACGACACCTACGTCATGGGTGGTCACCTGATGTTCTATGAGTACCCCGAAAAATGGAACCGTGTTCTGGAAGACTTTTTGAATAAGCTATAATGTGATTTCAGCCGCCTGTGATTCATTCCGCAGGCGGTTTTTTGTGTAATCTCCGGGAGTTCACGCAATGACCTCAAGCATTGGGTGATGCTTCTTTCCCGCTCCCTCTGCGGCATCCGTGTCAGGACGATTTGCTGAATGCTTTCTTCATCTTTTCTTTTGCTTCATCCGGCACGTCGATCAGTCCGAACCGATAGAACATTCCGTATATATAGGTCACACCCCGGATATCGCCCAGTGCTTTCGGTCGTTCAACCACTTCTCCTACCTTTTTAATATGGCCCAGAGCTAGCCGCACGGAACTCCACGCCAGGCTTTTACTATTCTCTCTGCGATCGATCCACAGTTCTTTTGTGTACTCGCCGTTTCTGCCCTTTTTAATTTCGTAAGAGAATGGCAACCCGGAGTAGGTCTTAAATTTTACTCCAGTATAGGCCAGAACCACACCCCAGAAGTTTTCTTCTGTCGGATCAACCCTCCATCGCTTCATTGCTCTAAATCTCCGCTGCCGTTCTGCTCCAATACTGATTTTCTCCTTTTCTGTACTTTGGAAGTACACGCCCTTTTTATAAGGCAGATACGAGGTAATAGAGGCTTTGGAAAGTTTCAGGGTGTTTGCAGTTGAGAGTATGGAGGTTTTGTAGTCCTGTATTTCTCGGTATTCTTCAAAAGTGTTTTTTACTTTTTCCGCCACTTCTGATTCATACACACCTGCCGTGATGAGCAGCTTCCGTACCTTGATGGGATTTAGGTTCAGAGCATCGGCGATGGCCTGCAAGGACATCTCAGAATTATAAAGTGCCACAGCAGCATCCATCTGCTCTTTCAGATTCTTCCCGGCATCGTACTCCGGCTTCAGCTTCTTCCGACCACCGCCTGGTTTTCTTGTTTTCTTCATTTTACTCATGCAGCTCCAACGGCAGTCCGTCCGGGTCATGGAAGAATGTCATCTTCTTGCCGGTGTAATCATCCACACGAATTGACTCACATTCAATTCCTACCTCCGCCAGCTCCCTCACCGTCTGCTCCACACTGTCTACGCAGAATGCAAGGTGACGCAGCCCACAGGCCTCCGGGCGGTTCACACGCTTCGGCGGGTTTTCTTCTGCAAAAATCTCCAGCTCTGTGTGCTCATTGACACGAAGATCTAGCTTCCAGTCCTTACGCTCTGGACGGTAGTTCTCTCTGATAACAGAGAATCCCAGCTTGTTCACATAGAAATCCTTTGCAGCTTCGTAGTCAGATACGATGATTGCGATGTGGTGTATTTTAGATAAGTTCATTTTTTCACGCTCCATTTCTTTTATTTTTGTTCTTCTTTTATTTTCGTTATAAACTATACGGCAACCTTCAAAAAACACCGTGTGAACTTCTGGAGTTCAGTTTGTCCACACGGCCGATCTTATTTCAGTTTTTCGAGGATTTCATCCGCACTCATGCCGGTGGCCAGCAGCTTCTTCAGCACAGCCTCTGCTTCGGTCTTCTTCGCTTCTTCAGCGGCCTTAGCATCTGCCTTTGCCTTCTTCGATTCCAGGGATGCCACTTCTTTTTCGGCCTTCTTCAGAGCAGACTTCTTCTCTTTCAGTGTGTTCTTCTGCTCTTCAATCGCTTTCTGGATGGATGCGATCTCGGTGGTTAAGTTTACCACCTGTTCTTTCTTTTCTGCGATCTGGGATGCGTAGTCTTTGGCAGTATTGGTTTTGGGACGGTTTTTGCTACCTTTCGTTCTGGGCATAGGTGATAACCTCTTTCCTTTTTAATAGTTTAAGTATAGAACTATGTGGAATAACGGATACAATATTACTGTTGAGCCGCTGGCAATTCCATAACATTTAAGTATTTATATAGTTCATATAATCGCTCTAATGCGGTATCATAAAGCCGTCGATAATCTTGAAAATCAGTCAATCCAAATGTGCTTAATATATTCTGCTTTCTCTGCTCAATATTTTCTTGCGGTAGCAAATGCGCAAAGCAAATTCTTAAATCATTCAGTGAGTACAACGGGCCTATAATTTTCTTTGCTTTTTCTTCATCCTCAACACAAGCAATAATTCCCTGTAAAAGTTTTCTTGTCTGTGTTGAATTATTCGGTAATGTTCCGTTCAACTTTTTATATAGTAATCTCAATCCATCTCCACTAATACCCTCGTTTAACAAACCATCTAACAATATCATGTTTTCACGAAGTTCACTTTCAGAATAGTTAAGCGGCTTTCGGATTCGATTTGCCGATGACTCACATTCATTTTCCAAATGGAATAAATCTATCCCATATATATTTTTTACTCTTTGGTAAAATAGATTTCTAAGGGATATAATTCTTTTTTCAATAATTGGTTCACTAAATACACAGTTTAATTGTGCCTGATATAACTCCGTATCAACAATACAATGGTCTGATGGAATATTATATGATTTCAACCATAATACTGCTCTGTCATCCTTGTCAATTTCGTCCAAATCTCCAAGGAATAGAATCACCTTATCATTTTTATTAATTCCAAATGGAATATTCCACTCGTACTGATATCCACCAGTTCCTTTTTCCGCTATGGTTCCATAGCTTTCCGAAAAGAAATCCAGTTCATAGTCACTATCATTATAAAATATGCCCAAAACCTTTCTGTCAAAAAAGACAGGACAGGAAAAGCCTTCTGGATGAGTTGGATCAAGGTCAATGCCCAATCCAGGAATACTCAAATCTCGTGAATCATATTTATAGTCTGCATCTTCCGCCCACTCAAAACGGTGATCGCCTTTCATCGTGATTCGACATGCATTCTGATTTCTTTTTTCCAGTTGAAAATATGCTCTATACAATTCTTGCGGAATATCTGGGCATAAGCATTTTCTTCCACAATTGTTGCACTCCATTATGGGACAATCAACAACTTCTATATGATAATTTCCAATATCAACAGTTACCGTTTCTAATTTCATTTCACGGCGTGCACCACAAGAACAATCTGCGCAAGTAATTTCCCGCATTGCCACAGGATCATTGTACACTTTCTCAAATTCAGCCAAATCTTTGTATTTGAAATACATCGCCGTCTCCCTTTCCATTTTCATCACATCTTCGCCGATCATAAGATCGTTGCCTACTGCTCACCTCGTAGCGGCGTGTGATTATCTGAGCAGCTACCGTGTGGAAATCCACACGGCTTTATTTTACCGAACGCAAGCACAAATTTGACAGCATTCGACTTTTGGGGGCGGGTTTCGTTCATTTTTGCTTTTACCATTTAGCACCATAAACCTGGCACCCTGTACTGTCTTATTGTCTCCAAACGAGGTCAAAAACTTTTACTCTAATAATATCAATAATTGTACATACCGTATAAATTAGTAAAACGCAACCAATCGCATGACCTACAACATTTCCTGATTCATAAACAGCAACATTATTGCACACATCTCGCCAAAGCCACCGACGCATTGCATCACTGTTAGCGTGAATCAAAAGGACTCCAAATGTCGAAGCTGCCACTGTATTTATGACCTTATTATTTCTCAGCTTTAAATTCCTAAAAAAAAGGAATGCGTTAACTGCTGTTGTTAATGCTAATACCTTATTGGAATCTGACACAAAGAAATATGCTAATCCAATAGTCCCACCAATCCGCTTACTAATCATCGCTAGCACCGCAATACTTATCCATGATAGAATTAATGATACTACAGCCAATATTCCTGTGGTCTTTGAACTATTAAACCACGCTTTCGGGTAAAGCCGAATATAGGATGCAATCACAAAGAGAATAGCGAACCATGTCACATAGTTAAATACCACATTAGCCTTAGCAAAAGATGGTAACACCACATATGCAGTTTAAATTCAATTCAACCAGTCGTGCGTCTTGGTCATCCAGGACGTCCGTTTATTACACTTGGAGCCGGTCAAGAGGAATCGCTACACATTAGAACCAAGTGCTTAATTATAAACGGAAATATCAGCCACCCTTCGAACAGCAGATTCGCAAAGGAGTTGCCTTTACGAGCTATGCCCTCTCACGGTGGATTACATCATAAACAGGCTTTAACCGCTGCGGCCGACATCAGGCAGCTAACCCTTGCGCCGATCGTGCGATCCTCAACCGAATCACCCGTCTATGAGCCCCCGCCGGACTCTGCAGCCTTTGGGCTGTATACTCCTTTAGGGGAAGCTAATTATACCACAATATTCCGTTTTTATTAAGAGAATACCGTTAGAATTTTCGGCATGATTTTCGTGTATTTTGTACATCATCACTAAAAAGAGCAGCCCCACCACCCGGCGGGGCCACTCTTGAAGTGTACGATTCAGTTTTTACAGGTTCATCAGGGGGCTGGTCTGGGTGCCGCGATCCACGATGTCCTTATCCTTGATGCCCAACAGGTAACGCTGGGTGATCATGATATTAACGTGCCCCATCAGGCGGGAGACACTGTACAGGTCCAGACCGTTCTTCAGCTGCATCTGTGCGAAGGTGTGGCGGCAGGTATGAGGGCTGACACGCACCGAGGGCGAGACTCCCACCTCTTTTGCGGCATACTTCAATATCCGTGCTACGGCTTCATCGGTCATCGGCTTGCCGTTTTTGCTGGGGAAGAGATTCTTGTAGCGGGTAGGGTGCTCCTTCAGGTAGCCATCCCGGAGTGTGCAGTACTTGACGAGCTGCTTGGAGAGTGCGGGCGATTTGGGCACGACCCGTTCCTTGCTGCCCTTGCCGTGCTTGACCAGAATATAGTCCTGCTTGATGTCCTCCGGCTCCATCAGGATCATTTCGTTGTAGCGCATCCCGGTATCGAACAGCAGCATGATGATGGTCTTGTTCCGTACCTCCAGAAAATCCTTGCCGTCGTAGAACTGGACCATCCGTTTCATCTCAGCCACTGTAAAGGTATCGATGATCGTCCGGGGCTGGCGGAGGCACTTTACCTTTTTGGCCGGATTATCCCGCTCCTCCAGATAGCCCTCATTGACCAGATAGTTGAACCATGTGCGCCACACCTTGAGCAGGTCGTTGATATAGCGGGACGTGCTGCCCGCGTCCTGCTTCTCCTTCATCAGGTCCCGGATGTGGCGGGGACGAACGTCTTCCAGCTCAGTGATCTGCTTCAGCTCCAGATATTCCAGCAAAAAACGGGTCGCAGCCTTATAATTGCGCAGGGATCCTTTAGCCAGATGGCGGCATTCACAGTCGTAGATAAATTCATCGCGGAGATCTTTCAAATACATAAAAAAACACCCTTTCCTTCATGGCGGACCACAAAAGAAAGGGTGAAAAATTGCTAGATAAGCTTATCGTACCAAATCAAGCTTGTTCGTAGTTGAGCAAGACAAACTCCGGCCGACAAATCATCCAATTTTTAACGCAGCTGCGTGATTAGCAGTTCTCAGCGAAGTACTTAATGGTACGGACCATCTGAGAGGTGTAGGAGTTCTCGTTGTCGTACCAAGACACGACCTGAACCTGATAGGTGTCGTCGTCGATCTTAGCGACCATGGTCTGGGTAGCGTCGAACAGAGAGCCGTAACGCATACCGATGACGTCGGAAGAAACGATCTGATCCTCGTTGTAGCCGAAGGACTCAGAAGCAGCAGCCTTCATAGCAGCGTTGATAGCTTCCTTGGTGACATCCTTGCCCTTGACAACGGCAACCAGCAGGGTGGTAGAACCGGTGGGAACGGGCACGCGCTGAGCAGAGCCGATCAGCTTGCCGTTCAGCTCGGGGATGACCAGGCCGATAGCCTTAGCAGCACCGGTGGTGTTGGGAACGATGTTCTGTGCGCCAGCACGAGCACGGCGCAGATCGCCCTTGCGCTGAGGACCGTCCAAGATCATCTGGTCGCCGGTGTAAGCATGAACGGTGGTCATGATACCGGAAACGATGGGGAAGGTCTTGTTCAGGGCGTTAGCCATGGGAGCCAGGCAGTTGGTGGTGCAGGAAGCAGCGGAGATGACCTGATCCTCAGCGGTCAGGGTCTTCTCGTTGACGGAGTAGACGATGGTCTTCAGATCGTTGCCTGCGGGAGCAGAGATAACGACCTTCTTTGCGCCAGCCTGGATGTGAGCCATGCTCTTCTCCTTGCTGGTGTAGAAGCCGGTGCACTCCAGAACGACGTCAACGTTCAGCTCGCCCCAAGGAGCATCCTTTGCGTCCTTAACAGCGTAGATCTTGATCTCCTTGCCGTCAACAATGATGGAATCCTCGGTGGACTCGACAGTGTGCTTGCCCTCGCCGATCTTGCCGCAGAAAGAGCCCTGAGCAGTATCGTACTTCAGCAGGTGAGCCAGCATCTTGGGGCTGGTCAGGTCGTTGATTGCGACGACCTCGTAACCCTCAGCATCAAACATCTGACGGAAAGCCAGACGGCCAATACGACCGAAACCATTGATAGCAACTCTAACAGCCATTGTAATAGTACCTCCTAATTATTTTACCCATAATCGGATAAATCACGGTATCTTTATTGTAGACCAAAACCGGCAAACTTTCAAGTGTCTGCTAAAAAATTAACAACACAATTTTATCTTTTTTTGCTTTTGTACGATTTTATGCACACTGCCACAAAGCTTTTGTTCAATTACACCAAGGGTGCGCAGCCGCTTTTGTCAGTTATTTCCAGCTTTTTCCTGCCCAATACAGGCAAGCCCCATACCGCCAATGCAGCACAGCGCGAGGCCGGAAAGCAGTTCCGGCAACACCGCCGCCATGCCGCCGCCAAAGCCCGCTGCCAACAGCAGAAGCACCCGGGGCAGTTCCCAGCACAGGCACAGGCAGAAGGCTGCAAGCGCCGCTGCGTGCAGGGTGCGACCGTTTTCCGGCTGGGGCAGGTACAGCGTGCGCGCCAGCGCCGCCAGAAACAACAGCGCCGCCAGCTCCTGCCAGACCGCTGCTGTGGGCTGCACCCTGTGCCAGCTGGAGCTGTTCTCCATAAAGCGCATCAGCACGTTCCAGTAAAACAGCGCACTGCCCGCTATGGCCAGCGGCAGACCGCCGGCAGGCGTTTTCCAGCCATCCCCGCGCAGCCAGCTGCGCCCGAGGTTGCTCAGCCACACGGCACAGGCTACCTCCAGCAGAATGCGCACAAAAGTGCTTACCGTACCGGCAGCGAACACGAACTGCGCCGCGCCGGCAGCCAGCATACACACTGCCCCGGCAAAGGCCAGCACGCCTGCCGCCGGGCGGCGGCTGCGCAGCGGCTCCGGGGGCAGCGGGCGGCTGCGGCCAGCCAGCACTGCGGCCAGCACCACAGCGCCCAAGGCAAGATACCGCCACCACACCGCGCCTGCGGTGCACAGACCGGTGGCGGCGTCCGTAGCAAAGGCAAGGTCTGCGCCGCGGCCAAGGCCAAGCAGCACGCAGAGCAGGATAACAACGAACTCTAACGGTTTCATTAACGCTCCTCGATGGGCTTATATTTCTGGCGCACGCCCAGATACTTGTAGGCCGGGCGGATGATACGGTTGGCGAAGATCACCTCTTCCACCCGGTGTGCACACCAGCCCGGCACACGGGCGATGGCAAACAGCGGGGTGTACAGATCCTCCGAGATGCCCAGCATATTGTAGATCAGGCCGCTGAACAGGTCCACGTTGGCGCACACCGGCTTGGAGCTGCCCTTTTCCTCGGCAAAGATGCCGGGTGCCAGCCGCTCGATGCTGCACAGCATATTGTACTCTTCCTCAAAGCCCTTTTCGTAGGCCAGATGCTTTGCGCGCTGCTTCAGGATGACCTCACGGGGGTCGCTGATGGTGTACACCGCATGACCCATGCCATAGATCAGGCCGGAGCCGTCACCCACCTGCTTGCGCAGGATGCGGCGCAGATACTCGCGCACCTCGTCGTCATCCTCCGGGTTCTCAACGTGCTTGAGGATATCCTGCAGCTGGCGGTTGACCATCAGGTTCGCGCCGCCGTGCTTGGGACCCTTCAGGGCACCGATGGCCGCAGAGATAGCCGAGTAGGTGTCCGTGCCGGAGGAGGACAGTACGCGGGTGGTAAAGGTGGAGCAGTTGCCGCCGCCGTGGTCTGCGTGCACCAGCAGGCACATATCCAGCAGCTTTGCCTCCTCGTGGGTAAACTTCTGATCCGGGCGGTAGGTGCTGAGGATGTGCTCTGCCGTGCTCTGGCCGGGCTTGGGCAGGTGGAAGAACATACTCTGTTTATCGTAGTAACGGCGCTTCATCTGGTAAGCGTTCACCATCATGGTGGGCATACTGGCGATCAGGTTGATGCTCTGATTCAGGATGTTCTCAAGGCTCAGATCCTCAGCGCGGTCGTCGTAGGAGTACAGGCCCAGCACGCAGCGCTGCAACTTGTTCATGATATTGGGCGAGGGAGCGTTCATGGTGTCCATAAAGCCGTCCGGCAGTGCGCGGGACTCCGCTAAGATCTCGCAGAAATCGTCCAGCTGCTCCCGGGTGGGCAGGCTGCCGAACAGAAGCAGCCAGATCACTTCCTCAAACACGAAGCGGTCGTTGCGGTAAGCCTCGTCCACGATCTCGTTGATGTTGACGCCCCGGTAGATCAGCTTGCCGGGGGTGGGGATCACATGACCTTCCTGATCCTTTTTGTAGCCCACAACATCACAGACGTTGGTCAGGCCGGCCAGCACGCCGGTACCATCCGGGTTGCGCAGGCCGCGCTTGACCCCCAGCCGCTCGCTGGTCTCCGGGTCGATGTAGTTGTTTGCGATGTACTCCTCGCACAGGGTACGCATGGTCGTCGGGTCCAGCGTTGCCACTTCTGCGTGTGCAAAGTTCATAGGAGTGCTCCTTTCCGTCTCTTACTTTTTATACTTTCCGTTCCCGTCCATCCTACGCTCTGATGGACATACTTTTATAATATCGCTTTTGTGCAGTAAATTCAAGCGCTAAGTGCGCACTTCTCACCGCAAAGCGCAAAAATACCGGGGTTCCTCTGCGCATTTCCCGCCGGTTTGCACGCCGCCGGGCGTATGATGTTCCCAAAACCTGCGTTCCGGGAGGAGGTCTAGTATGAAACGTTCCTTTTTGCTGCTGTGCGCCGTTCTGCTGGTGCTGGGCTGCGCCCTGCCGTGTGCTGCCTACCGCCTTGCCCGCATGACCCTTGCGCAGAGCACCGCTCCGTCCGCAGCAGAAGCATCCTCTGCCGTTTCGGAAGAAGGCAGCGGTCAGGCCACCTCCCCTGCTGACACAGCCGATACCGTCTGCTTTACGGATCAGAGCACCGGGCAGGCGGTGGAGTTGCCGCTGCGGGAGTATCTCATCGGGGCGGTTGCCGCCGAAATGCCGGTCAGCTGGCCGGATGAAGCACTGAAGGCACAGGCGGTGGCGGCGCACAGCTATGCCCTTTACCGCCGGGATCACAGCACGGAGGAAAACGGCGCATGGTTCACCGCAGACCCCGCCCGGCGGCAGGGCTGCCTGACCGATGCGGTGCTGCACAGCTACTGGGGCACCGCCTACGCGGCCAACTACGCCCGGCTTTCCGCGCTGGTGGATGCGGTACAGACGCAGGTGCTGTATTACGGGGACGCCCCCGCCGGGACAAGCTACTTTGCCATGTCCAATGGCCGCACCGAAGCCAGCGAGAACGTCTGGGGCACTGCCCTGCCCTATCTTGTACCGGTGGACAGCAGCACCGACACCGCCGCCGACAACTATGAATACACCCTGAACCTTTCTGCCGCCCAATTACAGCAGCTGCTGGCCGAACGGCTGGGTATCGCCGCCGACCTTTCGCAGCAGGCGCAGTGGTTCGGCACGCCGATGCTTACCCCCTCCGGCTATGTAGACAGCCTGCCGGTCTGCGGACAAACGGTGCAGGGCACCGCCCTGCGCAAGGCGCTGGGGCTGCGCAGCACCTGCTTTACGGTGGTCTGGCAAAGCGGCACCTTCTCCTTTACCACAAGGGGCTACGGCCACGGTGTAGGCATGAGCCAGTGGGGCGCAAAGGCGCTGGCAGAGCAGGGTGCAGACTACCGCGCCATTCTGGCGCACTACTACCCCGGCACGGAACTGCGGGGATAATGCAAATAGGGCTGCTGCACATCGCTTTGTGCAGCAGCCCCGAATTATGTTCAGATTTTTATCAGCCGAACAGCTGTGCAAACCAGCTTACGGTGGTCTCGGCGGCGGTCTCTACCGTGGTCTCCACCTGCTGGACTGTCTGCTGCAGCTTGGTGCCCTCGGCGTCCTTGAGCGACCAGTAGGTCTGGGTGCTGCTTGCACTGCCGGACACCGTGAAGTCCGATGCAAAGCACAGGCTCTCGCCCGCAGAGTCCGTCACCAGCACCATATAGGTGTAGCTGCCCTCCGGCAGCTCCCCGAAGCGGATCTGGCTGTCCAGCGTGTTCAGAGAGAAAGCGGCGGCGTTCACCTGTGCCGCCGCGCTCTGCACAGTCTGGTCAGCTGCGTCCAGAACCGCCACCTGCACACTGGTCAGGGTAGTACCGGTGGCGCTGTTGGCTGTACCGGTCAGCGTCATGCCGCTGCCGGTGCGAAGATTTACCGGGTAGCGCACCCCTTCCAGCCGCAGGCCGTCGGCCTGTGCCGCCACGCTGTTATGATCTGCGGTGACGTACCAGTAGCAGGAAGATCTTGCAATGGACACGCTGGAGCTTGTAATAGGGATGCGGCCGTAGCCGATGTTCCCCGCCGGGTCGGAGCAATAGAAAATACCGTTGGTGTAGTCGGTCAGCAGCACCGCATGGGGCTGGGTACGGTCGTAAAGGACGATGCCCTCCGGGTGCTGCTCCAGCAGAGAGATCAGCACCGCCGTTTTGCTTTGCAGGCTGGAGGGCAGGGTGGCGTAGCCCACCTGCATTTCCTTATATGTAAAGCTGTGCGCAAGGCCGTTGGCCCATGCTGTGGAGCGCACACTGTTCTCGGTCACGTTCGTCCAATCGGTCAGCCCGTCAAAGTAGGCACGGCGGCGCAGCATCATGGCTGCGGAAGCCAGCGTGCAGGTGCCGCCCCGGCTCTGCTTGAAGTAGAAGCCCGCGTCCACGTTCAGATCCACTGCCAGTGCAGCGGGCAGACAGGTAAGCAGAAAGGCAAAGCTCAGTATCAGGGTCAGCAATCGTTTTCTCAGGGTGTGCGGTGCGGTGGTATTCACGGTTCGGTATTTCCTTTCTTGTTTCTTTGCGGATCTCATAGGGATCTACCGCTAAAAAGTATACCAGCCTGTAATCCTTTTGTAAACAATCTTCCGTCTATTTTCTCAATATCAACACGTTTTGGGGATATCCGTTGGCTGCTTTTCACAAATTTTTCTGCAATATTCCACGCATCTGACAAAATTTCGTCCTACCCACCGCACAAATATGAAAAGATATTTCTTTTTTCGCCCGTTTTTCGGGTGCCAAACTGCAAAAAGCACCCGCAGCATTCTCCCTGCATTTCATTGCAAAAAACGGGAAACTGCTGTGGGTGCTTTATTATTTATGCTTCTGACAGGCGTTCGGGTCACAAAATTTTATGCAGCTCCTGCACAAGGTCGCCGATCACGATGGGCTTGGACAAAAAGCCGTTCATGCCGCTTTCCAGCGCGTTGCGGCGATCCTCGTCAAAGGCGTTGGCGGTCATGGCAATGATCGGGAGCGTTGCCCGGGCAGGGTCGTCCAGCGCGCGGATCTTCCGGGTGGCGGTATAGCCGTCCATGATCGGCATCTGCACATCCATCAGCACCAGATCATAGCTGCCCGGCGCTGCGGTGCTTACCTTTTCCACCGCCACAGCACCGTTTTCAGCCGTATCGACAAGGAAGCCGTACTCCCGCAGGATCTCCTGTGCGATCTCACGGTTCAGCTCATTGTCCTCTACCAGCAGGATCTGCTTGCCCTTGAAGTCGGCGTTCTTTTCCGGCAGAAGCCCCTGCGCCGCATCCGTCTGTTTCTGGCCGAGTGCGCTCATCAGGGTCTCGCGCAGGTCGGACATGAACATGGGCTTGGAGCAGAAGGCGGTCACACCGGCAGCCTTTGCTTCCACCTCAATGTCAGACCAGTCGTAGGCGGTCAGGATGATAATGGGCGTATCATCGTTCAGGCTGCGGATGCGGCGGGTGACCTCGATGCCGTTCATATCCGGCAGGCGCCAGTCGATGATATAGGCGTGGTAGGCATCGCTCATCTCGATAGACTGCCGTGCACGCAGCACCGCTTCCTTGCCGGAAAGGGTCCACTCGGCGCGCATACCCACCTTGACCAGCATCTTTGTCACGCTGTCGCAGGTGTTAAAGTCGTCATCCACCACCAGTGCTTTCAGGCCTTCCAGCTCGGTGATCTTTTCCACCGGGCGCTGCTCAGTCTGTGCGCGCATGGGCACGCAGACGGTAAACTCGGTGCCCTTGCCCTGCGCTGTCTGCACCTCGACGGTTCCGCCCATCATATCTACGATGTTTTTGGTAATGGCCATGCCAAGGCCGGTGCCTTGAATTCGGCTTACCGTGGAGGTGCGCTCCCGCTCGAAGGGCTCAAAGATCTTTTTGGCAAACTCCGGGCTCATGCCGATGCCGTTATCCTTGATGCGGAACTCGTACTGCCCGCAGCCGCGCACCTTACCGGCAAGCTGCCGCACCCGCACCGAGACTGTGCCGCCCGCCGGGGTAAACTTGATGGCGTTGGACAGCAGGTTCAGCAAAATCTGGTTCAGCCGGGTCTTGTCGCAGTAGACGTCCTCGTCGGTCACGTCCATGACGTCCATATAAAGCTCCAACTGCTTTGCGTAGATCTGCCCGCTGACGATGGTTTTCAAATCGTGCAGCACATCCGAAAGGTTGACCTCCACCTCTTCCAGATGGATCTTTCCGCTTTCAATGCGGCTCATATCCAGCACATCATTGATGAGGGAAAGCAGATGGTTGCTGGATGCAAGGGTCTTGCCAAGATAATCCTTCACCCGCTCGGTATCGTTGATATTGCTGAGCGCCAGCGTAGTAAAGCCGATGATGGCGTTCATGGGGGTGCGGATATCGTGGGACATATTGGAAAGGAAGGTGCTCTTGGCGCGGTTGGCGGTCTCGGCAGCAGCAACGGCATCGGAAAGCGCCTGATTCACCTGCCTGTCGGCGGTGCGGTCGGACAAGACAAGGATATACTTGGCTCTGCCCTCCACCTCGCTGCCTATGGCGATGACGTGGAACCAGCGGCGCTCCTTGGTCTCCCGATGCTCAAACTCGAAATCCCATTCGCGCTGCTGCCCGCTGAGCAGCCCTTTCAGATAGTTTTTGTCGCGCTCCGGGAAACCATTCGGGTGCAGCGCTGCCAGAACACGGGCATCCTGCCGGACTTCTCTCCACGGGATTCCCAGCAGCCGCTCAACGTTCGGGCTGACGTAATCCACCTTGGAAGTCTCTGCGTCCAGCATCAGGAAAACATCATCCACGTTACGCGAAAGCTTCTGGAACAGCTCATCCCGGTACAAGATCTCGGTATTCTTCCGGCGCAGGGTTGTATGGCTTATGCGCACGATGAGCAGAATGACCAGCAGCGCAAGACCTGCAACGATGCCCGCCACGATCTGCACCGTATGGAACCACAGTTCGTCCAGACTGGCATTGACGATCTTGGTCGGCACAAGCCCCACCATCGTCCAGTTCTGGACCGCAGTGCCCTCGTAGACCAGATAATAGCTGGTGTCGCTCAGTTTGACCCTCAGGTTTCCACTGCTGCCCTGCGCAAAGGCATTGGACAGCTCCGTGATCTGTTCCTCGGAAAGGTCGGAATGGTCGCGCAGCATCGCAATGAAATTGTAAATGGTCTCCTTGCGGTTTACGGAGTTGTCGATGACCACCCGCCCGTCCGGGTAGATGACATAGTTGCTGGCATTGCCCTCAAAGGCAGAGTTGTCCAGCAATCTAAGCACCGCATCATTATAATAAGAGATGGCAATGGCATCGTAGGCAAAGCCCCGGTAGCTGCCCTGCGTTTCGGGACAGATGAACGCAAGCATCTGGGGCTTGCCGGGCAGCGCCGTGTTCACAACGACATCCTCATCGTGGGCAAGCTTTTCGTCCAGATTGGTCTGCAAGCCAAGATAGCCGGTTTCCCCGGTCACAGTGATGTAGTTGCCGTCGTAGGTAAGAAAGTAAAAGTTGGCAAATCCGGTATTCTTCTGTGCTTGCTCGATATACGCCTGAATTTCGTCCTCGTCCGAGGTATTTTCCAAAAAGCCGTTGTACAAATGCAGATAGGTCACATTTTTGCGCACCATCTCTTTTAGCATATTGTTGGATTTATGCAGCACTTCTTCCAGATGCGAGGTGCTTTCCTGATAGATGGTCTGCGACACAAACGAGATGTACCGCACGCTGAGCCCGACTGCCAGCAAGACCAGCAGAAGGATAGCGGCAGCAGCCGGGAGCCACTTTTGCCGGGGATGGCAGCTCCGTTTTGGTTTACGCTTTTCGTCTGCCATTCCGCTCACCTCAGTGTCATGTAGTTTTCAGGCTCTGCAAGCGCTGCGCCGCCGCCGGAAACATGATCGCGCCATGTGTTTTTCACCCACGCGTCTCCGTCCTCAGACGTGCCGCTCTTGCTCGCAAGCAACGCTTCCATCTGCTTTGCCGTTGCCAGACAGGTCACAGTAATGGTGTCGTCATCCCGCAGCGGCTGCCCGTTGCGGGTGATACTGGTCAGGGTATAGCTGCCGTTATTCTCCTTTACCTCCACGGCAATACCGCTGACTATCGGCAGAGAGCCACGATTGAAGGGCACAAAGCCGCCCTCGCAGCCTTCCACATAAGCGCGGACAGTTTCCTTCAGCTCAGCACCGGTCATGGTGCGTTGGCGGGACATCAGGCCGTTGGGCATGATCATGGAATCTACCATTTTGGGGGTATAGTCTGCTTTCAGCACACTGCCGGTAAAGCTGTTTGCGGTGGCAAGCAGCACATCCGTGCCGTAAACGCCACGCAGCGTGTTTGCCATAACGGAGAAAGCAGCGTTGCCGCCGTTTGCGTGGAACACGTTGGAGTAACGCTTCCCGGAGGTCAGCACGGTCTCGTCCGCAGCGGGCTCCTCTTCGGCAAGAAGCTGCGCATTGAACGCCCGGTAAGCCTGTTTTGCCGTGTACTCGCCCGCAATCATTCTGGAGACCACATCCTTAGAGATGGCAAAGAAATCGTTGGAAGCAATGCGGATATACATATGGTTTTCTTCCACCACATCGCGCACGTCCTTCATGTAATCGGTCAGGCGCAGGGGGACGTTCTGGCTGTAGCTCAGCACGTCCTGTCCGTCGGCAACGATGCGGTTCTGCGCCTCCTCGGAGAGCATGACGTTCAGCACCTTCATGGCTTTTTCGCGGCGCGCGGTGTCCTGCTCAAGATCTCGGTTCAGGGCAACTTGGAAATACGGGGTGGTCATAATCCACTTTTCGCCGTTCTGGCAGAAGAAGGGCATAAAAATGGTGTTGATGCCCTCATCCTGAAACATCTTCACGCCGGCAGAGCTGCCAAAGTACATGGCAACTTCCCCGTCCCGGAACATCCCGGTCACGTCGTCGTAGGTCAGGGCAAGGTCGTCCGCCGTAAGGTGGGTATCCTGAATGAACTGCTCCATCCGCTCAAAGGCCCCCGGCCACACGGCATCGTCCAGACCCACCCGCACGGTGCTGGCGGGGTCGCTGTAAGCGGTGCGCCACTTGCGCCCTTCCGTAGTGGTAAGCTCGGCGGCGGAAAGCCCCTGCAGCGTTTCCATGCAGTTGTAATCGTAGGCATAGTCAGCGGTAAAGCCCCGGATGCCTACCGCTTCAAACGCCTGACAGGCCGCCACAAAGCTTGCGTAATCGGTAGGCAGCGAGATGTCGTACTGCTCAAAAAGGCTGCGGTTGACCACAAAGCCGTGGGCATCCGCACACACCGGCAGCCAGTTCACACTGCCGTCCTCGTTTTTAAAGCTGTTGAGGTAGGTGTTGTACACAGCGCCCGCCTCGTTGGTCAGGGCAAGGTTCATCAGACTGTCTTTCAGCGGGGCAGCATCGTGCAGCGAGAACCGACAGCAGGTGATGATATCCGGCAGGCCGCCGTTCTGCTGCAAAAACTTGTAAAAATCCAGATCGTTGTTGCCTACGATGAACTCAATATTCACGTCCGGCAGCTGCGCTTGGACATAGGGAGCATAGCTTTCGTACAGGCTATTGCTCCACAGATACACCTGAATGGTCTGGGCATCCTCCTGCTCCTGTACCTGTCCCGGGCTTTTTGTGCCGCAGCCGGTCAGCAGGGACAGCCCCAGCGCCAGTACCGCAAGCACGGAAATAAGGCGGCGCAATGTTCTTTTGTTCATTAAAAGACTCCTCACAACTCTTGGGCAGCTGCCGTTTTTGCGGCAAAGCTGCTATGGCTTACCAATCGTACATCACCGCCCGCAAGAGTGTGCGCTTTAAAACCCGCCCACGGAAATGATGCCGCAATTTTTTGTGTGCTTCCTGTTTTGCACTTTTCCTTTCCCGCGAAAAGGCACAGCGCAATAGAGACATACAATTATTTTACCATTATCAGGAAATTTTTTCAACAAATTTTCACATATTTATCCATAAAAACCACGCGCATCCGATTTCTTTGCGGCAGCTCCGGCATCGTGCTGCAATGACCGGGAGGGTTTTAGGTTTTGCCGGTGCAAAGCGCCTGCCAGCGCTCCGCCGGGATGACAGGCTCTGTGACAAAGGCTTCGGGATTTGGGGCAAGAACATGGCGGGTGACCCGGAAAAGCCCCTCAGCATCGCACAAAATGCAGGCTGCATCGCCGAATTTCGTGTTCCGGGCTGCGCCGCAGTCCAGATACGCCTGCTCCAGCTTGACGAAATCCTCCGAGATGTGCGGCTGCTGCGCGTTGTAGTGGCGGCGCATATAGACGGTGTGCTGCGCCCCGGCTTCGTCCGCCACGGTCAGCTGCAGGGGCTTGTCGGTCAGGCGGTTCGGGACGTTCAGCACCTCCTCCACGCTGTGGATAAAGGTGTTGCGGGCGTGGGTCACCCCCAGCAGCAGCACCTTGCCGTGAGCTGCCCGCAACCGGTCGTAGCAGCCGCCGGGGGTGCAGGGGGTGTTGGCGTCCAGCTCCCCTTCTATGTAAGCAGCCGCGTCCTTGCCGTAAGCCGCTATGCTGTGGGTGGGGTGCAGCGAGCGCACCACCCCGGGGCGCTGCCGGAACAGCTCCGGCAGAATGCCCACACAGCACGGACTGCGGCGCACATCGAACATCCGGTTCTCCTCATTGATAAACCGCCATGTGTGGGTGGGCAACAGCAGCAAGCCCTCCGCAAAAAACTCCATCAGCGCGTCCAGAACTGTGTCCGCACCGCCCTCCACCGTGCCGATGGACTTCATGGAAGAATGGATCAGGATGGTCTCGTTTCCTGTCAGCCCCATTGCTGCAAGGTCGTGCTTGAGGTCAGCCTTTGTATATGCCATGTCGTCTCTCCTTTTCGGGCGTTTTGCCTACCCTCAGTTTACCGCCTTTTGCGCAGCAAGGCAAGCCCGCAGCAGCACAGTACCCCCGCAATACACAAAAAAGCACATTTCCTGCTGTATTTTCCGGTAACGCTCCGGTGTATGCAGGGTATTTGGCCCCTTTCAGCCTTTTTAGCAAAACCTTGTATACAGCATTTTATCCCGCCGTGCTGCCGCCATAAAACCGCAGCGCTTTGCAATTATAGCATTTGACAGTTATTTTCTGTTTTCTTTGTACATTCCGTACAACATCCGCTTTATCACGGCATTCTATCAGCACTTTTCCCGCATTATGAAGTGGTATATCAATCTTCCCGTTTCATAAGCAGCTCCGTACGCAAGCGCAAAAGCTTGTATACAAGTCGTCAAATAAAGTCCGTTCCAGCATTGACATTCGTTTGCCGGGACGGTACAATGATATTAAGCTTAATTTACCGGATAAATGGAGAACGACTATGGCTACATTACAGCACACGGATGAGCTTTATCATATTCTCGAGGACGAGATCTGTACCTTGAAGATCCTGCCCGGGGAAGCGCTGAGCGAAAACCAGCTGTGCAAGCGGTTCGGTGTTTCGCGCACCCCCATCCGCAGCGTTTTGCAGCGGCTGGAGCAGAACCGCTTTGTGCAGATCATCCCCTGCAAGGGCACCATCGTTACCGCCATCGACATCGGCGTGGTGGATCAGCTCATCTTCCAGCGTGTTGCCGTCGAGGGCATGGTGTTCCGGGATTTTGTGCAGAGCTGCTCGCCCATGGAGATCCTTGCTGTGGAGCACCTTTATAATATGCTGCTGGAGGCCGCTGCGGGGCGCAGCGACCCGGAAAATTTTGATTTCAACCACTTCCTCAGCTGCGACCTTGCCATGCACGCGTACTGGTTCCGCAAAACCAGCAAGGAGTACCTTTGGGAGCAGATGACCCGCCCGCAGGCAGATTACTCCCGCTTTATCCGTCTGGACATCGTGGGCGCACGCAACGTGTCCAGCGTTGTCAGCGAGCACGCCGAGATGCTGCGTATTCTGCGGGAGAAAGATCTGGACGCCATTGAGCCGCTGATGCGCACCCACCTGTACGGCGGCGTGAGCCGCATGGGCAGCAAGATCTACTCGGACGAATACCGCGTCTACTTCAAGCTGCCGGAAAGCAATAAATAAAGGCAGCCGCACAAAACGGTTTTCAATGCCCTCCGCTTGCGCTCTGGGCATATTTAAAGGAATATTATTTTATCGCAATTTTCAGAAATAGTGTCTATCAAAGCAGCATATTTGCGATATGCAGTTTGCGGATGTTGCTTGTGCATTAAAAACGCAAACTGCTATAAAATCTTTATCGAACCACTCGCCTAGCGAGTGGTTTTAGAAATACAAAAAGCCGCTTCTCAGCGGTCCTTCTGGCAAAAGAATACGCCCTGCTGTTGCCTCTATCAAGAAGTTTAGGCATTTTCGAAGATTTCGAAAAAGATTTCGCTTTCGGGAGCCCTCAAACCGTCACCCCAGTGCCACATCCAGCACCATCATCACGCTGAAACCTACCGCAAAAAACACCGTGCCAACGTTGGAGTGCTGTCCCTGCGACATTTCCGGGATCAGTTCCTCCACCACCACATACAGCATGGCTCCGGCAGCAAAGCTGAGCAGATAGGGCAAAGCGGGCACCACGATGCCTGCCGCCAGAATCGTCAGCACTGCCCCGATGGGCTCTACGATGCCGGACAGCACGCCGCCCCAGAACGCCCGGCCTTTCTTCATTCCTTCCGCCCGCAGCGGCATGGAGATGATGGCACCCTCCGGGAAGTTCTGGATGGCAATACCAAGGGAAAGCGCCAGCGCCCCGGCGGCGGTGATCTGAGCAGTTCCGGCAAGATACCCGGCATAGACCACGCCCACCGCCATGCCCTCCGGGATATTGTGCAGTGTTACCGCCAGAACCATCATGGTGGTGCGCTGGAGCTGGCTTTTTGGCCCTTCGGCCTGCAAACTGTTCTGGTGCAGATGCGGGATGAGATGATCCAGCAGCAGCAAAAACAGGATGCCCAGCCAAAAGCCTGCTGCCGCCGGGAAAAACGCCAGCCTGCCCAGATCTGCGGCCTGCTCCATGGCCGGGATCAGCAAGCTCCATACCGATGCCGCCACCATGACCCCGGCGGCAAAGCCGGTGAGGGCGCGCTGGATGCCGTCACGCAAAGAGTTTTTTAAAAAGAATACACAGCCTGCTCCAAGGCTTGTGCCCAGAAACGGGATCAAGATCCCCCAGAATGCGTCTTGTATCATGTACTACCTCCTTGCGGTTATTCATAACTAACCTCATGAAAAGTATACTGCGCTCCGGCAAAAAGGTCAAGGGCTTGCAGCATAAAGAGCGTAAACGGCACCTTTTGCCCACAAATTAACCTCTGTAAACATCCCCGTTTTTTCTTGACAACGCTTTGCAGGCGTGCTATTTTAGGTCTCGTCAATTAGCTTATCCTAACCATCTGAGGGGCTTTGCCCCGCGGGTTTTTCTTTGCGCGCAATGTTAGGTGATGCTAACTACATGATCCCTATCCCCTGCCAGTGTGATGAAAGGAGCATTTTTTCATGAGAACAAAGAAATTTCTTTCCCTGCTGCTGTCGGCGGCTATGGCGCTCAGCCTGCTGACCGCTACCGCCTTTGCAGCAGCCCCCGCCGAGGAGGAAAACGGCTTTTTCGATTTTCTGCTGGGCAAAAAGTACACCTACCTCTACGCTGCCCTGACCTGGGATGAGTATTGGGCAAACGAGAAGGTCTATGCTGCCGGCAGCACTGCCGCTTCTGCGCAGCTGGACAGCCACGAGGAGCACGACCTTGGCGCATTTGACGCCGTTTCCCGCGCTACCGCCAACCATGGTCTGCACCGCGGCAGCTTCCAGAGCACTGCTGTCATCTACGCCAAGGACGGCAGCACCTACACCGTTTCCCACTGGTCGGACGATGGCAAGACCATCTATCTGGCCGATGGCACTACCGTAGGCTGGAACCGCGGCACCATTACTAAGGCCGATGGCTCTACCGTGCAGATGGACCATTACGAGGTGCTGGGCACCAAGTATGTGCCGGTGCGCGTGGCTACCAGCGACCTTGCAGATTTCTGCTCCAAGTACACCGTTGTGGAAAACGGCGGTCAGCTGGTGGGCGGCTACTCTGAAAAGAACCTGACCGCCTACACCCTGACGGCTGCGGTGGACAAGAACACCAACGGCCTGAAGTATGCAACCAAGAGCGGCGATGGCTACACCTTCTCCGCCGCACACACCGGCACCGGTTCCGGCGTGGCTGAAGCCGCCCAGAAAGCTGCTGATGGTCTTACCGTGAACCTGCGCAGCGGCAGCGATGTGGGCAGCTTTGGCGAGTTCATCCGTGTGGACCTGAACGGCAACTACGGCGAGCTTGGCTCCCGGATGCAGTCCGTGGTGTGGACCTACTACGGCAATGACAGCACCTACACCCACGCCAAGGCCTCCTACGGCACCAAGTTTGCAGCCGACAACTGGATGCACAAGTCCATGGGCATCCAGCTGGGTCTGAGCGATTCCGCCCGTTGCCAGCTGCCGGAAGGCACGGACGGCACCGGCTACTGGACCATCACCATCCGCGCACTGGGCTACGCCGATACGGTGGTTAAGTTCCAGACCACTGCCGAGAACCTTGCCAAGCACGAGCTGGCAAGCGATGCCGACCGCGCCGCCCTGCAGGCTGTAGTTGCCGAAGCACAGGGCAAGGCAAAGGCCGCTTACACCGCCGACAGCTACGCCAATCTGGAGACCGAGCTGGCCGAGAGCGTGGAACTGCTGAGCCGCGAGACCTTGTATAAGGCCGCTGCACTGGAGCAGGTGACCCACCTGACCGATGCCGTGCAGAACCTGAAAGCTGCCTGATCCGGCAAAAAACAGAATACCCAAAAAGCAAGGTCGCTTTATGCAGGCGGCCTTGCTTTTCCGTGTCAGGAGGACTTGGAATGAACAAAAAACGAAGCAACACGCTGCTGCCGCTGGTGCAGCTGCTCCCGGCGGTGGCGGCAGCGGCGGCTGTGCTTTTTGCCCTGCCGCGCACTGTGCCGGTGCTGGCTGCCGTGCCGGAAAGGCTGACAGCCGTGGTGGAGCAGCCGATGGAAGCCGCTTCCTCCGAAGCGGAGGAAGAAGCGCTGCCCAAGCTGCCCTATGCTGACGGCGTTTACGTCGGCTCTTCCCGAGGCTACGGCGGTACCGTCCGGGTGCAGGTCACCATGGAAAACGGCAGCATCACGGAGGTTGAAATTCTGGATGCTTCCCACGAGACCAAGCAGTTTCTGCGGCGCGCAAAGCGGCTTTTGACCACCGTAGTGGATGCCCAGAGCTGGGAGGTGGATGCCGTTTCCGAAGCCACCTACACCAGCCGGGGCATTCTGGGCGCAGTGCAGAACGCCCTGACCGGCGAGGTGGTGAATAATCCCCTGCCGCCGCAGCCAGAGCCCGCCGCACCGCTGGTGGTGGAGGAATTTACAGCACCCTCCACCTACCTTGACGGCATCTACACCGCCGAAGCCATAGGCTTTGAGGGCAAAATTACAGTGCAGGTCACGGTGGCAGAGGATAAGATCACCGATATCACAGTTCTGAGCGCCGAGGATGAGGAAGAATATCTTTCCCGGGCAAAGCGGGTCATTCCCGCCATTCTGGAGGGGCAAAGCCCCAATGTGGATGCTGTTTCCGGTGCCACCTACTCCTCCACCGGTATCCTGAACGCGGTCAAGCTGGCGCTGGCAAAAGCAGCGGTTGCCCCGGCAGAGGAAACCACCCCGGAGCAGACAGCATCGGAAGAAGTGGTAGAAGAAGCCGCGCCGTCCGAAGCAGCAGAACCCGAGGAAACGCCGGTCACCGTACCCACCGTGGAGGTGGTGCAGCCGGAGGAAAAGAGCGCTGTTTCCACGTGGTTCAAGGAAGTATGGCAGCAGCTTTTCCCGGCAGATGCACCGGACGATTCTGAACCGGCTTCCTCTGAGGAAGTGCTGCCGACATCCGAGACGGCACTGCCGCCGGAAGAGACCGAAACCGAACCTGAAACGGAAGGAGCAGCGGAATGAAATACAAGAATTTTCTTCTCCGGGCAGTGAACCTGCTGCTGATCCTTGGCATCCTGTGGCAATACCAGCAGGTGGCGCTGGTCCGGGCTGCGGCGGTAAGCCAGCGCAAGCAGGAAATTGCCGAGGTGGAAGCCTACAACGCGTCCGTTTTGCAGGCGCAGAGCGCAGCGCAGGCGGAGCAGAGCCAAAGCGGCTACCGGGACGGCACCTACGAGGGCAGCGCCTTTGGCTTTGGCGATGTCATCCGGGTGTCGGTGACCATTCAGAACGGAAAAATGACCGATATTGCGGTGCTGGACGCTTCCGGTGAAGATAAGCCCTACTATAAACAGGCGCTGCCTTTGCTGGACGAGATGCTGGCCGTGCAGTCTGCCGATGTGGATACCGTTTCCGGTGCTACCCTCACGGCAGAAGGACTCATCGGTGCAGTAGAGGACGCACTGGGAAAGGCGGCAGGATGATGGAAAAAACACAAGCGAAGCCTTTAACGGCGGCGCAGCAGCGCCAGCGGGACAAAAAGCGCCGTACATGGCTGCGCGCCGGGGTACAGCTGTTCTTCTTTGTGTCCATGCCGGGCGCGTTCGTGGCCGGTTTTTCCGGGGTAAAGCAGATCTTCCTGCACATCGGTGCAGGCGAGGTGCTCTCGGCAGACAGCTTTACGCTTTCCCTGCTGGGGCTGTGCGGCTTCACCCTTTTGTTCGACCGTTTTTTCTGCGGGTACGCCTGCGCCTTTGGCAGCTTGGGCGATGCCGTCTGGGCGCTTTCTGGCCTTATCCAGAAAAAGCTGCTCCGCCGCAAAAAGCAGTTCCGTCTGCCGGAGCGGGCGGTGCTTTGGGGGCAGAAGGTCAAATATCTGCTGCTGGCAGGGCTGGTAGCGCTGTATGTAACCCGGCAGGAAAAGCTGCTGACCGGCACAAGCCCGTGGGAGGTATTTTCCCGCCTGACGGCACTGCGTCTGCCGCCGGAGGGCTTCGGCGTGGGCATTGCGCTGCTTGTGCTTATTTTGCTGGGCATGGCAGTGCAGCCCCGGTTCTTCTGTCAGTTCCTCTGCCCCATGGGCGCGGTGTTCGCCCTGCTGCCGGTGCTGCCCTTTGCACGGCTGCACCGGCAGAGCGAGGGCTGCATCCCGGGCTGCAATGCCTGCAAACAGCAGTGCCCGGTGTGCCTGAAGCTGGAGGAAAGCAGCCTGCGCAGCGGAGAGTGCATCGCCTGTGAAGCCTGCGTGGGCACCTGCCCCAAACAGAACATCCACCGGTGGGATACCGCCTTGTGTAAGCACCAGTGGCTGCCGGTGCTGGGTAAGGCGCTGCTCTTTTTCCTGCTGGGCTGCTGGCTGGGCTTCTGCCGGTTTATCTGAAGGGTAGCGTCCTCGCCCTCTCAGTCATCGCTGCGCGATGCCAGCTCTCCCAAAGGGAGAGCCCTTGGCATGGCGGTATAGTTTCCGGTTGAACTGCAAAGTGTGCGGTTTCGCCAGAGCCTCTCCCTTTGGGAGAGGTGGCAGTGAGCGAAGCGAACTGACGGAGAGGGCGAGCCTGCTAAAAATAAAAGCATCTGCAACGAATTCGCTGTGTTCTGAAATTCAGAAGCGAATGTTGCAGATGCTTTCTTGTTTTATGCGAGATTTTCGGTTTTTTATCCTTCGTTCTTCTGCTCCAGCAGGTCTGTCATGCTGCGCAGGCTGATGCCAAGGGTGGAAAGGTTATGCAGCATCGCGCTGGTGGCAGGGGGCAGAATGCCCAGAGCACCCAAAAGGATGAGCGCGGAGTTGAAGCTGAGGACAAAGCGGTAATTGCTGCCCACCCGCTTTTGCAGGGCGTTGGCAATGGCTTTTAAGGTCACCAGCTCTTCCAGACTGTCCGCGCGGATGGTCACATCGGCAATTTCCCGGGCGATGGCGGCACCGGAATGAATGGCGATGCCGATGTCTGCCGCCGACAGGGCGGGAGAATCGTTGATGCCGTCACCGATCATCACAACGGTGTGCCCTTCGGCCTTGGCGTCACGGACAAAGGCGGCTTTATCCTCCGGCAGCACCTCCGCAAAGCAGCGGTCCACCCCCACCTGCGCCGCAATGGCGCGGGCAGTGCGGTCGCTGTCGCCAGTCATCATGACCGTCTGGGTGATGCCCAGCTTCCGAAGCTTATGCAGCACCTGTGCTGCCTCCGGGCGCAGGGGGTCTGCGATGCAGATGACCCCCGCCAGCACCCCGGAAGCCGCCAGATACAGGTGGGAGTACTGCGGGTCCAGTGCATCGAATTTTGCCTGTTCCCCTGCCGGGATGGTGCAGCCCTCGTCCTCAAAAATGAAGTGGGCGCTGCCGATGACCACCCGCGTGCCGCCCACCCGGCTGGCAATGCCGTGCGCCACGATGTACTCCACCTCGGAGTGCATCTCCTCGTGGGAGATGCCCCGCTCCCTGGCAGCACGGACCACGGCGTTTGCCATGGAATGGGGGAAATGCTCTTCCAGACAGGCGGCAAGCTGCAATACCTCCCGCTCCTCACAGCCGGAGAAAGGCACTACCTGCACCACCTGCGGGGTGGCGCGGGTGAGGGTGCCGGTCTTATCGAACACGATGGTGTCCGCCTTTGCCAGCGCTTCCAGATACTTGCCGCCTTTTACGGTGATGTGGTATTCCCCGCACTCCCGCATGGCAGAAAGCACCGCCAGCGGCATGGAAAGCTTCAGTGCACAGGAGAAGTCCACCATCAAAATGGAGATGGCGCGGGTGACGTTGCGGGTAAAGGCGTAGGTAGCCACCGTACCGGCAAGACACCACGGCACCAGACGGTCGGCCAGCTGCAAAGCCCGGTTCTCGGTGCCGGACTTGAGCTTTTCCGATTCCTCGATCATCGCCACGATCTTATCGTAGCGGTTAGCGCCACCCTCTGCCTTGGCCACAAGGACGCATTCGCCCTCTTCCACCACCGTGCCTGCGTAGACGGTGGCACCGGTGGTCTTGCGCACCGGCATGGACTCGCCGGTGAGGGCGGCTTGGTTCACCATGGCTTCGCCCTCCAGTACCATGCCGTCCAGCGGGATCATGTTGCCGGAGCGCACCACTACTTCGTCCCCGGCGTGAACGCGGGTCAACGGTACCAGCACCTCGCCCTGCGGGGTGCGCACCCAGACCTTATCCACGTTCAGTGCCATGCTGCGGGCAAGGTCGTCCAAACTCTTTTTCCGCGTCCACTCTTCCAGCAGACTGCCCACCGTCAGCAGGAACATCACCGAGCCTGCGGTGCTGTAATCGCCCCGCAGGAGGGAGGCGGTGATGCTGAGCGCATCCAGCACCTCTACTTCCAGCTTGCGGTGCAGCAGGCAGCGGATCCCCTTCCAGATAAAGGCGATGGAGCGCCACACCGTATAGGCCGCCGCGATGGGCGCGGGCAGGAACACCTTGCGGAACGCCCGCCCCGCCACAAGACCGACCATCTTTTCCTGATATTCCTGATTGATCTTCCGGCTGTCGTGGGAGGTGACCAGCACCTCCAGTTCTTCGTTGTCAAAGCGGTAGGCTGCCAGCAGGGCGGCGGCGTCCTTCCGACTGCCCCGGTAGGTCAGCACCACATCTCCGGTGCGCTCGTAGACGGTGGCTTTCTGGATGTTGTCCTGCCCGTTCAGGTAGGCTTCCAGCACATCTGCCCGGTGCAGGGTCATGCGCACGGCGCAGACGTGCACCCGCATCCGCCCCTTTCCTTCATGTAGGATCGTACATTTCATTGTTTTTCTTACCCCTCTGCGTAAAAAAGAGCCGCCCGAAGCGGCGGCTCTGCTGCGCTATATCACTGTGCGGTCTGCTCTTCGGCCTGTTCTGCAGCCGTATCCTCGATGACCTCCTGTGCAGCCTCGGCGGCGCGGCTCTCGTTGATGGCCTTTGCATCGGCAAGGATGTCACCGGCCTCCTCCTGCACCTTATTCACGGTCTGCATGGTGCAGTCCTTCATCCGCAGCACCGCAGCGGTGGTCTGGGTGTAGACCTTTTTGGCGTCCTTGCTGGACAGCACCTTGAAACCGGCAGAGCCGAACACCACACCGCCCAAAAACAGTGCAAGCTTTTTTGCATCAAACATATTTACCCCTCGTTTCTGTTTTTCCTATCTGAGTGCCCGTACCCTTGAGCAGGGCGGGCTCTTTATCTTTATATTTTAGCACGCTTTCAGGGTTTTTCAATATTTTTCGACGATGTTAGGACGCATTAACATTGTTAGTGGCTATGTTCAAGCCCCGGCAAGATGAAAAGCCAGCGGCTGCTCAGCATCCGCTGAATCGTGTTATATGCCATCTCCCCGCCCATAGAATTTTTGATGTTGTACGCCTTTAACCAATCCCGAAGGTCGGTCATGGCAGGCACCTCCTATTTATACATCATTGAACGCTGGAGCAGCCGGTTCAGCAGCCCTTCCCGGGGGTGCCGTCGTCCGGGACGCTGTTGCCACCGGAATTCAGGATTGCCGCGAACTGCTGCAGCTGCTTGAGGGAGCTTACACCCAGTTTTTCGTAAGGTCAGCACCAGCAGCACCACCAGCAGCAGGCAGGGCCACAGCAGCCGGGCGCTCATAGCGCTCTAGCGGATATTCTCACGGTGTCTGGCAAAAAAGTGCATCAAAGTCCCCCTTTTCCGGCTGCGCTGCGGGTTCATGCATTGTCGCACAGCAGCTGCCATGTCTCTGCGGTCAGGGCCTCCAGCGTTTCGCCGCCGGCAAGGCGCTGCGGGTAGTCCTTCTGGCGCTGGCGCAGGCTGTCATAGAAGGTTTTGGTCTTGGCATGGTACCCCACGATGCCCGGCTCGGACACCGGGGTGTTCTGGATGCGCATCGCGTTGTAAACGTCGTACAGCCGCTGATAGCTCTGCTGCTCGAACGGATAGTCCGCAATGGCGTCAAAGGCGGCGCTGGACACCGGCATATACCCGGTATCGGCGGCAAATTCCAGATTGCGCTGCTGCTCGGTGAGCCAGCGCAGGAACACAGCGGCGGCCTCGGCCTTCTGGTCGGTGGTCTTAAAGGCGCACAGACCCACACCGGCCTGCGGCATCAAAGGCGTGGCGGTACCGGCGGCGTGCGGCAGGGGTGCCAGCAGCAGATCGGTGGGCTCGGTGGTGTTGTCCGGGTAGGTCACGACATCGTTGTAGTAAAGGATGGCTGCAGAGCTGCCAAGACCCGCCAGCGTTTCGCCGGTCATCACCTGCGTGTTGGAGTACAGATCCGAAACCAGAATATCGCCCTGCACCAGTGCCCGGGCAAATTCCATCCACGAAGCGCGGAAGGTCTCGTTGGTCAGGTCGTACCAGCTGTCCTTGTACAGCGCGCCGCTGCCCTGCTCCAGCGCGTTCAGCTCCACCAGACGCAGCGGATAGTCCAGCGCGCAAAAGGGCTTGCCCTGCGACCATTGCCGGTAGGCAGCGGCCATGGCAAAAAAGCCGTCCCATGTGGCAAGGGTGGAAAGCTGTGCCCTGGTATCCGCCGCAAACCGGGCGTACTGGGAGCCGTTTAAAAAGATGAGCTGGGTGGATTTGGACACCGGGAACACCACCTGCCGCCCGTCAATGATGCCGTCCTGCACAAAGCCGGGCACATAGGCCGCCATTTCCTCGGCGGTAAACCAGTCGTTCCAGTCCACAAGGGTCTCGATGCCCAGCGCTTTGGCATCCGAGGAGTGCGCCGAGAACAGGTCCGGCAGGTCCAGCGCGCCGGGCTTGCCGGCCTTGGCATCCTGCAGCTGGCCGCCGATGGCGGCGCTGTTGGTCATGTTGGTCACGTTGAGCAGGATCCACCGAGCCCAGCGTGTTTACCGGAAACTTCGGCGACAGTCTGGCGGCTACCTTCCAGACCGTGACTAAGCGCTTTACCTACGGCGGCGACACCGGCAAGGATCAGCGTGTGTACTACATCAACACCAAGGAGCTGGGCGAGATCCTGTACGGTACTGCTACCCCCATCCCGTTCCGGGTGGTGGTCAGCGAGGAGCGGGGCTATAAACTCTCGGTGAATCCTGTTGCTGCTGGCAGCAGAAGGATTTACCGCAGACAGAAGATGAGTTTTGTACTGATTCACATACCGAGTTTTCCTATGGCAGGCGGGGCAGGCTCATCATGCAAACAACGAAAAACAGGAAGTTCCCGTTGGGGAACTCCCTGCTGTACATATCGCTATCGTATGTGGATTTTTCAGGGTGCGTCCTATTCGGGACGCACCCTGTTTTTTTCTATGCTTCATCATTTTCTGCGCGCAGCATCCGGTATCCGACACCAACATGGGTCTGGATCAGATGTGGCGCATCCGGGTATCGCTCCAATTTTTTGCGCAGGGATGCCATGTAAACTCGCAAGGAAGCAATGTCATTTTCCTGCGTACTGCCCCATACTTTCTGCGTGAGGGAGGTATGCGTCAGCACTTTGCCCACATTATGCGCCAGCACACACAGCAGTTTGTACTCGATGGGGGTCAAATGCAATTCATTCTCGCTCAGCCAGACGCAGCCTGCCGAGAAGTCGATCTTCAAAGGACCATTGACAAAAACCGGGCTGTTTATACCGTCAGAAGCCAGCAGATTCAATCGGCGCTGCGTTACACGCAGTCTTGCCAGCAGCTCATCCACGGAAAACGGCTTTGTCAGATAATCGTCTGCCCCATTGTCCAGTGCTTCGATCTTATCAGAATCTTCGCTCCGGGCACTCAGGACGATGATGGGCAGGTTCGACCATGTGCGGACGCTGCGGATGACCTCGATGCCGTCTATATCGGGCAGCCCAAGATCCAGCAGCATGATGTCCGGATTGTGGCTGGTAGTCATCATGATCGCCGTTTCCCCATTGGAAGCAGTCAGATATTTATAGCCGTGGGTTTTCAGGGTCGTTGTGATCAGACACCGTACAGGAACATCATCCTCTACGACCAGAATGGACGGCTTATTCATGAATGTTCACCTCGCTTTGCGGCAATGCAAAGGAAAAGACACTGCCGTTGGGAATGTTGTCACGCAGGGTCAATGTTCCGCCGTGAGCCGTCAGGATCGCTCGGCAGAGGGGCAAACCCAAGCCAAGGCTGCGGTGGCTGTCTGCGATGCGGCTCTGCCCGGTATAAAACATCTCGAACACCTGTGCTTTTGCGCGATCTGGAATGCCGGGACCGTTATCTGCAACCTCCACTACGACCTGATGGTCTTTCCGGTAAGCCGAAATCTGAATAACCGAGCCCACGGGGGTGTATTTGATGGCGTTATCCACCAGATTGACAACGACCTGCATGATCAGCCGTGCATCCACATTGACCAGGAGGATCTCGTCCCCATACTGTGTTGTGATGGTGTGTTCGCAGCTTTTCCGGTTGACATGATGCAGTGCTTCTTCGATCATTTCGTCCATCAGCTGCGGTGAGATCTGCAGATTCATCCGCCCATCTTCAATGCGGGTGATGGAAAGCAGATTTTCCACCAGACCGATCAGCCATTGTGCATCGTCAAAAATATCGGTGCAGATCTTGTTCCGGGTCTCTGTATCCAGCGTTTCTCCGTTGGAAAGCAGATTGCTGGCATTGCCGGAAATGGAGGTCAGCGGGGTGCGCAGGTCATGGGAGATCGTGCGCAGCAGGTTTGCCCGCAGTTCTTCATTCCTTGCCTGCAATGCAGCTTGCTCTTTTTCCAGCGCGTTTCTGCGGTTTTCGATGGCCAGCGCACCTTCGCCCAGAATGGAAAGCAGCACACTGTTTTCAAAGGCATCCAGCGGTTTTTCGGACAGATCGATTCCGATCACTCCAAACACGCCGCCTCCGGTCCGAAGCGCAAGATAAAGCCCCTTTGCATCCGGGTAGCTATCCGTGCCTGCGCCGGAACGCTTTTTGTTGGCAAACGTCCAGTTTGCTGCATCCCGTTCTTCCGGTGCAGAAAAGATGTTACACGGCACTTCCCCATCAATCCCAAAAACCTGTTCTGACCCAAGATCTCCGTTTTGTTCCGGGTAAACGATCAAACTCCGGTTCAGCAGCTTCATCAGCTGGGACGCTGTCTGAGAGAGGATTTCTTCCTCGTTTTTTGCTCTCTGTAAAAGCTGATTCGTATCAAACAGTACCTTTGTCCGGAATGCTGCCTGCGCAGACATTTTTGCATGATCCTTCAGCCGTGTTGTCAACGCACAGGTAATGATTGCAGAGGTCAGCATCAGGGCAAATGTAACCTGATAACCGGGATCATACGCATGGAATGTCAGGCGCGGTTCCGTCAGAAAAAAATTGTACAGCGCAACACCGGCAACAGAGCCCAGCACACCGCAGGTGTAGCCGCTGGTACACAATGCGGTGAACAGCACCCCCAGCATATAGAGCATGATAATATTATAGCGTGCAAAGTCCAGTTGTAAGAAAAAGAAGCCGATGAGCGTGATGCAGCTCAGGATGCCTGCGGTGATCAGCAGATCACGGACAGAAGGCAGAAGCGGACGGGCGAACAGCTTCCGTCCTGAACCGTAGCCGTTCTCTGCAGAAGCATCCGGGATGATATAAATATCCAGATTAGGCGCAGTCAGCGTCAATTTTTCAGTCAGTGACGGTCCACTCCAGAAATGGCGGCGATGTACGCTGGAGCGCCCCAGCACGATTTTTGTAATGCCGGAGATGCGGGCAAACTCTGCGATCTGCTGCGGAATGTCATCTCCGTAGATTGTAGAAATGTCGGCACCTGCCTGCTCTGCCATACGAATGTGCTGCTGCAAGCGCCGACAGTCTTCTTTTCCCATCTGATCCGAGTCAGGCGTCCGGACATACAGAGCTGTAAAGGTCCCTCCAAACGCCTTTGCCATCGTTGCTGCCGTCCGCACGATCTTTGCATTGGAGGGAGAGGACGACAGACACGCCAGAATATGTTCAGTGGGTGGGTCGTTCTGATTCATAAAGATCACCTGCCTTGCCCACAGTATAGCACAATTTGATGGTCACGACCACCAGCCGCGTCTTTTTCCTTCCTGTCGAAGGATCTCCTTCCGCATATGATCCAGCGCATCTGCTGCCCGGAAACCACTCAACATGACTCCAAGAACCATCAATAACAAAGCGACATCCATACGATCTGTCCTATCTTTTTAGAGCCGGAAACACTTCTGGATCGATGCGTATTTCCCCAAAACCAGCATACTTTCATCCCGGCACAGTTGCGTATCCGGCGTAATGCTCATATCGAGCTTTCCGTCTTTTTTCAGTGCAAGAATGTTGATGTTATACTTTTTTCGAATATTGATCTCGCCGATCGTGCGATTCGTCCATTCCGGCGGAATCGTCACTTCCATGATGGCGTGGTCGTCCTGCAGCTCGATATAATCCAGAATGTGTTCGGAGCTGTATCGGATCGCTGCCCACTTTGCCAGCTGCTTTTCCGGGTAGACCACTTCATCCGCACCGTTGCGCAGCAGAAACTTGGCTTGTACATCCCGCTCTGCACGCGAGACCACAAGCTTTGCGCCCAGCTCCTTGAGCAGTGATGTTGTTTCCAACGAACTCTGAAAATTGCCGCCGATGGTTACGATACACACATCAAAATTGCCAACGCCAAGGGAACGCAGAAAGTATTCGCTGGTGCTGTCACCGATCTGTGCATTCGTCACATAGGAAAGCACAGCGTTCACACGGTCCTCATTGCTGTCGATGGCCATGACCTGATGACCCAGCTCATTCAGTTCCTGCGCAATATGGCGGCCAAAACGGCCAAGCCCGATCAAAAGAATCGATTTCATACCTGTCTCCTTTATCCGATTGCGATCTTCTCCTGCGGCAGACGAGAGTGGGCAGGGCTGCTGCCAAATGCCGCATAGATCAACGTCAATCCGCCAACACGTCCTAAAAACATCAGTGCGATCAGCACCCCCTGCGAAAGGATGCCCAACTGCGGCGTGATACCCAATGTCAGACCTACCGTTGCCACAGCCGAAGCAGTCTCATACAAACAGACCGACATCGGCAGCTGCTCTGCCGTAGCAATGACAAAGGCTCCGAGGAAGAACAGCGTCAAATACATCCCTGCAATCGTGGCAGCATTCTTGACCGCGGAACTATCTATGCGCCGCCCGAAAAATTCCGCATCTTCTCTGCGGCGGAAGGTCGCCCACATATTGGCCAGCAGAACGGCAAATGTTGTGGTTTTCATGCCGCCTGCCGTGGAGCCGGGCGAACCGCCCAACAGCATCAGAACCACCATCAATGCCTGTGAAGTGCTGCCCATCGCAGCAAGATCGGCGGTGTTAAAACCGGCAGTACGAGGGGTAACGGATTGGAACATCGACAATAAAATGCGCTGCCGGGCAGAGCCTGCCGTGAACTCGAAGCAATAAAAGTACAGCGCCGGCAGTACCAGAAGAAACGCCGTTGTGACAAGGATCACCTTGCTCTGCATCCGATAGCGGTGAAAATCAAGGCGATATGTACAAATGTCCTCCCATGTCAGAAAGCCAAGGCCGCCAAAGACGATCAGGGCCGCGATCACTGTGGTAAGCAATGGGTCACCTGCATACCGTGTCAGCGAAACAAATTTTGCACCCTCTGTTCCCAGCAGGTCAAAGCCGGCATTGCAGAACGCCGAAATGGAATGAAACAGTGCATACCAGATCCCGCGCAAACCATAATCGGCGCAAAATGTCGGCAGCAGCAGTGCAGCACCGGCCAATTCAAACAGGGCGGTGATCCGCAGAATAAAGCCTGTCAGCCGCACAATGCCGCCCATCTGTGGGGCAGCGGTGGCTTCCTGCATCGTGCTGCGCTGCTTGAGGGAGATCTTTCGCCCGGAAAGCAGCGCAAAGGCAGCACCCACCGTAATGACGCCCAGTCCTCCGATCTGGATCAGAAGAAGGATCACACTCTGCCCGAATACCGACCAGTAGCTGCCGGTATCCTGTACCACAAGTCCGGTCACGCAAAGGGCAGAGGTGGAGGTAAATAGTGCCTCATGGAACGGTGTAACGCACCGCTGCTGTGCAGCGATCGGAAGCATCAGAAGCAATGCGCCCACCAGATCAACTGCCGCAAACCCTGCAATAATGACCTGAAAAGAAGAAAAACGGTGCTGCCTGTAACGAGGATATTGAATCATAAAAGCTCCTTTACCTGTCCGTGTGCATAAAGATTAGCATGGAATAGATAAAAGAGTCGTAAAGAAAATTGTAGAAGTATAAAGATTCCATTAAAATTGATCGGGCAACACCAAATAACAAATGCTGGACATCACCAGCTCAAAAAACGGTAATATCCAGCATTCATTTAGATTTCTAGTCCATGGCTTCCAGCCACATTCTTCAAATATTCCTCCGGGTCACCGTTCAGAATCAAATCCGCATAGCCCAGCGGGTCATTGTAAATAAGGTAATCCAACTCTGACCTCTGCGCCATGGTCACATCCAGCGCATCCTCAACCCCAGTGCAGTCAATGGAGATCCTTCTCCCATCCCGGAGCAGCAGCTCCACACAGCCGGTATCCATGTTGAACTTGCAGGCTCTTTCATCGTACTTCATGTTTGTGTTCCTTCCGCCTTACGGCACTCTCACAGTGGTCTGTCGTGCTTTCTTATGATAAGGTCTAGGACGTTTTTCGATGGAAGCAAGGGATTCGTTCTGTTTTCCGAAGAGTCAAAATCACCGGCGGAACTGGTGGTTGTCGTTCGCTCAAGCTACCCAATACAAAAGCACAGCCCCACCTTGGCGAAGGAGAAGCCAAAGCGGGGCTGTATTCAATGAAGGAGAAATGAAGGGAATATCAGGTTACAGATTCAGTTCAAACTGTTCTGCCGTGATGGTTGCTTTGCCATCGGCAGCAAAGGTGATGTCCTCGGCGGACTGGGGCGTGTAGATCCATGCGGTCATGGTCTGCTCGCCATCGTTGGCGAAAACTTCGATGCTGTTCTTATCCAGCAGGATGCGGAGCTTGAGCGCACCGTTCTGGCTGCGGACCTTGCAGCTGCGGGTATGCACGATGTCGGCACGGGAACCGGCATAGCTGCGGTCCAGCGTCAGCTGCGAGGTGTAGGGGTCATAAGACAGGCTGGTGTGATGGTCTGCGTCAGCAGCCAGCTTCAGGGTAAAGGAACGGTATTCGCCGGGCTGCACCGTGACGGTCAGGTCGGCTACACGGCCCTTGATGCCCTCCAGCGTTGTTTCGCCTTGCACCGTCACATTTTCGTGGAAGGTGCGCTTGCCGTGGACGGCATCCAGCTCCCGCACGGGGGTCTGAACAATGCGTCCATCCTTGATATGCAGCTCGCGGGGGCAGATGGTCTGCCCGAACCACTTGCAGCCCTGGGGCTTATCCTCGGTGTCCGACCATGTTTGCAGCCATGCGGTCATGATGCGGCGGCCATCCGGGGCAAGGGTGGTCTGGGTGGCGTAGAAGTCGATGCCGCCATCTATCAGCTGCACATTTTCTTTGGTGAAGGTGTGGGTGGCTTCGTCGTAGCTGCCGATGAAGGCAATGACGTTGTGACCATTGTGGAACTCGCCCTTGGGCAGCATCTCCATGGGGCCGAGCATCAAGACCTGCTTGCCATCCAGCGGGAAGAAGTCCGGGCACTCCCACATTTTGCCGTACTGATTGTTGCAGCGTTCCAGCACCGTGACAAAGTGCCAGTCGAAGCCGTCCTTGCTCTGGAACAGTGCCGCTGCGCCGCTGTCGTCCTCGGCCCGGCAGACGGTGACGGCGGAGTAAGTGCCGTCGGCCTCACGCCAGATCTTGGGGTCCCGGAAGTCAAACTTGCTGAAGCCTTCCGGCAGGTCTTTCTGGGTCAGCACCGGATTGCAGGCAGGCTTTTCGTAGTCGAGACCGTCACCAATGGCAATGCTCTGGGTCTGGATGTCCCGCATCTCCCCATTGGGCTGCTTTTCTGCAATCACGCTGGTGTACATCAGCAGCTGCTTGCCGTCATCCATCTCGGTGGCAGAACCGGAGAAGCAGCCGGGGCCGTTGTCCACCGGGGAATCCGGGGCAAGTGCACAGGGCAGATACTCCCAGTGCAGCAGGTCGGTGCTGACGGCGTGACCCCAGTGCATGGGTGCCCACCGCACATCGTAGGGGTTATACTGATAGAACTGGTGATACTTCCCTTTATAATAAGAGAAGCCGTTGGGGTCGTTGAGCCAGCCCACATAAGGGGTCATGTGGTAGGCAGGGCGTTCCGCCGGGGTAATGGCAGCGCCGTGCTCGGCCTCGTAGGCACGGGCTTTTTGTAAAGTCAAATCGTTCATGGAATCCTCCAAAGGAAAGAATTCTTATGCGTAGTAAGCATCCAGATATTTCTGCATAATGCCCAGATAGTCGGACAGGCCGTAGGCTTCCAGCTTGCTCAGATAGTCGTTCCACTCTGCATCCGTAGTGCCGTTCATGATCCAGTTCGCCTTCTGGGTATTCATGTAGGTCTGCAGATCTGCCTGCAGGTTAGAGACCTGCTCGGTGTCCTCGCTGCTCATAAAGACATTAGGATAGACATAATCGTTGTTCATATCCGGGGTGTAGATGTCCTTGATCCAGTCCAGACGGTACTGTGCATCGTCCGGGCAGGTAACGTATACACCATAGTACTCATCCAGAACCGCCAGAGGCCCGCTGACACACTGCGCTTCACGGACTTCCACGGGAGAAGCATCGCCCAGAGGAGCGTGCTTCAGCATGGGCTCGCCCTTATCGTTGGTGGACAGTTCAAAAATGTTAAAGCCTTCCGCATCGCCGTAGGTGCCCCAGTTGTTCTGCGGAGACTGGAGGGGTGCGTACATCTGATCCAGCCATGCACAAACCAATGCGGGGTTATCCGCCTTTGCGGTGACAACGCATCTGCCGCGGGCAAAGCCGCTGGTGAAAGAGCCGTTCTGCGGGGTGATATTGCGGGTATCGGCGGTCAGGGCAGGCAGCGGCTCCCAGTCGGTCAGGTTGTCAATGTTGGCAACATCCCAGCTGAAGCAGACACCATAGCGGCCAGCCTTGCCCTTGGAAACATAGGTGGACCACTCCTGCGTGAAGCACTCCGGGTCAATGAGCTTCTCGGCATACAGCTTGTGCAGCCAGTCCAGACCATCGCGGTAGCCCTGCTGGGTGGCGGCACAGATAACTTTCCGGTCGTTGGTAACGGCGATATGGCGGTCTTTGTCTGCATCGCCGTAGCCTTCGCCAAAGCCATTGATGAGGATGCTGGGATCCTGATCGCCGTTGTTGACGATGCAGGACATGGGGATGATGTCGCCGTCAATGCCATACTCTGCCTTGATAGAAGCGGCGTTATCACGGAATGCCATCAGCACCTGCTCAAACTCGTCCACCGTGGTGGGCATCGACAGACCGAGGAAGTTCAGCCACTTGGTATTGATGAAGCTCATGTTGCCAATGGTCTGGATGGCGGTCTTTTCTGCGCCGAGCTGCTCGATCCAGGGCAGTGCCCAGATGTGGCCATCGCTGTCGGTGCACATGGTGCGGTACTCCGGGTACTGCTCAAAGACCTTCTGGAGATAAGGCATATTGTTGTCAATGTAGTCTTCCAGACTGAGGATGACACCCTGATCTGCGTAGCGCAGCAGATTGCTGTCGGTAAAATCAGCCGTAAAAACAAAATCCGTCAGGGTGTTGGGGTTGGACATATTCAGGGTGATCTTATCGCTCCACTGGTCGGACTGGATGGCGGTCCAGTCGATGTGCACATTGGTCTGCTCTTCCAGACGCTTGAAGATGGTGCGGTTGTTCGGCTCGGGTTCGCTGCCCACAGGGAAGCTGGTCATACCGGTAAAGGTGACCTTTTCGGACAGCGGAAATGTAACGGCACCGGTCGTGTCCACAGCTGCGGCAGCAGAATTACCGCTGCCGGTGGATTTGCCGCCGCCACAGGCAGACAGAGCAGCGGCAGAGCCCGCCAGAGCACAGACCTTGAGGAAGTTGCGGCGAGAGATCAGCTTTTTCATGGTATTTTCTCCTTTTTATGTTTCTTTTTTCGTGTAACAGATGAGCGTACCTGCTTATAAAATTCTGGAATATCCTCAGCCTTTAATGGAACCAGCCATGATGCCGGCATCAAAATACTTCTGGAAGAAGGGATACATCACCAGCAGCGGCAGACTGGAAATAATAATGGTTGCATATTTGAGCAGCTCTGCCATCTTCGCACGTTCGGCAGTGCTCTGGATATCTGCGATCATGCCGGATTCCGGCTGGCTCTGGATCAGGATGGAACGCAGCACCAGCTGCAGCGGTTGCTTCGATGCACTGTTCAGGTAGATCATGGCGTCAAAGTAGCTGTTCCACATTGCCACGAACTGCCACAGAGCCAGAACTGCCACCACCGGCATACAGACGGGCAGCAGGATCTTGAAGAAGTAAAGCATCTCGCTGGCTCCATCCACATCCGCAGCTTCACGCAGCTCACGCGGGATGCCTTGATAATAGGTACGGGCAATGATCATGTTCCACACGCTGAATGCTCCCGGCAGAATGACCGCCCACATGGAATCCAGCAGACCCAGATTGTTGATGAGCAGGTAGGTGGGGATCAGACCGCCGCTGAAAAACATCGTGATCACAAACAAGGTGTTGAAGATTGCTTTGCCTTTGAAGTCCGGCAGCGACATGGGATAAGCGGCAAGCATCGTCACAGCTACCGAGATGATGGTGAAGATGATCGAGTAAAGTACTGCGTTCCTGAAGCCGACCCAGATCTGCTTGTCCGAAACGACACGCTGGTAAGCATCCAGACTCCACTTGCTGAAATCAAAGGAGATGCCCTTGTTTTGCAGAGTGACCGGGTCCATAAAGGACGCGATGACGATGTAGATCATCGGAACGATGATCGCCAGCAGGAACAAGCCCAGAAGTGCGTAGCCGCAGTACAGGATGATCTTATCTTGTCTGGTGTAGAGGGCCATTTTTGATTTTTTCTGTTTTGCCATGGTAAACCCCTCCTTACAAGCCCTTGCCATCGTTCATTTTGGCAACAATCTTGTTCACTGCGATCAGCAGGATGACGTTGACAATGGTGTTGAACAGACCGACTGCAGTGGAAAAGCTGTAATCGCCGTCCAACAGGCCCTTTTTATAAACATACGTTGCAATGATCTCGGCAGTGTTCAGGTTCAGGTCAGTTTGCAGAGCATAGGCTTTTTCAAAACCGATGCTCATGATGTTGCCTGCCTGCAGGATAAACTGAATAACGACCATATCCTTAATGGCGGGCCACTCCACTGTCATGATCTGCTGGATCAGGTTTGCGCCGTCGATCATCGCAGCTTCCTTCAGATCTTTGCTGGCGTTAGAAAGGGATGCGGTGTACATGATGGATGCCCAGCCGGCACCCTGCCAGATGCCGCTGATGATGTAGATGGGGCGGAACGCTTCCGGCAGCGTCATGAAGTTGATGCTGGTGTGAAGCAGGCCGTTCACCGGACCGGTGACGCTCAGCAGCACCCGGACGATACCGCACAGCACGATGACCGAGATGAAGTTGGGCATATACAGCACCAGCTGCACCTTCTGCTTGATCTTCTTGCTCTCGATACGGTTGAGCAGGAATGCCAGCAGGATGGGGATCGGGAAGCCCCACAGCAGACCGTAGACGCTCAGCTTCAGGGTGTTGATCAGATAACGCTGGAAGTCCGGCGAGGACATGAAGCGGGTAAAGTTTTTGAAGCCTACCCACTCGCTGCCCCAGATGCCCTTGAAGGGATTGTACTTCTGGAACGCGATCAGCACACCGCCCATGGGAGCGTACTTGAACACCAGCGTCAGCACCACAGCAGGCAGCAGAAACAACAGGTAAAGCTGCCAATGCCGTTTGATGTAGACCCATGTGTTGTGCAGCTTGCGTTCTGCTGTCAGCACAGCCGTTTCCGGCGAGGCCGTCTTTGCTTTCATGAATCATTCTCCTCCTTTTTGATTTGCTTGCCGTTTGATTTGTGTTTTACATTTGCACCTTTGAATTTTACGTTTTCTTCGCTTCGATTGTGCAAATGTAAAACTCTGTAATTCATTTATACCACGCATACAAGCGAATGTCAACGATAATTCATGGTATACATCAAAAATTATTGTGGATTTGTACAGATGCACAAATTCGAAAGTTCGCAGATATGCAAAATGCTGATTTGCATTTTTGCATTTGACTAATTTGTGCATTTGCACTATACTGGAATCGCAAAGAATAAGATCCGTCGCCAGACTTTATCTATAAAGGAAAGAGGATGACTTATGGCAACCAAAGTCACCATTCAGGATATTGCAAACGAGCTGCAGCTTTCCCGCAACACAGTTTCAAAGGCCATCAACAACACCGGTGTGCTGGCAGATGCCACACGGGAAAAGATCCTGCGCAAAGCCGCCGAAATGGGCTATAAGCAGTTTGCCTATCTGCCGCTGTTTCAGGAAGACGCTGCAAAAGCAGCAGCGCCTTTCATTCTGCCGAGTGACAAACGGGAGATTGCCATGCTGACGACCCAGTTTCTGAGCAGCTCTCACTTTTCCTCCATGATGCTGGATCGTTTCCAGGCGGAAATCGACCATCTTCACAGCGGCATGACCATCCATCGCATTTCTCCCATAGAGCTGAAAGAGAAAAAACTTCCATCTTCTCTCAACATCCAGTGCACAGCCGGCATTATCTGCATTGAAGTATTCGACTATGACTACGCACAGATGCTGTGCGATCTGGATGTTCCGCTGCTGTTTGTAGACACCCCTGTGATGGATATGCGTCCTCCTCTTAAAGCCGACCGCCTTTATATGGAAAACCGCATTGAGATCCAGAATGCGGTGACCCACATGGTCCAGCGCGGCAAAAAACGCATCAGCTTTGCGGGGGATAAAAACCACTGTCAGTCCTTCTTTGAGCGTTATATGGCTTATAAGGATGCCGTGGAGCACTTTGGTCTGACAGAAGGCCTGAGCACCTGTGCGATGCCATCTGGACAGCAGGACTATCCGGTATCCCTGTACGAAACCATACGTCGGTTCAAAACGATGCCGGATGCCTTTGTCTGCGCCAATGACTTTGTTGCCATGGATCTGATCAAGGCATTGAATGAGCTGGGGTATTCGGTTCCCGATGATATCTGGGTCTGCGGCTTCGATGACAGTCAGGAGGCTTCCTACTTTGCCCCCCGTCTGACTTCGATCCATATCCATGGACAGATCATGGGCTACACCGCTGCCAATCTGCTTATGACCCGCATCGAAGAGCCATCGCTGAACTATCGTACCGTCTATACGGAAACCAACCTGATCCTGCGCGAATCCACAGGAGATTGAGCGAAAGGAGAACCACCATGCGTGACCTGTGCAATACGGACAAGCCGCTGTTTGCTGTGCTGACGAAATTGACTTACAGTGCTTACCTGAACATCTTATGGCTCGTGTGCAGCCTGCCCATCGTTACCATAGGGGCTTCTACGACCGCCTTGTTCTACGTCACGCTCAAAATGGCGGAAGATCGGGACGATGGTCTGACCCGGATGTTTTTTAAGGCGTTCCGGGAAAATTTTAAGCCCGCCACAAAACTCTGGCTTATCCTGCTGGCAGTCGGCAGTTTCCTAGCTGCGGATGGCTTTGTGCTGCGCCGAATGTGGAGCGAAAACATTTTCTGGACGCTGCTCACTGCAACGCTTATTGGTGCGGCAGTTCTGTACGGCATTGTTCTGCTGTATGCCTTTCCTCTGCTGGCACGGTTTGAAAACACCACCTTCGGCATCCTGAAAACAGCGCTTCTTGTGGGTGTCCGGTATCTGTTTTGCACCCTGCTGATGGCGGCGATCTATGGCATCATGGGGTACGTCATAGTGTTTGTGTTCACGCCTGCATTCCTGCTGGGCATGGGCTTGTGCGCCATGCTCTGCTCCTTTCTGATGCTTCGGATCCTCTATCTGATCGGTGGAGACCCTGATGCAGTACACGAGGAATACGACCATGACAAAAACTGACCGGGATACGCTCCGCTCCCTCCATGGGCGCAAAAAGTGGGAGCACATCTGGGCATATTACAAGCTGCCCATTGTGATCGTGCTCATCATCGTCTATATCCTCGGGTATGCAGCCTACCGCCATGTGACGAAAAAAGAGGATGTGCTTTACCTTGGTCTGGTAAATATCACTGCCGGATCTGATCTGACGGAACAGCTTACCACCGGCTTTGCCGAGGCGCAGGGTCTGACCAAAAAACAACAGGTCGATCTGCTGTCCGGCTTGCTGCTCAGCGAAAGCGAACACGCAGAGGAGCAGTATGTATATGCTTCAGAGATGAAGCTGCTGGGTGCAGTCAGTGCCCAGCGGTTAGATATTGTTCTGATGGACGAATATGCACGGGATCGACTGTTGGCAGATGATTATTTTCTCGATCTGCGGACACTGGATGCGTCTTTCCGTGCACTGTCGGGTCTGAACGCCGGTGGGACCGTGCTGGATATTTCGGACACGCCGTTTGTCAGG
>ERZ1673752.1028-NODE-1028-length-42653-cov-9.649185_pt1 | contig 42653 bp, 37 predicted proteins | sample MGYA00580195_ERZ1673752 | MGnify/ENA primary metagenome ERZ1673752 (study PRJEB41218, sample SAMN15661744) | gut metagenome | host: Homo sapiens | place: Canada: London | collected 2015-08-20/2019-03-30 | study: EMG produced TPA metagenomics assembly of...
ACACAGGTCTTCGGCACTGCGTGCCTTGACCTGTGCCTATTTAGCACGGACCTCTCCGAGGTCCTTACTCATAGACACCCCGCTAAAATCATACGTCGTGAGCTTTCTATCACGTCCTCCCCTGGCTTGTGGCACACGTGTGAATAGGGCTTCTTAGATTTTTTGTACCTTTGTGATTGTAGGTAATACAATTTTTGATGATGTGATGTAAGCTATGAGACTTCCCGACCCTTTTTTACCGATTGTAGATGTTCCTAAGGCGTATGCTAAGAAGTATGCCAAGGAGACTTGTCTCTTGACTCGTAACCCCCTCTCTGGGAGTTGGGACGAGATGACGTGGGCTCAGTTTGGGAGCATTGTGCAGAGGATAGCGGTGTCGATTGTCCACACTGGAGTGGAGCGTGGCGACCGTATTGCTATCTTTTCGGAGAATTCCGAGCTATTTCTAGCCACCTATCTGGCCTCCTTTGAGGTGGGTAGCATTGCGATCCCTTTTTATGCCTCTAGTTCTGCCGCCCAAGTGCGTATGATGCTGGAGCATAGTGAGACGCACCTCCTCTTTGTGGGCGAACAGGCTCAGTATCTTGCTGCTATTGAGGCGATATCAGGGATGGAGCAAAAGGTGCAATTGGTACTCTTTGATCGTGCGATTGAACGAATAGGGGAGGATAAGGAGTCGCTATATATTGAGGACTTCCTACGCATCGCTGAGGGTCAAGGACTGGAGGTAGAGCTGGAGAAGCGTCGAGAGCTGTGGGACCTTGATGATACGGCACTTATCCTCTATACGAGTGGTACCAGTGGGGTGCCTAAGGGGGTGCAGATCAGTTTCCGCAGTGTACAGTGGGCGATCACACAGCACAGCAAGGAGATAGAGGTGATTAAGCCTGGCAAGGTGAGTATGAACTTCTTGCCCATGACTCATATCTTTGAAGCGATGTGGTGCTGTCTTTGCCTCTCCATGCGGGTGATGATAGCCATTAATCGCAATCCAAAGAAGATTCTAGATAGTTTGGCTGAGGTGCGTCCGCACTATATGTGCAATGTACCCCGCTTTTGGGAGAAGGTTTATGTGGGTGTCTATGAGAAGATGCAGAGCTTCCCTCCACTGCTCAAGAAGATTGCCGATGAGTCGCTCAGGGTAAGTCGGAAGTACCACTTTGAGTATCGTGCAAAGGGGCGGAAGCCACCTTTCTGGCTCAAGTTACAATATGGCTTTTACTCTATGATTCTATTGAATAGGGTGAAGAAAAAGGTGGGGGTAGAGCGAGGGCTCGTTTTCCCTACTGCTGGTGCTGCTTTAGCCGATAAGGTACAAGCCTTCTTGCTCAGCATCGGGGTGCCGATTGTCTATGGTTATGGTCTTACTGAGACGACTGCCACGGTCACTTATTGCCACATGGATGGCTTTGAATTTGGCTCTATTGGTCGCCCACTAGGTGGTGTGGAGGTGAAGATTGATGAGCAAGCCGGCGGAGAGATACTGGTCAAGGGAGATACCGTCACCAAGGGTTACTATAAGGCACCAGAAGCGAATGCTGAGGCGTTTACTAGTGATGGTTGGTTCCGCACGGGCGACCTCGGCTCTATGGACTCTGAGGGGAATCTCTTCTTTAAGGAGCGGGCTAAGGATCTCTTTAAGACGGCGAATGGAAAGTATATTGCCCCTAACGTGATTGAAAACCTACTCACTTCTGATGCCTTTATTGAGCAGGCGGTAGTGATTGCCGATGGTCGTAGCTTTGTGAGTGCCTTGATCTACCCATCGTGGTCGTTAGTGATTGAGGAGCTCAAGAAGAGAGAGGTGGAGATTATCCCTGAGAAGCTTGAAGTACTTTCAAAGCTCCCTGAGGTGCACTCGCTATTGGAGGAGCGGATTGATCTTCAACTCGCGGAGCTGGCTTCGTTTGAGAAGGTCAAGAAGTTTTACCTCCTTACAGAGCCGATGTCGATAGACAATGGAATGCTCACGAATAGTCTGAAGACCAAGAGATTAGTAGTGGAGAAGTATTATGAGGAGGCGATTCGTGACCTCTACTCATATCATCAGTTGCCCGACCTTACGAAGTGATGAGGAAGCTGAGGATAGAGGAGATGGGCCGTATCAGCCCTCAGGAGTATGCCAAGGCTGGCAAGCGACCGATTGTGGTGGTACTGGATAATATCCGGAGTATGCACAACGTGGGGGCTATCTTTCGCACGGCGGATGCTCTAAGGCTAGAGGGGCTCTATCTCTGTGGTATTACGGGTCAACCTCCTCACTCTGAGATACATAAGAGTGCCCTCGGGGCTGAGGAGGTGGTCGATTGGTGGCACTTTGATCGGACACAGGAGGCAATCCAGCTCCTAAGAGATAAGGGCTATACTATTTGGTCTCTAGAACAAGCGGAAGGCTCGGTGAAGCTACCGAACCTCAAGGAGCATCTAGGCAAGAGCCAACCCATTGCCATTGTGCTAGGAAATGAGGTGGATGGCGTGGACCAAGAGGTGATTGACCTCTCGGATGGAGTGGTGGAGATAGAGCAATACGGCACTAAGCACTCGATGAACGTCAGTGTCGCCGGGGGGATTGTGATGTGGTATCTAAGTGAATTGAGGGAGATAGAGTAAATGACCATGAAGGAGCTATCGGTAGTAGTGGTGGCAGGTGGCAGTGGCCGAAGAATGGGTACGGAGCTACCTAAGCAATATCTGATGCTCAAGGATCAACCGATCATTATTTGGACGCTCCTCAATATCTTTGAGGCGACTCAGGATTGGGTGGATAACGAATTGATTTTGGTACGACCCAGCGGTGACCAGGCTTATGTGGAGGAGCTACTCCGTAGTTACCTTCCGAGTTCTATACAGGTTAAGATCGCCGATGGGGGTAAGGAGCGTGCCGATAGTGTACAGAATGGTTTGGCACTCGCCACTGGGCGGTATGTGATGATTCACGATGGGGTACGTCCGTTTGTCACGCGTGCAATGTTACAACGCCTTTGGAGTGCACGGCAATCTAGGGCGGCGATTCCTGCCATTCTCCCGACCGACTCTATCCGTTTGGTGCAACACGATGGGGCAAATCAGGCTATAGACCGAAGTACCATCCGACTAGTACAGACGCCTCAACTATTTGATAGAGAGGTGCTTGTGAAGTCCTACCAAGCCTTTAATGAACAGCCTGACCCTACTTGTACTGATGACGCGAGCATTGTGGAAAAGTATGGTGGGCTGAATACGACGATAGTAGAGGGGGAGGAACAGAATATTAAGCTCACCACACCTAAGGATAGGGTGTTGGCGGAGTGGATTATGGAGGAGAGAGTCAGCAATGAATGATATCCTGAAGCGCGATGTGACCTTTCTAAGAGGGGTGGGGGAGCGAAAAGCTGCCACCCTAAAGAAGGAGTTGGAAGTGGAGACGTGGGGTGACCTGCTCTACTACTTCCCTTATCGCCACGTGGATAGGACACGCATCTATACTACCAATGAACTGATTGATGGGATGCCTTATGTGCAACTACAAGGGGAGATCATCGGTTTTGTGGAGGAGGGAAGAGGTGCTAAGAAGCGTTTGAAGGCTTACTTCAAGGATGCTGCCGGGGTCATTGAATTGGTTTGGTTTAATGGAGCGAGTTATATCCTTAGGTCGCTCAAGGTCAATACGCCCTATACGATTTTTGGGAAGCCCAATAAGTTTGGCGATACCTTTAGCATACCGCACCCCGAGGTGGAGCCCGCAAAGGGGCCTTTGAGTTCGGTGGGAAAGCTCTACCCGATGTACTCTGCTACGGAGCGTATGAAGAGCTCAGGTCTCAATTCGAGGAATATCAGTGAGCTACAGAAGTATATCCTGATGGAGGTGCATGGGAGGTTGGAGGAGACGTTGCCACAATATATTGTGGAGGGGTACCAGATGCTTTCTATAGAGGAGGCATTGAGTATGATTCATTTCCCCACTTCGCCCCGTATGCTTCAGCGAGCACAGGCACGGCTCAAGATGGAGGAGCTCTTTTATCTTACGCTGAGGATGCAATATCTCCACCGTGAACGTAAGGAGGAGACGGTTGGACTGGTAGTGACTCCCAAGGCCGATGGTCACTTGACGAAATTTAAGAGGGAAGGACTGAAGTTCCAACTCACAGGTGCTCAAGAGCGGGTGGTAGGAGAACTTCTAGCTGATATGGCGTCGGGCCAGCAGATGAATCGCCTGGTGCAAGGGGATGTGGGAAGTGGTAAGACGGTGGTCGCACTTCTCTCGATGTTGGCCGCGATGGATAGTGGCTATCAGGTCTGTATGATGGCGCCGACGGAGATCCTAGCGCAGCAGCACTTTAAGTCGATCTCCAATATGCTGGCGTCGCAAAAGGATATTAGGGTGGCACTGCTGACGGGTTCGATGAAGCAGAAGGAGCGGAAGCCTCTGCTAGAAGCCCTTGCCAATGGCGAGATAGATATCCTTGTTGGCACTCATATTTTGACTCAGGAGTATGTGCAGTTTCATAACCTTGGTCTAGCAGTCATTGATGAGCAGCATCGCTTTGGGGTTTATCAGAGGAGTGTTCTTTGGGAGAAGAGTCGACACCTGAATCCGCATATCTTGATTATGTCGGCGACACCGATCCCTCGTACCTTGGCGATGACGCTCTATGGCGATTTGGATGTCTCTATTATCAATGAGCTACCGCCTGGGCGTACACCGATTATCACGAAGCACGCTTATACGCATCAGATGGCGGACGTCAATCAATTTATCTTCCAGCAACTCTCGGAGGGGCGACAATGTTATATTGTCTTCCCATTGATTGAGGAGAGTGAGAAGGTGGATTTGATGAGTCTGGAGGAGGGATATGAGCAGTTTAAGCACGCCTTTCCGGCACATAAGGTAGGAATGGTTCACGGCAAACTAAAGCCAGAGGTGAAGGAGGAGGAGATGCGGAAGTTTGCTAGCGGGGAGACAAATATCTTGGTCGCTACAACGGTAATTGAGGTGGGGGTGGATGTACCGAATGCTACGGTGATGGTGATAACGAGTGCGGAGCGGTTTGGGCTTTCTCAGCTCCATCAGCTACGAGGTCGTGTGGGGCGAGGAAGCCATCAGAGCTATTGTATCTTGGTAAGTGGTGACTCGATTGGGGAAACATCGTTGCAGCGGATTCAGATTATGTGCCAGAGTACGGACGGCTTTTACTTGGCGGAGCAGGACTTAAAAATCAGGGGACATGGTGATATGGAGGGGACACGCCAGAGTGGGGTAGGGCTCGACTTACGTATCGCGGATCTGTCGGAGGACGGTAGGTATGTGCAGTTTTGTAGCAACTTGGTCGGACATATCCTTAAGGAGGATCCGGAGCTTCGGTTGGATAAAAACCGCCTGCTAAGGCTGCGTTTGGATAAGATGCTAGTGAATGAAAAGGATTGGGGATTGATTAGCTAATGAATAAGAAGTACGATATTATTGTAGTGGGAGCAGGGCATGCTGGCTGTGAGGCAGCACGTGCTGCGGCACTACTGGGCTCGGAGGTGCTGCTCATCACTATGGATATGGAGCGGATAGCACAGATGAGTTGCAATCCTGCAGTGGGCGGCATTGCGAAGGGACAGATTGTGCGTGAGATTGATGCTCTTGGGGGATTTATGGGAATGGTGACCGATAGAAGCACGATTCAATTTAGGATGCTTAATCGGAGCAAAGGACCAGCGATGTGGAGCCCACGTGCCCAAACCGATCGGAAGTTATTCTCGCGGCTATGGAGGGAGGAGCTAGAACAGACTCCGCATCTTTCTTTTTGGCAAGATAGCGTGGAGCGGCTATTGATTGAGGATGGGGTACTAAAAGGGGTACAAACTCATCTTGGGGCAAAGTTTATGGCACCAAAGGTGATTTTGGCTAATGGCACATTCCTCAATGGCGTTATGCACTTCGGGGAGGTACAGATTAAAGGCGGACGTATTGCCGAACCAGCTGCCTATGGACTTACGGAGCAGTTGCTTTCGCTTGGCTTTAAGACGGATCGCATGAAGACGGGTACGCCGATGCGTATCGACGGCACCACGGTTGATTATTCCCTTTGTCAGGAACAGGCAGGTGATGAGGGGTGGTATCACTTTAGCTATGACACCAATTGCTCTAATAAGGATTTGCCACAAAGCTCTTGCTACATCACTTACACCAACGAGGAGGCACATCAAATTCTTCGTGACCACCTTGATGAGGCTCCGCTTTATAATGGACAGATAGTTTCAATAGGGCCACGATATTGTCCAAGCATTGAGACCAAGATCGTCACCTTCGCGGAGCGCGACCATCATCAGATATTTATTGAGCCAGAGGGGGTAGATACCAATGAGTGCTACCTCAATGGCTTTAGTAGTTCGATGCCGTATGAGGTGCAAGAAGAGGCGATCAGAAAGATACCTGCCTTGCGGAATGTACATATTCTAAGACCTGGTTACGCCATTGAATACGACTTCTTTGACCCGACTCAGTTGCACCATACCATGGAGACGAAACTAGTAAAGGGACTTTACTTCGCCGGACAAATCAATGGCACTACGGGTTATGAAGAGGCGGCAGGACAAGGTCTAGTCGCTGGCATCAATGCCCACTTGTCGTTCCACGTGGAACAGCCTTTTGTCCTCACTAGAGAGCAGGCATATATCGGCGTGATGATAGATGACTTGGTGACGAAAGGGGTAGATGAGCCTTACCGAATGTTTACTAGTCGTGCCGAGTATCGGATACTCTTGCGTCAGGATAATGCGGATGAGCGACTCACTGAGTTGGGGTATGAGATAGGATTGGTAGGCGAGCATCAGCTGAAGCGATACCAAGATAAAAAGCGACAGGAGACGGAGCTTCGCAAGCTTACAGAGGAGGTGTCGCTCGAACCTACTCCTGAAGTGAATGAGTGGCTGACCTCCATTGGGAGCCAGCCCATACAACGTAAGGTAAGGCTTAAAGAATTGATTGTTCGTCCTGGCATCACCTACGAGAGCCTTCGCGAGGTTTGTGACGGGGTCAATCGCTTCTACCTTCAGAAAGAGAATGCCGAGGAGGTGGTGGAGTCTGTGGAGATTCGATATAAGTATGATGGCTATATCAAGCGGGAGCAACAATTGGCGGATAAAGCCAAACGTCTAGAGGGCATCAACATTGAGGGAAGGTTCGACTATCCCTCTATCAATAGTCTCTCTATAGAGGCACGGCAAAAGCTTGATAAGATACAGCCTTCTACGATAGGGCAAGCCTCACGAATTCCAGGCATCTCTCCCTCGGACATTAATATTCTGCTCACTCTAATCGGCAGATAGTTTCACGTGGAACATACTCATGCTACTGACCAAGTCTGAAATAGAGGAGAGTATAAGTATCATTCCCGAGCTTCCTGGCTGCTATACCTACCGTGATGCAGAGGGGGTAGTGCTCTATATCGGGAAGGCAAAAAACCTCCGCAAGAGGATCGCTTCATACTTTCAGAAGAAGCATCCGGAGCGTAAGGTGCGTGCCCTTTTACGCTCCTTTGAGACGATAGAGTATGTGGTGGTAGCGAGCGAGCTCGATGCCCTTCTACTGGAGAATAACCTAATCAAGCAGTATCAACCGCAGTACAATGTGTTACTTAAAGATGGCGATGCCTACCCATATATTTGCGTGAAAGCAGAGGAGTTTCCTCGGATCTTTGTCACCTTTAAGTACATTAAGGATGGGAGTCGGTACTTCGGTCCTTACCCTTCAAAAGGGATGGCGTGGACCTTGGTCAATCTCTTCAAGCGTATTTATAAGCTCCGTACTTGTGCCTTGCGTCTCAGCGAGGAGGGGATAGAGAAGGGGAAGTTCCGTGTCTGCCTTAAGTACCATATCAATAGATGCAACGCCCCTTGTGAGGGGTACATTACGAAGGCAGAGTACGATGAACAAGTAGCTCAGGCGATAGAGATATTGAGGGGCAATGTCACGGGTGTGAAGAAGCTACTCAATGAAAAGATGGTTGAGGCGAGTGCCGAACTCGACTTTGAGCGAGCACTGGAGATACAAAGAGTGATAACCGATGTTTCCAACTACCAAGCCAAGAGCACCATCATCAGTAATGTAATAGGTAATGCGTTGGTAGTGAGCAGTTTATCTGATATGGATGCCCATTATATCAACTACCTAGAGATACATGATGGCAGTATCATTGCCGGTCGTACCTTAGAATTTAAGCGGCGTCTGATTGAGGATGAAGAGGAGGAGAGCGACTTTCTATCCTCGGCTCTCATCGAGTTGCTTAGTCGCACGCACTACGATATCCAGGAGCTGATACTTGAGGAGGCACCCACCTTTGGAGACTTCTCTCATTACACTATTACCCATCCCAAGCGTGGGGAGAAGAGAAAGGTGCTCGACCTTAGTCTACAGAACGTGACCCAGTATATGCGAGACAAGCACAAGCAAGCAGAGAAGATGAATCCCGAGCAGCGGAATACTCAGATCTTGCGTGAGCTAATGAACGCTGTGGGTTTGCCCAAACTGCCCTACCATGTGGAAAGCTTCGATAATTCCAATATACAAGGGAGCGACCCAGTGGCTAGTTGCATTGTATTTAAGGGTGCCAAGCCAAGTAAAAAGGATTATCGCCTCTATAAGATAAAGGGCGTTTCTGGTCCCGACGACTACGCCTCTATGCACGAGGTGGTGACTCGGCGGTACCAGAGGATAAAGGAAGAGGGTGGGGAGCTACCCGACCTCATCATTACCGATGGCGGTAAAGGACAAATGGGTGTGGTGAAAGCGGCACTCCAAGAGGTGGGCGTAGAGATCCCAGTGATGGGGCTCGCCAAAGACGATAAGCACAATACCAATCAGGTGCTATACGGAGATCCCCCTCAAGTCGTCGGCATTATGCAGCGGAGCCAAGTCTTCTATCTCCTAGAGCGCATACAAAATGAGGTGCACCGTTTTGCCATCAACTTCCACCGAAAGCTCCGTAGTCAGCGACAAACCCACTCCGAATTGGACGAGATCCCAGGTATCGGTCCGGTGAATAAGCAGAAGCTGATCAAGGAGTTTAAGAGTGTCAAGAACATCAAAGAGGCCTCCCTCGAGGCACTCCAAGCCTCTATTGGCAAAGTAAAAGGGGAGACCGTATATCAACATTTCAATAGCAACGACAGATGAAGGTAGTGATACAAAGAGTGACGCACGCCAAAGTAGAGGTGCGAGGGTCGCTCATCAGCGAGATCGGCAAAGGAATGCTCATCCTCCACGGCGTAGAGGTAGGCGATAGTGAGGAAGACCTAGAGTATATCCTCAAGAAGACCCTCAACCTCCGCATCTTCGACGATGCCAATGGGGTGATGAATGAGAGCATATTGCAGCAAGAGGGCGAGATCCTATGCGTCTCCCAATTCACTCTACTAGCCGATACCCGAAAGGGCAATCGACCCAGCTACATCAAGGCAGAGCGACCAGAGCTATCCTCCCCAATGTATGATAAATATTGCCAACGGCTATCCGACAATTTGGGTAAACCAGTTCAAAAAGGTATCTTTGGGGAAGATATGCAGGTGACCTTACAGAATGATGGTCCTGTTACCATTGTAATAGACAGTAGAAATAGATGAATAGCCCGACACTAAAGGAGCTACAATCCACTGTGGACGAATGGATTAAGACGTATGGCGTTCGTTACTTCGACCCCCTCACCAATATGGCGATCCTCACCGAAGAGGTGGGGGAGGTGGCTAGGGTAATGGCACGCCTTTATGGCGAACAGAGCCAGAAACCAGGCGAGGAGATCACACAAGAGCACCTTGCTGATGAGTTGGCCGACCTTCTTTGGGTGCTCACCTGTATTGCTAATCAGACAGGTTGCGACCTCACAGAGGCGTTTCAGAAGAATATCCAGAAGAAGAGCCAACGCGATAGAGATAGACATATTAATAACAACAAGCTATATAAATAAAGGTTATGACATTAGAAAATCAACAGCCACACAAGCATGTAGGTAAGAGCAAGTTTGAAGAGGCTTTTTCAGTTTTCGCACCTGTGCAGACAGTGGAAGAGATCCAGTCCGAGATTAAGAAGCTGATCGATACCCACTACGATGCACTCAATAATCACGATACCATCAGCTTCCTCCACAGCACCATCGATCTCACCTCCTTGGGCTCTGAGGATAATACTGATCAGATATACAACTTCGTCAAGAGTGTCAACGACCTCGACGATACCAATCCTACCATTCCTCCCGTAGCAAGTATCTGCGTTTACCCCAACTTTGCCAAGACGGTCAAGGAGACCCTAATGGTCGAAGATGTGCACGTCTGCTGTGTATCGGGAGGCTTCCCTAGCTCGCAGACCTTCCAAGAGATCAAGGTGGCAGAGACCTCCCTCGCCCTTGCCGATGGCGCCGATGAGATAGATATTGTGCTGCATATTGGCAACTTCCTCAGTGGCGACTACCAAGCCGTTACAGACGAGATAGAAGAGCTTCGGGACGTCACCAAGGGCAAGGTGCTCAAGGTGATCCTAGAGACAGGTGCTCTTAAGACCCCTGAGAGCATTCAGAGGGCAAGCATACTAGCACTATTCTCAGAGGCCGACTTCATCAAGACCTCTACTGGAAAGGGTTACCCCGGAGCATCGCTAGAGGCCGCCTATGTCATGTGCCAAGTGCTCAAGCAGTACTACGATAAGTATGGCGTCCGAAAAGGCTTCAAAGTCTCTGGCGGAGTCCGTACTACCGAAGATGCCATTAAGTACCTTTGCATCGTCAAAGGCATACTAGGCGATGAGTGGATGACCAATAAGCTCTTCCGCATCGGAGCCAGCTCCCTAGAGGGCGATCTGCTCAAGCACTTGAAGTAAACGAGCCATCCCCTATGCCTCTACGAGAATGTTGCACGAAGAATGAGATGCAAGGCGCTGAGGGTGAGGGCGCTGGGAGCGTACTCTCGTACGTGACCGAGCCCGAATCCCGAAAGCAACGCCGCAGATCGCCTTCGTGCAACAGTCTCCTACAGCTACCACCGCTCACCTTTCCCCGCCAGCTCACGATAGAGCTGCCCTATAGTAAGAGCGTAGCTGCTAGGCAGATACTAAGACATTATCTCAAGCACCAGTCGCTTTCCGACCTTATCGGTTCGGGAGTGACTGGTGCTTTTTTTTGTGACGACCTCAAGGTGCTTTACCGTGCTGTGGAGCAATTGGCTAAGCGTCAAGGCAGCTCCTCGTGCAAAGTCGATTGTGGAGAGAGTGGCACTGCCATTCGCTTCTTAATCATCGCCTCACTTTTTGAGCCAGGAGACACCCAACTTGTAGGTTCGCCACGATTGATAGAGAGAATTAAGCGAGATGACCTCCAGTTTATCACCCAACTAGGTGGCGACTACCAATGGTTGTCCGAAGAAAGCACCCTTATTATTGTCCCTCCAAAAGAGGTGCACGACACCACCCTTACCAATCGCTGGAGCAGTAGCCAGTACCTCAGTGCTATTGAGCTCTGCAACGAAGCTTACGGCACAAAGATAGCCTACCACTTTTCCCCTGATAGCCCCTCCTACTCCTACCTCCAACTGACTCAATCAGTCATTTCAAAAGGAGATGACTTCCCACTAGAGCGGGATTGGAGTGCCGCCTCCTTTTGGTATCAGTTGCTCGCCACCAACCCTCAGGTAGAGCAGATAGTCTTCCCCCGATTGAACCTTGATAGCGTCCAACCCGATAGAGCCGTTGCCGATTTTTACCACTCCTTTGGTATAGAGACAAAAGAAAGCAACGAGGGAGTGCAGATAACTCGGGTGGGGGAGTGCATTGCCCAACGGATAGAGATGGATCTCTCCCAAAACCTCGACCTCTTTCTCCCCATCGCCCTTACCGCTGTGGCTCTGGATTGCCCCTTTGAAATCACTGGGATACACCTATTGAGGAATAAAGAGAGCGATCGCATCGCCTCTCTAATCGAAAATATCCAACCCTACGGGGTGACCGGCATTGAAATTACAGAAGTTCGCATTGCGTGGAGTGGCACACGAACCCCTGGGGCAAAAGAGGTGTCTATTCACCCACACAACGACCACCGAGTGGCGATGGCTTTCGGGATATGGGGAAGTAACCAGAGCGAGATCCAGACAACCATCCTCACCCCCGACGTAGTCCACAAAAGCTATCCCTCCTTCTTCGATGACCTGCTCCGCTACCGCAATGACCTCTGAACACTAGGAGGTGGTGCCTTTATCGGACGAGTCAGACAAGTCGGACAAGTCGGACAAATCAGACAAGTCGGACGAGTCAGACAAGTCGGACAGGCGAGCTATACATGGTCATCAGGCTTTGCCCTCGACCTGTGCCTATTTAAGAGGGACCTCTGCCGAGGTCCTTTTTTTGTGGCACCTTTATCGGATAGGTCGGGCGGGGATTGGAGCACCCGAAGGGTGCCATTCAGCCAGCCCCCGGTCGAGGCTAGTAGAGCCGAAGACCGGCGGGTTAGAGGCACCCCAATCCAACGACCCTTGTGGTCGCACAAGCCTATCCAAGTGCGACCACAAGGGTCGATTATATATGCTGTATCCTTTTCCCGCCGGTCGTTCGGGGCTTTCGCCCCTCCGACACGGGGGCTATCTGAGTGGCACCCTTGCGGGTGCTGATGGGGCACCACCTATTTGAGAAAAACCCCGAAGGGGTTTCATGGTGTATTAACCCAAGCTTCCCCCTGAAGGGGAGCGTTAGCGAGCCTGAAGGTGAAGCTTGGGAAGCAAAGTTACCAAAACCTCACTACCCCGAAGGGGTTGCATATACACGTTGGCGTGTGGATATCATAGTGAAAAGGGGGTAAAAGTTGAGTTGCAACTAAGCAATCGCCGAGATGCAACTAAGCAAATGGCGAGTTGCAACAAAGCAAATGCTTAGTTGCAACTAAACCTTTGGCGAGACCCGGTCGCAGTTTTTGGTCGGATCAATAGGCGGTGCCCAAGAGCCATAACCCTTCCCGCCGGTCGTTCGGGGGCTTCTGCCCCCTCCGACACGGGGGCTATCTGAATGGCACCCTGTCGGCTGCTGATGGGGGATTGCTTTATCGGACGTGTCGGAGTGTCCTTTCTTTTCTTGTAACAACCTCATATTCCGTATGCGTGCGGAATGGATTCCGCAGGGCTACGGAATACGTTCCGCACGCATACGGAATATGGGGGCGATGTGGTGTGGTATTCCTGAAAGTGTACACACTCCGTGTCCTCTATTCCTGAAATAGTAGACACTCCGTGCAACAGCCTCCTTCATGGAAAGACCTCCTCTAATGCGTAACCCCTGATATCCCACCGAATTAACATTCGGATCATAAAACTCTTCATTACCCTTTCTCCTTACATTTAATCAGTTTATAGTGCCAGTTTTCAATAACAACTATCCAATAATTAAATGTTAAGTAATACACGACTTTGTATTGTATATAAATTTATTGCTATCTTTGTGCACTGGCATGCAGTTTAATGTGCTATGAGTAACGAATTATTCGTTTAAAAGAGTTTGTATCGTACATTCTCAAGAGATATTATTATGAAGAGAAGTAAACTTTTATTTTTGCTTTTGTGTTTGGCTGGAGCCTTAGCGTTCAACCCCAAGGCTTACGGTCAGAAAGTGGCACTTAAGAGCAACCTTGCCCACTGGGCATTGATGGGCTCTCCTAATGCAGGAGTAGAATTTGCCTTGAGTCCTAAGTGGACACTAGATGTTGATGGCGGTCTCAATCTATGGAAGTTCAGCGAGCCGCGCGAATTTCGTCATTGGGTAGTTCAGCCCGAGCTCCGCTATTGGTTTTGTGAATCTTTCAATCAGACCTTCATTGGGCTTCACGGCCATGTAGGTCAGGCAAATGTTGGCGGGTGGAATATCCCCATTGGTCGCCTAGATAGGTTCAAAGACCACCGTTACGAAGGCACCTTCTATGGTGCGGGCATCAGCGTCGGCCATCAGTTTGTCCTCTCACCCCTGATGAATATTGAGCTTTCAGTAGGAGGAGGATGGGCACGCATCGACTACCGGAAGTTCGACTGCGCCACCTGTGGTCGACAAATATCTGACGGTAAGTACGATTACTTTGGCGTCACTCGTGCAACTCTTTCACTTCTATTCTTCCTTAAATAAAAGACTCTGATGATGAAAAATAACTTGAACATACGTCTCGGTTTTGCACTGGTACTACTCACCCTCGCTTGCACTGCAGCAGCCCAGGGCTTGAGTGGACAGATGACCCCCACCCACTCCCTCTATACACGTGAGGGCGACAAGGTGGCAATTGCTGTGGACTTTGATCTCGGTAAGAGCAAAGTCAGGGCCAACGATTTTTATCTCGTTACCCCACAGCTAGTAAGTAATGTTGATGCCAATAAGGTGTGCCAGCTCCCCCCATTTATGGTAGCCGGCAAAACCCGTGCAACCATTCTAGAGCGCAATGAGCGCTACGGCAATCAGCCTGATTATATGGAGGCCAACCCCCACATCGTGGTGCGCAATAACGGCCTCGCGCAGATCTACAACTACTCAGCCCAGGTGCCTTTTGAGCCTTGGATGATGGATGCCCACCTCGAGCTCATCGAGTGGGCGAGTGGCTGTGCTGCTTGTGATAAAGGGATGACCACCACACAGTTGGCAGAGCGCATCCTTCGCGAGCCCAACTTCCAGTTGGCGTACGTCTCCCCAAAGGTAGAGGAGCTCAAGGTACGCTCCGATAAGTACACCGCTACCATTGGCTTCCCAGTCAATAGCGATGTGATCAAGGCTCCTTTTGGCAATAATAAAGAGGTCCTCAGCGAGGTGGATGCCAAGGTGGTAGAGATCCTCAATAATAAAGACCTCAATACCTCCAAGATCGAGATTGTCGGCTTCGCCTCTCCAGAGGCCTCTGCAGCCTACAATAAGCGACTCGCTGAGAAGCGTGCCGCTGCCTTTGCTGGTTATCTCTCCTCCCGCTATGCGGTCGATGCTCGCCACTTCACCTCTCAGGGCTATGGCGAGGATTGGAATAGAGCCGAGGAGCTGATCCGTGAGAATAGCATTGGTCTAGCCGATGCTACACGCCAGCAGGTGCTAGATATCATTCAGTCCACTCCCGATGTCGATGCTCGTGATGCCAAGATCAAGGCGATCGATGGTGGGGTCACCTACAAAAGACTCCTCACCGAGGTGTGGCCAAAGATCCGCCGTACCGAGTACACTATTAGCTACTCCGTACGCCCCTTCAACGTAGAGGAGGCAAAGCAACTGATCAAGACCAATCCAAAGCTACTCTCTCTCAACGAGATGTACCTCGTAGCCAAGAGCTACAACCCTAGCTCCGAGGAGTACAAGCAGGTCTTTGATATCGCTAGCCGTCTCTACCCCAACGAGCCCGAGGCACTGATCAATTCAGCTGCTGCAGAGCTAGAGGTAGGAAGCTACGCACGTGCCCTCAAGGTGCTCCCCTCTTTGGGTAACCGCCCCGAGGCACTCAACAACCTAGGTGTTGCCACCGCCCTCGCAGGTAATAGAGAGCAGGCACGCACCCTACTAGAGCAGGCTGCCTCTCTTGGCTCAGAAGAGGCGAAGCACAACCTCGCAGAACTCGGCTTTTAATAACGAATCATTTTTTGAGAAGTAATAATAAGTAATATATTAATGTTTAATCAACAAAGAAAAAGCATGAAAAAGATTTCAACACTTCTTCTTACAGGTGCTACCGTTTTCGGTCTAGCTGCTTGTAACAATGAAAAGGGATTTACCCCTGACGAGGGTACTGTTGCTGGTAATACCAGTGCTCGTGTATCTGTAAGCATCGCTACCCCATCTAGCCTTAAGGCACAGCCACAAACTGATGAGGTTGGTCGTGACGCTGAGAGCCAGATCAAAACGATGCACCTTGTAGGCTTCGCAACTAAGGACTGGAATCCATCAGCAGTTGATGGTGATGGTTTCTGGAAAGCTGCTAATGGCAATTATACCATCGCTCCATTTGAGGTGAAGGCGGGTACAGGTGACCTTGCTATGGCACTTAATAAGGGTGACCTCTCTATCGCTATCACTCCAGAGAACCCATTCGGTGCTCAGACTTCTGCTATTGAGGATATCGCAAAGCTTTCTACTGATGGTAAGTTTGTGATGACTTCTGCTGCTGCTAAGAAGACTGTAATCGCTGGTATTACTGAGCAACAGGCTAAGGATGGATCTGATGAGACTGCCAACGTATTCAAGTTTGACCTAGAGCGTGTAGTAGCTCAAGCTTTCGTATCTAAGAAGGCTGGTCTTAAGGGTGAGGCTACTGATGGTTCTGGTGAGGTACAGCTAACTGACATGACCTACTCAGTGATGAATGGTGCTGCTCGCACTTACGTACTTGCTAGCCACGCTGGTGATAGAACTATGCAAGATGCTGGTAATTACAAAAATTATGAGTCTGCTATCCACACCAAGACTATTGCTGAGGCTCAGGCTGAAGGTCAAGACTTCTTGATCCGTATCGGTGATTTTGGTAAGCCTAATGACCAGCTTGGTGGTTACAAGGCGATTGCAGTTAATGAGAATGCTTATGCTACTGGTGGTCATGAGACAAATCCTGGTATCTACTTCCTTGAGAACTCATGTAGCACAGACTTCACTAATGTAGCTGACCGTAAGGAGGGTTACAGCCGTGTAGCTACGTCTAAGGTTTATGCTACTTTCGTACCAAAGACTGTTTATGGTGTTAAGGCTGATGCTGAGCAAACCTTTACTGCTGAGGCAGGTACCAAGATTTGGTACAAGAAGACTACTACTAAGGAAACGGTTGGTACAGAAGAAAAGACAACTATTACCTATAGCGATCGTACTATCTCTGACGCTAAGCCAACTGCTGCAGTTGATGCTAACCAAGAGTGGGTTGAGGGTCGCGTAAGTTATGATAAGGCAGATATCGTTAAGGTAGCTTACACTGCTGGTACTACTTTCTATATTGGTGCTACTGATAATACAGCTTACATTTCTATCGAGGCTGCCCTAGCAAATGGCAATACCAAGGTCCACACTTATAAGGATGGTCGCTGCGGTTACTATGGTCTATTGAACCGTACGGTAGAGAAGGGTATTAAGTATGCCGACACTCGTCGTAACAATATCTATGCTCTATCTATTGCTAGCTTCTCTAGCCGTGGATTTAACTATGACCCTAACGATCCTAACGACCCTAACCTTCCAAAGCCAGATCCAAAGGATCCAGACGAGGACCCAACTCCAGACCACCACGATAATGACCTCGAGCCAGAGAAGGGCTTTATGCGTGTAGAGGCTAAGGTACTTCCTTGGAACCTTGTAACTCGTGACGTTCACCTATAATTAGGTATTCACAACTGCTCTAAACTGCCTAGGCAGTAGAGCAAGTTTTTCAAAACACAGTAGAATGGATGAGCTACAAGGCACCAAGGGCAAGGGTGCAGGGAGTGTACCTCCGTACATGACCCAGCCCGTGACCCGCAGGTAACGCAGTAGGTAACCATTATACGAAGTTTTAGGGTAGGGTGGGCTTGAACGCCCCCCTATCCGCGATAAATAAAGAGAGTGGAAGAGCGTGGCAGCGGTGCCATACAACAGCACTCTTAGAAGGAGTAAACTAATTAATTTAGTGAGTAAGATGAAGCTTATATCAAAGATTGGACTTTCAGCTCTGCTACTTGTGGCACTTGCTAGTTGCCAGAAGGGCATTATGAGCGACCTCTCAGAGTGTCCTCAGTACACCATATTTACATTCGATGTCCGGACACCCGATGAGATCAGTTATCCAGATGGTAAGATTGACGATATCCGAGTTTTCGCTTTCGACGAAAACGACCAATTGATCGGAGAGTGGAAGGAGGGCGGTGTAGCCTTCCTTCCCGATTACGAGATGCGGACCAACCACTACCGCCCAGGCAAGACCACCACGTTCGTGGCGTGGGCGGCTAAGGATATGAGCCAGTACGACCTCTCTGCCTTCAAGGTGGGTGCCAAGAAGTCCGACCTCGTCCTATTTATGGCTAAGCAGGCCGATAAGATCAAGGCAACCGCAGGTCCTCTCTACGTCGGGACTCCTAAGGAGGGAGCACTGAATCAGATTGACCGCGATGGTAAGGGGACGGTGATAGACCGTGTGCACTTCCCACTCACTCAGATCACCAACCACTTCAATATCGAGATTAGAGGGTTGGCACCTGGTCACCAATACAAGATGACCTATACCGCCAAGAATAGCCGCTACGGATACGATGGGCAGCTACTCCCCGATACTCCATTTGAGTGGACCACCGATACCTTTGAGCAGAAGGTGAGCGAGAGTGGTAAGAGCGTTACGGTTAGTGCTACCTACGATATCCTTCGTCTGGTTCCTGGGGAGCGTGGCGATTACCTCATCACCATCACCGATGAGAGTGGTCAAGTGGTTTATGAGTTCGACCCACTGCACGACTATATCCTATATAGTGGTGTGGCGATGAGCAGTCCTAACCCATTCAAGGATCACCTCGACCTCAACCACGACTTTAATATCCGTATCCTCCTTCAGAAATACACGGAGACCTATATGGCGGTACAGGTAACCATCCAGAATTGGAACCTCGTCTTCCGCGACGCCCACCTATAATTATATAGCGATCTAAGGAGATGAAAAGAAATCGAATATATCACCTCGTTGCCCTTCTGATAGGCACCCTCTTACTCGGAGCTTGCAGCCAGCAATCCCCTAGTGAGGAGGCTATCAATAAGGGGGACTCCCAGACCTCGATGCACTTTGCTGTGCGGGTAGCGATGGATCGCTCCCTGCGTGGGGTCAATCAAGAACAGAAAGATGAGTCTGGAACTAAGAGTGAGCAAGGCATAAAGCAGGGGTTGGTGCTCTTCAAGGACTACCCTAGCATGCAGGCAACGCTTAGCGAGGAGAGCGCAGGTACAGGAATATGGAAATCGGCCCCTATGGCATTGCAATCCGAGATGTCTACTCAGGTGTCGATGACGTTGCTCCTCAATAGCAATGCACTCGGTACTCTCACTGGCACTGACTTCGCTCAGGATAGAGTGATAGAACTGAAGGATCTCTTGGGCATTGCCGGGGTCACAGGAGAGGGGATGCTGATGACCGCTACGGTAAGTGACCCAGCACGCAACACCGTGAGCATTGATAGCAAGGCAACTGAGCAAGAGGTATTGCAAGGGAGTAAAAACAACTTCCCTTTTGACGTGGAGCGTGTGGTGGCTAAGGTGCAAATCACCAAGTCGAGCAGTGTGACGGCTGAATTGAAGGACGTCGGTACACTGAAGTTTCCTCTTACCTACAGTATGGCGGGTTCGGCGAAGAAGAGTTACCTATTCCGCGACCATGCTGGTTCGCGGACGCTTTCGGAGAGTAGCCCCAACGTCTATAAAGATTATATCTCACTGATTGATGACCAATCGGTGCCTACCGATTGGGATCCAAAGAAGGGACACCCTTTCCTACAGAGAGTATCGGATAAGGAGGGGGAGGCATATATTCTCAACGGCTATTACCGGAACCCTAAGGAGGTGAAAGATGGCACTGCCGAAAGGACCTCCATCGATGGCGGCTTTTACTTCCTCGAAAACTCAATGTATGGCAATAATAAGGTGGCCTCTAAGAAGGGCGAGATTAAGTACAATCGCATCGCCTATGCAAAGGTCTACACCAAGCTCACCCCCACCCATGCTTATACAGTAGGTAATGATTCAAAGACGAAAGTGGTGGCTCAACTTTCTGAGATTAATGATGACAACCGCTCTTGCTTAGTGCCAATATCTAAAGAACTCTATGATAAGCTAAGACAAGATCCAAAGTATAGAGATAGAGTTTCTTCTGGATGGAGTTTTAACTTGCCGAGTGGACGTGTTGAGTATGCTCTTAGAGTTGAAGATAAGCCCGGGACATTCTATGTCGGTGGTGATGACAATGAGATTTATCTGGATCTACGTGCTGCAGCTTGGTTTGGGAATAAGACAGCTCGTAAGTACGATGAGGGCCGAATGGTCTACCTCATTCCGCTCAATAGGCAATTGGACGGTACCAAGGGTTTTGTCAATTACTGCGATACTCGGAGAAATAATATATACGACCTCAACATTGCTAGTATCAACAGCATCGGACTGAATCACGACCCAGTTGACCCCGACGACCCCAATATCCCTAAGCCAGAGGATAATCCTTTCGAACCCCCTACGGATCCTCAGATTCCAGTAGAGGAAACCGACTACCTTATGCGTATCACAGCCAAGATACTTAAGTGGAACTTGGTGGAGAAGCACTACGCTCTATGGAACTAATATGAAGTTAGCATGAAATGAGTTATGATGAATAATATGAAATATACCATCCGTATCCTTCTCTTGGGTCTACTGCTCTTTGGCCTGACTGGGTGCCACCAGCGTGTGTTCCCGACAGATGAGGAGCTGGGTGATGGCTGTGAGCAGATGGTTCGTATTACGGCAAAGATCCTCCCTAGTGATGCTCCTCTACGTGCTATGGGTGATGTGCGGGATGATACGGAAGATGATCCAGACACTCCCTTCGACCCAGAGGTTGTTGATCCGGAGTCCCAATTACACGAAGATCGTGTTGATCACGTGATGCTCTATGTCTACGACAATGATAAGCTGATCCGAGCGGTCTTCTACCACGCTCCAAAGATTACTGCAGGTATGCCAGTAGCTTTTGATGGGCTTGAGGTGAAACCTTTTGGTACAGAGGCGGGCGGGATCTTTACTTTCGACCTGATGCTCTCCCCTGGGCGCTACCGCTTCGTCTTGCTCGTCAATGACCCGAAGTCCTACGAGGAGGCGAAGAACGGCAATATCCGAGATCCTCAGAAGATTTATCTCAGTCAGATGACCAAAGAGACGGGGATGCTCAATACTGAAATGTTGTATTTCAAAAACACTCGAAACTCAACTACCTTGTACAGGAGAGGTCTCCACCCTAGATTGATCCCGATGACTGGTCAGGCGATGCTTACCATCCCTAAGGGTAATGACGACGGTACGCCCAAAACCGTGACCCCATCCATCAACCTCGAGCGTGTCTTTGCGAGGGTAGAGTTAATCCTCACGACGGCGAATAAGGAGAAAACAGAGTATTTAAGCCCTGAGATCGCAAATTATAGAATAGATAATCGTGATTATTTCGATGGCACAACTTCCGGTAGGTTGACTAAGGGCAAATTCGTGGATCTTGTGGACACTGACTGGCGTGCTGGCACCCTGGAAATGCTTCCCACTCGTGGGGAGTACACTGCCACTGGTAGGAATATGCCCGAGGATAGCCGACTCTATAGCGACCGTACCTCGACGGACTATCTGCAGTACTTCCGCGATGGTGCCACGTACAGGACTCAAGTCACTACTCCATATGCTGAAAATCTTGATAGTACGAATAAAATCCCTGATGGTTTTAGCTTTGGAAAGATGTATCATCAACGCTCCCAAACACGATGGTCTAAGTTCACTGTCAACTTGTATTACCTTTATATCCCGCCGATGTGCATCGACGGACTAAAGAAGGAGGATATGCCTTACATCCTGATTGGTATTAATACCACTGGCAAGGATATCCCAGAGGATGCTCCAGCAGCTGCCGAACAGATGACCTACTTCCGTCTCCCCATCACCACACTCGTCTCTGCAGCGGGGGGTGGTATAGAGGAGAAGTTTGAGGTACGGCGCAATACCACCTACAGCATCTACGCTGCCTTCCGTGGTGGTCGCCTCATCCTCAACGACGGCATCAAGGTGCTCCCTTGGAAGGTGGAAAACGAAACCATTGAGGTGGATATCGATGATGCAAAGACACCTCCTGTAATTCCCATAAAGAAATAAGCATTATGAAGAATAGAATACTGAAAGTAGCCACCATTATAGGGCTATCAATGATATTTGCTTCTTGCGAGAAAGGTGCCAATAGAGCGGAGGTGATGCCCGATCCTCCTGAGGTGGACCCATGGGAAGGGTATGAGAAGACGGCCGATGGCACGCGTATTATCCTACCAGAGCCTATCACGCTCAATATCTCTGTAGCCCCTACGCGTGTGGTCAATAATACACTGAGAGCAGATATCGGTGACTTTGATGGCATCTATAGTGAAGATGAGCGGGCTCGAGCTACGGTGAATACCCCAGAGCCTGCAGATAGCCCAACGGCTCCTCGTAATCCTTATAGCTATGGCACTGCGGAGTTTTGGCAGTGGTACTATTCTGACGAGTATAGAGCCTATCAACGTGAGTTTGATCGCTGGCAAAGTTGGAATACCAATGGTGGTGAGGATTGGATCCGTGACCTCCATATCCCTGAGCTTCGAGAGGGGGATTATAAAGTTACGGGCTTAGTTCCCTACGAGAGTGAGAACTTCGCTCAAATCGGCTGGTACTCTACCGGTGTGGATGTATCCCCTTACTCCAAGGTGACCATCACTTTCTACAAGCTCCCCACCTCGAAAGTCCTCTCCTTTATGGTCAATAGCAAGGCATATCATACCTACCACAATAGAACAGAAAACTTAGCCCCCCTCACACTGGAAAACCCTTTCTTGATCACCGAAGATTCAAATTTTTGCTATGAGCAAGATGTGATTAATAATCGCAAGTGGAACGATTGGAAAAAGATATTTCCAGGTAGTGACCTTGGTGGTAATAGCCAATTATTTGAGTCTTTCTATCTACCGATGTTTAGTAGGCTTGTCGATGTGGAACCTAATGGCACCACTGGTATCAAAGGCCGCGAGAGTGGTTCTACTGAGCAGGTGCATGAGATTAAGAGCATCTACCTAGAGCGAGCTGTTGCCAAAGTGACTGTGCGGTGGGAGTATGAGTATTACCCCGAAGGAAGCACAGAGAAGGTGAATCCAGTCAAAGACCACTTCTTTGATGATATCTATCCAGGCCAGTATGCCAATATCACCAGCGTGATCCCCAATAACTGGGCGGCACTCAAGAGGCATTATGACAAAGTGGGTAAGCCTGCAGAGAATATGCCGTTTTACAGACGCTACCCCAATATCGCACATACTGAAAATGAAGATGTACGTACGGCATTAACGAAGAGTGGAACAACCCACTTCTATATGCCTGAGAACTTCCCTACCAATGCCTCCGAACAGGCAACTATGCTGGTATATATCACTAAGTTTGACCCAGTCACTAAGAAGATCGTTGGGAAGCGACGCTATAAGTACTATGAGATACCTTTTGGAACCAAGCGTGACGATGGTCTGCGTGAGATCAGACGTAACCATAGTTACGAGATCCTCCTCCGCTTCACGTACCCAGGTAAAGGCACTGGGGACTTACCTCATGGACCCTTGTCTTCTGCCTATTTAAGAGGAACCACTTCCGAGCCCTTTTTCACAGCGGTTCCTTTATCGGACAAGTCGGGCGAAGATTGGAGCACCCGATAGGGCACCATTCAGCTAGCCCCCAGTCGAGGCTCGTAGAGCCGATGACTGGGGGGTTAAGAGGCACCCCAAAGCTATCGACCCTTGTGGTCGCACTTGCATAGGCTTGTGCGACCGCAAGGGTCAATTATATATGCCGTATCCTTTTCACGCCGGTCGTTCGGGGGCTTCTGCCCCCCTCCGACACGGGGGCTATCTGAGTGGCACCCTGTCGGGTGCTGATGGGGGATTGCTTTATCGGACAAGTCAGACGAGTCAGACGAATCGGACCAGTCGGACGCAAGGCATAGGGGCAAGATGTTAATCCCCCGGTCGTTCGGGGCTAGGATCCGTCGGATCTCTGCGGAGGTCCTTTTTTGGTGATGGTTAATGGTGAATTGGGGGAATGTTTGTCTATTGGCTGGGAAATAGGTAGTTTTGTTTATTGAGACTGTTGCACGAAGGCGATCTGCTGCGTTGCTTTCGGAGTTCGGCCTAGGTCACGTACGTTAGTACGCTCCCTTCGGCCTCATCCTCAGCGCCTTGCATCTCATCCTTCGTGCAAAGTCTCAGCACATTTGATCAAATGTGCGAGAATGGCACTTCGTGCAACATTCTCTTATTGATATATTGGATAAATATGGGGACTAAACAAATAGAGTGGGGTGAGGGAAAGAGCATAGAGTATCAGCTCAGTGAGGTGCCGGAGGTGGCTAGCTTTCTACTGAAGGAGCTAGGCGAACAGCCTGTGTGGCTATTTGATGCACCGATGGGGGCAGGTAAGACGACGCTTATTAAGGAACTGTCTAAAGAGCTTGGCGTGGAGGAGGTGACCAGTAGTCCTACCTTCGCCATTGTCAATGAGTACCACACCGAGAGTGGCGATCCTGTCTATCACTTCGACGCCTATCGCCTCGAGACGCACGATGACTTGCAAAACATTGGTGCTACCGACTACCTCTACAGTGGCTACTACTGCTTTGTGGAGTGGCCAGCACTCTTCACGCCTTTTCTGCCAGATGAAGACGAAGTAGTGCGTGTAAGAATTGAGATGGAGGGTGACCACCGACGTCTCTCTCTGCTCAGTGCTGAGGAGCCATTCATCTACGACCCACGGTAATGACGAAAGCGGGACTGGTCTATATTGCCCTCGGGCTAATGTTTGTCCTCCCCGGGCTTATGGCACTATGGGTCGGGCTGAGGGGTAGCCGTTGGTTTTTCAATAGTCGCTCCTACGGCTTCCTCCCCAAGAAGATAGGTTTGGGTGGCGCTAGGATAGCGATGGTATTAGTTGGGCTGTTGCTACTCGCGGCGGCAGTGTTGGTAGTTGTGGACCCAATGGGAATCATGAAAGGAGCTTAAGAATGAAAAAAAGAGAGATTTCTCTATCAGAATATGGAGTGGAGGAGTATTACCCTCCCCGAGTGCGGTGGCATGTGAGTAAAACGCTCGAGGGACTCTACGGCATGGTACTGCAAGATATGCGGTCGTTGCCGTTGGCGGAGAGTGGAGAGATCCAGCAGCTAGAGGAGACTTACAAGTACCTTACTTACTACTATAAGGAAGGTACGGACGACCCAAAGCGCAGTGAGATTCTGAGAGGGATCGGTACCTCTCTGATGCAATTGCTCCGTGCCAATGCGGCTCATATCGAGGAGGAGGAGCGACCAAATGACACTCGTTGCGAGACCGTACAGAGGCTCAAGATTTACCAGCTCAATGCTGAGAAAATAGTTCATCTAATTGATGAGCTATCCGAGGAGGTGTCCAAGAGGGAGCAGAGCTTCTTTGATAAGGTGGACCAACTCTTTGACTACCTCTGGGCTACACCACGGCTCCCCAAGTCGGTGAGTGAGCGTCTGCAATATTCCCTTGAGGTGACACAGTTGCCACCACTTGTAGTTCAGAGCGTTGTCTCTGCCCTCTTTGTGGGGAGTATGGAGTATTTTGATGAGCAAAAGATCTCACTACTCCTCGCCTTTGGAAAGGGGCATCACGATCCTATTGTGAGGGGTGCAGCTATGGCGGCACTCCTTGTTTTGGGTCGCCGTCATCAGGCGGGGCTGTGTGCCCTTCACCCCGATTTGGTTGCGGAGGTAGAGACCTTTCTTTTATCTCGTGAAGAGCTGTTGCTAGAGCTACTTAAGGTGGTGCAGATATCGTACAAGACGACAGAAAACCACAAGACCTATGAGGAGAAGATTGTGCCTGAGCTGAAGAATATCAGCGATAAGTTTCGGCAATCTATGGGTGGTACCGGATCGCTCAGTAGTCAAATAGCGGAGCTACAGAAGAAAGCGATTGATAAGGAGCACTTCGAGGAGATGGAGGAGCTGATGGCTAAGGTGCCAGATCAATTGAAGATGCTACAAGATGCGGAGCAAGATACCGCTTACCACCTAGTCACAGGGCTCAAGGGCTTTGCTTTTTTCAGTAAGATGAGCCACTGGTTCCTGAGGTTTGATGAGCAGCATCCCGACCTAGACCAGGCGAATGTGGAGGTCTTTACTCGCATCCTGCCATTTATGTCGCAAGGGCGTAGAATGATTAGCGCTGACATGTATTCGTATGCCTTGGTGCCAGCATGGAGAGAGGTGGTTCGTGGCATGGAGGCCGATATTTTAGAGCAGTCAATGCCCGATGCTACTCCTTTGCCAACACCCACTGAGGTAGATGGTGCGAGGGAGCTCCTCTTTAGTGCCTACCGTTTTTACCAGCTATCAAGTCATCGGCATACGTTGGTAAGCCCATTTGCTCGTTCTCCCTATCTGCTCGATGGGGCCTTCCTCTCCAGGCGAGGACTACTTAGCGAGGAGGGGTTGCTCAAGCTCGCTACGATGATGGTGGGCTTTGGACAGTACGATGCCGCGGGTCGCACTTACGAGCGGGTGGTGGCGGACTATCTGACCAATACCGCTGAGGTGTGGCGAGGAATGTCGGTGGCAAGTATTATGCGTAACGACCACGAGGGGGCACTGCAGCAGCTGCAAAAGGCTGTGGAACTGGAGGGACCAACGGCTATAACGGCGAGTAAGATAGCCGAACTGCTGATTAAGCTTGGTCGTAGGGGCGAGGCGATTAAGTGGCTGGAGACGAGTGAGGAGCAGGTGGAGAGCTATCGGCTTCCCTTGCTACGTGCTGAGCTACTTTATCAGTCGGGACGAAATGAGGAGGCGATGAAGGCGGCCTACAAAGCGCACTATCTCTCCGATGGCAAAAACGCCAAGAGCCTTTCAATCATTGTGGAGTTGCTACTCCTTTCTGGTAAAGTTCAGGAGGCAAAGGAGCTACTCGATCGGGCGACGAATGGTGGAGAGGGGGCACTGCTTTTCTGGAGAGCTCTCTCTACTTTGGCAGAGGGGCAACGCAAGGAGGGGATAGAGCAATTGAGCCAATGGGCAAAGGGTGGGTCGCCTGACCTTACTTTGCTGGCAAAGCTACAACTTCTCTCTCCCTATGGTTACAGCACAAGCGATCAATCGCTCATCAAGGATATCATATATAGTAAGGAGTAATGAGGATAGAGAGAGGAACCCTGGGGATATGCCTATTTATAGCCCTGCTATTTTGTGGCTGCGGAAGGGGACATAAGAGTGAGTCGGTAAAGCCGATCAAGATTGTGGCAAGCCATCAAGATAGTGAGTCAGGTCCTTGGTACCTACTGGTCTACGGTGCCCAGAGCATCACTATGGATACCTTGGAAGTGAGCCCGAAGGGTAAGATTAGCTATCAAGAGGTCTTTGACCTAGATACGATTGACCTTTTCCTCTTGAGGAATGGAGAGGGGCGACTGCAACTCCCCCTATTTCCCGACCGTGATGCCGAGACTTATTCTGCTAATATCAGCGATAAAGAGTTGTCGCTGAAGGGTCTACTCTATGAGTCTTTGCTGAAGGAGTGGTACGCAGAGAGGGAGAAAAGCGAGGAGCAACTCTTGGACTTCCTGAGTGCCCACAGTAAGGAATCGCCTACGCTCCTCCTGGTGGAGGATGGTATGGAACAATACCAAAGTGGGAAGAATGATCAGACTTGGTGGAGTCTCTTTGCTCAATTGGCTAGAGACCAGTATGATCTTGCTGGGCTTTTGGGTTGGAGAATGGCTGGTGATAATAGTTGGAATAGAGGTCCAGTAGTTCCTTATTCTTTTGTGGTCAGTGGAATGAAGGATCGGGTCAACTTCAAGGATTTTGTGGGGAAAAATCGATTCGCCGCCCTTAATATTATGGAGCTATCACCACTGGACTCTGTCCTTTTTGCCAAGCAAAAGCGGTACTTTCATCTACTCGATAGCCTAGGTGTGCCCAGCTATAGCGTGTTGCTCAATGACTCTCTCCCCAATAGCTTGAAGACGAAAAGCAAGGGGACGAAGCAATACTTCCTCATTGATAGCATCGGGCAGTCGCAGACTTTTCTGAAGGAGCAGTCCATCGATGAGCTACCAACCTTTATGGTGGTGGATAGCCTACAAAATATAGAGCGTAGCTGGAGTAACCCTGATAGTCTGATCAACTATATTAAACAACAAAAGAAGTAAATGATGGATGATAGCGTGCTGTGGGAGGAGACCTCGGTGGAGCGTGCATTGGTCAAGGTGTATGGCGCAGCAGTCAGTGGTATTGAGGCGTGTAAGGTGACGATCGAAGCACAAATCAGTAGTGGCACTAAGTTTATGCTGGTGGGATTGCCCGATGCAGCGGTGAAGGAGAGCCACCAACGTATCCAAGCTGCCATCGCCGAGAGTGGATATACCTATCAGGAGCATCGCTACATCATCAATATGGCACCAGCCGACCTCAAGAAGGAGGGGGCTGCCTACGACCTTCCCCTAGCTATTGCGATCCTCTCGCTGAGTGAGAAGCTCCCGACAGAGCGACTTGCCGATACGATGATTATGGGTGAGTTGGCACTGGATGGTGCCCTTAGGCCGATTCATGGGGTGCTACCGATGACCATTATGGCGAAGCGGCAAGGGTTTAAGAATATCATCGTGCCACGAGCCAATGCCAAGGAGGCCTCTGTGATAGAGGGAATACGGGTGTTTGGTGCGGAGCGACTTGCTGAGGTGGTAGACTATCTCTCGCAGGGAAGCTCGGTGCTGAAGGAGTACTTATACGATGAGGAGGAGATCTTTCATCACCCGCTTCTGCACTATGCCGACTTTGCAGAGGTAAAGGGGCAGGAGATGGTGAAGCGTGCGATTGAGGTGGCTGCTAGTGGTCAGCATAATATCATTATGGTAGGCCCTCCAGGGAGTGGTAAGTCGATGATGGCTAAGCGGGTGCCAAGCATCCTACCGCCTTTTACCAAGGAGGAGGCGCAGGAGACCACCATGATTCACTCCGTGGCGGGGACGTTGCCAACGCACATCGCACTGATGAGGGAGCGACCATTCAGGGCACCCCATCACAGCACTTCTAATGTGGCTCTGGTAGGCGGGGGCTCTTATCCCAAGCCAGGTGAGATCTCTCTTGCCCACAATGGGGTGCTTTTCCTCGATGAGCTACCTGAGTTTGCCCGTAATGTATTGGAGGTGCTACGTCAGCCACTTGAGGACCGACAAATCACCGTCTCAAGGGCTCGGCAGACGGTCACTTTCCCCGCCTCCTTTATGCTGGTGGCCTCAATGAACCCTTGTCCTTGCGGTCACTACAACAACCCTTTCAAGGAGTGCACTTGCACGGAGGCTCAAGTGAAGGGTTATCTCGGTCGGATCTCTGGCCCGCTGCTCGATCGAATCGATATTCAGGTGGAGATACTGCCAGTGCCCTTTGAGATGCTATCGAGTAAGCAGCGTGGTGAGCCGAGTGAAGCGATCCGTGAGCGGGTGATGAAGGCGAGAGCGATACAGAAGGAGCGGTTCAAAGGGATGCCAGGGATCTATACCAATGCGCAGATGACCCCAGCGATGATGCAGGAGTTTGTCCATGTGGATGCCAATGGGTTGATGCAACTGAAGCAGGCGATGGAGCGGTTTAAGCTCTCCGCTAGAGCGTATGACCGTATTCTAAAGGTTTCCCGTACCATTGCCGACCTTGATGCCTCGCAAGATATCACGATCCAGCATATCGGAGAGGCGATCAACTACCGCAAGCTCGACCGTGGCTCGTGGGGCACTCGCACGCTCTAAATGAGACTGTTGCACGAAGGCGATCTGCTGCGCCTAGGCTTCCGTAAGGATGCCAAGGCACATAAAGTTGCTTTCGGAATTCGGGCCTCGGTCACGTACGTGAGTACGCTCCCTTCGCCCTCATCCTCAGCGCCTTGCATCTCATCCTTCGTGCAAAGTCTCAGCACATTTGCAAATGTGCCGAGAATGTCACTTCGTGAAACATTCTCTAAATGGGTGTAACTACCCTATTGCCATAGGGTTACTGCCTTAGTTGTCTGCTTTAATTAACATTTGTGCCTTAAATATTTAACGTTCTTTTTGTTAATACAAAGAGAATAATGCGTACCTTGCTCACGTTATGAAGAAGTGGACGCTTTGGTTAATCGTTGTGGCTATGGCACTAGCCCTGATTGGGTTGCTACTGATGCAGCTCAATTATGTCGACGTGGTCTACCGCTTCCGAAATGAGCAGTTTGATAGTCGTGTACGTCAGGCACTCTCTTCGGTAAGTCAGGATGTGGAGCGCGACGAGATGTCACGTCTGGTTTCGGACCGCCTTGGCTTCTCCACTTCGTCGAGCCTTCTTTCGCTAGAGAACAACCTGAAGGAGAAAAACAAGCAGCTACAGATTGATAGCCTGCGTTTCGGCTTGGACCAATTGCCCCAAGACCCTCTGAGGATTGCTAAGAAGCAGAGCCCCGATAGAATTCAGGAGGCTTCTCGGGAACTGATGAAGGCCTTCACGGAGCGGTATAGCGAGGTGCGTGAGATGGTGATTCAGCTCGCCATAGAGTCGGTGCGCGACAATAATCCAGCCCCTATCTACGAGCGTATTTCGGAGAAAGATCTGGACCTGCTCCTTAGCTACTACCTCACCAATAACGGCATTACACTGCCTTACATCTATGAGTTGGTGGATAATAATCATCGGGCGTACTACAGCAGTGGCAAGATACCGGCCGATGATGCCGATGCCACTTACACGCAGGTGCTATTCCCCAATGACCACCCCTCGCACATGTACTTCGTGAAGCTCTATATCCCAGGGAAGCGGCAGCTCATCTCTAGTTCGTATGAGTTTATTATCCCTTCGGCTGGCTTTACGCTGCTACTCTTTGTGGTGTTTACGATTACCATTGTTTCACTGGTAAGGCAGAAGAAGCTAGAGGAGCTGCGTAAGGACTTTGTTAATAATATGACGCACGAGCTCAAGACGCCTGTCAGCACCATTATGGTGGCGAGCCAGATGCTCTCCGCAGACCAGGCGGAGACCTCTCCCGAGCGCCGACAGAAGTGGATCTCAAGTATCATGGCGGAGAGTCAGCGACTGGAGTTGCTGATTGATAAGGTGCTACAGATGTCTTTCTTCGACCGCGATAAGGTGAAGCTAAAGTTGAAGGAAATAGATATGGAGGAGCTTCTCCTCAATGTCACCAATATATTTAGCCTCAAAGTGGAGAGCTACGAGGGAGAGATTGATGTGGACCTAGGGGCAGAACAGGCCACTGTAGAGGGCGATGAGATGCACCTCACCAATATCATCTTCAACCTCCTCGATAACGCGATCAAGTACCGAAGCATTGAGCGGCCACCTCACCTTACAGTGGGTACCAGTAACGATGCTAAAAACGTAAAGATATATATCCAAGATAATGGCATCGGAATGAAAAAGGAGCATGCCAAGAAGATATTTGACCGCTTCTACCGCGTGCCGACGGGCAATCGGCACGATGTCAAAGGATACGGCCTAGGGCTGGCCTATGTGCAGCATATCATCTCGCTACACCACGGGAAGATAGCTGTGGAGAGCGAGCTAGGCAAGGGAACTAAGTTTATTATTACATTACCAATTAAAGAATAAAGATTATGATGGAAGACGTAGTAAGAGTATTTCTATGTGAGGACGACGAAAACCTGGGTCCTCTACTCAGCGAGTTTCTAAATACCAAGGGGTACCAAACCGATCTTTTCCAAGATGGACAGGCCGGTTGGGAGGCTTTTGAGGAACAACCAGACCACTGGAATATCTGTGTCCTAGACGTGATGATGCCCAAGATGGATGGGTTTGAGCTAGCACAAAAGATCAAGAGCAAAAACGAGTCACTACCCATCATCTTCCTCACCGCAAAGACCCTAAGCGAGGATGTAGAGCAGGGATTTAAGCTCGGTGCTGATGACTACCTCAAGAAGCCATTCAATACCGCTGAGCTCACTATGCGTATCGATGCGGTACTCCGCAGGGTACAGGGCAAGAAGCCAGAGCCAGTAGCATTTTACAATATCGGCGACTTCGTATTTGATACGCAGAAGCAGATGCTTACCTTCAGAGATGAGGAGCCAAAGCGACTCACCACTAAGGAGACCGATCTGCTGACGCTCCTCTGTATGCACGCTAATGACTTGATGGAGCGTAACTATGCCCTCAAAACCATCTGGGGCGAGGATAGCTACTTCAATGCCCGTAGTATGGATGTCTACATCACCAAGCTGCGTAAGCACTTAGCTCAAGATGAGCGTGTGGAGATTCAGAATAAGCATGGCAAGGGGTACAAGCTCATCACGCCTAATGCCAATAGCGTACCTACCGACGATAATACAGAGACCATATAATTATCCACTAAGAGTCGGGGGACTTCCACAAGAGACCCCCCGACCTTTATTTGCTACAACAAACCTATGAAGAATATAATTGCAACACTCGTTTTAGCCCTTACTACCCTTACCGCTAGCTACGCACAGTACTATGATAATGACCCTGTGGGCACGGTATATGAGTATGAGATGTCCAACAAGCTGATGGGCACCTCTACGGTTACTCAGACACTGAAAAAGGTGGAGGGCAACGTCATCACCTACGAAGTGGTGACCAAGGTGCCTGGCATGAAGCAGCCAATGACCATGGAGAATGCCCTTACCTTTGCAGATGGTAAGATCCAATATAGTGTGGAAAGTCTCTTGGCTCAGAGCAAGGCTACTATGGAGCAGGCTGGTATGGGCTCAAATATTGATATGACCTTTGATGGCGATGCTGGCTTTACTCCACTCCAAGGCAAAGTAGGGGATAAGCTACCTCTGACCAAGGCTACCATCACTGCTAAGGTACAAGGGATGGATCTAAACGTCATCACTGAGATAACTCGGAATGAGATCACTGCTGTAGACGAAGAGGTGACCACTCCAGCCGGTACTTTCAAGACCATCAAGGTGGAGCAGGAGGTAAAGACCACCACTCAGGCAATGGGGATGAACCAAACTCAGGTGAATAAGCAAATCACTTGGGTGGTGCCCAATAAGGGGGTGGTGAAAACCGAGATGACTACTATGGGTCAGGTAATGACTACTGAACTTGTTAAGATTACAAGACCATAAGGAGACTAGATGCTAGCACTGAATAATGTAGGCGTCTCCTTTGGGGCGGATAAACTCTTTTCGGAGGTTTCTCTACAGGTAAATCCGAAGGAGCGTATCGCCCTCACGGGACGCAATGGGGCAGGAAAAACTACCCTACTCAATATTATAGCAGGCAAGAGAGAGCCCTCAGAAGGGGCTCTCTCCTATCCTACTGATATGGCGATCGGCTACCTACCACAGCACCTACTGACTCAGGATGGGCATACGGTGCGTGAGGAGGCACGCCTCGCCTTTGATAAGGAATTGAAAATACAGAAGAGTGTCGACCGGCTCACCCAAGAGCTAGCGGAGCGAACCGATTACGACTCCGATGGCTATATGGAATTGGTACAACGGCTCGCCAATCATACAGAGCTACTGGCGCTCTATGCTCCTCAGGAGCAGGACGCACAGATAGAGCAGACGCTCAAGGGGTTGGGCTTTGAGCCAAGCGACTTTGATCGCCCCACGAGTGAATTTAGTGGTGGCTGGCGAATGCGTATTGAGTTGGCTAAGATCCTCCTCGGACGGCCCGACCTCCTTCTCCTCGACGAGCCGACCAATCACCTCGATATGGAGTCGATCGTCTGGCTAGAGGAGTTCCTCAAGCGAAGTAGCGCAGCGGTGATTATGGTGAGCCACGACCGCCGCTTTCTGGATAATACCACCACCCGCACTGTGGAGCTCTCCCTCGGGAAAGCATACGACTACAAGACTAACTTCTCGCACTACGAAGAGCTACGAGAGGAGCGGTACCAACAGCAACTCCGAGCCTACGAAAATCAGCAGAAGATGATCAAGGATACCGAGGAGTTTATTGAGCGTTTTCGCTACAAAGCCACCAAGGCGGTACAAGTGCAGTCGCGCATCAAGCAGCTAGAGAAGGTGGAGCGAATTGAGGTGGAGGAGCTCGACCACCGTGCGATACACTTCCGCTTCCCTATGGCGGTGACGAGTGGCGCTTACCCTTTGATCACCAAGGAGCTATCGGTTGCTTACGGTACTCACAGAGTGCTACATGATATCGACCTCACCATAGAGCGGGGCGATAAGATCGCACTTGTGGGAAAGAATGGAAGTGGCAAGACCACCTTTGTGAGGGCGGTGATGGACGAGATACCACACGAAGGGGAGCTGAAGCTGGGGCATCAGGTGGAGACCGCTTACTTCGCACAGAACCAAGCCTCCCTGCTGGATCCTCATCTTACGATCCACGAGACCATCGACCGAGTGGCAGTGGGGGACATCCGACTGCAGATCAATAACATCCTCGGTGCCTTTATGTTTGGCGGAGAGATTTCTGAGAAAAAGGTGGAGGTGCTGAGCGGAGGAGAGCGAAGCCGATTGGCGATGATCCGTCTGCTGCTTAGCCCTTCTAACTTCCTCATCCTTGATGAGCCGACTAATCACCTCGACCTCTCTAGTAAGGCTGTGCTCAAGGAGGCGATCCAAAACTACGATGGCACGGTGCTGATCGTTAGCCACGACCGAGACTTCCTTGATGGTCTGGTGGATAAGGTCTTTGAATTTAAGGAGGGTGGAGTGGTCAATCACCTCGGCGGAATGCAGGAGTATATCCGCAAGCTACAAGCCAATGCCGTGGGCGAAGAAGCCCCTACTCAGAGCAATCAACCCCTCGAAAAGAGTGAGGGGCGCCTTGATTACGAACAGCAAAAGGCACAGCAGAGAGAGGAGCGACGCCAGCAGCAACAATTGGAGCGGATTGAGGCAACCATCACCCAGCTCGAGGAGCAACTCGCCTCTATTGAGGAACAACTATCTCACCAATCAACACCCCAGCTCCTCACCGACTACGATACCACCTCCAAAGCCCTCCAAAAGGCTATGTCCGAGTGGGAGCAGCTCATCTAACTAATACGTGTAGTAGCAGAGATAAAGAGAGTGGGCTAGACACCGGTTGGTATCTAGCCCACTCTCTATTTTTCTGGTAAATAGCTACTGATTACAGAACTACCTTATTAAGGATATACTTATCAGCAAGCTCGCCCTCAGCAAGAGTGCCAGTAGCATCAGATACGAGTGCTACAGAGTTATCAAGCACCTTGTAGTAGGTCTTAGCACCAGTAGAAGGAGTGATCAGCTCAAGTACATCGTTCTCAAGGAGATTGTAAGTACCGCTCTCCTCAGTCTTGTTCTCCTCCTTACCACCTTCAGCTACTTGAGTAAGTTGGTAAGTCATATCCGCATTGATAGTAAGGGTAGTCTTAAAGCCAGCTGCGTCGGCTGCAGGGAGGGTTCCCTCGTAAGTGCCTACGTATGCAGGTGTAGCTACCTCTTCGGTCACCTCGGTTTGAGTAGCCTCTTCTTGCTCGGTTGTCTTAGACTCCTTGCTAGAGCAAGAGGCAAGGAATAATGTAGCAGTTGCTACAAGTAGTAAACTAATCTTTTTCATCTTTCTTCTTTCATTAATAAATGTGTTCAACTTAATCCTTTAAGTTTGACGTTGCAAAGGTACACTATTTTGATGATTTACAATAATCTCACCCCAATATTTATACTTCCTCTCCTTTGCAAACGTGGAACTGACCCTTATAAATAAGGATTTTTCGGCAGCAGCTTCTTAAAGTCTATTTCTAGAGGGCACTGGAGAGACTTGTATCTCGTATTCGCCTCCGGATAGGTAATTAACCCGCTATGGGTGAGATGCCCAAGGACGACGCATGGCGATAGACCCAGACGCCTTCCCTCCTCCTTGATTTCTTGCAAAGTCGGCTTTGTTGAGAACTCCTTAAGCCCTTTGTACAAGTGGTTGCTTGCAAACTCATTAGCTTCCATCTCATGCTTTTCTATAGAGTCCTCCTCCATATCGTCTAGCAAGAATCCTTTCTTGGCATGCTTGTAGATAATGTGACCCAACTCATGAAAGAAATTAAAGGCTAGTTTGTCAAGGCTTCTCCCCTTTCCAGACAGCTGAATAATAGGTGTCCTTCCCTGCCAGTAGGCAGCTCCACTTGTTGAGGCCTTAGGGATATTTTCTACGAAAACAAGTTTGATACCTACATTGCTGCATAGGCTAATAAGGAGTGGCAGATCGTGAGCCATTAGTGCCGACTTGAAGCTATCAATCTCCCCAATCGCTTTAGCTACAGAAAACTCTCTTTCGGTACTCATCATGTCGGCAATTATCTGCCCCTGCCGTACCCAAGCAGCAACACCAAATTCTGTTCTTTTAGACCGCCCAACTTGTCGGAACGATACTCCAAACATTTGGTGTGAATAGGTCATTTCAAATGCCTCATGGGTAGTAAGTCCAAAAAAGGAGAGCAAGCAATACATTTTCTCAACCTTTGTCTCCTTCTTGTCAATCCAACCCGCTTTACACATCTCTGAATATGGAAATAGGCACCCAAATGTATCCCATAGATTTTCCATAGGATTTACATTGCTTTGTCTAGCTATAGCCACATCATACTCAGCTTGAAATCTCAGTAAATAATTGGATGGTATGCCTGTGACGATAGAGAAACTTTCTGCTGTATCATCGGTGATCCTAGACTTACCATTTAGTATCTTACTGATTGTTTTTTCTGGCTTCCCCGAACGAAGAGCAAATTCTCTCCCCGTCATCTCCCGCTCCTCAAGCCATTCGGAAAGCATTACTCCAGGGTGAATTGCTACTGGAACTATATATTCTCTTTTATTCGTTGCCATAATATCAATTAATGATAATCAATTACTTCAATAATTACTGCGTAGCTACCGTCATCTCGAAGCTCAACTCTAAAGATGAGGCGCCAATTTCCATCAAGGCTACAACTCCACTGACCAATCCTACTCCCCTTGAGTTGATGAAAACGTCCAGGCAAATATTTAAACTCATCCTCCGTATTGGCCGCCTTAATCTGTGCTAGTCTTAAAAGTAGCTTGTCGGCTCGTATCTTGCCATGGGCCTTTACGGCATTAGCCACAGAAGAGCAGGTTTTGCGTATAGTACTATTATCAAATTCTATAATCATCCAACAAGGTGGATTAAAAACGTTAGATATATCTATTCTTTGGCAAAGATAACCATAATGTTTGACACTAAGTGTTAAACTATTGTCATAGTTGTTGTTAATTAAGCTCCTAATGGATGTTCAGTCAAGTTAAGCAACGCAGAGGTAAGAGGGAGGGAGTTTCTGAAATAATGATTAAGTTTGTGGCAGATAATCACAGCAAGATAAAAGTGAAAAAGATGAAGAGATACAGAAGAGTGCTGCTCAAGCTGAGTGGCGAGTCGCTCCAAGGGGAACAGGGCTATGGCATTGATCCAGTTCGCCTACAGGAGTATGCAAGTGAGATCACCAAAGTGGTGCAGAGTGGGGTGCAGGTAGCCATCGTGATCGGTGGTGGCAACATCTTTAGGGGCCTGAGCGGTGCCACCAAAGGGTTTGACCGCGTCAAAGGCGACCAGATGGGTATGTTGGCGACCGTCATTAATAGCCTAGCCCTTAGCTCCGCCCTTGAGGCTGAGGGGCAGAAGAATGTAGTCTTCACCGCCACCCCTATGAGCCCCATCGGCAAGCACTATAATAAGTGGGATGCCATTGAGGCACTAGAGAGTGGCAAGGTAGCCATCTGCTCAGGCGGTACCGGGAATCCCTACTTTACCACCGATACCGGCTCCTCACTCCGTGCGATAGAGCTCGAGACCGATGCGATGCTCAAGGGCACCCGCGTCGATGGCATCTACACCGCCGACCCCGAGAAAGACCCTACCGCCACACGCTTTGAGGAGATCACCTATCAAGAGATCCTCCACCGCCACCTCAAGGTGATGGATCTTACCGCCACCACAATGTGTATGGAGAATAACCAGCCCATCGTGGTCTTTGACATGGATACGCCAGGCAATCTCACCAAGCTCCTAGTAGAGGGATTGCCCATCGGTACCCGAGTAATTAATGAATAACCACCCGATTATTGGTCAATTCTTAATAATTATGTAGATTTGCACAATCTTTAGGGTTTCTAACCAAGTTATACAGAATATGATATGAGCAATAAGAAGCAAGATAGGCCTGATGCCACTGAAAAGATTGAAGAGGGTGCCATTGAGGTGATCAATAAGTCGGACGAATTTATCCGCAAGAATCGCAACACCCTGATCATAGCAGTAGTGGTGCTACTCGCCGTGATTGGCGGTATCATTGCCTACAAGAATCTCTACAAGGCTCCTAGAGCTAGCAAAGCACAAGAGGCGATCTACAAGGCAGAGCAGTACTTTGATCGCGACTCATTCGAGATCGCACTCAATGGAAATGGTGCCGATGTACTAGGCTTCCTAGAGGTGATCGATCAGTATGGTGGTACCACAAGTGCTAACCTCGCAGAGGCTTATGCCGGTATCTGCCTATACAATCTAGGGCAGTACGATGAGGCGATCAAGCACCTCAAGAAGTTCAAGAGCAAAGACTCCATGGCCAATCCTAGTCTTTACGGCTTGATCGGTGATTGCTACGTCAATCTTGATAAGACCGCCGAGGGCATTAAGTACTTCGAGGAGGCCGCAAAGAAGGCTGATAACGGTTTGCTATCCCCTATCTACCTCATCAAAGCAGGTATCGCCTACGAGGCACTAGGGCAGACCGCCAATGCCAAGGCTAGCTATCAAACCATTGTTGATAAGTACCCCAACTCAGCCAGCCTGCCAGAAGCCATGAAGCTTCTCCAAGCTCTAGAGCTGAAGAAATAAGCAACCTTTACAGACTTAAGCCGAGCCGATATACTCCCACGAGTGTATCGGCTCGGCTTTTTTTGCATGTGAGATAAATAATTGCCCAGGGGTTACGCATTAGAAAAGCCTGTGTGGCATTCATTGGAGTATTATTGGGGAAAGGACCTCGGTAGAGGTCCGTGTTAAATAGGCACAGGTCGGAGGGGCGTAGCCCCGAACGACCTGTGCCTATTTAACACGGACCCCTCAGCCGGGGTCCTTCCCTATAGACACACCTATGAATGCCCTACGGCAAGACCTTCCTAATGCGTAACCTCCTAAATAATTGCCCTAATTGTGTGGCTATTTACAGAATAAAGTCTATATTTGCGATAAGGTCGCTAATACTGTATCAACCCAGTAGGCAGATTAGCTTTTTCAAGGAGGATAAACATAATATTAACATATAACATTAGGAAATTAGTATGAACATCTCACACATTGAGCATCTAGGGATTGCTGTAAAGAGCATCGAAGAGCACCGTCCTTATTACGAAAACGTACTAGGCTGGAAGTGCTACAACATCGAAGAGGTTGCCGACCAAAAGGTAAAGACTGCCTTCTTCAAGGTAGGTAACTCCGAGACCAAGATAGAGCTACTAGAGCCTACCAGCCCTGATAGCACCATCGCAAAGTTTATCGAGAAGCGTGGCGAGGGTATCCACCACATCGCTTACTGCGTAGATGATACCGACAAGGCACTCCAAGAGGCCAAGGAGAAGGGCGTTACACTGATTGACCAGCAAGCTCGCCGTGGTGCAGAGGGTCTGATGATCGGCTTCGCACACCCCAAGTCTACTGGCAAGGTGCTAACCGAGTTTTGCTGCCACCCAGAGGAGAAGTAACAAGCGGTAGTTACAGAGAAGAATAAATCACATAGAAGTATTAGATATGAGTACTCAAGTAGATAAATTACAGCAGCTGATCGAGATGCGTCAGAAGGCACGTCTCGGTGGTGGCGAAGCAAGAATCGAAAAGCAGCACGCAAAGGGCAAGATGACCGCCCGCGAGCGTATTGATCAGCTACTCGATAAGGGGAGCTTTGAGGAGATAGATATGTTTGTGGAGCTCCGCTCTACCAACTTCGGCATGGACAAGAAGAAAGTCCTCGGCGATGGTGTAGTTACAGGTTGCGGTACCATTGACGGTCGTCTTGTTTATGTCTTTGCACAAGACTTCACAGCCATTGCAGGCTCACTGGGTGAGATGCACGCTGCCAAGATCTGCAAGATCCAAGATATGGCGATGCGTGTTGGTGCTCCAGTAATCGGTATCAACGATTCAGGAGGTGCCCGTATCCAAGAGGGTGTCAATGCACTTTCAGGATATGCCGAGATCTTCGAGCGCAATATCCTTGCCAGTGGTGTAGTACCACAGATCTCAGCTATCTTTGGCCCATGTGCTGGAGGTGCCGTTTATTCACCAGCCCTTACCGACTTCATCATCATGGTAGAGGGTGCTTCTTATATGTTCCTTACCGGACCAAAGGTAGTGAAGACCGTTACCCACGAAGATGTAACCCAAGAGGAGCTAGGTGGTGCTTCTGTTCACGCTTCTAAGAGTGGTGTAGCACAGTTCGCCGTAGCTACCGAGCTAGAGGGTATCGACCTCATCAAGAAGTTGATTAGCTTTATCCCCTCCAACAATATGGAGACCGCACCGCTCGTAGAGTGCACCGATCCTATCGATCGTATGGAGGACGTTCTCAATGATATCATCCCTGATAACCCAAATAAGGCCTACGATATGTACGAGGTACTGGGAGCCATCGTAGATAATAGAGAGTTCCTAGAGGTACACAAAGACTTCGCCGATAATATCATCTGCGGATTCGCACGTATGGGCGGTATGAGCGTAGGTATCGTAGCCAACCAACCAAAGAGCAAGGCTGGTTCACTCGACGTGAATGCCTCTCGTAAGGCAGCTCGCTTCGTACGTTTCTGCGACGCCTTCAATATTCCACTCGTTACCCTCGTAGACGTTCCTGGATTCCTACCAGGTACCGGTCAGGAGTACAACGCAGTGATCACCCACGGTGCTAAGCTACTTTATGCATTTGGTGAGGCCACTGTGCCAAAGGTTACCTGCATCCTACGTAAGGCGTACGGTGGTGCCTACATTGTGATGAGCTCTAAGCACCTACGTGGCGATATCAACTACGCTTGGCCAACAGCCGAGATCGCAGTGATGGGCCCAAGCGGTGCCGTAGAGGTGGTATTTGCTAAGGAAGTGAAAGAGGCTGAGGATCCAGCAGCTAAGGCGATTGAAAAGGAGGCAGAGTACCGCAAGGCATTTGCCAATCCATACAACGCAGCTTCTTACGGCTATATCGATGACGTGATTGAACCACGCAACACCCGCTTCCGTGTCATTCGTGCCCTCAAGCAATTGCAGAATAAGAAGCTCACCCTTCCTGCTAAGAAGCACGATAACATCCCACTATAAGAAGTTTCACCAGTAAAGAGGAAAAGATTATGAATATCAAACTTCCCTCCTCGCAGGACGTGTACGCAGCGATTGCTTTGGCACTCCATGAGACACTTGGGACACCGCACGATAGAGAGAGCAATATCATCACTATCGACGATGCAAAGCTTCGCAATTCAGCATGGGCATCAAAGGAGCTGACCATGCGTCAGCTACCAGAGAGACGATAAGCCCAATAGCGTCGTGAGTAAAGAGAATACGAGAATAGACAGACATATAATATGAAGACATTTGACTATACCATAAATGGCGTGAAGTACCATGTAGACGTGGTAAGCATCAAAGAGGATAAAGCCGAGGTGAGAGTAAATGGCAATAGCTACGAGGTAGAGCTAGATAGAGCCTTCGACATTGACCAAGAGGCATGGGCAGCAGCTACCCCAAAGGCAGCCGCACCAAAAGCTACTCCAGTAGCTCCAAAGGCCGAGGAGTCAGCTCCCGCAGCAGAGGCGCCAAAGGCAGCTCCTGCAGCTGGTGGCAAAGCATCGGGTGCACCTATCAAGTCTCCACTTCCAGGCGTCATCATCGACATCCTAGTGAGTGTAGGTGCTAGCGTCAAGAAGGGCCAAAAGATCATGGTGCTCGAGGCGATGAAGATGGAGAATGAGATCAAAGCCGACCGCGATGGTGTCATCAGCTCTATCCAAATCAATAAGGGCGATACCGTACAAGATGGCGATACACTCGTAACCATCGAGTAATCCAATAGCCATATCATTAACCATGCGAGGCGAGCAATCCACATTGCTCGCCCCGCTTTATTTACCCAGCTCTAAATATCGTTGATCCAACCACTCACAAGAGACTGTTGCACGAAGGCGATCTGCTGCGCCTAGGCTTCCGTAAGGATGCCAAGGCACATAAAGTTGCTTTCGGTATTCGGGCTCGGTCACGTACGCGAATACGCTCCCAACGCCCCGTTAGGACCTTGGTGCCCTGCGTGCACCTTGCCCTCATCCTTCGTGCAACATTCTCCACAAAGAAACCGCACGAGGAAAGATCCTTGACTATAATGCAAGATGAAGTGTTTGTCAATGCCTACACTGTCCTCTGAAGGAGAGCGTGTTAGGGAAGCACCCGCGAGGGTGCCACTCAGCTAGCCCCCAGTCGGAGGGGCGTATTCGCCCCGAACGACTGGCGGGATAAGGTCACGGTATAGTATTCGACCCTTGTGGTCGCACCTATATCGGCTTGTGCGACCACAAGGGTCGTAGGGTGTAGTACTCTTGGTTACCCGCCAGTCTTCGGCTCTGCGAGCCTTGACTGGGGGCTAGCTGAATGACACCCTGTCGGGTGCTCAAGTGGGGTGCCTCTGACACTCCTCTATATCTCACCAAAAAGGAGCTCCTAACTAACCAAAAACTGAGTTGCAACTAAGCTTTTGCTTTGTTGCAACTCGTCATTTGCTTAGTTGCATCTCGCCGATCGCTTAGTTGCAACTCAACTTTTGCTCCGATATAGCACCTGGTTCCCTACGTGCAACTTGCCCTCATCTTTCGTGCAATATTGTCGTCGTTTGGGATTGGTGGGGGCAATCTATGATCACCACCAAATTTATATGGTTAAAAAGTGTTATTTCGA
>ERZ1673752.1032-NODE-1032-length-42613-cov-27.009939_pt1 | contig 42613 bp, 30 predicted proteins | sample MGYA00580195_ERZ1673752 | MGnify/ENA primary metagenome ERZ1673752 (study PRJEB41218, sample SAMN15661744) | gut metagenome | host: Homo sapiens | place: Canada: London | collected 2015-08-20/2019-03-30 | study: EMG produced TPA metagenomics assembly of...
GTGTACGAACCTAAGCAGCTGCGCTTCTTTACCGCTCGCTTCGAATACATTGACTGAAAACAAGTAGTAATTAGCATATTTTTTGTAAGGGTGCTTCCTCGGGAGAGTGGGGCACCCTTCACTTTCATTGCGCCCTAAAAACGATGATAAATGAAAGTAGCCCGTTGTTAGCTGGAAATAATGGGACAGGGGCGGAACATGCGGGGGATGGTGCGGAGGGGTGGTGGGGTAACAGATTCGCAACAGGTGTTCAAGCTATCTTTGTTACCTTTGCGTCAGCAAAATGAAGAAGATGCTCGGCAAGCTACGTAGTGCCGGAAGTCAGCAGACCGGATAGTACCGGAAGCCGGACCCCGAGTAGCAACGGACCCCGAGTAGCGACGGAAACAATAAAGAGAAGAGAACATACTTTCCAAGACCTATATGATTATCAGACAACAGAACAACGACGCAACGTGGTACCATATTACCACCTACAGCGATTTACCGGAAGAGCTTCGGAAGCTCGAACCTTTGGCGTATAACTTACGCTTTGAGTGGCAACCGTGTCTGAAGGATTTGTTCGAGCGCATCGATGCCGATTTATGGCAGGAGGTACGGCACAATCCGGTTCTATTCCTGCGAAGGCTTTCGCAAGAGCGTATTGAGGCAGTAATGGGTGACCAAGTACTTTTAGGAAGCATTGATGAAGCGTACAAGTCACTTATAAATTATTTGGCAGAGCCGGCGGACGAATCGCGCCCATCGGTAGCCTATTTCAGTATGGAATACGGTCTTTCCAACGTACTTCATATCTATTCGGGCGGGCTTGGTGTGTTGGCAGGCGATTATCTGAAGGAAGCATCCGACAGCAACGTACGGATGGTCGCCGTGGGGTTACTCTATCGACAGGGTTACTTTTCGCAAACTATTGACGAAAACGGCAAGCAGATTGCCTCCTACAAAATGGAGAACTTTTACGATTTGCCGCTTACTAAAGTGCAAACGGATCAAGGCGAACCGCTCACCATAGCGGTGCCGATGGGTCAGACTACCGTATATGCATCCGTTTGGCGCGTAGCCGTAGGGCGCATTTCGCTTTATCTGTTGGATACGGATATTGATATGAACGGCGAGTGGGATCGGGGCATTACGGCTCGTTTGTACGGAGGCGATTGGGAAAACCGACTGCGCCAGGAGATGCTTCTCGGCATCGGTGGCATCAAGCTGCTCCAAGCGTTGCATATAAAGACCGATATCTACCACATGAACGAAGGGCACGCCGCCTTCATCAATGTAGAACGACTGGCAGAAATGGTCGAAGCGGGTCACGCGTTTGACCGTGCACTCGAGCTGGTTCGAGCCTCATCGCTTTACACAGTGCATACACCGGTTCCGGCGGGGCACGATTACTTTGAGGAGGAACTGATAGGGCGTTACCTCTATGACTATGCACGGCGCATGGGGTTAGAATGGAAGGATTTTATCGATTTGGGCAAGGAAACGCCCGGAGCTGAGGGTAAATTCTCAATGAGCCACCTTGCGTTGAACACCTGCATCGGAGCCAATGGCGTAAGTCGTCTGCACGGAGAAGTGAGCCGGAATATGTTTGCTCCCATGTGGAAGGGGTTCTTCCCGGAAGAACTGCATGTAGGTTACGTCACAAACGGAGTGCATTTACCCACCTGGGCGACGGAAGATTGGTACCGATTCTTTGAAGAACATTTCGGAGAGGACTTTCTTAAGCGGCAAAGCGAAGAGACCTGCTGGGGCAATATAGAGGCGGTTCCCGATGAGGATATCTGGGCATTGCGGCTAAGGCTAAAGCAGCGTCTGTACGATTATATCGAAACAAATCCGGCTGCCACGCAACTATTCAACGGAGCAGACCCCTCCTTTGCGCTGAAAGCTTTGGATCAATTTAGCCCCAACGCTATGTATGTGGGCTTTGCGCGCCGATTTGCCACGTACAAACGTGCACACTTGCTCTTTAGCGATATGGAGCGGCTGGCAGCGATTGTAAATAATCCGCTCCGACCGGTACATTTCATCTTTGCCGGCAAAGCACATCCTGCTGACGGAGCCGGGCAGGGGCTGATTCAGCAGATTGTAGAAATCAGCAAACGACCGGAGTTCCTCGGCAAAATAATATTCCTTCAGAACTACGATTTAGAGCTTGCAAAAATACTGATTCCCGGTGTGGATGTGTGGCTCAATACGCCGATCCGGCCGATGGAAGCGAGCGGAACGAGCGGTATGAAGGCGCAAATGAACGGATGCCTCAATGCCTCTATTTTGGACGGATGGTGGGCAGAAGGCTATCGCAAGGGTGGTGGCTGGGCCATCGGTGAGCATCCTTACTACAATTCGGTGGCATATACGCCTTCCGATCACGATAAGTTGGATGCCGCTATTCTGTACGAACTGTTCGAAAAGGAGATCATCCCGATGTATTACGATCGGAACGGAAACGGCTGTCCTTCCGAATGGATTCAATCTATCAAGTACTCGATGCGCGCCATCAGCCCACACTTTACGATGAAGCGTATGATCGATGATTATTACTCCAAGTTCTATGAGCCACTTACCCGCCGTAGTAGCGAGCTGAGCAAGGATAACTATGCGCTGGCAGATACCTTGGTGGCGTGGAAACAGCACGTTAGCGAAACGTGGCAAAGCATTGAATGCCTTAAGATGGATGTGGCGGGATTGGAGCAGGGCAACGATGGCAGACCCACCGGGAAGAATATCTCCTTTAAGGTTGTACTGGATTGCGGTGCCTATGATGCGGATTTGATCACTGAGCTGGTGGTGACCGAGATATCGCCCTCTACGGGCGAGGCGCATCTGGTCCGCGTACATCCTTTTAAGGAAGGGGAGCGCGCCGGATCGATACGAACCTTTGAGCTCGAAATAACTCCGCGCGATCCGGGCAGCTTCTCCATCGCCATCCGCATATCCCCATGGCATCCTGCTCTGCCTAACCGACAGGATTTCGCCTATGTGCATTGGCTTTCGATAAAAAAGAAGTAAGTGCACGCACCCGAGGCAGAAAGCGCTCCCGAAAAAGATATATACGTTTCGTCTAAAAGGTATATACATTTCGTCTAAAAGGTATATACATTTCAACTGAAAGGTATATACGTATGATCCGAAAGGTATATACCTTTTCCCCGATCCCATTGGAGGGGGCTCCGCGGTAGTAGCGCTTTTTTGTACCTTTGTCGAGATTTATAGAGCAAACTATGCAGTCAATACGCAATATAGCCATCATCGCACACGTCGACCACGGCAAGACAACCCTCGTAGATAAGCTACTCCTAGCGGGCAAATTGTTCCGTGAAGATAAGGAGGGAGAAGTAACAACTTTCCTCGATAATAACGATTTGGAACGCGAACGGGGTATTACCATTGTATCCAAAAACGTCAGTATCACGTACAAAGAAATTAAAATCAATATCATTGATACCCCGGGACACGCGGACTTCGGGGGAGAAGTGGAACGTGTACTCAATATGGCGGATGGCTGCTTGCTGCTGGTTGATGCCTTCGAAGGCCCGATGCCGCAAACGCGCTTTGTGCTACAAAAGGCCCTTAACTTGGGGCTAAAACCAATCGTCGTAGTAAATAAGGTGGATAAGCTCAATGCGCGTCCGCTGGAAGTTCAGGATATGGTGTTCGACCTCATGGTGGGGCTCAACGCAACGGATGAGCAACTCGACTTTGTTACGCTCTTTGGAAGCGCAAAAGAGGGGTGGATGAGCACCGATCCTTCGGTGAAAACGGATAGTATCGAGCCGTTGTTGGAAGCAATTGTTAAGGAAATACCGGAACCGGAGGTTCTGGAGGGACCGGCGCAGATGCTGATTACCTCATTGGATTATTCCTCTTACGTGGGACGTATCGCGGTGGGTAGAGTACATCGCGGCACTTTACATGAAGGCGATAACATCGTTATCCTTAAAAGTGACGGAACTACCTCACCGCAAGAGCATATCAAGGAATTGGACAGCTTTGAGGGATTAGGTAGAACACGGCAGAAATCGGTTTCCTCCGGTGATATTTGCGCCATTATCGGTCTTTCGAGCTTTGAAATTGGCGATACAGTGGCGGACGCCGCTCAGCCGGATGCGCTCACTACCATTAAGGTGGATGAACCAACAATGAGCATGCTCTTCACGATTAATAACTCGCCATTCTTTGGAAATGACGGCAAATACGTGACCAGCCGACATATTCACGAGCGTTTGATGCTCGAATTGGACAAAAACCTTGCTTTGCGCGTGGAAAAGGGCCCTTCGGCGGATAGCTGGATCGTGTTTGGCCGCGGCGTACTACACCTCGGTGTGCTGATCGAAACGATGCGCCGTGAGGGATATGAGCTACAGGTTGGGCAACCCGAAGTAATTATCAAAGAGATAGATGGGGTAAAATGCGAGCCTATTGAAGAGCTTTCCGTAAATCTGCCCGATGAGGCTGCCAGCAAAATTATAGATATGGTAACGCGTCGGCGTGGGGAAATGACTTCAATGGAAGCGAGTGGGGATCGCACGCTATTGGTTTTCTCTATACCTTCCAGAGGAATTATCGGGCTAAACAATGCCGTACTGACCGCATCGCAGGGAGAAGCCGTTATGGCGCACCGATTTGTGGAATATGCTCCGTGGCGCGGCGATATAGAACGACGCTCCAACGGTAGCATCATAGCCTCCGAATCGGGGCGGGTGTTCGCTTATGCGCTCAACAATCTCCGTTCGCGTGGTCGCTTCTTTGTAGCTCCGGGCGAAGAGGTGTATGCCGGTCAGGTAGTGGGCGAGCATACTAAGGATAACGATTTGGTAGTGAATGTGTGCAAGAGCAAGAAACTAACCAATATGCGTGCCTCCGGAAGTGACGAAAAGGTAGTACTGCCGCCACCGGTGGTATTTAGTTTGGAGGATGCTCTCGAATACATCAAACAAGATGAATATGTGGAGGTTACGCCTCACAGTATGCGGATGCGCAAGATTGTTTTAGATGAATTGGAGCGCAAACGTCTCCAGAGAAACGCGTAACGGAGGTAACCAATTGAGACCTCTTTCCAAGGTTTTGATTACCTTTGCACAGAAATAAAAGTAGTAAGAAATATATAAAAAGAAAAAGTACAGTAATTAAGTGAGTGAAACAATTATGATGAAGAAAACTCTTTTATTCATTATCGCTGCCGCAGCATTGAGCTTTTGCGGCATCAGTAAAGCAAATGCCCAGGAAATATTCCACAAGGGCAATCAAACTGCAAGCGTATTGGTAGGCTTGGGTGTATACAACAACGGAATACCTCCCATTGTGCTTTCCTACGAATACTGCGTTGCCGACAACCTGATTAACGGAAATAACGGTAGCATCGGCGTAGGTGCCGAAGGTGGTTATTTCGCAGCCAAATATGGCAATAAGGCAGGACACACTTGGATTCATAGTGGACTTGTAGGAGGTCGTGCTTCGTTCCACTATCAATTTGTTGATAAATTGGATACATACGTAGGCCTTTTCCTTGGTGCCATTTTGACTGGAGGTAGCACAAGTACGGCCACTATAGGAAATCAGGATGTAAAGGTTAAACAAAACTCTGACGTTAATGCTGCATTTGGTTGGCAGGCTCACATTGGTGCTCGTTACTATTTCACACCGAATTTTGCACTTAATGCAGAACTTGGTTACGGATGGTCTATCGCTAACCTTGGGGTAACTTTCCGCTTCTAAGCGATAAAAGAACACTTTTCAGATAGCTTCGCCATATACCTATCCGGATGGATTGGTGTATGGCGAGCTTTTTTTGACTACATTTGTCCCTGAAACCAATAGGTGACAGAGTAATAGTAAGAATAACCAATTATAAAACAATACAATGTATCAGTTTTTCCTTTTACAAGCCGCTCCTGCGGCAAACGGGGCTAGACCGGGCGGTATGATGAGCGGTTCGTGGAGTATGATCATTATGATGCTCGTGATCATCGTAATCTTCTACTTCTTCATGATTCGTCCTCAAAACAAAAAGCAGAAAGAGCTTCAGAAAAAGCGTGATGCCATGACCAATGGCGACAAAGTGGTTACTGCCGGTGGCATCCATGGTACAATCAGAGAAGTTGGCGATACCTATTTCGCTATTGAAGTGGATAAAGATGTGCGCATACGTGTAGATAAAAGCAGCGTATACGCAGTCGGTAGCGAACCAACACCTACTAAGTAAAACACGACAAAGTTCGGTTACATCGCCGGCTATGGACCATCCATCCAGAGGGAATAACGATTCTACCAAAGGAACAAAAGGTAAGAATCGGCCCGCATCAAGGAAAATAGTCCCATTCCTCTTCTGCTTGTTGATTTCTGCCCTTATGTGGCTCGTTATCAGCTTGCAGAAGAGCTATCAAACGGTTATTACCATACCTTTTGATTATTCCGGATGGAACGCCGCATATGTGGCTGAAGGCGACCGACCGCGCGAGATAAGTGTTGAAATAGAGGATAAAGGGCTTACTTTGCTCTCAAGGCAATTATTCGGTAGTACAACGCCCATCGCCTTGCCCCTCACAGAAAAGCAAATAAAACGTGGTGTATTCACGGTTTCCTCTACACAGCTCAAGCAGCTTGTGCAGGAAAAACTCTCCCAATCCACACGGATTAGAGACATTTCGCCACAATCCATAAGTCTGACGCTGAATAAACGTCACGAAAAACAGGTTCCCGTCCGACCTTCTGTCAATGTACTTCCGGAAAATGGATTCCGCTTGGTATCCATCAGTGTGGATCCCGTGGCAGTACACGTTTATGGGAGCCAGAATACGATCGACAAGATCAAAAACGTTTATACCGATAGTTTAACGCTCAAGGGGCTCAGAGCGAACAAAACGGTTTCGATACCCCTGGTTCGGATGGAAGGGGTGGAATACAATACGGACAAAGTAACGGTTGAGGTTCATATTGAGGAACTTACCGAGCAAACATACGAACTCCCCGTTATGTTGCTCAATGTACCTGCAAATGTTCATCTTAGGGCACTCCCCGGAAGAGCGCAAATCACTGTAACAATGCCCATATCCTCGTATGGGAAAGTGAGCGAGGATGAATTTGAACTAGCAGTTGATTGGAATAAGATTAATCCTGACGACAGCACCTTACTATTGCCCATTGAAGTAATCAAAAAGCCGGAAATAGTGGATCGCTATCGGCTTACGCCCGAAAAGGTTCAATACATCATTGAGGAAAAACAGGCTGTAAAGCAATGAGATACGAGCCTTTTACGCTCGGAATTACCGGTGGAATAGGCAGCGGAAAGAGCCTTGTGGCATATCTGCTGGAGCTTCTTTACAACATTCCTGTATACGATTGCGATACGGCAGCCAAAGGCTTGTACGATACAGATTCAGAGCTTCGTGAACAGGTCTGTATACATTTCGGAAAATCATTATACGAAACACCTGATGGAACCTTGGATCGGCAAAAACTTGCCGGTATTATCTTTAACAATCCGCAGGCGCTAAAGGAAATTGAAGCGTTAGTTCATCCACGTGTGGTACGCCATTTTGAGGCGTGGCGCTCGTTGTATACCGAATGTAAGCTGGTTGCTGTTGAAAGTGCCATCTTGTTGCATTCTCCGATAGTACCTCTGTGCGATGCGCTACTGATTGTGGAAGCGGATCGCAATGAGCGAATTGAACGGACACGCAAGCGTGATCGAGCAACGGCAAACGAGGTCGCATCCCGCGTTGCTCGGCAAGAGTCTAACGCTGAGGCACTACCCGACGGAATACCCGTCTATTCGCTTTTTAATGGACTCAATACACCGCTACTTCCCCGTCTCGAAGAGCTCATTCCCTCCCTCCTCACCCATGCGCAAGCAGCGCACTGAAACGAACCGTCTCTTGCCACACCATTTTGCCCCGGCACTATGCTATCCTACGAAACCTATATACCTATCAGCTGAAACCTATATAGGTATCATCCGAAACTTATATACCTATTGATTGAAACCTATATACCTTTTAAGAAGGTGCTCCTCCTCCCTTCTCAATAGCTTCCTTTATGCGGAGGAGACGAGGGTATGGGTCACCAAAAAAATCACAAAGTCAATGCTTCTCCTCTTTCCATTATTGTACGTCTCCGAATAGAAGCTTTTACGCCGTCAAGATAGAAACGTATGCACAAATGCCGTTTTTTTGTTAGCTTCGCGACGGTAATGAAAAGGTTGCTCAATTGGTTTCGCATTCTCGGACGCTTCGTGCGGAAGGAGTTCATACACATATTTAGAGATATGCGTACCCTAATCATTATTCTTGCCCTACCGGTGGCTCTGGTAGCTATATTCGGGTTCGCGCTTACTACCGATATAGGCGAGCTCCGACTACTCGTAATTACCCCGGAAAGAAGCTCCTTTATCAATGAATTGGCTGCCAAGCTGGATGCATCTTCAAGCATTGATGTGGTGGAAGTAGCCCCTCCGAGCATAACAGATCCCGATGAAATGCTCCGAAAGCGTAAGATTGATGCCGTGCTCACCTTTGAGGGCCAATTTGAATCGCGCCTTATACGGGGCGAAAAGCCCTCGGTTCAGCTTGCCATTGATGCCATAGACCCCAACATGGTCAATATGGGTGCCGGCATTATCGCAGGCATCTTTACGCAATTCGTTACCGATCGGTTTGGCGCGGCGCTCAGTACATCGCAAATGCCTACACTAACCACGCACACCACATTGCTCTTTAACCCTGAAATGAAGGCATCCTACTACTTTGTTCCGGGCATAATGGGGCTGGTACTGATGATTGTATGTGCTGTAATGACGAGCGTATCGATTGTGCGGGAAAAGGAGTATGGTTCAATGGAACTATTGCTGACGGGGCCCGTCCATCCGGGTATTATCATTACGGCAAAGGCTATTCCGTACTTCCTTATCAGTTGCATCAATATAGCTTCCATACTGCTACTGTCGCGCTTTGTGCTGAAAGTTCCGTTGGAGGGCTCGCTGTTGGCCATAACTTTCATATCGGCTCTGTTCATTCTGGTATCTTTGCTACTGGGGTTATTCATCTCCACGATCACGGAAACACAGCTATCTGCTCAAATTGCGAGTGGAGTGGGGCTATTGCTACCGGTAACTATGTTGTCGGGGATGATTTTTCCCATCGAGAGCATGCCACATTGGCTCACGTACGTGTCGCTAATCATTCCCGCCAAATGGTACGTTGAAGCGATTAAAAAGCTGATGTTACAAGGCTTATCGTGGGCAGATGTACAAATTGAGATATACGTATTGCTCGGAATGGCGGTAGTACTTGCCTCCGTAGCCATACTTACTTTCAAAAACAGATTGGAGTAAGGAGCAATGCTACGTTATCTGTTGGGAAAAGAGTTCAAGTTGCTGTGGCGTACACCGTTACTGCGCTACATGAATATATTCTATCCGATCGTAATCCTTTTGATGCTCCCTTGGGCGACCAATATGGACATAAACAGCCTTAAGACCATCATTCTGGACGAAGATCACTCAACGCTATCGGAGGAACTAAGCCGGCATTTCACGCGAAGCGGCTACTTTATCACAAATGAAAGCGTTGCGAGCTATCGTCAGGCGCAAGAAGCGATGTACGCCAACCGCGCCGATGTAATCATAACCATACCGAAAGGATTTGAAAAGGCGCTGTATCGAAGCGAACAAACGGATATTTCCGTGGTAGTAAACGCTATCAACGCGACAAAAGGCGCATTGGCAGACAGCTATTCGGGGCAGATTGTCAGTTCCTTTGTACGTAATTTTCGGGAACAGCTACTAATCGGCACAGTGGAAGAGCAGTTTGTCAACCCCGTTCACTTTAGTGAAGTTTCGCTGTATAACCCGTCGCACAACTACCGCTCCTTCGTCATTCCCGGTCTTATTACTATGATTTTCACGCTTACGGCTCTTATTATGCCGGCGGTCGGACTTGTGCAGGAAAAGGAATTCGGCACTATTGAGCAGCTCAATGTAACGCCGGTAAAGGGTTATCAGGTCATTCTCTCCAAGAGCATCCCCTATTGGTGCGTTAATATGGTTATGGTGCCCGTCAGCATTCTGTTAGTCGGATTGGTATATAACATTTGGCCTTCCGGCTCCATACCGGGCATCTTGCTCGCCACACTACTCTTTTCTATCGGACAAACCGGCTTGGGATTGCTGCTCGGCAACTACTCGGATCGATTGCAGCAACTGATGTTCAGCGCCATCTTTCTCATGATGATTTCGCTTTTAATGAGTGGCTTGTTCACGTCTATCGGAGGTATGCCACAATGGGCTAAATGCGTTGCCTATGCGCAACCCCTAACCTACTTCATTAGGGATATGCGTTCCCTCTTTTTGCGCGGAAGCTCCATTGCCGATCTTTGGCGTGATTACGTCATTCTCTCCGCTTTTGCCGTGGGATTGTTCTCCGTTGGCTTCCTAACCTATCACAAGCGAGTCTAATCCCGATACAACATAGTGTGCGCTGCGTGGAGTAGTTCCCGCCCAAGCTGATCGTGGGTGCAGAGCGTTTCGTAGGGCAAGTCCTCCGTTAGCACGCCACAGGATACATCTTCCGGTACTTCGCCTCGATTAGCGGCATCGTAATCTTTGCTCCAATCTCCGTAATAGTAGGTTTCAAGGGCACGATGCTCCGCTTCGGCGTTAGCCAATTCTTCCAGCATAAGTGAGGCACGTTCGTAGAGCGCATTCAACGTTTCCATGCGCGCCTCCATCTCCTTTACCACCTTTAACCGTTTTTCGTCCATCATAATACTTTTGCAATTAGTTGCTCTATGTTGCGATTCAAGTAAAGCGTACCGTTCTTATCCATCCAAACCGAGTTATTGGGCGCTTGAACGGTTTTTTGCTTTCCGCGAGCAAATGCCCGCTTCGAACCGACCTCCATACGCCTTGTATAGGGATAAATCCGTACTTCCACACCGCGCCTCCAGTCAAACGAGAGATATTCGGGATGCTTCTGCTCTCCTAGCACGCGAAGCGTTTTTCCGGGGAACAGCTCTGCGAAGGGCACGTATGCATCTTCTGTCAGCCGAGGGAGCACGCCTTCCAAGCCCCAAAGGGCACACAAGTACTGGTTCAGCTCTGTATTCAGCAAAACACCGTGCGGCACTGTTCCGTTCGGATGAAACACGCCTAAGAATACATCCTCAGCCGTGTGCCCCTTTGTAGTAAAGCCGAATGGCATACGACTTCGATAAATAGCGGCTACCGCATCCGATAGCGCCGAGCCGTACATACTGGTCGCGGCAAGCGAATCCCGATCCAACGGCGAATGCTTATAATCGCGTGCCGTATAGATGCGATGCAAATCCTCCTTGGTAAGCGTAATTCCTGTAAATGTACGGAAAAACTCTTCTGCCCTATCACGATCCGCCGCATTGAGTTGCTCCGCCATTCCGCTCGCCGTCCGCTGAACAGAAGTCAGCAATCCGAACAGTTCCTCCGCTGAAGCCTTATCGTAATGCGGCAAAGTAGCATCCCCCACGCTCAATCCGCTATTGCCATGATCCGGAACCACCACAACGGCAGTTTCTCCGTTGCGCTTAGCATAGTCCAACGCCACCCGCACTGCGCGGTCAAAAGCAAGCATTTCGGTAGCTATCCCCACGGGGTCGTTTGCGTGAGCCGCCCAATCCACCTTGCTGCCCTCTACCATTAGGAAGAAGCCATCATTATTGTTTGTGGAGAGGCACTCCAATGCCTTCGCCGTCATCTCTGCCAATGAAGGAACCGCCGTTGTATCCCGATCCAGATCGAACGGCATCGCTTTCTTGCCGAACAAGCACCACAGCGAGCTTCCCTTGTATGCCCTCATTGCCGCAAGGTTATCCTCAATCAACGGTATTTGAGCCGATGCAAGCAGATCTCGTTCCTCTTTCTTCAAAATTGATGTACCGCCACCGAGCATTACGTCTACCGGCAACGAAGTCATCTGGGGTGAAAGCATATCGTAGCGGCGACGATCGTAACTATGTGCTACGCAATCTGCCGGCGTTGCATGCGGATATTCGCAAGTAACCACCAGCCCGATCCTTTTGTGTAGCTTCCATTTGCCCGCTTCGGCTAACGTTACCGCAGGTCGGAGTGACCGGGAGCTGTCCGTGGGAACAATATCGTGATCGGTAACCTCGGGATAGGTTGAAATAAAACCGGTCTGGCTCACCACGCCGCTCATATAACAGGAGGTTGTAGGCGCCGAGTCACCTATGGGCGCATCGGACGAGTAAGTAATGACCGTTCCGCTCAGCAAGTCGTCAATAGTAAGATGATGCTGATCAGGTGCGTTGTAGCGCTGATACCACCGCGCTAACGAAAGAGCCGATAACGAGGTGCCGTCCGGTATCATCACAATGATATTCTTGACCGGTGCAATAGTATCCGGAAGAGCTGCGTGCAAGGGAAGGATGGCCACAAAACCGACTAATGCAAGCGCCACTCGGAGCGTATTGCCGAGCTTTATGCCTGTAATTCCACCTATTCTACTCGTGCTGCGAAGTGGCTTATCTATTCTGCTGACTATTCTACCCATAATGCTACGTATTCTGCTTTTCATAAATTCGTTTTCTCTACTGCAAAGGTACGCACTATTCGCAAGTGCATAATCAACGATTTCCTATGAGCAACGTACCATTCGCCCCCAACATCCCATAAGTTCTTGTCCCGATCGCTCGGATGCAACCAAGTAATTATCCTAGTGGAATAAAACGCTTGTATCGAAGAATTAGGTCCATTCTGCTGTGCTATCCGGGCGATTGAATGTAAGTATCCGAACAGAGATTTCAGTTATTAAGATGTAAATTTCGATTACTTCGCTCGAACGTGCCGAAACAAACAGAAAAATAGCAGGATTGACAGTGGGTTATCTGCAGGAAAGCTGGAACGTAAGGTTACATTTGAGGGGGTGGAACGGGAGAATTTCTACTGTGCTGTGTGACATTCTTTATGGTCGCGTGTGACCTTCTTCATAGCTGCGTGTGATATTCTTCATAGTTTACATGTGCAAAGGAACGGCTTAGCAAATAGCACGCAGGATGGGTAAGAGAATGTAGCATTGTGTCAATCATTACGCAGTTGTTGTGTCATTGAGAATAATTTGGTAACTTGCAGCGCATTTGCAGGGAATAGGCACCGAAAAGCATACCTATAAGCACAAATCAGAGCCTATGGCATGCCGGCACATTCCTTGATAAATGCAGGAAAGAGCTAATTGAAAGTAACAAAATATTAGGTAGTAAGGTACCATGAAAGTGTACAAAACAGCGGACATCCGCAACATTTCTCTTTTAGGCAGTGCCGGTTCGGGCAAAACGACTCTCGCTGAGACGATGCTCTACGAAGCCGGCGTGATAAAACGTCGTGGCGAAGTGAGTCAAGGCAATACGGTGTGCGACTACTTCCCCGTAGAAAAGGAATATGGCTATACGGTTTTTTCAACCCTCTTTAGCGTTGCTTGGGAGGACGAGAAGCTGAATTTCATCGATTGCGCCGGTAGCGATGACTTTATCGGCGGTACTGTTTCGGCATTAAATGTGACGGACAGCAGCTTAGCAGTAGTCAATGCGCGGTACGGGATAGAAGTGGGTCTGATTAACCAACTAAGATATGTAGAAGAAAAGAAGCGACCGATCTTTTTCCTGATTAACCAGACCGATGACGAAAAGGCTGATTTTCAGGCTACGTTATCCCAACTAAAGGAGCGTTTTGGCGGTAAATTAGTTCAAATTCAGTTCCCGGTTGCCGGCAGCAAGAACCAAATGGTGGACGTGCTCAGCATGAAAATGTACCAATGGGGTCCTGAAGGTGGCACGCCGGAAGTATTGGATATTCCGGCATCTGAGTTGGCTCAGGCAGAAGAGTTACGTCAGGCTCTCATCGAATCGGCAGCCGAACACGAAGAAAATCTTATGGAGCGCTTCTTTGAAGCCGGTTCGCTCACGGAAGAAGAGATTGTCCAAGGCATGCGAAAAGGAGTACTCACCGGAGGAATGTACCCGGTGTTTACCGCATGCGGTATGAAGAATATGGGCGTACGCCGCTTAATGAGCTTATTGGCACTATTGGCACCGCGCGTAACGGAAGCCACATCGCCGGTAACCACTGAAGGTGAGGCGGTTGCTCCGGATGCCTCCAAGCCGGTAAGTCTCTATTTTTTCAAAACTACCATAGAGCCTCATATCGGCGAAGTATCTTTCTTTAAGGTGATGCAAGGCACACTGAAGGAAGGTATGGACCTAACGAACAGCAATCGGGACAGCAAGGAACGCATCGGACAGCTCTACGTTACAGCGGGGCAGATCCGTGAGCGTGTGGAATCCTTCGAAGCCGGTGACTTAGGAGCTACCGTAAAATTGAAAGATGTTCGGCGTGGCGATGCGCTAAACGATAAGGATGTTTCCTATCGTTATCCGGAGGTTGAATTCCCCAATTCTAAGTATCGGCGCGCCATCAAGGCGGTTAATGCGTCCGATTCGGAAAAAATGAGCGAAGTGTTGCACCGTATGTGCGAAGAAGATCCCACCTGGATTGTGGAACAATCTAAGGAATTGCGGCAAACCATCGTGAGCGGTCAGGGCGAATTTCACCTTCGTACGCTGAAGTGGCGTATTGAAAACAACGACAAGATACCCGTTGAATACAGCGAACCACGCATTCCGTATCGCGAAACGATTACCAAACCGGCACGTGCAGACTATCGGCACAAGAAGCAATCGGGAGGTGCAGGGCAATTCGGGGAGGTACACCTCATTATAGAGCCTTACGAAGAGGGGAAAGCACTACCCGAATCGTTCCGCTTCGGCTCGCAGGAATTCAAAATAACGCCACGCGATACGCAGGAAATACCTCTGGAATGGGGCGGTAAGTTAGTATACGTCAATAGCGTTGTAGGCGGTGCCATCGATACGCGCTTTATGCCCGCCATCCTAAAAGGTATAATGGAAAAGATGGAGCGCGGCCCGCTTACCGGAAGCTATGCCCGTGATGTACGCGTAATTGTATATGACGGCAAAATGCACCCGGTAGACAGCAACGAAGTTTCCTTTATGCTTGCCGGACGAAATGCCTTTAGTACGGCGTTCCGCGAAGCTGCTCCCAAAATTTTGGAACCGGTATATGACGTAGAAGTTGACGTACCGGCCGAATTCATCGGTGATGTGATGAGCGATCTCCAAGGACGGCGCGCCATCATAATGGGGATGAACAGCAAAAAGGGTTACGAACAGTTGTTGGCTAAAGTTCCGCTGAAGGAATTGAGCAACTATGCTACCGCACTCAGCTCCATAACCGGAGGCAGAGCGAGCTTCACGATGAAATTCGCTTCTTATGAGCTGGTACCGACCGACGTTCAGGATAAGTTGCTGAAAGAACACGAAGCGGAAGAAGAACAAGACGCATAGAACCAGCAGAAAACCTTTCTTACGGAAGTATTGTGCCCCTATGAGGGTGTTGGAGCGTATCGGGAGTTTCCGGTATGCTCCGATACTTTAGGGCGAAGGTCTGTCTATGCACCTTTATTCCCTAACCTATTGCTCCTTGTAAAAAGGTATATAGTTTTCAAACGAAAGGTATATACCTCTCGTTTGAAAGGTATATACATCTTCATTGATAGGTATATACCTTTTTCCGAGTACCTTTCTACCCGTTACTCAAGTGTTTTATAACTATGTTCCATCTGTTTCGGAAACCTCGTATTGCCGTACCTACCGATGAGGGGTCAGTCACCTTTCTGGATCGCAGGCATCATCAAACCTTTCACTCTACTTATGGTCCCATTGAAGAGAGCCGTATCGTATTTGTACAAAACGGGCTCATTGCCTTTTGCCGAGCACATCCCGATGCGAACCACGTTCGCATTCTGGAAATGGGCTTCGGGACTGGACTTAATGCGCTATTGACCGCTATGGAAGCCCTAAAGCTGGGGATACACGTTACATATACTTCCTACGAGCGTTACCCGCTTCGGCAAAGAGAATGGGAGCAACTAAGCTTTCCCTCAACGGACGAGGAGCTACTTCGTGCGCTGCATGCGGCACCTTGGGGGCAAACGACTGCGCTAACGCCGTTCTTTCAATTGGAGAAACGGCACGAAAACTTCCGTAAAGCGCGCTTTGGAAATGAGTGCTTTGATGTGGTATATTACGACGCCTTTTCGCCGGACGTAGTTCCTGAGCTGTGGAGCGAGCCGATATTGAGCCGGGTAGCAGCCGCGCAACCGTCTGAAGGGCTCTTTGTTACGTACACGGTTAAGGGGACGCTACGCCGAACATTACAAGCGCTCGGATATAAAGTAGAGAGGCTCCCCGGCACAAGTGGCAAGCGACAAGTACTCCAGGCCGTTTGGCTCGGTTAGCACGCATATCGGGCTAATTGGCTACCTTTGTAACCAAGAAAAGAACTGAAATAAAGATTTAGACGAATTAAGTATGGTAAAACCCGTAACAAAGCTGATCGATCTTGGCGATGGTAGAACCATAAAGATCGAAACGGGGAAATTGGCTAAGCAAGCCGATGGTGCCGTGACGGTAACAATGGGCAATATGGTCCTTCTGGCTACCGTGTGTGCTGCAAAGGATGCGGCTCCGGATGTGGATTTTATGCCTTTACAGGTAGATTATAAAGAGAAGTTCTCGGCAGTGGGACGGTTCCCCGGCGGATTTACGCGCAGAGAAGGCAAATCATCGGATTATGAAATTCTTACCTCCCGACTGATCGACCGTGCACTGAGACCGCTCTTTCCGAGCGATTTTCACGCTGAAGTTTTCGTTAATGTAGTACTCTTCTCGGCGGGCGAAGATGATCTTCCCGATGCATTGGCAGGTTTGGCTGCTTCAGCGGCTCTTGCGGTTTCCGATATTCCTTTCGAAGGTCCCATCAGCGAAGTACGTATCGTACGCATTGATGGTGAGTGGGTTATCAACCCAACGGCACCTCAGTTGGGAAAGGCGGATATAGACCTAATGGTGGCTGCTACCCTCGATAACATCATGATGGTAGAGGGCGAAATGAAAGAAGTAAGCGAAGCTGAGATGCTGGAAGCCATCAAACAGGCACACGAAGCTATTAAAAAGCAGTGCCAAGCACAGCTCGAGCTCTCCGAAGCAGTAGGCAAAATGGAAAAACGCGCCTATTGTCACGAAACAAACGACGAAGAGCTTCGCAAAGATGTACACGACAAATGTTACCAAAAAGCATACGAAATTGCCACTTCCGGTACCGGAAAGCAAGAACGCACGGATGCTTTTGAAGCATTGTTAGAGGGATACAAGGAAGCCTTTACGGAAGAAGAGCTGGAAACCAAGGCAATGATGATCGATCGCTACTACCACGATGTGGAAAAAGAAGCGATGCGTCGTGCCGTATTGGATGAAGGTAAGCGACTAGATGGACGTAAAACCAACGAAATACGTCCAATTTGGATTGAAACCAGCTGCCTGCCGATGCCTCACGGAAGCGCCATTTTCACGCGAGGCGAAACGCAGTCTCTCTCCACAGTTACCTTAGGAACTAAGGACGACGAGAAACTTGTGGACGATCCGCTTAATCATGGTAAGGAACGCTTCCTGCTTCATTATAACTTTCCTCCCTTCTCCACGGGCGAAGCAAAGGCGTGGCGCGCTGTTGGAAGGCGTGAAATCGGGCACGGCAACCTTGCCTTGCGCGCATTGAAGAATATGATTCCGGATAATTACCCCTATGTGGTTCGCGTAATGAGCGATATCCTTGAAAGTAACGGTAGCTCTTCAATGGCAACAGTTTGCGCAGGTACGCTCGCACTGATGGATGCCGGTGTGCCCATCAAACGCCCCGTTTCAGGCATTGCTATGGGGCTGATCAGTGAAAACAAGGGGCAGAATTACGCCATCTTGAGCGATATTCTCGGCGATGAAGACCACTTGGGCGATATGGACTTCAAGGTAACCGGTACCGAAAAGGGCATCACCGCCACGCAAATGGATATTAAGGTGGATGGATTGAGCTACGATATCCTTGAAAAGGCACTTGCCCAGGCTCGCGAAGGACGTATGCACATCCTCGGAAAGATTGAAGAAGCTCTGCCGGCTCCACGTGCCGATCTGAAGCCCAATGCACCACGCTTGGAATGCTTCACCGTACCTAAGGAATTTATCGGTGCCATCATTGGCCCCGGCGGTAAGATCATTCAGGGCATTCAAGAAAAGAGTGGCGCAAGCGTTAGCATAGAAGAAACCGAAGGCGAAGGACGCGTTGAAGTGGCATCCTCCGATAAAGCCGCATTAGATAAGGCTATGGCAATGATTAAGGCTATAGTGGCGGTACCGGAAGTTGGTGAAATCTACGATGCTAAGGTAACCAGCGTGATGCCTTACGGCTTGTTTGTGGAATTTATGCCCGGTAAGGACGGATTGCTACATATAAGCGAAATCGATTGGCGTCGCTTTGAAAAGATTGAGGATACCGGCTTGCAGGAAGGCGATAGCATAAGAGTTCAGCTCTTAGAAATTGATCCTAAAACGGGCAAGTATCGTCTGTCTCACCGCTCCCTCCTTCCCAAACCGGAGGATTGGACGGAACCGGAGCGTCCCGCTCGCCGGCCGCGCACCAATCGCGATGGAGAACATCGTGGTGAACACCGGAACGGGAGTCGCCGTTTTGAAGACTAATTTCCTCTAACGAAGGATACGTTCAAAGGGGAGTCGGGAGCTTTTTCCCGTACTCCCCTTTCGCTTTTTATCACTTCAGGAAGGAGAGCCACAAAAGGTATATAACTTTCAAACAATACCTATATACCTTTTGATAGAAAGGTATATACCTTTCGAACGAAACGTATATACCTTTGGAGAACTCTGAGCGCGCTACCTATCGGACAGCGGTAAATACTCGATAAAAGTAAGGGTTCTGTAGGCTTAAAGCTCTACAATGGTGATGCCGGCGCCACCAAAGCGCACGTCTTCGTCATAGAAGCGCTTCACAAAAGGCTTGGAGGAAAGATCTTCCCGAATGCTTTGTCGCAACGCACCGGTGCCTGTTCCGTGTAGCAGACGCACCTGAGGCACGCCGGTCTGTACTGCCTCATCCAAAAAATAATCTACAGCTACGAGTGCATCGGCAGCACGCATTCCGCGCAAGTCAAGCTCTTCTTTAAAGTGCATCCGCTTTTCGTGCAAATGCTCCGTTATGTTGGAGGAGGCACGCTGTACAGGAGCCGCCGCGTTGGGACGCTTGGCGCGTTCCAATTCGGAGAGCGGTTTGGTGCTGCTCATAGCACCTCCCAAGGCGATTATCGCCTTATCCCCTTTTATTTCCAAGATAGTTCCCTCCACATCAGTTCCTTTGATGCGGACGCGCACTCCAGGTGCCGGAACGAATGGAATCGGAGCTTTGCGCTCAATCTTCTTCTTTCGCTTGCTTTTCGGCAGCAAAAGATGCTCGGAAGATGCGCTTTGTTGCTTGGATTGATGCTGCTCTTTATAGCTTTCCAATGCTTCCCGGGCAACGCGCGTTGCCTCCTTTTCCGCACCACTTTCCTTTATTTGGCGAATAGTCCCCTCTATGCGTGCGTTCGCTTCTGCCAAGAGCTGCGTCGCTTCTTTACGAGCCTCTTCGATAAGCGATGTACGTTCGTTGCGAATCTTCTCCAAAGCCGCTTCATACTTCTCGGTAACGGCATCCTGCTTCTTACTTTGTATGCGTATTTCCTCGCGCTTGCGGTGCCAATAGTTACGGTCGCGGGCAATATCCATTAGGTAACGTTCGCTGTGCAAACGCTCTTCGCCCACAATTTCCTTAGCATAATCTAGTACCTCCACCGGCAAACCGCTCCGATGTGCTATCTCTAAGGCGAACGAACTGCCCGGTCGACCAATCTCCAACTTAAAGAGCGGCTTCATTGCGGAACGGTCGTAACACATAGCTCCGTTGATAATTCCTTCGTGTTCCGAAGCAAACTGCTTCAGATTGGCATAGTGCGTAGTGATGATACCAAAGCTTCCATGTTCGTTGAAATGCTTGAGGAGCGCCTCGGCAATAGCACCTCCCAGCTCGGGTTCCGTGCCGGCGCCGAATTCGTCTACCAGTAGAAGGCTTTCGGGCGAAGCGATGCGACAGAACGCCTTCATAGCCGCTAAGTGCGAACTATAGGTACTGAGATCGTCATCAATAGATTGATCATCGCCAATATTGATTGCCAATGCGCTGAAAACGCCCGCCTCGGAATCGGGCGAAACAGGGATGGGAAAGCCACATTGCAGCATATATTGCAGTAGAGCGCACGTCTTGAGGCACACCGATTTACCCCCGGCATTCGGGCCGGATACCAATAAGATGCGCCCCTTTGGCGCTTCCAAGCAAATATCCAAAGGAACCAATTCCCGTCCTTGTTGCTTTAAAGCGTCTTCGAGCAAGGGATGTCGTGCTTTGAACCAACGCATGTGCGGTTCGCTCTTAATCGGCGGCACGCAGGCATTTATCGTAAGGGAATAGCGCGCCACGGCGTGCAAAGCATCCACCTTGCCCATAACTTCGTAGAGGCGACCTATTAGCGGAATAGAGGGACGAATACGATCAGCCGTTTCAATCAATATGCGGATAATCTCTTTGCGCTCGGCTATTTCCAATTCGCGTAGTCGGTTGTTGCTCTCCACTACGGCCAAAGGCTCGATAAATACGGTCTTTCCGGTAGCAGATTCATCGTAAACGATGCCGGGAACAAGCTTGCGGTACGCCGGAGTTACCGGAATCAGCAAATGTCCGTCCCTAAGTGTAGGCTGCGCGCCTTCCTCCGCCCATCCCTCACGTATAGCTAGTTCGAGCTGCGACCGCGTCAGTTTGCTCGTTTGCCGAACTACGGCGGCCTGTTCGCTCCTTAGTTCTTTGAGCGTGGCTGATGCATTATCCTTGATTCTACCAAAGCGATCCAGCAGAGATTCTATTCGATCAGCAAGCTCAGGAAGAAGAAACTCGCTTCCGAGCAATGCCTTCAGCGTAGGATAACCCGCCTCGGCATTCGTATCTTCCGAATCGTTTACCGACAAAAAGCGATACAACGCCTCAGCACTGCGGAGCAATACCGCCAAATCAGCCAACTGTTCTTCGGTCAGATAGCTCCCCGCCGGCTCTAATGCAGCTATTTCTCTTCGCAAATCGGCAAAGACAAGGGACGGCAAAGCCCGTCCGGTTTGCAAAAGCCTCATCATCTCCGCAACCGGTGCAAAGCGTTGTTTCAGCGCATCCGCATCCGCCGTTGGCACAATGGAGGTAATGATTTCTTTACCCGGTTCGCTACCGCATTCCGCCACAATGAGAGCGCGCAGCCGCAAAGCATCCACTTTTGCTTCGTATTGTTCGGGGAAAAGGCGCAGAACTTGGGACATAGCTCTAGAAAAGACGGGAAACGTCGTTCAGATTAGCGAATAGGAACAGAGCGATGAGCAATATCAATCCCACCGATTTAACCTTTACAATCACCCGATCATCCACCTTTTTGCGCGTTACTAACTCCCACAAAGCGAATAGAATCTCCGCTCCGTCCAGCATCGGTATGGGTAGAAAGTTCATAAAGGCAAAGATGAGCGACAGAAACGCCACCACGTTCCAAAAGGAATAAGCATCAAAAACACCGCTAAATAGTTTACCCATTGAGATAAAGCCTCCCATCTCGCCGGCACCCTCTTTGGTAAAGACGTACTTCATATCGCCTGCGTATCCACGTAACATAGCGTTAGCCCTTTGGACGCCACGCACAAAGCCGTCCGTAAGATTATACGATATGTGGCTCGTCCGGTATATTTTGTCGGGCGGAGCAAGGTAAACGCCCACTCTGCCCATACTGTCGGGCGTAATCGAAAGGCACAGCGTATCCACGCCGCGCAATAAATTTACTGAGACGCTTCGCTCCTCATACTGCCGAAAAAGGATACGTGCATCGCTCACATCGTGCACCGCGCTACTGCCTATTTGCAACAAATGGTCGCCTTTGCGCATACCGGCTACGTAAGCGCGACTTCCTTTCGGCACACTGTCCGCCACAAACGGCACCTGAATACCCAGGAAACCCTCTTTACCGGCGATCACTCGCTGCATCATATCCTGCGGTATGTTGATAGAAACTCGTTCTCCATCCCGAAGAACCTCCACCTGCTTCGCTTCAATGATCTCTCTTATGAATCCGTCCGCAAATACGTTCAGCCGATTACCGTCTGCCGTTAGGATGATATCGTTATCCTTAAAGCCTACCTTGTGCGCTGCTTCAGAAAAGTACATTCCCTGCGTGATGTCAGACGAATAGAGCAGTGTGTCGCCCCAGCGCATCGAAATGCCTGTATAGATTAAATATGCCGCAATAAGATTAAACAGAATGCCGGCGATCATTACGATGATCCGTTGCCACGCCGGCTTGGCACGCAGCTCATCGCTCTGTGGCGTTGAGGGCTTGCCGGTAGCCAGTAGCTGTTCATCCGCCTGACCGCTCAGCTTGCAATATCCGCCAATTGGGAGCCATCCCATACCGTATACCGTGCCGCTCTTCTTTCCTTTGAAGCGGAACAACGCTTTGCCGCCGAGGTCGAAGAAGAGGAAGAAACGCATTACACGTACCCCGAAGAGCCGTGCCGCCAGATAATGCCCCAACTCGTGTATGAATACCAGCAGGGAAAGGGCAAGCATCAACTGGATAAGCTTGCTTAGTACGATGAGCAGTGTGGTCATTTCCGTTCCTTCCGTCTCTTGTTCGTTCTGTTTCTCTCTCGTTGTTTGCAACGCAAAGGTAGCGCATTCGCCCCACTTCCATGCGCCTCACTTCCCCACCCCACTCGGACAAACAAACCGGCATACCCGACATTCCCCGATACAGAACTACAAAAAGTAGAGCGAGAAAGGTAGCGCATTCGCCCCACTTCCATGCGCCTCACTGCTCCACCCCACTCGGACAAACAAACCGGCATACCAGACATTCCCCGACACAGAGCCACAAAAAGTAAAGCGCGAGAAGCAACAACCACCTCACACCCTCCCCGACTTCTAACCCATCTTACCCAAAAAGCCGCCCCACCTCTGCGCACAATCACGCAAACATCTTCCCCCTCAGAGTTTATTGGAACTTATCAGAGTTAATCGGAACTTATCAGAAATGATCCGATACCTTCCGATTAATTCCGATTGGCTCTGATAAATTCATATATCCTCTCACGAAGTTATCGCTCGTTCCTCACCACCACCTGCCTATACTGCAGTGCACCTTTACCCACCAACCAACGCACGAGCCGCACCTATTCTCGCGCACCTTCGCCTGCCCCCCCCACACACTTTCGCCCACACTTCTCCGCCCCACTGCCCCCGATGTAGCGCACCTTTGCCTACCAACCCACGTACGTTCACGCCCTTTTCTACTGGGGAGGCGGAGCGGTAGTACGATGAGGACGGAGCGTTTCTCCCATACTAACAAATCGTTTCTCAAATGCAATCAAATCGTTGCTCCTATGCAAACGGAGCATTGCTTTCATGCTGTCCGAGCGGTTCTACGGAGGTATCGGGGAAAAGTCTATAGGGTATCCGAGGAAAGTCTATAGAGTTTTCTCCGACCGCACCGTACATCCGCTCCATTCCCTCCCATCCTCCGCTCCGTTTCCTTCGTACAACCGATCTGTATTCACTCATCTTTTGCCACAAAATCCCCATCCTCCGCTCCGTTACCTTCGTACAAACGATTCATTTCCTCCCATACCCTGCTCTGTTTCCTCCGTACAAACGATCCGTTTGCCTGAAACAAACGATTCGTTCGCTCCCAAATTCCATCTTAACAACTCCCATCCTCTGGCCCACCATCACCAGGTCCGCAGACAGACAGGTTCTGTCCCAAGCTCCGGATTCTACTCTTCCGCGCTCAGGTATTACCCATACTCCACTATGTTTCCTTCGTACAACCGATTCGACTCCTCCTATCCTCTGACACACCATCAGCAGGTCCGCACACCGACAGGTTCTAACCCAAGCTCCGGATTCTACCCTTCCACGCTCAGGCATTACCCCTGATCCACAATGTCTTCTTCGTATTACCGAGTCGTTTTCTACCATTCTCCGTGGCGTATCCTTGTAAGTTCGGCTCCAACATCGTCCGTCCTCTACTTCAAAAACTATCGTTCTAAGGCTCAGCTTATATTGTTTCCTGCTCTGCTTCGTTCCGCTCCACGTTCCGATTTGTTCTATCATCCTGCACAACATTACGGGGCAAGGCGGTTCGAAAGCACGAAGAACCGATTAGAGAGAAGGCGGGATGTGTTTCTCCAGCACGCAATTAAAGGCGGTTTACTTTGCGTGTTAAGGTGGTTCGCAGCGAAGAAATTGAGGAAAGCGTGCACATCGCTAAGTGAGTATCTCCCATGAGGGAACTTTCTTGCAAGGATCGGAAAGGGAGATCAGCAGGTTGAAACTCTATTAAAAATCCTATTGCTCTGGGTGATTCTTTGGGAGGGATTAGGGGCAGAATGAGCATTGTTTGCTCGGAACATCGTACTTTTGTAGTAACGAAGGTAAGTATAAGTGGGCGGCGGGTACGGCTCATCGCCCGGAAAGGAAAGAACCAAATGAAGGAAAACATGCATCCGCGGGTACGCTTTGCCCCCAGTCCCACGGGACCGCTACACATCGGTGGCGTCCGCACGGCACTATATAATTATCTTTTTGCACGTCACTTTGGCGGAACGATGATACTGCGCATCGAGGATACCGATAGCAAACGCTACGTACCGGGAGCCGAAGCTTACATCATTGAAGCATTGGATTGGCTCGGAATTGAGATTGATGAGGGCGTTGGCAAGGGAGGTCCGCACGAACCGTATCGGCAGAGCGAACGGCGCGATATATACCGCAAGTACGTAACCGAGCTTCTCAACGCCGGAAAAGCCTACAAAGCGTACGATACGGCAGAGGAGTTGGAGGCAAAACGTAAGGAAATCCCCAACTTTCAATACGATGCTTCTACGCGGCTCAGTATGAAGAACAGCCTCGCCTTAAGCCCCGAAGCGTGCCAAAAGCTCGAAGATGCGGGCGTGCCGTACGTGGTTCGCTTCAAAATCGAACCGGGCAGAGATGTGGAAGTAGACGATCTTATTCGCGGAAAGGTATGCATCAATTCGTCAATTTTGGACGATAAAGTGCTCTACAAGCAAAGTGACGATTTGCCCACTTATCACCTCGCCAACATCGTAGATGACCACCTTATGGAGGTAACGCACGTAATTCGCGGCGAAGAGTGGCTACCCAGTTCGCCGTTACACAAGTTACTGTACGAGGCTTTTGGCTGGGAAATGCCCCGATTTGCCCATCTTTCGCTCCTATTGAAGCCGGAGGGCAACGGCAAACTGAGCAAGCGTGATGGCGATAGGCTCGGTTTCCCCGTCTTCCCGTTGGAGTGGCACGATCCTGTTTCTGGGGCAATTTCCTCCGGATACCGTGAGAGTGGCTACCTGCCGGAAGCAGCGCTTAACTTCCTGGCTCTATTAGGATGGAACCCAGGCGACGGACGTGAAGAGATGAATCTCCGTGAATTGACGGAAGCGTTCACACTGGAACGCTGCTCCAAAAGTGGAGCAAAGTTCGATTTTGAAAAGGGGAAGTGGTTCAATCATCTATACATTCAGCAGTTACCATCTAAGGAACTTGCCGAAATCCTCCGATCCCAGCTCGCCAAAGCAGGCATCGCAGAAGGCAATATCAATACAGAAGCGGTGGCGCAGTCGGTGAAGGATCGCGTCAAACTACTGCCCGAAATGCTTGGTGAAGCGCGCTTTTTCTACGAAGCGCCCGATACATATGATGCCAAAGCGGTAAAGAAGCGTTGGAAAGCCGATACTCCCACGCTGATGCACGATGCCATTGAAACGCTCAAAGCTATATCCGTTTTCGAAAGCGAACCGATAGAAACCGCTTTGGAAGAGATGATTAACGCCAAAGGATATTCAATGGGAGCGGTGATGAACGCTATGCGTTTGGCGCTGGTCGGAGCATTGAGTGGCCCGCATTTGGCGGACATTTTGGCCATTTTAGGTAAGGAAGAATCGGTTCGCCGCATAGAGCGCGCGGTGGAAAGCATAAAGCTGTAGTGCGTATGCCGGCTATTTCCGTCGTCATTCCGGTGTACAAAGTGGAGCGTTTCCTTAGACAATGCTTGGATAGCGTTGTGTCACAAACGTTTACCGATTGGGAGGCGGTGTGCGTTAATGATGGCAGTCCCGACCAAAGTCCGGCTATTTTGCGCGAATATGCTGCACGCGATCCGCGCTTTGTGGTGGTAGATCAGCCCAACGGAGGGCTTTCGGATGCCCGAAACAGCGGTATGCAGCGCGCCACTGGTCGCTACCTAATGTTTCTCGACTCCGATGATTTCATTCACCCACAGACGATGGAAATCGCCTTTTCTCTAAATGAGCGCACACAAACGGATCTTGTTTCCTGGTACAAGGATGGTGTGTATCGGTCAACCGCGCTCGTGTTACATCGGTTGGGAGCCAACACCGACCGCCTACGTCCCCTAAGTCTGCGCAAAAAGTACGATCCCGCCAAGGTGAAATACACCGTAACAAAGGATGTTTATGCGCACGCAACCGAGTATTCTCATAGCGGAATCAAGAATCCCATCAAACATAATTACGTGTGGAAGTATCTCTTTCGGCGCGAGCTGATAGCGGATATTCCGTTCATCAAGGGCCTTTCGTACGAAGACTTCCCTTGGTGGAGCGAAGTAATGCTGCGTAATCCGAGCGCAACCATAACCCAACTACCGCTTTACTACTATCGACCCAACTTCGGCTCCATCACGTCCCAGCGGGATCAGCTAAAGAAGCTCTGCTTCTGGACGGAAGGATTGCGGCACAGCTATACGCTCTACCGCGAAAAAGCAACAGAATACCAGCAAAACCAATGGGAGCGCAACATAATGTGGGCGGTGATTTCACGGACTTTAATCAAGAAGATTCGCTGCATCACTGCACCACACGAACGGGCGGAAGCGAGACGCCGTATTGCAGAGCTATGGGAATTGGGCGTTTTCTCCCGACCGGAAACCGAGCAAGAGCGTAAAGCGCAAGCCTTTATCCGTACCTTTTTAGACGAACCGGGCAACTAACCGCCCCGCCCTCACTTGCTTTAGAATAAGCGAGATGGAGAGGATCATCGGCTCTTATCCAACAGTCGTGTCGAAAGGTATATAAGTTTCGTTTGAAAGGCATATACCTCTCACTCAAAAGGTATATAGGTTTGAATTGGAACCTATATACCTATTACAATGAGCCGATAGAGCTCCCTATCCGAACATATCAAGTCGAGTTTCTTTCTGAGCCTCGACTTGGAAATCATTGTGGTAAGTGCGGAGCAGTAACTCCGGTCTAAACGATGTGCGAGAAGCGTTCGGGAATGCGAACAATCACCACCTTTCCAAACATAGCAGGCTTATTCCACGCATATGGAGGGCGTACTATCTGTTGCATAATGCGTGCTTTTCGGGTAGCGGAATCCCAGTCGCGTGCCTTTCTTTGCCCCGAAACGAGCCGAATAGTCTTGCTTCTGCGCTTCAAATGAGCGGTCCATCCTGCATCCCGACGGCTCGGATCTTCAAAACGCGCACGTAGACGCTCCAAATCGAAATAACCGAAGTGAAAGAGATAGAGATGCGGATCTATCCGAAAGTTATGTCCCTTTATGCGGTGAAATCCCCTACCCCAGCGGAGCGGACGCGCCACAACGCACGGCTTTGTATACCGCGTGGAGAGACGTGCATAATGCCTTTGCACAAGCCAAGGCGCATCATTGCGGATAATACCCTCTTCCTGCGTGCGCTGTCCTACATCTACGCCCAATCCCGAAAGGCTTGTTCGAATGCGCTGCGTACTGAGATATTCCGCTAACCCGAGCCCTTTCGCGGGGTCAACTACGAGGAACTCGTCCGCATCACAGCCAATAACTAAATCGTATGTATCAAGCAACTTTGTCGCTTCTTTGGAAAGAAAGTCCAACCGTCCCTTTTCTGCTTCTACAACCTGACCTTTAATCTTTTCCACGGCAACAATATGCGCCTTCGGGCACCACGATGGGATTGGCTGATCCTTACCATCCAGAAAAATGTAGAGATGCTCTTCTCCGAGCTCTTTACCATAGTATTCAGTCCACTCGCGTAGATAAAAGTCATCATTGCGCACCATCGTAAGCGCGCAAATACGTTTTATAGCCATATTTCTTCCCTTGTTGAAAGGCAATTTGTTCGTTTTTCTATGAGAAAACAGAGCATTATCATCATTCCGATAAGGTATTCCGGGAAGATGAAGACTAGCTCAATCAGTAGAATAAGTATAAAGAAAAGCCCGCCAAGGAGCGCATCTGCGCAGCGCCTCCTCAGGGCAATTGCAATATAGGAAAGGGGGACGATCGTGATAAGTACCGCGCTGACGATGCCGCCCTCTAAGTAGCTCTGCATCCACTGATTATGGAAGTGTCCGGCATTGTATCCCTGCATGAAGGGACGAATCAGTTCCTCCGAAGACGCAAGTCCAAAGCCACGCCACGGATGCTCCCCTATATAGCTTTTGCCGATGCGGAGAAGAGCACGCCGATGTTCGTCCGTAAAGTAGCCAAGTAGATCCGGAAATGCTATTGCCAGTACTAGTACCACCAAACAGGCAACGATTAGTCCGCCGACAACTACCTTGGAAATGCTCATCCGTGTAAACGCTTTGATAAGTAGCACCACGCCTAAAGCACACAAAAAGAGCATACAAATACGGCTCTGCATGATTATGGTAAAGGCAAGTATCTCTACATATAGCAAGATAAGTACCGCTCCTTTCGCCGATCGGAGAGGGGTTCGCACGGCATAGTAGAGGAACGGCATCGTGAAAATAACGCAAAGATAGGTGTAATGTTGCCAGCCAAAGAGCGATAAAAGCGTTACCGGACTGCTTTTTCCCCACGGAAGTGGCAAATAAAGTTTACTCAATGTAAAGCAAGCAAACGGCGAAATGCCATTGGCAGAACATAGCCATAAATAAAGGAGTAGCACTGACGAAAGATAAAGCATCGTGATGCGGAGTGCATACTCCATAAATCCGCGGACTAATTGTCGATCCGGCGGATAGCAAAACAGGGCAATCGGCACGACTGCAAGCCACAATTCGCGCCGAAAGTACTCTTCACTTCGGGCTAAATGTGGGCTCCAGCAAAGCGTTAATGCTTCATAAGCAACGTAAAGTATCGTAGCTATAATAAAAAGCCTCGGTGAAAAGCTCTGCTTGATCCCTTTACGCGCCTGTGAATAACCATGCAGAATAAAGCCCAAAAGGAAGAAAAGGCACGTTCCCAATAGACTATTGAAGAAACCGATGAGAAGATTCGCGTAACCCATAGCCCATAAAAGCATCACCGCATAGCTTACGGCATCTGTTCCGCACCGATGCATTTTCTCCGAACAAAGCTTCTCGCTGTTCGTTTCTATAGATTTGGCGGACAAACATTCACTCTCGGGTTGCGAAGAATAGGGGTTTTCGCTGTTAGTTTCAAGGGATTTTGAGGACGAAACGATCCTCTTCTTTTTCGTAAAATCGGAGAAGTCCTTTGTAAAACGAAGCGGTGCAGCAAACATAATCACAAAGCCGATTGCCCAAAATAGATAGAGTGGCGTTTGGAAACGAAAGAAGTCGAGCCACGAATCCATTGCCCAAACGCCTGCACGCTTTGCCCAAAACGCGTAACCGCAACCGCACACAACTGCCCAAAGCAACGTAGCCACGTACGTAGCCCATACCCCGTTCACGCTGCTACACGCCTGCCTTCGCTGCTCTCCTCCCCGCTTTGTGTATAGCAAATCCTCTTTTTCGTCAGAAATGATCGGCATCGGCATACTTTATTTATATCCTTTCTCTGCCGAGTGCTTTCCTCCACGGATAAAAAGACCGGTGGAGGGATTATTTGATGCCGATTTCTTGCGTGATGCGCTCTATTTTTGTCTGCGCACTTTGGCGTGCTTTTGTTAGATCTTCACGCTTAGATACGGGTTCTTTTACGCAAATATAGAATTTGATTTTCGGCTCCGTGCCACTAGGACGTATAGATAGCTTTATGCCTCCATCGGTATAGTATTGCAACACGTTGCTGGTAGTTGGCATTTCGAGCGCAGATTGCTTCCCGGAAGCTACGTCGAGGCTCGTTAAAGAGGCATAATCGAGTATTTTTACGATAGTTTGTCCGGCGAGCTCCTTCGGTGGATTTTCGCGGAAATTACGCATCATTTCCTTTATTTCTTCCGCACCTTCGCGACCTTTGCGCACCATATTCATACCCTTATCCGCGTAATAGCCATAGCGCAGGTATATTTCGTCCAAAAGTTCCAATATGGAAAGCCCCTTGTCCTTAGCCCAAGCCGTTAGCTCAGAGAACATACAGCATGCTGAAACACTGCTTTTGTCGCGAATAAAGTCCTCCCAGAGGAAACCGTAGCTTTCTTCGCCTCCGCCGATATAGCGGTGTTTTCCCTCGTTTTTGCGGATAACATCGGCAATCCACTTGAAACCTGTATAGGTATCGTGCAGTGTTACTTTGTAATCATCCGCTATGGCGCGAATCAGTTCGGTAGTAACAATGGTTTTTACGATATAATCATCCGGTTTCAAATCGCCTCTTTCCTTGCGTCTTACGATGGAGTAATAGGAAAGAAGCATACATATTTGATTACCGGTGATCAGCTCCATTTCGCCCTTTTTGTTGCGTACGGCTACACCGAGTCGGTCTCCGTCCGGATCACTTCCCAGGACCAAATCGGCATTTGTTTCGTTAGCGCGTTTAATCGCTAAGGCAAGAGCCGCAGGTTCTTCGGGATTAGGGCTTACCACCGTGGGAAAGTCGCCGCTAATATGATCCTGCTCAGGAACGCCAATTATATTGTCAAATCCGAATTCTCTTAGCGCGCGCGGCACAATACGCTGTCCTGTTCCATGAATAGGTGTATAGACAATGGGCATATCGTGATGTTTTGCGATGGCTTCCGGAGATAGTGATAGCTCCTTAACAGCCTGAATGAAAGCGCGATCCACATCGGCACCGATTTCTTGGATTAGTGCGGGATTGGCTTGTTGCTTTACATCCGCGATGGAAGCAATACGAGTTACTTCGTCAATCGTATTGGTATCGTGCGGAGCAATCATCTGCGCGCCATCCTCCCAATAAGCTTTGTATCCGTTGTACTCCTTAGGATTGTGCGATGCGGTTACCATTACGCCGCTTTTGCATCCTAAGTACCGAATGGCGAAGGATACTTCCGGTGTAGGACGAAGTGCGTCAAACAGATAGACCTTAATGCCGTTTGCGGAAAAAACGTTAGCGGCAGTTTCGGCAAAGAAACGACTGTTATTACGACAATCATGCCCGATTACCACCTTAATCTGCTCATTGGGAAACGCCTTCAGCAGATAATTGGACAGTCCCTGCGTTGCCATTGAAACGGTATAGCGGTTCATTCGGTTTGTTCCTGCGCCCATAATGCCACGCAAGCCACCTGTACCGAACTCCAAATTCTTATAGAAAGCCTCGATCAGCTCCGTTTTATCCTCCGCCTCAAGCATACGACGCACTTCCTTTTGCGTATCCGCGTCATAACCCTCACTGAGCCAACTTTGAGCCCGTTCCGTCACTTTTTGTAGTACATCGTTCTGTTCCATAGTGCTTTTGCTTTCCTTTCACCGATAAGTGATCGGGATGGGATTCGAACCCATGGCCATTTGCTTAGAAGGCAAATGCTCTATCCAGCTGAGCTACCCGACCAAACGAATGAGGCGCTACCTCCATGTCCGAGACAAAGTTAATGCTTTTCTTTCTAAGCTGATGAAAATACGAGCATTTTGCTCCTCATTTGTGAAACCATTCGCCCCTTAATCAACAAAAGAACACCCCTCAACCTCTCGCCGAACAGAGCTTCGGTTTTTCCAAAGGGCAAAGATTCGCTTGACGAAACCTATATAGATATTACGCAAAAGGTATATACTTTTCATCTGATAGGTATATACTTTTCATCTGATAGGTATATACCTTTCGTTCAATAGGTATATACCTTTTGCGAGAGGCGACATATGTATTATAGGGGCGTATCAACTTATCGGAAAAGAGAGCTATCCCAATTGGAAAACAAAACGGAACAGTCTTTATAAGCCACTCTGACACAATTTCCAATTAAGTGGGTATGAAAAACATTTAGAGCCTTGTACAATCTACCTGTATGTCCCCTATACACATCGAAAGTACTTTCAAGACAAATTAAAAGCTTTTACACAAAAGCACGAGAGGAAGAGTCTAATAGACTCCTCCTCTTCTCTATAGTACCTACTAAATCGTATCATATCCGAGCATATCGGATATTCCACTCCATAAAAGGTGCAGGAGTTCTCTATAGCAGAACGGTGAGGAGGCCTATAGAATAGCAGGGTTGCATTATATGCCTTGCTCTTGTTGCAGCGTAACCATATGAGCAAATACCCCATTTCTGGATATTAGCGCTTCAGGCGTACCCTCTTCGCAAACTTTCCCATCCTTGAGTACCACTATATGATCCGCATTACGCACGGTACGCATACGATGAGCAATGACTAAAACCGTCTTATTGCGAACCAATTCAGATATACCTGCCTGTATCTTAGTCTCGTTTTCTGCGTCAAGGCTGGCGGTCGCTTCATCCAAAAGGATAATCGGGGCATCTTTTAGTAACGCACGTGCTATGGAAAGGCGCTGTCTCTCTCCGCCCGAAAGTGTTTCGCCGTTCTCGCCGATCAGTGTATTGTACCCCTCGGGCATACGACCAATAAACTCATCGCATTGTGCCAAGCGTGCGACTCTCATCACCTCTTCATCGGAAGCATCGTGCTTTCCGATGCGGATATTATCGGCAATTGAGGCATTGAAAAGCAGAACATCTTGAAAAACAACGGCAAAGTGTTGCAAAAGAGTCTCCGGATCTATTTGCGCGATATCCATACCACCAATGAGGATATGTCCGGAGGTAACATCCCAAAAACGTGCAGCCAATTTTGCTGTAGTACTCTTTCCTCCTCCGGAGGGACCGACCAATGCAGTTACCTCTCCCTGCCGTGCGGTGAATGAAACACCATCCAAAACTCCTTTTCCGGCTTCATATGAGAAAATCACATTTCGAAATTCAATATCAAAGTTCGATAGTGTGATTTCTTTGCTTCCCACTTGTGCCGGCATAGCTTCCATTTCTTTCATCCGTTTGATGCGTACATCAAGAAAGAAAAGCATTGCAAGATTGTTGCATACCTCTTGAATGGGATTGTACACTATGGAAGAAGCGAGCAAAAAGGCAAGGTAGTCAAAAAGCGACACTTCACTTGCTCTGATCAGCAATGCACCTACAAGAATGACCGAAGGCATGCCCAATTTCAGCAATATTACAGAGAGATTGACGAAAATACCCCCTATCAGCTCGCCTTGAATCAAACCCTTTTCATATTCTTTGAGCATTTTATCCAACCCATAAGCATATTCTTTTTCGCCGGAATAGGATTTAATTTCGCACACAGTCTCTAACCCTTCCTGTATTTTTTCCGTCACATTGCGCTTTAAGTGATATACTTCTTCAAACGAACGATCGAGCTTGCGCTTAGCTAAAAGTATTGTCGCAATTGCTAACGGAACTACCCAGAATAGCGAAAGTGCTAGTCTCCAATCATAACAAAACATACCTATCGCTACAAGAACCATAGAAATAGCCGATGCAAATAGCTGAGGTACAGCGTGTGAGAAAGTATGCTCTAATTGAGTACAATCTTCCATTATCGTGGAAGTGAGGTCAGAAAGGTTGCGTTCACCGAAAAATGCAAGAGGCAGGTGACGAAGTTTTTCTGCCATACTAATGCGTCTTTGCGCGCTTTCGTTATACACAGTTGTATAGGTGCTGTCGTACTGCGCAAGGGCAATCACGTACATTACTGCCATAAGAATGATTGCCATGACAACAAAGAACCATACTCCGTGCGATACAACAGAGTCGGATTCGCCCAAATACTCTGTTAGAAAGAAAAAAAGATAGCATACGGGAAGCATCAGAGCTATATTGAGCAAAGTTGAAAAGAATATACCTTTCCGCAAATCCTTGGCTCCCTTTTCGGAAAGTGCAAAGCGGTTTTGAAAATAGTGAATCATATCTGTTTTATTATTTATGGTTAGATTTTCCACGCTACCGCCTTTTGATATTCGTTCCACATACGGCAATAACGTCCGTTTAGGCGTAGTAATTCATCGTGTGTGCCTTGTTCCTTGATTTCACCCTTATCCAAAACCACGATTTCATCGGCATCTTTCACTGAAGTTAAACGATGGGCTATCATCAATACCGTCCTCCCCTTAGTCAATTGGGATAATGCCTTGCGGATAAGGTGTTCATTTTCGGGATCAGCAAAGGCGGTAGCCTCGTCCAAAACAACTATGGGAGCATCTTTTAGAATGGCTCGCGCCAGTACAATTCGCTGTTGCTCTCCGCCCGAAAGGTAGGTACCTTCGGCACCGATAAGCGTATTGAGTCCGTCGGGCATACGGTTGATAATTTCCCGACTTTGGGATAAATCAACCGCTCTCAGCACGGAGTCGGACGAAGACTCCGGGGATCCATAGCGGATATTGTCTATGAGGGTTGTTTTGAAGAGGCGTGTATTTTGGAATACAAAGGATACGCTCTGCATCAGTTCTTGCTTGCTCATTTCGCGCACATCCGTACCTCCTATCGAAAGGCACCCCTCGCGTACATCCCAAAAGCGAGGAATAAGTCGTGCTAGAGTAGTTTTTCCGCTTCCGGAAGCTCCTACAAGCGCGATTGTTTTACCCTGCGGAATGGTAAGTGTGATATGCTTTACAGCATCTTCTTTGGCTCCTTCGTAACGGAAAGAGACGTCTTCGAAGCGAATGGTAAAATCCTTCGGGGTCTTCGGCGTGGCGCTTTCGGGAAGCGGTGCTTTATCAGTCAGTTTCTCCAAGCGTTCCACCGCTTCGGTTGCCATAAAGAGGTCTTGAGCAAGGTACATAGCTTTCATAATGCTGACAGCAATAATTGGTGTAATCAGCACGTACAGAAAAAGGTCCGATATAACGATCATCGGCTCGCCTCCGTGTCCGATCAGTATAATCGACAGCGGTACCAGTACAAAGGCAAATGCATTGATTGACACAGTGTATAGTGACATCGGGCGACGCCACCCCCGAGAGTAACGAATAACCAGATCCCTATAGGTGATAATACTATCATAGAAGCGCTTAAAGGAGAAAACGGTTTGCTGAAAAACCTTGACTACCGGAATCCCGCGTACGAACTCTACCGCTTCGTCACTCATCTTTTCCTGTGCATCAAGGTACATTTTACGAAATTCGCTGCTTTCGGTGCGCATCATATAGCCCATTAGCAGAAAGGCGCACAGAACGGGCACCATAGCGGCAAGCCCCAATTGCCAGTCCACTCCTAACAAAAGGATAATAATCCCAATGGGAGTGACGAGGCTAGCAGCTACATCAGGAAGCAAATGAGCTACCAATGTGTGCGTTTGGCTCGAGTCTTCGTCAATAATTTTACGCATTTTCCCGCTGTTGTGCGTATCGAAAAAGCCCATAGGCATCTGCATTAGTCGCTCCATCGCACTGCGTCTCATGTTGGTTTCGATGCGAAAAGCCGCAAGATGTGAGAGCATAAGCGACAAAAAATACAATAGAACGGACAGTAGCGACAGCACAAACGCGGCAACAGCATAGCTGACAAGTGGTGTATCGGCGAGATTTCCGTTTTCCATAAGCAAGGTGCGTACCACAAGCCATAGAAAAACAAAGGGAATCAGCGATAATAGCCCATTAAGGGCAGAGAGGGAGACAGATAGTGGAAGCAAGGATTTGCGCTTGCCCATATAGGCTCCGAGACGTTTTAGATTTTGAATCATAGTATTTTATCGTAACTGTAACTTATTTCCAAGCAATCGGGAAAGGAGACTTCCCACACTTCTTTCGCATACTTATATACTTTTTGTCTGATAGGTATATAGCTTTGCGTCAAAAGGTATATGACTTTCGAACACAACTTATATAAGTTTGCCCAAACGGCTCTTTTCGCTGCTTTATCTTGGGCTGTGGGTACAATAAAGAAGATAGAACGTACTTTTCTCATTATTAAGAAGGGGCTATTCTTTAAAGGGTTGCATCAGTTCTTTCCACCCTGCCATACAAAAGCGTGCGTACTCATTTACGGCACGCTCAACCTCCTCTTCCTGCAGTTCGTCGTGCTGCACCAGTTCACAGAACACCTTAACCCATACCGATGCAGCAAAGTGTATCGCAAAGGGGGATATATCGGTATTGATATGCGGATAGCGTTCTTTCATCAGACGCATGTACTCCTTGCCCATTTGCGTGTGCTCCTCTATAATGTGCTCGATATACCCTTCGAAAGAAGTCCCATCCGAATCAAAGAGAAGTAAACGGAGCTCGGGACGAAACCGCTTGATAATCAATATCATCTCCTTCAAGTTTTGATAGGACAAGTCCATAACCCGAAATACGTTCACATTCAGAAAGAGCTCATCGTTATGCGAATGGATGTACCGCTCCAAGAGATTGATTAGAGGTTGCAATATGGTACAAAAGATTTCGTCCTTACTGCGAAAGTACTTGTATATATTGCCGGTTGCAACGTCCGCCTTTTGGGCGATATTACGCATAGAGCTGTTTTTCACACCATGCTCTATGAACTCGGATCTTGCTATTGAGAGAATGCGCTGACGTACTTCGTCTTTCAGTATTTGCATAGGATGAATCCTGTCAAAAGTGAACACCGTTTGATTTTGTTCATAAAAAAAGCGCATCGTCCGAATCCGGAGCAATGCGCTTTTTGGGAGGGAAGCATACGCGGATGCCTCAATGGAAAGTTATCTTGTACCATACATTCCAAATATTTCCGTTGCAAAAGTAGTCCGAACGACACCTCACATCAATACCCATATATGATGATTTCATCCCTATCTTGCTCCCTATTTCTCGCCATTCCACTATATAAATACAAACGCATTCCCGATTTTTTGTTCCAAAGAATATAAGTATAGTTTGAGAGGTTTATACCTTTCATCTGATAGGTATATACTTTTCATCTGATAGGTATATACCTTTCGTTCAATAAGTATATACCTTTTGCGGCACGTGATCTATCGGGAGCAAGAGGGGCTGTAGATGCCCTTCCTAAAAGGATATATAAATAAGGTAAAAGAGGTGCTAAAGAGCGGTTACCTTTCCGCTATCTAACTTGAAGAGACAGTATTGCGTTCCGTAGCGCGCAATAATCGCATCCAAGTACTTTCGGTTGGTATCGGTAATAAAGATCTGTCCATAGTGCGGCTGGGAAACCAAAGCAATGATGCGCTCCACGCGCTCTTCGTCCAACTTATCAAACAGATCATCCATCAGCAATAGTGGATAGATGCCTTTCTTTTGTGCGTACAGATTGTATTCTGCCAGTTTGAGCGCCGTAAGGTAGGTTTTATTTTGACCCTGTGAGCCTATTTTTCGGATCAATTCCGTATCCAAAAGCATTGAAATATCATCACGTTGTATGCCGTACAGAGGGAAGCCGCATTGCAGTTCTTCCCGGCGCATGGCACGCATAGCGGCGAGGTATTCCTCGTATTGATCCGCAGTTTGAGTGGTATATTCTATTCCAATCTGTTCCTCTGTATTACCGATGCTTTGGTACAATTTCTCAAAAAGGGGCGTAAACTCACGGATAAACGCCTTTCGCCCGGCACGAACAAAGAGCGCAGCTTCGGTCAATTGCTCGTCTAAAATATCTAAGAGCATCGAATCGGGGGCATCGCTTCGGAGCAGATTGGACTTTTGAATCAGCAATTGCTCATATCGGCTAAGCGTGAGGAGGTAGTTGCCGTCAAGTTGCGAAAGCATTCTGTCCACAAAGCGGCGCCGCTCCGCGCTTCCCCCTTGAATAAGGCGATAATCCTGCGGAGAGATTACTACGGAAGGGAAACGACCGATATGCTCGCTGAGCCGCTTATAGACGCGTCCGTTACGACTGAGTTGTTTGGCTCCCTGCGTGCGTATTTTGAGCGCAATACGATCGGTTTCGTCCCGATCTGTACGGAAAGATCCGATCAAAAGAGCTTCGTCAAAACCTTTCTGAACAGCCATTCGGTCGATTGTAGCTAAGTGACTGCGTACAATCGATAGGTAATGAACGGCATCCAATAGGTTAGTTTTGCCCATACCATTACCGCCAAAAACGGCATTCAGCTTGGGCGAGAAGCTACAAAATGCAGCTTCGATGTTCTTAAAATGACTAAGTTCTATTTCCTCCAGATACATGCCTATTAGAGAGCAAGATGAAGGAGACGCGCGCTTTCCGCTTTCAATTGGTTATAAAGTTCCTCGGAGGCACTCACCAAAGGCAGTCGAAGCGTATTGAACGCCAATAAGTTCATATCGTGCAATAGAGCCTTTATCCCGGTGGGGTTTCCCTCGCTGAAGAGCAACTTGTAGAGTGTTGTCAGCTCAGCATCAGTTTGTTCGGCAAGCGCGCCTTGTTCGGGTTGAAGCGTGGCACGGCTTAAGCGCGGAAAAGCATTTGCCACTACCGACACAGCGCCATCCGCTCCGGCTTTAATAGCACGTAGATTGAGGTTATCATCACCGCTCAAAATGGTAAAATCACTGTCCATTGTATCACGCAAAACGGCTACACGCTCGGGAATGGCACTACCGCTTGCTTCCTTAATCGCCACAATCTTTTCAGGATATGTTTCGCGCAAACGTCGCAATGTTTCCACAGTCAAATTGACACCGGTACGGCTCGGTATATTGTATAGTATTATAGGTAACGGCGAGGCTTCGGCCACAGAGGCAAAATGCTTATAGATTCCGCGCTCATTAGGTTTGCTGTAATAGGGAACAACCGAAAGGATACCGTCAATGCCCTCCGGATCAACATCTTCCACACGATGAACCAATTGGTGCGTATCGTTAGAACCTAAGCCGAGAATGATGCGCCAACGTCCGTGGTTGCGCTCTCTGACAAAACGAAGCATATCCCTGCGCTCTTCAAGGGAAAGCGTAGGCGATTCGCCCGTAGTACCGAACAGCACTAAATTATCGGCATCTTTGTCAATATGCTCTATAAGTTTTTCCAACGATTTGAGGTCGATATGCTCTTTGTCATCAAAGGGGGTGACCAGGGCGACGCTTAGTCCGGTAAAGAGCTTTTGATTCGATGTTTGTGCAGCTTGGTTCATATCTTTGGAAAGCTATATTATTACAACAAGGCAAATGTAGTAAGAAAAACGCGTTTTGTCACTGATCAGCGGGCATAAAAGCCTAATGCGCTCCATCCTTCGCAGCTCCGTGAGCTGAAAGGAACAAATCCAACCCAAGCAGCGGCGGCACATACGTTTTCCGCGTCCTGATCCTGCCAAAAGCCACTAACCAAGAGACTTCCGCCTTCTCGGAGCGTACTTCTGTATCGGGGGAGTTCCTCTATAATGATATTACGATGCAGATTAGCGAAAAGGAAGTCCAGAGCCGCCAAGTGCGCCTCCTCAAGCGTTCCGTGGAGCAGCGTGGCGTTATGCAACCCATTTAGTGCCAAATTCTCACTCGTATTGGCAACGGCTCGCTCATCTGTATCGATAAACGTTACATCGTTGGCGCCTTGCAGCAGAGCCGCAATACCCAAAATCCCCGTTCCGCAGCCAACGTCCGCGCCTTTTGTTCCTCTCAAATCGGCTTCCAACAGCATTTCGAGCATCATTCTTGTAGTGGGATGGCTTGCCGTGCCGAACGTATCGTGCGGAGCTATCATTATTTCCTTTAGCATTCCGCTACAGGGAGGATGGTGCGGTGCCCTTATGTATAGTGTATTCGCAACGATTACCGGCTTAGCTTCTTCCCGTTCCCATACGGCATTATAGTGAGTTTCGCTCGGTAACATCCTGCTCGTGTATCGGCACTGTACATCGGGAAACGCAAGCGCAAACAGCCCTTTCTCGGGAAAGTTATCCTCGTTTGCGGGCAAATAGCCTATCAGCCCCTTCTGATCGTATTCAAAACTCTCAAATCCCTTTGCAGCCAATCGATCCGCCACAAGGTCAAAAGCATCCTCCGGCATCATACCTTCGGGAAGCCGCTCCAATTGAAATGTATATTCCTTATACTGCTTCATGCGGAATTGCACGATTAATTTTTCGTTTCAGATAGGGTAAAAGAGCAAGTGCAGTAGCACCTTTTAGGAAAGCGGAAAGCGACACTGCCCACCAAACAGCACGTAATCCCCAGCCGAAAGAGCTAAAGAGGAAAAACATCGGTATCCGAAGGATATTCCCCACCACACTGACCGTTGCGGGAATTGTACTATTGCCTGTGCCATAAAAAAGCCCCTGAGCGGTGATTTCCGCCATCATAAAGAGCTGCGTATAACCGCTTATTCTGAGGTAAATACCCCCTTCTTGCATCACCGCCGTCTCCGGAACAATCAGCCAAAAGATATAGTTTCCGAGAAAAACGAATAGTAGCGTTGCCACGAGCCCTATTATCCCCGTGATGAGCACGATATAACGATAGCCCATCCAGATACGTTTTTTCTTACCGGCGCTGTAGTTTTGCCCCACAAAAGCTGAGAGTGCAGTCGAAAATCCCTGTGACGTATTCCACGAAAGCGCCTCAATCTGTCCGCCCGTATTAATTACCGTGGCACCCACCGCACCGCCTACACGCGCAGCAAACGAACCCATTGTAAAGCTGATAACGGAGAAGCAACAATTCAGCAGTGATACCGGCAACCCAACGCTTATAACGGACAGCGTTTCGGCTCTACGCAAAGGAACCAGCAACTTCCATCCGGATAAAATGCGTTTCCCGAATCGTCTTTCCCAAAGAAGTATCCCGCAAACGACCGTTTCCGCAAGAATGGTGGCAAGCGCAGCCCCCTCTATTCCCCATCCGAATACAAAAATACAGAGCGGATCGAGCAACATATTGAGCACCAATCCCGTTGCATTGGCTTTGAAAGGTATCCTGCTGTGACCCGCTGCGTTGTAGCATCCGCTCAGTGCCAATGAGAGAAAGTACGGCACTAAACCGATGAGGTATAGATACAGATATCCCTCCGCCATTCGGTTGATACGCGGTTCCAATCCATATAGAGCGAACACTTTCGGTCCGAACAGCGCGCCGGCAAGCAACATGATACCGGCAAGCCAAATAGCTATTGATGTAGAATGAGATGCCGTTAGTGCCGCTTTGAAGCTATCCTTTGCTCCTAACGCCTGAGCCACTCGGACCTCTGCGCCAATTTTAGTCATTGCCCCGATGGAAGTAACGAACCACGCCAACACGCCCACTACACCGATTGCAGCAACGGAATCATTACCCAGCCGACCGACCCAGGCCATGTCGGTCAGCACATATGCCATTTGGATGAAAGAGGTACCGATGATAGGAGTCGCTAAAGCTGTCAACTGGCGTTTGTAATTGCCTGTTGTTAGATCCTTTGCTTCGTCTTTTGTTGCATTCATCTAAGCTTATTCGACTTGCTCCAACCCATAGGAAACGGCAACAAAGGTAACAAATAGCCCACACTCCGCCCCACATCTCTCCCCCTGCACCAATATTTTCTGCCGTAACAAGGTGCCTCTTGAATGATAACGCCCAATATATCTCCCCCCCTGCACCAATATCTTCTGCTGAAACAAGGCACCTCTTGTATGATAACGCCCCACATTTCCCCACCTCAGCACCAATATCTTCCCTGTCTGAGCTTATCGGAGTCAATCAGAACTTATCAGAGAAACTCCGATACCCTCCGATTAATTCCGATTGGTTCCGATAAACTCCGATACCCTCCTAATAACATACCGCCCGCACCCTATCGCACCATTTGCTCGCTAGAGCGCACCTCCGTCCATGCATCAGCGCATCTTTGCCCACAAACCCACGCACGAGCAGCCCCGCGTCTGCGCACTTGCCTCCGCACTCCTCCGCACCAACACGCCCACCGCAGCTCACTTCCGTTCCAGCTTCAGCGCACTTACGCCCAACTCCTCTGCACTTACGCACCCACCGCAGTGCACTTCCGTTCCAGCTTCAGCGCACTTACGCCCTAACTCCTCTGCACTTACGCACCCACCGCAGCTCACTTTCGTCCACTAAAACCCACGCACGAGCCGCCTCACACCTGCGCACGTTCGCGCCCTTTTCTACCAAGGACGCGGAGCAGTTGTCCCATACGAACAAATCGTTCCTCCAATGCAATCAAATCGTTGCTCCCATGCTGTCCGAGGGGATGTACGGAGGTATTTGGGAAAAGTCTATAGGGTATCCGAGAAAAGTCTATAGAGTTTTTCCAGAAAGTCTATAGAGTTTCCGAAAAAGTCTATAGAGTTTTCTCTGACCGCACCATACAAACGATTCGTTACCTCCCATCCGTTGCTCCGTTTTCTTCGTATAAACGCACGGTTATCTCCCCATCCTATGCCCGTTAGCAGGCAGAAGTGCAGGGGGTGAATCGGTAGCGTTCTGCTCATTCTTAGGGGCGCGAAGGTGATTTCGTACCAT
>ERZ1673752.1035-NODE-1035-length-42533-cov-12.523377_pt1 | contig 42533 bp, 42 predicted proteins | sample MGYA00580195_ERZ1673752 | MGnify/ENA primary metagenome ERZ1673752 (study PRJEB41218, sample SAMN15661744) | gut metagenome | host: Homo sapiens | place: Canada: London | collected 2015-08-20/2019-03-30 | study: EMG produced TPA metagenomics assembly of...
AGGAGGTCCGGAGGGAAATCGAAATCCCTCCGGGCCCCAAACCGCAAACCAGCGCTGCATTTTCTTTTGGAGAAGCAAAAGAAAATGCTGGACCGCAGTTGCAGATTTGTAGAAGACTTTCAGCCTTATGCCGGTTTCCCTCATCGAGCCACCTGTCCCCGCCCCCTTTGTCCTTTCGGGACATTTCCCCCTGACAGGAGGAAATCGGCCCCGGAGGGAAAGGCTTAGTTGAGTGGCATGACTGCAAGCTGAACGTCAGAGACCGGCGCGAAGCCGTACAGATCGCCTGCCTGCACGGTGTACCAGTTGTCAAAATCTCCGAGGACCGTGACAGCCGCGCCGTTCGGCAGCTGGGCGAGGACGGCGGCGTCTGTCTGCGGATAGCTGCGCAGGAGCAGGTATCCGTCCGCACCGGCGGCTTCCGCCTCAAATGTATCGCCCGGCGTAAGGAACGGGACGCCAAAATATTCCGTCACGCCGAGGCTCACGGCGCGCGCGACCGCGTCCAGATTTTCCGTCAGCCAGTTTGCGTCCTCTGTGTTATCATGATAGCCGATCTCCAGCAGCACCGCCGGGGCGCGCGTGCGCCGCAGTTCGCCGATGAGCACGGACGGCCGCGCCTGCACGCGGTCGGGAAGCGGATAGATAGGCTTCAGATTGTCGACCATGATGTTTGCCATGCGAAGCCCGGCTTCGCTCGTGGGATAGTAATATGCGTCGATCCCGCGCAGCGTTCCGGCCAGCGCGTCCGGCCCAGCGTTGGAGTGCAGCGCCAGATGAAAATCCGGCCCCACGGCGTTCGAATCCCGGATGGACTGCGCCGCGCTGCCGTCCGGGTCGTTGCGTATGACGTTGATGCCGCTCGCGTGCAGATACGGCTCCATACGGTCTGCCAGCTGGTTCATCCAGTAGCGCTCATCGCCAGTCGTGACGTAGGGATTAAAATACTGCGTGGACGGGCTTAAGAATAAAAATGGCATATTTCTGCGCCTGCCTTCCTGGTTTGGTGGCATATTCTATGCGGAAGGCGTTTTTTTGTTTACACGGCCCGCGGTTTATGATACCATACAAAATGGACAGCAAAGGAGTCTGACAGTATGCAGTATATCATCCTGGATATGGAGTGGAACCAGCCGTGGCCCGGCTCTTACAGCGCGAAAAAGCAGCTGCCGTCGCCGCTGCGCGGCGAGATTGTGCAGATCGGCGCCGTGCGCATGACCGAGGAGCAGCAGGTGGCGGATGAGTTCCAGATCCTGATCCGGCCGAAATATTATAAAAAAATGAACCGCAAGGTCGCTTCGCTCACCGGCATCCGCGACAGTATCCTGCGCGAAAAGGGCGTGAGCTTCCCGGAGGCCGCCGCGCAGTTCCAGACGTGGTGCGGGGACGACTGTGTGTTTCTGACCTGGGGCTTTGACGATATCACCGTCCTGCGGGAAAATCTCGCGGTGTTCGGACTGGACGACGGCTGGGCGGCGCGCTGGTACAACGCGCAGCTCATCTTCAACGCCCAGACCGACGGCTCCGGCGCGCAGAAGGCGCTCTCGACCGCCATGCAGATGATGGACATCGAGCCGACCCGCGCCGCCCACGACGCGCTGGGCGACGCCTACCACACGGCGCTCGTCTGCCAGCGGCTGCGTCTGGCTGAGGGCATCGCCGCGTATGAGGCCGCCGTGCAGGCACACGAAAACGGCTTCCACGGCGCGGAGCTGCCCGGCTGCATCGGCCGCGCCGTGTTCCACGGCTACGCGGACAAGACCGCCGCGCTCGGTGCGATGAGCGCAAAGGAGAATGTCTGCCCCGTCTGCGGCGGGCAGATGACCGCCGGGAAATGGTATTCCCAGCAGGGCCGGCGGTATCTGTCCAAGGCGCACTGCGAAAAGGACGGGGATTTCTATATCCGCGTCCGCCTCGTACACGAGCAGGACGCTCTGCGCGTCAGCCGCCTGGTCTATGAGCCGACCGAGCAGGTCTGCAAGAGCTATGCCGCCCTCGCCGACAAGCCCCGTCCCCGCCGCCCACACCGCCGCAAGACCGCCCGCGTCAAGGCAAAGCCCGCGGAGCCGAAAAAATCATAACGATAACAAGACCGCCAGCCCGTTTTCGGGCTGGCGGTTCGATTTTTATGCTTCCGGGTCAAAGCACTCGAAAATTGGGATCCCGCCGGCGGCTTCGCAGGCGAGCAGATCCTCTTTTTTGCGGATGGTCCAGTTGACCTCCTGCGCGCCCCAGACGCGCACGGCGCTTCGCAGGCAGTAGCTCTTGCGGTCTTCAAACTTATACGCGATAAAATCCGGGACGGTCAGGAAATTGAGCAGCAGATTCCCGGCGATAAACCGCTTGTACCACGGCAGTCCCGCCTTGTCCTTCTCAAAGTTCATGGAGAGCTGCCCGCGGCAGATCTCCGGCCGGAGTTTTTTGACGGCGATGAGTGCGAACGGGTCGAACGACTCGATGCAGTATTCGCCCTTGTATGTATCCAGCCGCTCACAGACGGCTTTGGCAAGCGCCATATGATTGCCGCGCGCGGTCTTCAGCTCGATGATAAGAGGCGTTGCCGTCTCAAACAGGGCAAGCACCTCGTCAAAGGTCGGGACCTGCTCGTCCGTGCCCTCCAGCCGCAGCTGCTTGAGTTCTTCCAGCGTCAGATCTTCGATCTGCCCGTCCGTGCCTGTGCAGCGCCGGAGGTCGGAGTCGTGGAACACGGCCAGCGTGCCGTCTTTTAACAGGTGTACGTCCAGCTCCGCGCCGAAGCCGTGCTCGATCGCCCGGCGGAAGGCCGGGAGCGAGTTCTCCGGGATCTGCGGCTTGTCATGAAAGCCGCGGTGGGCGTAGCGGTAGGTTTTGAGAAGCTTCCACTTTTCATGTCCCTTCCGGCAGCGCAGCGCCAGCGTGAACAGCAGGTCGAGCGCCAGAAGGACGATCAGAATGATACAAATTGTCAGCATGATAAGACTTCTTTCTGTTTAGTCATCCATTTCCTCAAAGGCTTCCAGCCCCTTTTTCGCCTCGGACTTCACGTCGCCGTGGTGAACAAAGAGCATGGTGACGAAGCTGAGCGCGACGAAGAGCGCGGCATACGGGAACAGCACGCGGTAGTCAATATTCCGCATGAGCGTGCCCGCCACGACGGGCGTCACGACCTGCGCGGCCATGGAAGCGGTATAGTAATAGCCGGTAAATTTGCCGATGTCGGAGCCCTTGCACATTTCAACGACCATGGGGAGCGAGTTGACGTTGATGGCCGCCCACGCAAGGCCGACGAGCGCGAAGACGATGAACATGACCGCGTTGATGGAGGTGAACGTGGTCGTCAGCACATAGCCGAGCGAGAAGCACACGGCCAGCAGCACGATGCCGCACTGGATGGTGCGCTTGCGCCCGATCTTCGATGCGACCCAGCCGATCGGGATGTACGAGACGATCGCGCCCGCCGTCGCGATGAGCAGACACGTCGACGCACCGCCGAGACCCTGTCCCATCACGACGTCCACATACGTGGAGAACCACGTCGTGACGCCGTTATAGCCGATGAACCACAGTGCGATCGACGCCAGCAGGAAGCCAAGGCTCTTTTTGACCGGCTTCGGCAGCATCTCGTGGCCGCTGCCGTCGTCCTTGGCGAGATTCCATTCCGGATGCTCCTTTTCCAGCGCCTGATTTTCCGCGGTGAGCTTCGGCTCCTTGATCGTGAGGAACAGAACGGCGATGGCCACAAACATGATGGCCGAGACGACGACGAACAGCGGCTGATAATTGACGTGCGCCAGCCCGGCCGTCTTCGAATTGGGATACAGCACGGCGGCCACGCCCAGATACAGAATGCCGCCGACTGCGCCCATCAGATTGATGATCGCGTTGCCGCGCGAGCGCAGCGGCTTCGGCGTCACGTCGGGCATCAGCGCGACGGCGGGCGACCGGTAGGTGCCCATGGCGATAAGCAGAAGACCCAGCACGATAACGAACGAGACCGTCTTGAGGGTCGACGGCGCGGCTGCGTAGCTGTTATCCAGCAGCGGCAGGATGTTCATGAGGATGACGGCGCAGCCGGTGCCGAAGAGAATGAAGGGCATGCGCTTGCCGATCTTCGTCGAGGCCCGGTCAGAAAGCGAACCGAAGAACGGCAGCAGGAACAGAGCCAGAATATTATCCGCCGCCATGATCGCGCCGGAGAACGTCTCGTTCATGTGGAAGGTCTTCGTCAGGATCAGCGGCACGACGCTGTCATACATCTGCCAGAACGCGCAGATAGACAAAAACGCCAGACCGACCAGAATGGTGCGCTTGTTGTTGAGCTTCATTTCGGTTCCCCCTGTTGTAGTGTGGTAAGGACTTCGCGGATATTCTGCATGCAGTATGTCGGCTGCACATGGTATTTTTCAATATCGTCCATCACGCCCTCGCCCGACAGAACGAAGATCGTGTCGATCCCGGCGTTCACGCCGCAGGCGATGTCGGTGTAGACGCGGTCGCCGATGAGGCAGGTCTCGCGCGGGGAAAAGCCGAACTTCTCCATAGCCAGCAGCGCCATCTCCGGCTGCGGTTTGCCGATGACCTTCGGGCGGCGGCCGGTGGCCGTGTGCAGCATTTCGATCACGCTGCCGCAGTCCGGCGCGCTGCCGTACCACGTCGGGCAGACGAGATCGGGGTGCGTCGCGACATAATCCGCCCCGCGGTTCAGCAGAATGCAGCACGTCTCGAGCTTTTCATACGTCAGCTCCGTGTCATAGCCCAGAAGGACGACAGAGATCTCGTCCCGCAGCTCTTCGGCCACGCGGAGCCCGGCCAGCCGCAGCTGATTTTTGAGCGATTCGGTGCCGCAGACGTAATAGACCGTATCCGGAAGATAGCGGCCGTGCAGATACCGGATCGTCGCGTCGGCGCTGGTCAGGAAATCATCGGGAAAGGCCGTGATGCCGAGCCTTGCCAGCTTTGCAAGATACGCGTCCGTGCCGCGCGAGGAGTTGTTCGTCAGAAAGAGATATTTCCCGCCGATGTCGCGCACATACTGAAGAAACTCTGCCGTGCCGTCAAAGAGCGTGTCGCTTAAATAAATGGTGCCGTCCATGTCCAGCAGGAACAGCCGCTTTTCCGCAAGGGACATTCCTTACCTCCAGAGATTTCATAAAACTGCCTTTTATTATACTGCGTTCCCCGGTATTTGACAAGCGCGGGAAAAGGCCATACAATACAGGCATCCAAAATTGTCTGAAAGGGGGCGCGCGGCATGGAAGCTTTGCCGCAGGCGCTTGCGCCCGCGCTTTTTTGCTGGTATGAAACCGCCCACCGCGATCTGCCGTGGCGGCAGGACCGGGAGCCATATCATGTCTGGCTGTCGGAAATCATGCTGCAGCAGACGCGTGTGGAGGCTGTGAAGGGCTATTACGCCCGGTTCCTGGCCGAGCTGCCCACCATCGCCGCGCTCGCCGCCTGCGCGCCGGACCGGCTCACGAAGCTCTGGGAGGGACTTGGCTATTACTCCCGCGTGCGCAACCTGCAAAAAGCGGCGCAGCTGATCGAAAAAGAGCACGGCGGCGTCTTCCCACAGAGCTATGACGCCATCCGCGCGCTGCCCGGCGTCGGGGATTATACCGCGGGCGCGGTCGCGTCCATCTGCTTTGACGCGCCCACGCCTGCCGTGGACGGGAACGTGCTGCGGGTCTTATCCCGCGTGACGGAGGACTTTTCCCCGGTCACAAAGCAGTCCGTCAAAAAAGACTATGAAGCCGCGCTCCGCCCACTCTATGAACAAAATGCCGGCCGGCGCGGGCCGCTGACGCAGGCGCTCATGGAGCTGGGGGCGTGCGTGTGCGTGCCGAACGGCGCGCCGCGGTGCGCGGAATGTCCGCTGCGCGGCCTATGCCGGGCGGAGGCAAACGGCACGTGGGACACGCTTCCGGTCAAGGAAGCAAAAAAGCCCCGGCGGCAGGAGGAAAAGACGGTCTTCTTTCTGTCCTGCGGCAGGCAGTACGCCGTGCGGAAGCGGCCGGAGAAGGGGCTGCTTGCCGGGCTGTGGGAGCTTCCGAACGTGGAAGGGAAGCTCACGGCGCAGCAGGCGCTCGCGCTTCTGGAGCAATGGGGGCTTGCCCCGGAGGAGCTGCAGAAAACGCTCGAGCGCACGCATGTCTTTACCCATGTGGAATGGAACATGCGCTGCTATTATATCCGCGTTTCTGCGCCGGGCGGCGATCTTACGTGGGTGGACGGCGCGCGGTTTGCGCAGGATATCGCCCTGCCGACGGCCTTCCGCATGTTCTGGGAGCCGGAGCGGGCGACATAGCGAAAATTTACCGGTACTTTTTTATCGAAATATCCCCCCGGGGAGCTTGCGGCGCCGCGCGCGATCCGGTATAGTAACAGCAACGAAACAAAAGGAGGACTTCCCCTATGCATATGGCCGATGCTCTTTTATCCCCGCCGGTCGCCGCTGTGATGTATGCCGCGTCCGCGGCTGCCGCAGGCGTTTCCATTGCGCAGCTGCATAAGGAAGAAACGCTTGCCCCGGAAAAGGCGGCAAAGAAGCTGCCGACGATGGCGGTCATGTCCGCGCTCGTCTTTGCCGGGCAGATGATCAACTATACGATTCCCGGAACAGGTTCGTCCGGCCATCTGTGCGGCGGGATGCTCCTGAGCGCGGTGCTCGGGCCTTGGGCGGGATTTTTGTCCATGATCGTGATCCTTGCTATTCAGGCGCTGTTCTTTGCGGACGGCGGCTTGCTGGCGCTGGGCGCAAACGTGTGGAATATGGCCTTCTACGGCTGCTTTGTCGGGTATTTTCTCATCTACCGGCCGCTCATGCAGGGCAGCCTCCTTTCGGATAAGCCCCGCACGAAGCTGACGCTCGCGTCCGTCCTCGGCTGCGTGCTGACGCTGCAGCTGGGCGCGCTGTCCGTCGTGGTGGAGACGTCCCTGTCCGGCATCACCGAGCTGCCGTTCGGCGCGTTCGTGGCGCTGATGCAGCCGATCCATCTGGCCATTGGCCTTGTCGAGGGGCTGATCACTGCCGCCGTGCTGATCTTCGTCTATGGGACGCGGCCGGAGCTTCTGCAGTGCGCGCCCGGCGAAAAGAAAGCGGAAAACCGCTTCTCTTTCAAGGCGACGCTGGCCATCCTTGCCGCGGCGGCGCTTGTGATCGGCGGCGGACTGTCGCTGCTGGCAAGCTCGAACCCGGACGGGCTGGAATGGTCGCTGTTCGGCAACGCGGAGAGCGGGTATTCCGAGAACATGGGTCTTGACGAAGAGAACTACGGCGCCAGCAGCAAGGCCGCCGATACCGCCGCGCAGGTACAGGAAAGGACTTCGTTCCTGCCGGACTACAGCTTCTCCGGCAGCGACAGCGCCGCCGGGACGTCGGTCTCCGGCGTGGTGGGCTGCGCAATGGTCGCTGGACTGGCCGCGCTCATCTGTCTGGCCGGGAAGCTGTCAAGGAAGAAATCAAAGACCAAAAACGCATCTGCTGTGTAACGACACATGCGGCAAGCCTGACCGGCTTGCCGCAGTTTGTACTATGAGGGGGGATCACTGTGAATCAGGCCGAACAGGCCGGGCTGGAGCTGCGCGCGATGGATGAGCTGGCCGCGGGCGATTCGTTCCTGCACCGGCTGAGCCCCCTGAGCAAGCTGTTCGTGACCATTTTCTATATTGCGGTGACCGTTTCGTTCCCCAAATACCATCTGACGGCGCTCGTCTGGATGGCGCTGTTTCCCGTTGCGGGCTACCAGCTCGCGGGGATCCCCATGCGCACCTGCTTTCACAAGCTGCGCATCGTCCTGCCGCTCGTGTGTGCGGTGGGGCTTCTGAACCCGGTCTTTGACAGGCAGATCCTCTTTTCCGTGGGCGATGTCGGCGTGTCGGGCGGCGTGGTGTCGATGCTGACGCTGATGCTGAAGGGCGTTCTGTGCCTTCTTGCGTCTTTTCTTCTCATGGCGACGACGACCATCGAGGCCATCTGCCTCGCGCTGCGGCAGCTGCACGTGCCGAAGCTGCTGACGAGCCTGCTTCTGCTGACGTTCCGCTATATTTCCGTCCTTCTGTCCGAGGTCGCCATCATGCAGGAGGCGTATCAGCTCCGCGCGCCCGGCCAGAAGGGACTGCATATCTCGGCCTGGGGCTCGTTTCTCGGGCAGCTTCTGCTGCGGAGCATGGACCGGGCGGAGGCGCTGTATGAGAGCATGGAGCTGCGCGGTTTTTCCGGGGACTATCCCCATGCCGCGCGGGCGAAGGGCTCGGCGGCCTCGTGGCCGTATGCGGTGATTGTACCGCTTCTCATGCTGGCGGCAAGACTTTGGGATCTGTCCGCGCTGATTGGCGGACTGCTCGTGTAAGGAGGAAGACTATGCTGGTATTCGATCACGTCAGCGTCGCCTATGGCCAGACGCCGATTCTGCAGGAGCTGTCCTTTTCCATTGCGGACGGCGAGCAGGTCGGGCTGATCGGCGCGAACGGCGCGGGAAAATCGACGCTCATGAAGGCTGCGCTCGGTCTCATCCCCTATTCCGGGTGCATTACGGTCGACGGCCAGCCCGTCACGCGGGAAAATCTCCCGGCGGTGCGCCGTGCGCTGGGCTATGTCCTGCAGGACGCGGACAACCAGATGTTCATGCCGACCGTGTTGGACGATATGGTTTTCGGCCCCATGAACTACGGCCTGAGCCGCGCGGAGGCGGAGAAGCGCGCCGATGAGACGCTGGCAGCTCTGCACATGGAATATCTGAAAACACGCCACAACCACAAAATGTCCGGCGGCGAAAAGCGTATGGCCGCCATCGCGACCATCCTTGCCATGCAGCCGAAGCTCCTGCTGATGGACGAGCCGTCTACGGCCCTCGACCCGCGCAACCGGCGGACGCTGATCGGCGTTCTGCGCGCGCGGCCGGAGGGCAAGCTGATCGCGTCGCACGATCTGGATCTGATCCTGGAGGCCTGCCGCCGCGTGCTGCTGATCTCCGGTGGAAAGATCGCCGCAGACGGTCCGGCACAGACAGTCCTGCGCGACAAGGCGCTTCTGGAAGCAAACGGCCTGGAGCTGCCGCTCTGCCTTGCCGGCGTGCCGGACGTGTGAATCTTGCAAAATGCCGCGGCATAGAATATAATCGGAATCAGGAGAGAGTAAGCCGAAAAGCGGGATACAGAAAGGATTGTGATTGCATGGATCGTGCAGAACTCAAGGCCCGCGCGCGTGCGCAGCTGGGCGGCGGTATTTTCCAGAATCTCTGGATGATGGGGTTGGCGGTATGCCTTTTGGTCGGACTTTTGGAATCGGCGGCAGCGACGATCCTTCCGGCGATCGGCGCACTGATCGTCATTGGCCCGCTGGAATACGGACAGGCGTATATTTTCCTCAAGCAGGCGCGTGACCGCCAGCCGGTGCAGCTGGGCGATATGTTCCGCGGCTTTCAGGATGATTTCGGCGGCACGTTCCTCATTGGCTTCCTGACGCAGCTGTTCGTGGCGCTGTGGTCGCTGCTGTTCCTCATCCCGGGCATTGTCAAGTCGTATGCCTATTCGATGGCCTATTACGTCAAGCTCGATCACCCCGATTACGGCTGGAAGGCCTGCATCGACGAAAGCCGCCGTCTTATGGATGGCCACAAGTGGGAGAAGTTCGTGCTGGATCTGAGCTTCCTCGGCTGGATTCTTGTAGGCGCGCTCTGCCTTGGCGTCGGCACGCTCTGGGTCACGCCATACATGGCCGCGACCGAAGCGCAGTTCTATGAATACGTCCGCAGCTGCGCTGCGGAGGACTGAAAAAAGCCGCGCCCGCCGGAGGACCCGGCGGGCGCGTGATTTTCGCACTTTTTACTTGCGGATGGAAAGCTCCAGCAGAGCCAGCGCTTCGCGCAGGCTGCTGTAGAATCCGGCGGCGGTGCGCGGCAGGGGCTGGGATTCCTGATACCAGTCGCACTGCTCCAGCTCCGCGCCGCCGAACGCGCGGGCGAAGCGCGACCCAAGCCCCATCGCCTCGGCATAGGGCAGGACGCGGTAGAAATACTGGCTGTCCTGCTGCAGCCGCGCGAGCAGCTGCTTCTGCGTGACGCGGCGCAGGAACTTGCGGTAGCCGAGCGACTGCGCGATAACCTCGTCGCCGAACGGCGTCCGCTGGCCGCCGTGGAGCGTCAGCATGCCGATGCCGAGCACGCAGACGATGACAAGCAGCACGGCAAGCAGTCCCTCGCCCAGCTGCGCCAGCACCAGAAGCGCGATTGCCGACAGACCGGCCAGCACCAGCATCGGCGTCTTGCCCTGATAGAAGGCGGACGGCGCATACAGGATCACGCCGAACAGCGCCCCGCCCAGCACGAACACCAGGATCAGCAGCAGCCACCGGACAAAGCCCGCCGGCAGCAGCGGACTGACTGCCTCCGCGGAGGCCAGCGCACCGGCCAGAATGCCGAGCCCGCGCATGATGAGCGGATTGCCGCTCGACTTCCGGTAGAGCTTCCGCGTCCAGTAGCGGCGCAGGACCTCGTCGGCCTTTTCTGCCGTGCGCTTGTAGAGAAGGCTTGCGCCCTCGCACACGTCGCCCTGCGAGAAGAGCATCTGGAACAGCCGCACCTCGCTCTGGCGGCGCTCATTGCCCATGTCCACGCGGCGGCGCAGCGCCACGCGGCCGTTTTTGCTGCAGAAGATCGTCAGATAGCCGAGACTTGCCCAGTGGCAGACCAGCATGTTGAACTGGATCTGCCCGCCCGCGAGCAAAAACGGCATATCGCACGGCAGCGCCGCATCCGGCGGCAGCATCCGCGCCGAAACGCGCAGCGGAAGGCTCCGCAGCGACAAGAACCAGTAGCCATAGGCCAGCGCCAGCAGCAGAAGGATGATCACCATGCCGACCCAGCTGAACGAGAGCGAGGTATAGGCGCCGGTAAAATAGCTCTTGTCCAGCGTCAGCGTCATGTCGAGCGATTCGTGATCCTTAAGACCTGTGGCGAGCGTGCCGCTGATCAGAGACTCCGAGACGTTCAGATCCATATAGTCGGAAATGACGTCGGCATAATAGCCGCTGGAAAAGGACGGATAGGACTCAAACGGCTTCGGCATGGTCACGGTGAACTGGTATTTTTCGATCGCGTAGGGCCATTTCGCGCTCATGAGCGGCAGCTTCAGCGTCTGCACGCCGTCCGCCTCGCTGACAAGGCCGGAGACCGTATACATGACCGTGAACGTCCGCGTGCCGGTAAAGCCGGATGCATCCGTCAGCACGAGCACCGGGCAGTCGCCGTCCGTCTGCTTCTGTGCGTCATAGCCCGCGACGGATGCCTTTTTCGCGCCCGGCGCAAGCGGGAAGCGCAGCTGCGTCTGCGCGCCGCTGATCTCCAGCGTAAAGGTCTGCGTGACCTGACACGAGCCGCTGCCGGTCAGCGTGCAGTCTGTTTTCATTTCCGAAATGGCAGGTTCGGCCGCGCAGACCGTGGTGCAGAGCGCCAGCAGGCAGGCAAGCAGAAGCAGCAGCCGTTTCATACGATCACCTCGTCTTCCGATTTTGACTTCAATTTACCACAATTCCGGGAAATTTGCAACCGTATACAAAACCCCGGATGCGCAGCCGCGCATCCGGGGTACGCTTATGAAGTAGAGCCGGTTATCCAAGCTTACGGATATAGCCGCTGCCGCAGACCAGACTGTAATAGACCGCATCGCCGACGGCGAAGGTGTCCGTCTGGCAGAAGGGCTGAACGGCATAGCTCTGCCCGCCGACATCGACCGTCAAGGGGCTGACGGAGGTGACAGTCGCGGGACGGCTGTTGGTGACGAGGACGATGTCGAACGCGTTATCGCCGTCGTGGTCGATGACCGTGATCTTGTCGTTATCTGTCACAGCGTTCAGGATATCCCTGGTGGAGCGGGTGTAGTTGTAATAATATTCCGTCGAATCCGTCAGCCAGAAGCCGCCGGTCGCGCAGATCTCCTTCAGTCCTGCCGCGTCGGAGAACGTGTAATAGATCTCATCGACCGCGTAGCACGGCACACCGAAGACCTTGCCGTCCTTCACGTAGATATCCACGCTGCGGCCAAGCAGGCTCAGGTCGGTGGAAATGGCAAATTCCTTGTGCCCGGCAAGCTTGCTCTGTCCGGCGGGCAGCTTGCTGCCGGACGAGGACAGGTCGGCGCATTCGTTGCCGGTCAGCGTCGCGGTGTAGCGCGTCAGACCGAAGCGGATCTCCAGATACGACATGGGATTCATGAGCGCGTCCAGCACGTACTGCTGCACGCCGTTCTGGCTGGCGCCCGCCACCTTCGGGCAGAGCATGGCGTTATAGATAAGCAGGCAGGCTTCGTCACGTGTTGCGGCCTCGGAATAGCTGGCGGTGATACCGGCGTAGATGCCCTTGGTGAACGCGTCTTCATCGACATGCATGGCCCAGTCGGTGCCGGTATAGCGGCCGGGATCCTCGCCGAGGATGACCAGCAGCATCTTTGCCAGCTCGCGCAGCGTCACGCGGTCGGCCGGGCGGAATTTTCCGGCGCTGCCGACGATGATCTCCTGCTCGGCGCAATAGGAAATGTAGGGCATCGCCCAGGAATCATTCACGTCATAGAACACGGAAGCGGCATTCTGCGTGGCCTCCGGCGAGGCGGAGGACAAAAGCGCCATCAGCTTGGCGACCTCTTCGCGGCGGATATAGTTCTGCGGGCCGAAGCTGCCGTCCGAGTAGCCGGAGACAAGCCCGAGGTCACAGAGCATACGCACGGCGTTGTTATTCTGAATATCCTTCTGATCGGTAAATTCCACGGTGTCCGCGGCCAGACAGCCTACGGCGGACAGGCAGATCAAAACTGCGGCAAGCAAGCCGCAAAGAAGCTTCCGCATGGCACAGCCTCCTTCCTGTTAAGAAACTGATTGAAGTTAGGTTCAGTATAAAAGCCGGGCGGAAGGATTGCAAGCGCAGAGGCGGTTTTGTAACAGAATTGTAATAAACATCCCGAAAAGCCTGCATGAAACTGGAAAAATCTAATTTTTGCGAGAAAAAGCAGGAGCAGCCCGGGCGGGCTGCTCCTATAGCGGTGCGGATAGCGTCAGCGGACGGTGACCAGTTCATATTGGTCGCTGCCGAGGCCGATTTTTTTGCCGTGCTCGATGAGATCCTGCCAGTGCGTGTTGTCGTGCGCCGCGTGGAAGCGGTCGCAGTCGTGCTCGTGGCCGAGATCGGTGATGGCGCTGCCGGCCATGACGGGCTGGCGGTTCACCGCGTCGGCGCAGGCCAGATCGATGGCGACGGGGTCGCACGAGGCAAACATGCCGACATCCGGAACGATGGGCACGTCGTTTTCCGGATGGCAGTCGCAGTTGGGCGAGACCTCACGGACGATGTTGATGCAGTAGCTGGGGCGGCCGTCGACGACGGCCTTGGCATATTCGGCGATCTTGCAGTTGAGGAGCTTCGCGCTCGCGTCAAAGTTCGGCTGGATCGCGTCCTTGGGACAGACCGCGATGCAGCGGCCGCAGCCGACGCAGTTGTTCTGGTCGATATGGCACTTTTTATTTTCGATCTGCGGGCCGTTGTGTGCGCAGATCTTCGCACACGCGCCGCAGCCGACGCAAAGCTCCGTCTCAACATACGGCTTGCCGTCGGCGTGCATGGCCATCTTGCCTGCGCGCGAGCCGCAGCCCATGCCGATGTTCTTGAGCGCGCCGCCGAAGCCGGTGGTCTCATGGCCCTTGAAATGCGCCAGAGAGATAAAAATATCCGCGTCCATCACGGCGCGGCCGATGCGCGCGGTCTTGCAGTATTCGCCGCCCACGACCGGAACCTCAATGTCGTCAGAGCCCTTCAGACCGTCGCCGATGATCACGTGGCAGCCGGTGGAGAACGGCGAATAGCCGTTGAGATATGCGGTGTCGATATGCTCGAGCGCGTTTTTGCGGCTGCCGACATAGAGCGTGTTGCAGTCGGTCAGAAACGGCTTTCCGCCGCGCTCCTTGATAAAGTCTGCGACGACCTTTGCATAATTCGCGCGCAGGAACGACAGGTTGCCGAACTCGCCGAAATGGAGCTTGATGGCGACGAATTTCCCGTCAAAGTCAATTTTGGAAAAATCAGACTTTTCCAGCAGACGACGGAGCTTATCGAGCTGGCTGTCGCCGCCGCGGCAGCGGAAATCCGTAAAATAGACCCTGGAAGCTGTCATGGAATAGATCCTCCGTTTCTTGTGGATGCTTCCATGATACCGGATTCGCCGCGGCTTGTCAACGCGGGGCGGGCAGCAGAAAACAGATAATTCTGCAGGCTGAAGCCCGTGGTGAACGGCCGCATGAAGTTCCAGTAGCCCAGTCCCAGCAGGTCAAATTCCTCCAGCAGGGCAAATTTTGCCCGCGCGCTGCGCGCGTCCTCAAACCAGACCTCGTGCGCCTGCCCCATGGCGTCAAGATAGGAAAAATACGGCGCCTGCGCCGTCTCGTCATAGTCGATCGGCACGCCGTACTGCGCGGCGAGCAGCGGCGCGGCCTCATTGCCGATGAGCTGCGCGCGGGTCTGGCCGGGCGTGAAGGGCAGCGTCCAGTCGTAGGCGTAATTCGGAAAGCCGAGAATAATTTTCTGCGGCGGGATCTGCGAGACGGCAAACTCCACCACGCGCCGCACCGCGTTCACCGGCGCGACCGCCATCGGCGGCCCGTAGGTGTAGCCCCATTCGTAGGTCATGAGCAGGACCGCGTCGCAGGCCGCGCCGACGGCGGCGTAGTCGTGACCCTCGTAGAGCGTGCCCTTCTGTTCGGCGGACGTTTTGGGCGCGAGGGCGGCGATGAGCGGCAGGGCGAGCGGCGCGAGCCGCGTGTGCAGATACCGGAGGAAATCTGCGTAGCGTTCCGCCAGCTCCGCACCGAGATATTCAAAATCCACATCCAGTCCGGCGTAGCCCGCTTCCTGCATCCGGGCGATCACAGCGTCGGCCAGCGTCTGCTGCAGGGCCGGATTTTGCAGCAGGACGGCCGCCTGCGCGGCGGAGAAGACGCCGTCCTGCGTCAGCGTGGACAGGTGGAGGTACGGCTGCACGCCGTATGCCGCCGCGAGCGCCAGAAGCGCCTCATCCTCCATGGGGACGAGCGCGCCCTCCAATGTAAACCCGTATGTAAAGGGCGCGAGGATGCCGGCATACGGCAAAATCCCGCGCAGAACGGACGGCTGGACATCGGGATAGGCGTAGCCGCTCACGACGGCGGGGCGTGTTTTCGCCTGCTCCAGCCTTGTAACGAGGATCTGGCCGGGGTAGACCTGATCGGAGCCGGAAAGGTTCGGGTTCAGCCGGTAAAGCTCCAAGACGCTTTGGCCGGAAGCGGCCGCGATGGAAAAAAGCGTGTCACCCGGCTGCACCTGCACGGTTCCTTCCGGCCGGAGGACAAGCAGGCTCTGCCCGGGCACGAGCCGGTACGGCTCCCGCAGGCCGTTATACCGGGCGAGAAAGCCCGGCGCAAGCCCGACGGCGCGGCTGATGGAGTACAGCGTATCGCCGGGCTGCACGATGACGATCTCCACAAAGATCACCTCCACCCGGTCAGTGTATGCAAAGACGGGCGCTTGTGTTCCGGAGGCGTATGTGCTATAAATATCGGAGAAATCGGGAAAAACAAGGAGGAACCGCCATGGAAATGATGGAACTTGGCGCGTGGCAGGCACTTTTGCAGCCGGAGCTGGACAAGCCGTATTTTGCCGCGCTGATGCAGCGCGTGGAGGAAGCGTATCAGTCCGGAACGGTCTATCCGCCGCGGCAGTCGCTGTTTGCGGCCTTCCGTCTGACACCGCCGGAGCGCGTGCGCGCCGTCATCCTCGGGCAGGATCCGTACCACGAGCCGGGACAGGCCAACGGGCTGGCGTTCTCCGTCGCCGACGGCGTGCGGCTGCCGCCGTCGCTGCGGAATATTTTTGAGGAGCTGCGCACGGACTGCGGCGTCGCGCCGCGCGCGAGCGGCGATCTGACGCCGTGGGCGGAGCAGGGCGTGTTTTTGCTCAACAGCAGCCTGAGCGTGCAGGCCGGCGCGGCGGGCAGCCATCAGGCGTTCGGCTGGCAGACGTTCACCGACGCCGTCGTGGCGGCATTGGCCAAACTGCCGCAGCCGGTGGCGTTCATCCTCTGGGGCGCGCACGCGCAGAAGAAGGCGGCCATCGCACAATCGAGCAGCTATCCCCGCCTCGTCCTGCAATCGCCGCACCCGAGCCCCCTGAGCGCCTACCGCGGCTTTTTCGGAAGCAGGCCCTTCTCCGCGGCCAACGAATTTCTTGTGCAGCACGGAGAACAGGCGATCCGCTGGTGACGGTTTTCTGTCCTTATGCCCAAAATTCAAAGCAAACAAAGCGAAATTTTTTTCGTGAAAAAGCTTATTTTTTTCTGAGAAACAGTTGAAATCCGCGACGTTCTGTCATAGAATATGCATGCTCGCCGCAATAGGGCGAACAAGGAGTTTTTTGCATGCTGCATGTTGTATTGGTAGAACCGGAGATCCCGGCCAACACCGGAAATATTGCCAGAACGTGCGCCGCGACCGGCAGCGTTCTGCACCTTATAAAGCCGCTTGGCTTTGATATTTCGGACAAGGCGGTCAAGCGCGCCGGGCTTGATTACTGGCATCTGGTGGATGTGCGCGTCTATGAAGATCTGGACGATTTCTTTTCAAAGAATCAGCCGGTCTGCATGCGCCTGTTCTCCACCAAGGCGCCGCGGCGCTATGACGAAGCGGACTATCCGGACGGAAGCTATCTCTTCTTCGGAAAAGAAACGAAGGGTCTGCCGGAGACGTTTCTGGCCGGGCACTATGACGCATGCGTCCGTATCCCCATCCGGGCGGAGGCCCGGAGCCTGAATCTCAGCAACTCTGTCGCGGTCGGCGTCTTTGAGGCGCTGCGGCAGCAGAGCTTCCCACACCTGCAGGAGCAGGGCAGAATGATCACCTGGAACCGGTAAACAAGCGGGGCCGCCCGCAAGCAAATAAGGAGGAACGCATATGAATTACAACAAGAAATCTGTTGAAGATATCGACGTCAGCGGGAAGAGAGTTCTCTGTCGCTGCGACTTTAACGTCCCCACCAAGGACGGGAAGATCACGAGCGACAAGCGCATCGTCGCTGCACTGCCGACCATTCAGTATCTCGTGAAGCATGGCGCGCGCGTCATTCTCTGCTCCCACATGGGCAAGCCCAAGGGCGAGTTCAAGCCGGAACTGAGCCTGCAGGTCGTGGCCGACCGCCTGTCCGAGCTGCTGGGCCAGCCGGTCAAGATGGCCAAGGACGTCGTGGGCGAAAGCGCGCAGTCCCTTGCCGCTTCCCTCAAGGACGGCGAAGTGATGCTGCTCGAGAACACCCGCTTTGAAAAGGGCGAGACCAAGAACGACCCCGAGCTTTCCAAGAAGCTCGCCTCCATGGCCGATCTTTTCGTCAACGACGCCTTCGGCACTGCGCACCGCGCGCATGCCTCCACGGCCGGCGTTGCCGACTATCTGCCCGCCGTCTGCGGCTACCTCGTCCAGAAGGAAGTTTCCATCATGGGCAAGGCGCTGGCCGATCCGGAGCGTCCGTTCGTCGCCATCCTCGGCGGCGCAAAGGTCTCCGACAAGCTGAACGTCATCAATAACCTCCTCGAGAAGGTCGATACCCTCATCATCGGCGGCGGCATGGCCTATACCTTCGTCGCGGCCAAGGGCTATGGCATCGGCAAGTCCCTGTTTGATGCAGAGAAGGTCGATTACTGCAAGGACATGATGAAGAAGGCCGAGGAGAAGGGCGTCAAGCTGCTGCTCCCGATCGACACTGTCGTTGCCGCTGATTTCCCGAACCCGATCGACGCGCCGGTCGATGTTGAGACCGTCGACGTGACTGCCATCCCGGCCGACAAGGAAGGCCTCGATATCGGCGAAAAGACCCGCGCGCTGTTTGCCGACGCTGTCAAGAATGCGAAGACCGTCGTCTGGAACGGCCCCATGGGCGTGTTTGAGAACCCGACGCTTGCCAAGGGCACCATCGCCGTTGCACAGGCGCTGGCCGATTCCGACGCTGTGACCATCGTCGGCGGCGGCGACTCCGCTGCGGCCTGCGAGCAGCTCGGCTTTGCCGACAAGATCACTCACATCTCCACCGGCGGCGGCGCTTCCCTGGAGTTCCTCGAAGGACTGGAGCTGCCCGGTATCGCCTGCCTGCAGGACAAATAATCATATAGAGCCTTGCAGCATCTGCATCTTTATGCTGTGAAAACGAATGTGCCCTTGCCTCCCCTGAAAGGGGAGGTGGCTCGGCAAAGCCGAGACGGAGAGGTTCTGCAGCAGAATGCTTCGGATCTCACACTGCTTCCGGCAAATCCGCAATCGCTGCTGCGGCAGCGACCTCTCAGTCAGCTTCGCTGACAGCTCCCCTTCCAGGGGAGCCAAGGGCGCTCCCGCGCCAGTGCGCCGCAGCAAGATCAGATCCTGCCTGCTGCAGCGTATAATAGAGCCGAACAGACAAAAAACGTAATTTTGAGATATATAGGAGATTCATACCATGAACAGAAAATATCGCAAGACTGTCATCGCCGGCAACTGGAAGATGAACAAGACGCCGACCGAGACCAAGGCCTTTATGACCGAGTTCAAGGCCATCATGCCCAAGGGCCGCTGGTGCGACGTGGCGCTGTGCGTTCCCGCTGTCTGCATCCCGGCTGCTGTCCGCGCCATGCGGGAGACCCGCGTCGGCATCGGCGCAGAGAACTGCAATGCCAACGCCTCCGGCGCCTACACCGGTGAGATCGCAGCCAACATGCTGCTCGACGCCGGCTGCAAGTACGTCATCCTCGGCCACTCCGAGCGCCGCGCCATGGGCGAGACGAACGCGGACGTCAACGCCAAGGTCCTCGCCGCTCTGGACAACGGCCTGATCCCCATCATGTGTGTCGGCGAGAGCCTCGAGCAGCGCGAAGCCGGCATCACCGAGGAATGGATCACCATGCAGATCAAGACCGGCCTTGCCTCCATCGGTGAGGACAAGATCCGCAAGATGATCATCGCCTACGAGCCCATCTGGGCCATCGGCACCGGCAAGACCGCCACGCCGGAGCAGGCGGAAGAGGTCTGCGAGAACATCCGTGCGGTCATCCGCAAGCTGTACGGCGCCAAGGTCGCGCGCGCCATCTCCATCCTCTACGGCGGCTCCATGAACGAGAAGAACGCCTATGATCTGCTGGCCCAGCCGGATATCGACGGCGGCCTCATCGGCGGCGCTTCCCTGGTTCCCGAGAAGTTCGTCAAGATCATTGAAGCTGCCAACCAGCCGACGATCTGAGATCGCATAAAAAACTCCCGCAGCCATTGCTGCCCCCTGACAGGGGTAACAATGGCGGCGGGGATTACCCGGCTGGTGTTTATGCACCAGCCGGGCTTCCTATTGGTGTATAACTGGGAATAAGTTCAGGACACTTTCGGGATTTCTTTATGTTGCTCCGGTTTTGCTGTTTGTCTGTTTTCCGTGCAGCCAATGTCGGCGTAGTGGATCTCCACAGTCTGTGGTGCGTGCTTGGACCACTTTACTTCCTTTTCATGCACCACGATCTTCTGGATGAAGAGCCGCAGCAGCTCCGGTGTCAGCTCTTGAATGTCCGTGTACCGCTTCGCTTTGTCGAGGAACGCTGCCGTATTGCTTACCGTCTCTTTCAGATGCCGTATTTCCGATTCTCGCTGCGGAAGAGTTTCTGTCAGCTTTGCCTGCTCCTCCGTGTAACTGGCAGAGAGCATCTGGAACTGCTCTGACGTGATGCGGTTTAGCACGCTGTCCTCATAAAGCTTCTTGAAAATTGCATCCAGCTCGGCTTTGCGCTTCTGCATGGCTGCCTTTTCCTTTTCCAGTCTGCGGATCTCCTTTTGGATTTCTGCGGACTGTTTGCTGTTTAGGTATTCGGCAAATTCTTGCGGATGCTCTCTGGCTTCCGCCGTCACCCGGCGCAGATCTTCCAGCACGATCTCATCGAGGATGCATTCTCGAATGTAACGGGCTGTGCAGGCTTCGCCATCCTTTTTGTAAGTACGGCAGGTGAAGTGGTTGTAATCTGCTGACATCGTATGTGCCCGGTGGAGCACCATTGCTTTGCCACAATCGGCACAAACTACCAGTCCGGAATACTTGTTTTGCTCACCCATCTTCGTTCTGCGGCGCTTGTTCTTCCGTACCCGCTGTACAATATCCCAAATCTCCTTGGTAATGATGGCAGAATGCGTATTTTCAAACACAAGGCATTCCTCACGCGGATGTTCAATTTTGCGCTTGTCCTTATAGGACCGGGTGCTGAACCGGTAGTTCACAGTGTTGCCAAGATAGAACTCATTTTCCAACAGGTTTGCAACGGCACTGTCTGACCAATGATACGGCTTCGTGATGTCCAAGGCGGAATGCGTCAGGCCGTATTTCTGGTAAGTGTAATAGCTGGGACAAAACACCTTTTCTTTCTTCAGGATCGTTGCGATCCGGCTGGGGCCATTGCCCGCGGCACACAGGGCGAAGATTCGTTTCACAACGGCAGCAGCTTCCTCGTCGATGATCAGCTTTTTGTTTCCGGGTCTTTGGTATATCCATAGGGAGCGCGGGTTCCAAGTCGTTCCCCACGTTCGGCTTTGGATTTCTGAACCGCACGGATCTTTCGGCTGGTGTCCCGAATAAACCACTCGTTGAACAAATTTTTGAACGGCATGAGATCATTGCTCTCTGCGTTTTCCGTGTCCACATTGTCGTTGATCGCAATGTACCGGACGCCGAACATCGGAAAGCGCTCTTCAATGTAGAGACCGGTGTGAAGCTGATTTCTGCCAAGGCGGCTGAGATCCTTGGTCACGATGATCCCGATCTCCCCATTTTCCATATCCGCGATCATCTGCTGAAATGCAGGTCTTTGAAAGTTGCCGCCTGAAAAACCGTCGTCCACATAGAAACACGGATTTGGAAAATGATGGTCTTCTGCGAACCTTTGCAGGATGCTTTTTTGATTCTGGATGCTGTTGGAATCGCCATCTAAGCCGTCGTCCTGACTGAGCCGACAGTAGAGGGCGGTTTTCTTCTGGTTTGACATTTGTCTGTCCTCCTTCTTGTCAAACCGCTCAGAGCATTGTGAGCACACAATACTCCAAGCGGCGCGAGAAGTCTAGCCCTTATGCCGACTTTTTTCGCTGAAGTTCCAACGCAGCTAAAACCCTGAGTTTTTCTTCCGCTGTCTGACTTCCGCTTTTGGGGAAAACGGAGACGACGCGGATGGCTCGCCCGTGCGAAATCTGAATGCGCTCAACACGGACGGAATCAGGGCAGGCCGCTGGTTTTGTAGTTTGCTTCATGACGACCTCCCTGATTTGATTTTCAAAAATAAATATCTGTTTCTGCAGATTGTAAAGCACGCGCTGACTTGATGCCAACCCTCGTTTTTTTGCGCCGCACGGTGGGCGGACGCGGCATTTGTGTGGTACAGACCTGCACGGATGCGCGGGCAGCCTGCAAAACCGCACACGTCGGCACAACGCGCCTTACCGCTGCCGTGTGTCAGACCCACGCTGCGGCTGCTGTTCAACGCGGTCGATGTCCCGTTGCATGATGGCTGCCGTCTCCGAGATTTCCTTGCATTGCTTGAGTTTCCAGCGCTCCTGCCAGATCTGCTGATTGACCTGCGCAAGCTGCTCATAGAGATCCGATTTTTCTGCCAGCAAGACTTCGCGTGGAATGCCGCAAGTATCCAGAACCTCTTTTGCATCGTCATATTCTGCTTTCTTTGGCTCAAATCCTTCGAAGGCAGCTTCTGCTGCCAGCGCGTCAAAGAGCTTCTTGTGTTTTTTCTTGCGGACGTTCAGAATCGTGCGCTGCTTGGACAGTTTTGCAATCTGCTGCTCTGCATTCTGTATACAGGCAGTCAAATCGTCCGGCGTGCAGATATTCTGTTCCTGTAAAAACTTCAGACGCGCTTTGTAAATATCAGCCTTCATGATCTCTTTTCGTAAGTGTGGCGACATGCGCGGCGGGTACTGCCGTTTTTCGATCCGACCGAGCAAATAGCAGTAATGAAAGTACAGCGCAAGGAATTCTGTGTACTTTGGATGAGGGCGATATGGCTGCAGCTTTGGCTTCGGCGTGAAGGCAGGTTTCCTTCCGGCTTCAATTTGCTCCAGATTGCCCAGAATGGTCTGCTCGATACGTTCTTCCGAGAAATCAGGATTTCTGCGTTCCGGACACATGAAATGTTCCTGCCCGCGTAACCGAAATCCAAGGCGTTTGCCGTGATGGATCTCATATCCATTATGCTCCATAAGAAGGAAAAAGTGACCGAGATCGTTGGCATCCTCGATGGCATCGTGCAAGTCCGCTTCGAGCATAGAGCGGAACGTCGGCTGGCCCTTTTTCTGACGCAGCCACTCCGCATAGCTGACAGCTTTCTTTTCATCGCTTTCCAGAATGATGCTCAAACCATGTGCTTTGCACAGCCGATCTGAAATGCCGCGAATCTGTTTGTAGTAATTCTCGCGGGTGCTGTGATACATTTTCCCAGTGACGGCATTGACCGAGTTGAACACAATATGTGAGTGAATATGTACTTTGTCCACATGGGTCGCAATGACAGCTTCATATCCCGGCAAATGCTCGGCTGCGAATTGCTTGGCGATCTCATGTGCCAGCTCCGGCGTGATCTCGTCCGGCTGAAAAGACTGGATGATGTGATAGCACTGCCGTCCGGCGGTTTTGCCAAGGGCGCGCTTTGTGTCCATCATCTGTTGCGCGGCATGACCGGGATCGCAGCGGACATAATCGGTCAGCAGGTTTTCATCTGTTTTAACAGGATTCGTGATGTAATCAATCGCCTGCCGTAAGCCGCCGTTCCGGTACAGAATCTTTGTAATTGCCATTATTGTTTCCCGGCTTCATAAAGCAGGCCATAGACCGCATCCAGCATCCGCAGCGCGTGTGTGACCTCATCGCGGCTGGCAAATCCGGCGTTTGCTTTTCTGGCAATCTGGTTGATGTTATTGCCAATCTGATGAATCTCGGTACGCAAGGCTTCAAACTCTGCCGTTGGCCGCGGCCGGAGATCATGCCCATTCAGAAGCCTGCGCAGATATGCCGTTCGTGTCAGCCCGCAGGATTTGGCGTTCGTGATCAGCTTTTCGGCTTCTGCTGCGTTCAGCCGCAGACAGATTTTGTATGGTTCTTCGTTCATCGAGTCTCCTTTCCTCCGCCGGTGGGCGGCATATTGGGGTCAGGGTTTGCCCTGCAAGTGCCGTTTTGATATCAAACGGCGATGCTTGCGCGCGTCGTTGCGGACTGCGCTGCTTCGTCGCTCCTCCTTTCCAAAATGCAAACAGTTCCTTGGTTTGCATTTTGGTTTTCTTTTTAGTCGCTACATTAGTCGCTATGAAAATCTGAAATTCGGCTTTTTGCCTTTTGTAGTCGCTAGTATAGTCGCTATGGTTTTCTTACGCCGTATTTGCAGCTCGCGCCCCGGCGATGGGGAACAGCGCAGACAGAGCATGGCAGCCCTCACAGCTCGTGAAAGGGGTCTTGACTGCTTGCAACCCCAGCCACGGCAGCCTGTCTTGCGTCGACGAGGTCGTCGCGCGCGCCGTGCGCGTTTCCCAACCTGCGGTGTTATCCGCGTTGCTGGTTATTCAGTTGGTTGGGATTGTGATCCCACCTCCCATATTTCTCCTAAAGAGCACCAAAAGGAGCGCTGCGGCCATTCTCGGTCGCAGCGCTCCTTCATTACTTTTCATGGTGCGCTTCGGAATATTCTGTTGTCGGCTGGATTTCCTGCCATGTTTCATATGATAACATTGAAACAAATGTTTGTCAATGACTCTTTGCAGAAAATTTTCTCTCGCCGATTTCACTCCTGAATCGAGTCCATCAGCAATTCAGGATTTCTTTCGATGACAATAATAGAGTCAATGCGACTAGCATACTTATAGTTATGGCGTCCTCGAGTAAATTGCATTCGTGCTATACTTTATAGCTGCGCCCCCAACAAATAGCATCTTAATATCCATTAAAACGGACTATCCCCACACTGACCAGTGTGGGGATTAGCCTTTGATTTCGGGTCTTATTCTGCTTCAACCAATGCTCTATAGAAACAGACGCAGGAAGTTATCTTGCCCGGTAAAGGAACGTTACAATCTGAGCACGCGTGCATGCGGTATCAGAACCGAATGCACCGTAGTCCATACCGGTGGTGATGCCATTTGCAAATGCCCAGTCAACGGCTCTGGCGTAGTAGGCGTTGCTGCTGACGTCAAGGAATCCGCTGTTACCAGCTGCTGGCTGACCGTTCTGCCTCCAGGCATTTTCCTGCTATGCGGCAGACAGCTCCAGCGCCCGTGCCGGACAAGCGGCTTGACCGTGTCGGAATTGCGGACTATAATAATGCAGAAATTCCAGAATGAAAGTGCAGGCTTTATGAAAGAAAACCGAAAACTTCTGAAAGAAGTCCTCAAGGATATTGAACATGATATGACGGACGAGGAAGTCCTGAATTTGCTGGCAGACAGCAAGATCTCCGAAAGTCCCACTGTGGAAAAATACACGCTCGGGCAGCGTGCGGCGGACGCCATTGCAAAATTTGCGGGCAGCTGGGCGTTCATCTTTTCGTTCACGAGTGTGCTGCTTTTATGGATGGTCGTCAATACGATCCTATCGTTGAATGCAGAAAAGATATGTGATATAGTTTGCTCAACAAAGCCGAATTGTCGGAGGTGAACAGAATGGACGCGATGATGCAGGACTCCCTGCTTTTCTTTGACCGGCATCAGGCTGTCTATCTGCTATATGCGTGTTTTCAGGAAAAGCTGCTTGCCAGATTCCCCGAAAGCCGGATCAAAGTGCAAAAATCTCAAATCTCATACTACAACCGGCACCTTTACGCCTGTGTATCCTTCTTGAAGGTAAAAAAGAAATCAGAGCTGCCGGATGACTATTTTGTGCTGACACTGGGGCTGCCTGCACCGCTGGAATCCGACCGGGTGGCGGCAAAAACCGAGCCGTATCCGGGACGGTGGACAACGCATTTTGTCATCAGCGATCCGTCTGATTTGGACAAGGAGCTGTTTGATTGGATTGAGCAGGCTTATCAATTTGCGCAGGCAAAATAACGGAGGAAACAGATGCAAGTCAACGAATATCAAAAAGCGGCAATGGCAACGCTGAATCCGGCGCTTGACAAAAAGGATGTTCTCATCAACAGCGTCATGGGCTTGTGCGGGGAATCCGGCGAAGCCATTGACATCGTGAAAAAGTGGCTGATGCAGGGGCATGAGCTGGACAAGGAGCATTTGGTCAGGGAGCTTGGGGATGTGGCGTGGTATCTTGCCGAGGCTGCCACGGCATTGGATATCCCGCTGGAAGCTGTTTTTCAGGGGAATCTGGACAAGCTGTGTCAGCGTTTTCCCAACGGCTTTGACACCGGAGCTTCGGTGAATCGTAAGGAGAATGATTTATAAATTGCAGGATTTAGGCGTATTTCACAGTCTCGGTGCCCTGTGGCTCAGGGTGCTGAACGAGCTGGAAAACAATGGAGCGGAAACCGTTTATACCGACAATGCAGGCGAATGCGCAGAGGTCAAGGAGCTGCTGTATCTGACCGCAGAGGTGCAGAATGCCGCGCTGCCCGATGCGATCATCGAAAAGCATAAGGTGCAGGCGGAATTTGATTGGATGGTTCGCAATTTCACCGTGCAGGAGGAAGTGCCGGAGCTGCATCATGAGAACTCCTATGCCAGATGGCTTCATTCAGCCGGAGTCTGCAAATAAATTTGCGCAAATTCTTGACGCCTTGGATCCGCCAACCTGCAGTCTCAACTCAATTTTAAGAGATATATCTTATAAGCGCATGGAAGGTGTTGAAAAGTATTTTTCCAAAAAACTCCGCAAAAGGAAGACGCTTTCAGAGGCGGATTTACCTCTGAAAGCGTCTGTTTTGACCGTCTAGACGATTCGTTTGTGCAAATTTCTAGTGCATTTCAATTTGCGACAAACCCTTTTGTGATAAGTCTGCGGCAGAAATCAGCTCTGCAGGCACTTCACAGTCCACAGCCGGTTGTAGCCGTCCTTGTTGCTGACGAAGCCCTCGACATACTTGGTGCAGGCCTCGACCGTAAGCGGATGGCAGATGTACAGCTGCGTGCAGTTTTCATAGATGATCTGGTTGAGCTCGGAGTAGACCTCCTTACGCGCCTCGGGATCGCTCAGACTGCGGCCCTTCTCGATCAGTTCGTCCGCCTTGGGATTGTCGAAGAAGGAGCGGTTGCCGGGCTTGCCCTTCTGCGTGGAGTGGTAGCACGGATAGTAGGTGTAATCGGCGTCACCGGTGGAAGTGATCCATGCGGAGAAGCCCATGTCATGCTCGTGTTCGTTCAGAGCCTGAATGTACGTCGCCTGCTCATAGGTGCGGATATCGACGTTGATGTTGAGTTCCTTGAGCATCTGCTGGACGACCTGACAGATCTCGAGACGCTGCTGAGACTGGTTGGTAACCATGATGAGGTCGCAGCCGTTGGGATAGGAGGACTCAGCCATGAGCTGCTTTGCCTTCTCCAGATCGTAGTCATAAGTCGGGGTCGGGGTGTAGCAGGCAACGATCGGCGCGATCATGCTGTCAGCAAGCGTGGCGCTGCCATGAAGGATGGTATCGATGATCTTCTGGCGGTCAATGGCATAGCAGATGGCCTGACGAACCTTCAGATCATAGGTGGGACGATCCGCATCGACCAGATTGAAGAAGTAGTTGAAGCAGGTCATGGACGGCCGTGCATACTTGACCAGATCGGGGTTGGCGTCAATCTTGTCTACGTCGTTGGCCTCAATGGAGTAGGCAATGTCGACCTCGCCCATTTCCAGAGCGATGACGCGCTGTGCGGCCTCAGGGATGACCTTCATGACAAGGTTCTTGGTCGCGGGCTTGCCCATGAAGTACTCGTCAAATGCCTCGAGCTTGACAGAGTCGGACGGATTCCATTCGACCATCTTGTACGGACCGGAGCCGATGGGATGCTGAGAGAAATATTCATCGCCGTTGGCCTCGATGTAGTCCTTGGGCACGATGGCGGAGAATGGCATCGAAAGGTTATACAGGATCGGAGCGTAAGGCTCTGCGCAGTGGATGACAATGGTGTTCTCACCGGTGATCTCCACACTCTCGATAAAGCTGACGATGTAGTTGACATAGTTGGAGGCGATCGCACGATCAAGCGACCACTTGACATCCTCAACAGTCAAGTCGCTTCCATCGTGGAACTTGACACCCTGACGGATGGTAAACTCCCAATCCTTGTCGTTGAGCTGCTGATAGCTCTCAGCAAGCAGCGGCTGGGGGTCGCCGTCACCGATGACTTCCATCAGCGTGCTGAAAATGTTGCACGTGACCGTAACGGCGGCAGTTTCCTTGCCGACGTGCGGGTCCATTGAGGTCACGTCTGCACTCTGAGCCCAAACGACGGTGTCCTTGTAGTTGCCGTTGGCATCTGCCTGCTGGGTGTCCTGGGTGGCGGCATCGGCGCTGTTATTCTGGTTGCTGTCGGTTGACTTGCTGCAGCTGGTCAGCACCAGACAAAGCAGCGTACAGGCGGCGAGAAGAAGTGCGAGAAGTCGATGTTTCATGATGTTCCTCCTTATATTTGCGTTCTTTTCTTGGCGTTTACGCCATTGCATCCTTGAATTGCGCGGCCTTGATGCAGGCTACACTGTGACCGGGCTCGATCTCGCACAGCGGGATGTCGCCCGCAGTGCACTCCGGTGTGGCATACGGGCAACGCTTTGCAAACCGACAGCCGGGTTTGGGGTTGATTGGAGACGAAAGCTCGCCTTTGAGCGGAATCTTGTTCATTTTGACCCGCGGATCCGGGATCGGAATGGCGGACAGCAGCGCCTTTGTGTAGGGATGTACCGGCGTACGGAAGAGCTGCTTTGCATCGCAGATCTCCACGACCTGCCCCAGATACATGACCATGATCTGGTTGGACAGATGCTTGACAACGCTCAAATCGTGGGTAATAAACAGATAGGTAAGCCCCATTTCCTCCTGAATATCCTGCATCAGATTTAAAATCTGCGCCTGAATGGAGACATCCAGCGCGGAGACCGGCTCATCACAGACAATGAACTTCGGCTCGAGTGCAAGCGCACGACCGATGCCGATTCTCTGCCGGCGGCCGCCGTCAAGCTCATGCGGATAGGCATTCACAAGACGCTGGGCAAGACCGACGCGGTCCATGACCTGACGTACATGGCGGTCAAGTGCCTCTTTGTCGCTGGGCTTATACTTGCCCTGAATCAGAAGCGGCTCCGCGATGGTCTGGCTGACAGTCATGCGGGGGTTGATGGATGCAAACGGGTCCTGGAAGATGATCTGCATGTCCTCACGCAGCTTCTTCATCTCTTGCTTGCTGCATGCGGTGACGTCCTTGCCATCAAAAATAACCTTGCCGTCGGTCGGCTCATGCAGGCGAAGGATGGTACGTCCCAGCGTGGACTTGCCGCAGCCAGATTCGCCAACAACGCCGAGCGTTTCACCCTTTGCGAGGGTAAAGTTGACGTCATCTACGGCATGGAGCTGACCGGAAGCGGTCTGAAAATACTTTTTCAGGTGTTCAACACTCAGAATGGTTTGCTTCGATGCGCTCATTTCTGCTCACCTCCTGCGTTGGTGTTTTCGGCGCGGAAGCAGCGGACCAGATGCCCGTTTCCAACGTCTATCATTTCCGGGTGCTCCTCGCGGCAGCGGTCGGTCGCGTACTGACAGCGCGTGCAGAATTTGCAACCCGTCGGCAGATTGGTGGGATCCGGCATCAGACCTTCGATCGGCACAAGGCGGTTCACGTCCTCATTCAGCTTGGGAATGGAGTTGAACAAGCCCTGTGTATAGGGGTGCATGCGGTTTTCGAAGATTGTAAATACGTCTGCGTATTCCACGACCTCGCCGCCGTAGATGATTGCAACCTGTTCACAGGTCTGCGCTACGATGCCGAGATCGTGCGTGATGAGGATCATCGACATGTCAAGCTTTTTACGAAGCGCCTGGATTGTGTCAAGCACCTGCGCCTGAATGGTGACGTCCAGCGCCGTGGTCGGCTCGTCTGCCAGCAGAATTTTCGGGTTGAGAACCAGCGCGATGGCGATGATGACGCGCTGCTTCATGCCGCCGGAGAACTGGTGCGGATAATCGCTCGCACGCTCGCGGCTGATGCCGACGGTCTCCAGCATTTCCAGCGCCTTTTCCCATGCCTGCTTCTTGCCGATTTTCTCATGCGCCATGACAGCCTCGGCAATCTGGTCGCCAACTGTCGTGACGGGGTTGAGGCTGGTCATGGGATCCTGAAAGATCATGGAGATCTCTTTGCCGCGGATGGATTGACGATGCTTTTCCTTCATCGTCAGAAGGTCTTCCCCGCGATAGAGAATCTTACCGCTGACAATCTTGCCCGGTGGACACTGGATCAAACCCATGATGCTGCGCGCCAGCGTTGTTTTGCCTGCGCCGGTCTCGCCGACGAGACCCAGTGTTTCGCCCTCGCGAAGCGTCAAGGACAGACCATTGAGCGCGTGGACGCATCCGCTGTCGGTGTCATACTGAATGACAAGGTCTTCTATTTTCAGAATGTCGCTCATAGCAGGCCTCCTAGTTCTTCATACGCGGATCAAGCGCATCACGCAGACCGTCGCCGATGATGTTCAGGATCAGAATGGTAATCATAATCGCGGCACCGGGCATAACGGTGATGTGCCATGCGTCACGGATGTAAGTACGGGCGTTGGAAAGCATTGCACCCCATTCTGGCATCGGAGCCTGGATGCCCATGCCGATGAAGGAGAGACCGGCAATGGAAAGAATCGCGCTTGCCATGCCCATCGTGACCTGAACGATCATGGGGGACAGGGCGTTGGGAACGATGTAGCGGAAAATAATGCGTGCATCGCTCGCGCCAGCCGAACGTGCGGCCTCAATGAACTCCTGATCCTTGACCGTCAATACCTGTGCGCGAATGACGCGCGCAAAGGTCGGCGTCTGGGAGATGGCAATGGCAAGAACAACATTGACGAGACTGGGACCCATTGCCGCAACGATCGCAACAGCCAGCAGCGTTGTCGGAATTGCGAGGAATACGTCCATGATGCGCATGAGGATCGTGTCCATCATGTTGTAGTAGCCTGCGACTGCGCCGATGATGCCGCCGAGCACCGACGCGCCGAGCACGGCAAAGGCACCCATAAACAACGAGTACCGCGTGCCCCAGATGATGCGGAGCAGGATGTCGCGGCCAAACTCATCCATACCGAGGACGTGCTCCTTCGAGGGCGGCTGCAAGCGCTGCAGCAGATCCTGAGAAATGACGTACTTGTCGTAAAATGAGTTATTCGTGACAAGGTCGATGATGATCGTGGTGATCGCCATCAGCGCCAGAAGAATGAAAATAGCGAGTGCGCCAAGCGCGAGCTTGTTCTTCTTAAAGCGATACCATGCTTCTGCACCGAGCGTGCGGCTCTGATAAGGCATGTTCTGTGCTTTTTTCATAGTCATGCCTCCTGTTTCTTTGCACGCAGGGCGAGCTTCTTACCGTTCTTTTTATACTGCGACTTGATGCGCGGGTCGACAAATGCGTAGAGAATGTCAACGAACAGATTAACGACCGAGAAACTGACCGACATCAAAATGACGGAGCCGAGTACGGCCGGCGTATCCTTCGTCTTGATTGCATCGAGCATGTAGCGTCCAACGCCGGGCCAGGAGAATACGGTTTCGGTCAGCATGGAGCCGCCGAGCAAATGACCGAACTGCAGACCTGCGCTGGTGATGATGGGAATGAGCGCATTTTTCAGCATATGGCGCGTCGTGACCTGCGATTCGGAGATGCCTTTTGCACGGGCAGTAGAGACATAGTCCTGACGCATGGTCTCCAACACACTTGAGCGCGTCATACGCATGATGGTCGCCATGATACCGGTGCCCAGCGTCACCGCAGGGAGGATCAGGCTTTTAAGCATCGGACCGGTGCCCTCGCCCATACCCTGTGACGGCAGCCAGCGCAGCTTCAGCGCGAACAGGATGACCAGCAGCAGACCAAGCCAGAAGTTCGGCATCGACACCGAAATCAGTCCGCCGACGGATGCGACGTTATCCAGCAGGGTATATTGCTTTTTTGCTGACAATATACCCAGTGGTATGCCGAGAAGCAACGCGATGAGCATACTGCTCAAAGCCAGAAGGATCGTGTTGGGGAAGCGTGAGAGAATCTGGTCAGAGACGCTTAGCTTTGTCTTATAGGACTTGCCGAAGTCTCCATGCAGCAGATCCCAGATATAATTTGAATACCGCTCAAGGAACGGCTTATCCAGACCAAGCTCCGAGCGCATGGCCTCGGCTGCTTCTTCCGTTGCATTGTCGCCAAGTACGACCAAAACCGGGTCGCCGGGGGCGAGAGACAAGATGGAGAAGACCAGGAAGGTCACGCCGATCAGCACCGGGATCAGCAGCAGCAATCGCTTGAGAATCAATCGAAACATAGTTTACCCCCTACTCTTTGCCTGCCAGGCAGCAGACTTATTCAAATGTACCCTTGACAAGCACCTGCTTGTCCTGCATCATGATGCGGCCCTTTGCCAGCATGGTGTCGATCTGATAGCCCTCGTCCAGAAGGACCAGATCAGCATCACTGCCCTCGGCGATGCAGCCCTTGCGCGGATAAAGCTCCAGTGCGCGGGCGACGTTTGAGGTAATGAAGGGCAGCGCCTTTTCCAGAGCAACGCCCTGCTGGGTCACCATTTCGTAGACCACGCGGTAGAGGTTTGCCATGTCGCCGACGCCCATACCGACAATGTGTTCATGCTTTTCGTCCCATTTCGGCATACTTCCGTTGGAGTCGGAGCTGATGGTCAATAATTCGGGAACAGCTGTTTCCATCAGACCGGGGAAAAACTCCGAAACGCCGGCCTTCGCGGTGATATCTGCGTAACCACCCATGTGCGTAAACTGCGAAGCCTCCTCCAGCCGGCGGCCGAGATGTGTCGGGCGGAAATGGGAGATGGGAATATCTGTCGTGCGGACGATGTCCATGATCGGCTCAATGCCTTCAGGCGAGGCGCCGACATGCAAGTGCAGTTCACCGACCTTGCCGGAGACGAGCGACGCCATACGAATGTCGGAAACCAGACGGATCAGCTCATCGCGGGTGGGATGGCTGCATCTGTGGTCAGCAATGGCGAGCTTACAGCCAATGATCTCGGAGATGTAGAGAATATCGTTTGCCACAGAGCCTGTGATGGTTCTGGGCGGATATGCGTAAGAATTCGTCAGGCAGTACGCCGTGATACCCTCGTTGTTGAGCGCCTTGGTTTTTGCCAGCAGCAACTCAGGACTTTTGGTGTAGCCGTCGGTTCCGAGCAGACCGACGAGTGTCGTCACGCCGGAGGCAACGGCCTTGGAAAGCTGGAATTCCGGCGTCCGGGTTTCGAAACCTCCCTCACCGCCGCCGCCGACGATGTGAACGTGCTGGTCGATGAAGCCGGGAACGAGCATCTTGCCAGCCGCGTCGATCACGGTCAGATCGTCGCGCCACGGCTCGATGCAGTCCGCGATCTCAAGGATCTTGTCATAGGCCAGCAGAACGTCCTTTTTGCCAAGCGCCTTTGGCGCAAATACCTGTGCATTTTTGATCAGAATCATTGAAAACTTCCTCCTGTGTTCATTTTAACGTTTGACGCTGAATGTCAGTGCGAACAAACTGTTGATCCTTCTGCGGAATGCCGAGCTTTTCCTCGAGTCGCTCAAGCCGTTCCTGTGCGGTCAAAAAGCGCTCGCGGTCGCTGAGCAGAAGCCCGGAAGTGAGCACCTCGATCATCGCAATCATCGAGGAGACAGAGTTAAAAAGCACATCGTGTTCTGTGTTGCAGGTCAGAGACATTTCACACGCCTGCGCCACCGGGGAGGTCAAGCTGTCTGTGATGGAGATGCTTGAGATCCCGGCCTCCCGAAGATGCTGTGCCAGTTGAATGGTCAGCTCCGCGTATACGGGGATACTGATGAGGACAAAGACATCCTCCTTTGTGGCGTGCAGGAGCCGATCACAGGTCTTCTTTTTATCCGAGGTATCGACCAGATGCGCCTCACGGCCGATCCGCTTGAGTTGATAGAGAAAAAAATCTGCTACGATCCGCGTGAGATGATGCCCCACAACAAAAATGCGCCGCGCATGGTTCATCCGGTAAACGATCTGCATGAAGCTTTCCATGTCCAGATACTGGAATGTCATATCGAGCCCGCGCTTTTCGCCGTCGATGATCTTACGGCAAGTGTCGTTTGCATCGGTCGAGCGCGCGAGCGACATTCGAACCTTTTCGTTCGGACTCAGGCGCATGCGCACGTACTCCTGAAGCTGGCGACGGAAAGCCAGAAAACCCTGACAGCCCATATTGCTGCAAAATTTCAGAACGGTCGCATCTGTTGTGTGCGTTGTCTGTGCAAACTCGCGCAGTGTCTGGAAGCTTGCCGCATCAGGATGCTCCAGGCAGTAGTCTGCGATCCGTTTTTGAACGGAGCTGACTTCCGAATATCTGGCGCGGATCGTTTCCATAACATCCATGCAGTCACCCCTTTACAGTTCCGTCATTCGTGGCGTCTCGGACAAAAATTCCGATGGCAGACCGAACGCTTCAAAGTAGCGGCACATTTGCATTGGTGCAAATTTTTCTGTGGAGTAATGCGTACCGCCGAGAAGATTGACGGCACTTGCTTTGGCGGCCTCGTGAATGGCGCCCACCCAAGGCACCTCCGGATTCGTCACGCCGGTTATAAAGGTGTTGACACCCCAGTCGCGGAGCTGCTCGTAAATCTGCGTGTTTTTTGCGCCGCCTGCCATGATGGCAAAGCGCCCGCGCGAAAGCACGTCCTCTGCGTAGTTGTAAAGCTTGACAGCATGCCCGACGACGCGTTCCATCGCCTGCGCAAGTTCTGTCGCCGTTGAAAACGGCGAGGTGCAGACAACACCCATGCGCACCAGATTCTGCTCAAAGAAGGAATCATACGGCTCAGCACCAAGCGCCCGTGCAAGGTTCACGCCGGGAGAAAACGGGCTGTTGCGGTCAAGTGGAATGTGATAGGTAAACAGCGAGATGTGCCGCTCCTTCAGAAAATCAAGCCATTTCTGCGGGATCTGCGGTGGTGGATCCGCTGTGTTCAGCCGCTGCGGCTTCGGATGATGCGTAAAGAGCATGCATGTGTTGGCGTCCAGCCGTTCCAGCTGCTCAAAAACCTCCGGGCTTGCGAAGGTCGCAGTATATACACGTGTAATTTCCTCGGTGTTATCCTCCTGAAGTCCGATCACCGGAAAGACCTCTGTGCAGGTCTGTGGCTGGAAGGTCCACTCCAGCCAGCGGTAGAGTGTAGATGATCTCATCGCACGTCCCTCACTCTGCATCCAGCGGAATCTTTTCAAAGGCGCGCATGTAATCAACGAGGAAGTCTGCCGTTGTCTTCAGCATCTCTGTGCCCCATTCCACCGTAGCAGTGGAGGGATGGTCGGGTCCGTACCAGCCGTTGTCGGTGATCTTGCGGTTGGTGCGCGGCAGCGGCAGGGAAATGCCGCGGAATTCGACTCTGCGCAAACCGCAGGCGTGCAGCTCGTCGGTCGGGTCCTTCGGCGCGTTGTCGCAGATCAGATCCTTGCGCACAAGCTTCGGGTCGATCGCCAACATTGCAGCTGTTTCCTCGCCGGCACCGTGCCCGCCCTTCCACGCAGGGTTGAGATCGCCAGCGACGGTCCACCAGTTGAACACCGTGCCGACAGCGTTTTTGCGGTCAAGATATCCGCATACCTTTTCCAAAGCATGCGTGTTGCCACCGTGACCGTTCAGAATGACAAAATAGCGGCAGCCCCACCGATACAGGCAGTCACAAATGCGCCGCATAACAGCCTCCAGCAGATCGGAGCCAATGCTGACGGCACCAGGCCAGTCCAGATGCCAGTCACAATCGCCATAAGGGAGGGTCGGCAGGATCAGAACGTCGGACTTCTGCTCTACCAACTCAAGGAGCTTCATCGGGATCAGCGTGTCGGTTCCGAGCGCATTGTGCAAACCGTGACACTCAATGCTGCCCACGCTGAGCAGCGCGATTTTATGATCTTTGAAATAGGCCTCTACTTCCGGGGAATTCATTCGTTCCAGACGCATAATCTTTCCTCCAGTTGTTTATTTGTAACTTAAAGCGTTTGCTATAGTTCTATATATAAGATATAGCAACTATTGTATGCCATGTCAATATTTTTTTTCGTTTTTCACAGTCTTTGAGTGAATATACAAAAATAGATTGTCGAATTTGTGGAAAACGCCAATTTACAAAGACAGGTGGATAAGAGCCCAAAAATAGCCCACATTGACTCAAGAAAGGAAAACAGCACAACGGCGGTGCCCCGGCTGATTGGCTTCAACGGAAGCGAGATTGGCGTAACGAACATCAAATAGCTCAAGATGCATGATAATTCCACCTTCACCTACTTGAAACATGAAATGAGCATTTCTCAAACCGCCTCCGCATCATATATCCAACGAAGCGGTCCGGCATAACGTCTGAATACCATTCATAAATTAATTCTGGAATACATGGCCACAGTTGGGTACGCGCCTTCATTATCGCCTTTTCCTTACAACGCTTCGCCGTGGGCTGGTTGAGGAGCCTTTCCTTTCTGTATCAAGCGTAACGAAAGGGCTTGTTGTCTGCAATGCAGCTCAAGCGGGAGGCTGCGAAACGCATGAGTAATAGTCTGTTTGCAACACCCAATCCGGAATTGTTGGTTTCGTAGAATCTTCAAAACCTACTAGCTATTCCCGTTTTTTCTGGTATTGTTGCTGTTACAAAATCTCAGCCGTGCTGAGCGAAACAGGAGGAATCACAAAATGGCAAGTATCCAGCTGCGTCGCCATGTCCTTAAAGAGCTTATCGTGCATCAGGGTCGCGTCAAAGTAGTTTGCAAGCAGAACCCAGGTCTTCACGCTTTCGCCGGTTTGCAGCAGATCGGAGGCCGTTTCCAGCTTGATCTGATACGATTTCTTCTCAGCGTACGTGAAGGTGGAGTTGCCGCGTGCCTTGAGCTCTTTGATCTTCCCCACGCCAATCTCGTCGCCAGCCGCGTCAAGCATCCGGAGCGCCGTCGTCGTGGTGTTCGTCTTGCTCGCGTCAATGTAGGTGCGATTTTCCGCAGCGCTGCTGCTCGTCAGATACAGCGTCGGAAGGCTTGTCGCCTGCATGACACGGACGGTAAAGCCATCGCCGTTTCCTACCTTTGTAATGACGCGCCACTGCTCCAGAATCTCCTCATAGTTCCTGCCCAAACGGTCGATGCTCTTGACAACAAGCGTATCGCCGTCTTTCAATTTGCGCATCAGTCGTCGGTACTGCGTCCGCTCGAAATCCTTTCCGGACTGCTTGTCCACGAAAATTGCGCTTTCCGCAATTCCAAACCCAGTCAACGCAATCAGCTGCCGCTCCTCGTTCTGTTCCCTTGTAGATACACGTGCATACCCATACTCCATTTTTCAGACCTCCAATCTATTTCGGATAGCGTCGCTTGACAAGAGCACACATGGTTTTCCCGGGTCTAAACGACATCTGACTTCGTTATCCTCGTTGATGGGCGCCAGCCCATCTGCCTCGTCTGTCTTGCCAGCTGCCGTTTATCCTCCGGGAAAACTCGAAGACCCGCCGGGCGTTCCGGCGCGGTTTTCGCAAGGCAGAGGACGCAGGCTTGCTGGCGCAAGTCAAGGACGATAACGCGGCGAAAGGCGTGCCGGAGCGTCCTGCGGGCATGCGTGCCCTTGTCAAGCGACGCTACGATAGATTGTAAGTCAGCTGTTAACCATACCGTTCAAGTAAGCGTTTCTGTGTTCACCTCGCTCAAAATATTGAAGTTATTATGAGTCCATAATAACTTTAATCGGAGATGGTAACATGGATAAAACGAATGAAAAGCACTTCGGCTTGCGCGTGGACGGCGATATTTTGGCAAAGTTCCGCTATGTTTGTGGCTTCGAAGGACGTTCAGCCAATGCGCAGATTATTCAGCTCATGCTGAAGTTCATTGCAGATTACGAGAAAGAGCACGGAAAAATCCAGTTGGACTGACAGATAAACAAAAACCCGCCGCACATCAGAACAAGTTTGATGTGCGGCGGGTTTTAAAATGTTTTGCAATCCAAATGCTTGATATCATATAGAATCTAACAGCTCAAAACGAAAATGTTTGATTCAACAATGTCGGAAAATGAAAGCCAGCAGTCAGTTGCATTTCTTCTCTAGGGTGTATCTGAAAACTCCTAACGTACCCGGCCAGTGGGTCTTTTTGCGGTGTGCCGCGTCATTTTTTCTTGAAATACGTCAGTATTCCTGCGAAAAAATGTCTTGCTCAACGTAAAAATCCCTCGCTGCCGATCACATCATGCGTTTTCAGATACACCCTAAAGAATCAACGGGGACCTTCCTTCTTTCAAAAAGATCCCCGTTTGCTTCTGAGCGGTATTTCGTTGTTGTCCTTATGCGCGTTTTGCCTATGGCTCGGGAGTTTTTGTTTTATTTACATGCGGGCCAGAACGGCTTCTTTTTTCGGGATGGACGGGATGCCGCCGAGGGTCTCGGTGGACAGGCTGGCGGCCGTCGCGGCGAAGCGGGCGATCTGCAGAAGCTCGGTCTCGGTCAGCTCCTCCGGCGCTTTTCCGGTGTCCAGCAGCTGCGCAACGGCGCTGCCGCCGAAGATATCGCCTGCGCCCGTAGTATCGACCGGATGCACCTTGGGGCTGGCTGCGCGGACGGCGGCGTTCCGGTTTTTCAGATAGCAGCCCTCTGGCCCCAGCGTGACCATGGCGAGCTTTGCGCCGAGCGCGAGCACGCGGTCTGCACCCTCCTCCGGCGTGCAGTCCCAGAGGAAGCGGACCTCCTCGTCGCTGATCTTGACGACATCCGCCTGCTGCAGGCCCCAGAGCATCTGCTCCTTTGCAGTCTGCTCCGTCTTCCACAGGGGGGCGCGGTAGTTGGGGTCGTAGGTGATGAGCTTTCCGGCGGCTCTGGCATAGGCGACCGCCTTCCGCGTGGCGGTACGCGCAGGCTCGTCCGTCAGACTGAGCGTGCCGAAGTGGAACACGCGGGTATTGTCCAGAACGTCCCGATCCAACTCCTCCCAGCGCAGTTGCGTGTCGGCGCCGGGCTTGCGGGCAAAGGAGAACGAGCGGTCGCCGGAGGCGTCGAACGTGACGAACGCGAGCGTGGTAAAGACGTCCGGATCGACCACGATGCCCTTCGTGTCGATCCCGGCCTTCCGCAGCGTGCCGAGCAGCAGATGGCCAAAGGTGTCGTCGCCGACCTTGCCGAGGAACGCGGTCTTTTTGCCGTAGGCATTGAGCGCCGAAAGGAAATTGCACGGCGCGCCGCCCGGATTGGCCGCCATGGTGGGATAGCCGTCCGCATCCGCGGACTTGGAAGCAAAATCGATCAGAACCTCGCCGATCGCGACAACGTCATACATAAACAGTCCTCCGTTTTCGGTTTTTCTTTATGCTACCATAAAACCCGCCGGATTGCAACGCCGCAGTCCCCGGCGGCACTCTGTCAGCGACAGAAAAAAAGACCGTGCTGGGATCAGCACGGTCTTTTTATACGGGAGCTTAACCGAAAACAGCGAGCAGGAAGCCGGCTGCGATGGCAGAGCCGATGACGCCCGCGACGTTCGGGCCCATGGCGTGCATGAGCAGGAAGTTCGACGGGTTGGCCTTCTGGCCGACGACCTGCGACACACGCGCGGCCATCGGGACAGCGGAGACACCGGCAGAGCCGATCAGCGGGTTGACCTTCTTGCCGCTCAGCGCACACATGACGTTGCCGCCGATCAGACCGCCGACGGTGGAGATACCGAACGCGATCAGGCCGAGCAGAACGATCTTCAGCGTCTCGGGACGCAGGAAGTTGGAAGCGACCATCGTAGCGCCGACGGAGGTCGACAGGAAGATGGTGACGATGTTCATGAGCGCATTCTGGACAGTGTCGGACAGACGGTCCGTCACGCCGCACTCACGGAAGAGGTTGCCGAGCATCAGGCAGCCGACCAGCGGAGCCGTGGAGGGCAGGAGCAGGATGACGAAGATGGTGACGATGATCGGGAAGAGGATCTTCTCGGTCTTGGTGACCTCGCGGGTCTGGACCATCTTGATCTTGCGGGTCTCTTCGGTGGTGAGGAGCTTCATGATGGGCGGCTGGATCAGCGGGATCAGAGCCATGTAGGAGTAAGCCGCGATCGCGATCGCGCCCAGCAGCTGCGGAGCGAGCTTGTTGGTCAGGAAGATGGCCGTCGGGCCGTCTGCGCCGCCGATGATGCCGATGGAGGCAGCCTCGGGGCCGGTGAAGTTCAGGCAGATCGCGCCGAAGAAGGCGACGAACACGCCCAGCTGAGCAGCCGCGCCGAGCAGCAGGCTCTTCGGGTTGGAGATCAGAGGGCCGAAGTCCGTCATCGCGCCGACACCCATGAAGATGAGGGACGGGTACAGACCGGCCTTGACGCCGATGTAGAAGATATCAAGCAGGCCGGCATTGGAAAGAATGTGGCCGTAGCTGTGATAATAGGGGCTGGTGGAGTCAAGGAACGCGCTCCAGAGCTCCGGATGATACAGAGCGTTCGTCGCATTCAGCTCCGGATTGACAGCGTCCAGACCCGGGAAGTAGCTGAGGTTGGCAAGCAGGCAGCCGAACGCGATGCCGACGAGCAGCAGCGGCTCAAAGCCCTTGACAATGCCGAGGTACAGCAGCACGCAGGCGATCACGATCATGACGAGATTCTGCCAGCCGCCGTTTGCGAAGAAGCCTGCGAAGCCGGACTCGGTCGCCAGCTTTAACAGGGTTTCACCAACATTAAACATTCTTGATCCTCCTTATGCCAGAACGACCAGCGGAGCACCCGTATCCACAACAGAACCCTTGGAGGTCACGACCTGCGCGACAGTGCCGTCACGCGGCGCGAGGATCTCGTTTTCCATCTTCATGGCTTCCAGCACGACCAGAATGTCGCCGGCCTTGACAGCCTGACCCTGCGTGCAGTTGACCTTCAGAATGTTGCCGGGCATCGGGGAGGCAACGACTTCGCCTGCGGCGACAGCGGCGGGAGCCGGAGCAGCGGCAGGAGCGGCAGGCGCAGCAGCGGGAGCCGGAGCGGCAGCCGGGGCAGGTGCAGCGGCGGGAGCCGGAGCATAAGCCTCATATTCATCGACGAGCATGGCCTGGCCTTCTTCGACCTCGACCTCATAGGTTTTGCCGTTGAGCGTGATTTTGTATTTCATATCAGAGAACCTCCTTCATCGATTTGAAGCGCAGGGTGTTAAGGGGTTTGCCCATCTTGTCGGCAACGATGGCCATGAGCATGGCAGCTTCGCGGTCGCCGACGTTAAAGAGCTTGCATTCGCCGGCAGTGCCGGTGGCGAGGACGGGGACAGCCTTGGGCGCGGGAGCCGGGGCGGGCGCAGCGGCGGGAGCCGGAGCGGCAGCCTTGGACTTCTTGGCGACCATGATCTTACCCATGATCATAACGACGACCATCAGCGCGATCAGACCGACAAATACGACACAGTAGCCCAGCAGAGCGACAAGGCCCGCCGTGCCGATGCCGATGTTCTCCATGGCAGCATTTACAAAAAACATATCCGGCACCTCGCTTACGCTTCTTCGATGACGTACTTGCAGATATTCTCTTCCTTGGCCTTGCGGTCCTCGAGGAACTTCTTGGCCTGATCCGGGAAGCAGATGTAGCTCATGACGTCCTCTTCGCTCTTTGCCAGATCGCCGAGCGCTTCCTTGGCGGCCTTGAACTCTTCGCCGGTGCGCTTGGAGTCCTCGATGCGGCAGTCGACAGGCTTGCCGCCCTCGCCGAGGATCTTGGCCTGCAGCTCTTCGGAAACGGGAGCCGGAGCAATGCCGTACTGACCCTTGAAGTAATTCTGGACTTCCTTGGAGACGATCTTGTAGCGCTCGCCCATCAGGACGTTGGTAACGGCCTGGTTGCCGACCATCTGAGACAGCGGCGTGACCAGCGGGGGATAGCCGAGGTCCTTGCGGACTGCGGGAATCTCCTTGAGCGCTGCGTCAAACTTATCCATGGCCTTCATATCGGTCAGGTTCGCGATCATGTTGGAGAGCATGCCGCCCGGAACCTTGTAAACGAGCGCCTGCGCGTCGGTCGCCATGGACTTGGCGCTGATGCGACCGGAGTCGACGTACTTCTGCTTGATGGGCTTGAAGTAATCGTTGACCTCGTTGATGACGTCCTCGTTCAGGTCGGTCTCAATGCCGTACTGGCCGAGGGCGTAGAACATGGTCTCGGTGGAGGGCTGGCTGGTGCCGTTGGAGAAGCAGGAGGTCGCGCAGTCGATGACGTCAATGCCGGACTCAATGGCCTTGGTGACGGTCATGTAGGCCATGCCGGTGGTGCAGTGGGTGTGCAGGATCAGGGGGATATCGCCGACGGCGTCCTTGATGCCCTTGATCAGGCCTTCGGCCTCGTACGGGCTCATGGTGCCGGCCATGTCCTTCAGGCAGATGGTGTCGAAGCCCATGTTCTTGAGCTCCTTGCACATCTCGACATACTTTTCGACCGTGTGCACCGGGCTCTGGGTGTAGGAGATACAGCCGGAAGCGACGGTGTTCTTGTTGGCGTACTTCTTGGTCGCTTCCAGAGCGGTCGCGATGTTGCGGAAGTCGTTCAGGGCGTCGAAAATACGCAGGATGTCGATGCCGTTCTTGATGGACAGCTCGACGAACTTTTCAACGACGTCGTCATGATAGTGCTTGTAGCCGAGCAGGTTCTGGCCGCGAAGCAGCATCTGCAGCTTGGTGTTGGGCATGGCCTTGCGGATATCGCGCAGTCTCTGCCACGGATCCTCGCCCAGGTAACGCAGGCAGGAATCGAACGTAGCGCCGCCCCAGCATTCTACCGAGTAGTAGCCGGCCTTATCCATGGCGGGCAGGATATCGGCAAAATCGGCATACGGCAGACGGGTTGCCATCAGGGACTGGTTGGCATCACGAAGGACAGTTTCAGTAATTTGAACTTTTTTCATGTGTGCTCCTCCATTATTTCACGCCATATCGGCGTTATCGATAGTTTTTACCGGACACACCTGAGCAGGAAAGACACGCTGCAGCGGGCTGCCGCAGCGTGTCTCGCGCTATCATCCAGTATATCCGATATGCAGCCGCATGTAAAATCAAGCGGCTGTTAAGATTTGAAGTCCGGACGCGCTGGGATTACAGCTGCGGGCCTGCTGCGACGAGAGCCTTGCCGGCTTCGTTGCCTTCGTACTTGGCGAAGTTCTTGATGAAGCGGGAAGCCAGATCCTTGGCCTTGACGTCCCACTCGGAAGCATCAGCGTAGGTGTCGCGCGGGTCGAGGATGTCGGTGGCGACGCCGGTCAGCTCGGTCGGGATCTCAAAGTCGAAGTACGGCAGCTTCTTGGTGGGAGCCTTGTTGATATCGCCGTTCAGGATGGCGTCGATGATGCCGCGGGTATCCTTGATGGAGATACGCTTGCCAGTGCCGTTCC
>ERZ1673752.1036-NODE-1036-length-42504-cov-10.965394_pt1 | contig 42504 bp, 41 predicted proteins | sample MGYA00580195_ERZ1673752 | MGnify/ENA primary metagenome ERZ1673752 (study PRJEB41218, sample SAMN15661744) | gut metagenome | host: Homo sapiens | place: Canada: London | collected 2015-08-20/2019-03-30 | study: EMG produced TPA metagenomics assembly of...
AAATCCTGTGAAAACGGGAGTATTCAAGAGTAAATCTAAGATTATATAGTGAGGGGGTAGTGCGCCCTTTTTTAGAACCGCTCCGGCTGAATGACCGGGGCGGTTTTCTGCTTTTCCCCCCTCTCACACTCTCCCCCCAAATACTTTACCAGCTGGGAAAGAACAATACTCTCTAAGCTCTTAACCAGCAGGAATCTCAAGTTTTCAACAACCAACCAGAAAGGATGAGCAAAACCATGAACATTGGCATCGACCATGGCTATTACGCCATCAAAACCCGGCATTTTTCTTTCCCAGCCGGTATCTCGGAATATTCCCACGAACCCTACACCCTGCAGAACACGCTGGAGTACGGCGGGAAGTTTTTCGTGTGCGGGACGGGCAGACAGCCGATCCTGCGCAACAAGATGGAAAACGACAATTACTACCTGCTTACCCTTGCCGCCATCGCCAAGGAGATCAAACAGCGTAGCGGAACCACAGAGTGTTCCGTAAACATTGCCGCCGGGCTGCCTCTGGCTGACTTTGGCCGGGAGAAAAAGCCATTCCGGGAATACCTTCTGCGTTCTTCCCAGCCGGTGTGCTTCAAATTTGAGGGAATTCCCTACAAAATCACCATCGAGGATGTGAAACTGTTCCCGCAGGGGTATTCCGCCATCGTTCTTCACCCCGAACTCATCCAGAATGAGCCTTCTGTCCTTCTCATGGACATCGGCGGCTGGACGGTGGATCTCATGCGGCTGGACAATGGTGTTCCCAACGCTTCCACCTGCCGCAGCTTGGAGCTCGGCATGATCCGGTGCATCGATGAAACCAAAGAACAGGTGCGCCGGGATACCGGGCTATCTGTAACCGACGCTCAAGTGGAACGTGTTCTGGCTGGAAAGCCCTGTAGTATGGATGAGGACGCACGGAATATCATTGTTGAGTTATAGCATTATAAACATTTCTCATTGATATCCAGCTCATAAAATTTTTTTAGATGTCAACTGAAGTTTGAAAAGGGACTTGCGTTATTTCGCTCAAACGAATATAATATAATTGGTTTATTATAAGTATTGTGACAGTTATGAGGTGTCGAAGTGAATGGGTATATAACAGTTCAAGAAGCTGCAAAAAAGTGGGGTGTAACCCCACGGCAAGTCCAGATATTGTGCAAAGAAAATCGTGTCGTTGGCGCAACACGAATGAGTCGTATTTGGATTATCCCGGAAAACGCGGAGAAACCAACGAACGATAAGCGAGGGCAAGGTAGGGGGAAAAATGATTTTTCAAAACACGATGTATCAAAACCAGAATATTAACCAATCTTCTGCGCCCTGGACAATGCACGAATTTTTTGCAGGGAGTGGTCTGGTCTCATATGGACTGAACGGAATGTTTACGCCTGTTTGGGCTAATGACATCAGCGAACAGAAAGCAGCCGTCTATAAAGCTAATTTCGGGTGTGAGCGTTTTGTTCTGGACGATATTAAGAATGTGAAAGGATTTGAGTTACCCTTTGCCCACCTTTCATGGGCCAGTTTTCCCTGTCAAGACTTATCCTTAGCTGGTTCTATAGGCGGAATTCATGCTTCTCGGAGCGGTTTAGTATGGGAATGGTTGCGCGTTTTGGATGAGATGGAAGATAAACCTAAAATCCTGTTACTGGAAAATGTGGCGGGTCTTCTCTCGACAAATGGAGGTAATAATTATCGTGTTCTCCATTTGGCTCTCGTTGAGCGCGGGTATCGCTGCGGAGCTATTCTGTTAAATGCATCTCATTTTGTTCCACAATCTAGGCCAAGGATATTTATTATTTCCGTTCAAGAAAACAGTCATATTCCAGATGAATTAACCGGAAACGGTCCTTGTTGGCTGCACAATAGCGCTGCGACACAGTTAGGAAACGAGTTACCGGGGTGGATCTGGTGGCAAACAGAGAAACCGTCTCGCCGTACCATATCCTTGAAAGACATCATTGAGGAAAAAGCACCATTTGATAAAGACAATGTTTTGCATCTGGTACCAGAACGGCATCAAGCTAAATTACAAGCGCACGACACAGTGTATGCCACAGGATATCGCCGAACACGGAATGGGACGCAGCAACTCGAATTACGATTTGACGGGATCGCCGGTTGTTTGCGGACACCGGAGGGCGGGAGCAGCAAGCAGTATTTAGTAATAAAAAAGGGCAACCAAACTCATGCTCGTCTGCTGACCGTGCGAGAAGCGGCTAGGTTGATGGGCGCGCCTGATAGCTTTATATTGCCCGGCAGTTATAACGACGGATATAAAGCGATGGGTGACGCTGTAGCCGCGCCAGTGGCACAGTTTATCGGGGAGCGTTTCCTAACAAAAATTGCGGAGGCGGTATATAATGATTAGTTCAGATGAGCGACTGAAAGCGTTTCAGGCCGAAAACAATATCTACACCAAAGGGCCGTTGTCCTTAGTGGTGCAATTTACTCGTATGGTGCAGGACAAAGAGTTTCCGCTTAATCCAGACGATTTTCAAACAAGCAGCAAAGGACAGGTCGCAGGTCTTGGTGGAGCTAATTTGAAGAAAATTCTCAAAGAACATGGGATTACTCAACAACTATCTTCTGAGGGCGGCAGAACCAGCCGAGGCAGTATGGGACTGATGATTAAATATGTGGATTTCTTAAATGCCTGGAACGCTGAAGCAGACGTTGACTTTTCTGCAATTGAAGATTTTTGGGCCGAGCAAGTGCGCGAATATTTTAGAAACCAGCCGTTTATTCTGACCGCAGACACTTCCAAAACAATCGGTGCCAACTTAGACGAGCTATTTGAGCAGGCCAAGAAGCGTCAAAGGCAAAATCCTGGCACGCAATATCTTGGCACAGTGCTACAACACCTTGTCGCGGCAAAGCTTTGCTTAATTATGCCGGAGGATTCTTTTGAAATTCATGGAGCATCCGTAGCCGACGGCCCCACGGATCGTAACGGAGATTTTGTTATCAATAGCACAATCCTCCATTGTACGACCGTGCCTGGAGCTTTGTTGATAGAAAAGTGCAGGGCAAATCTGCGCAGCGGTTGTCACCCTGTGATAATTACAATTTTTGAGCGCGTACACACAGCGCTAAATCTTGCGGAGGATGCCGGACTTGCCGGACGCGTCGAGGTTTGGGACATCCAGCAGTTCTTGTCAGCCAACGTCTATGAACACAGCTTGTTCGACGAAGCAAAACGGAATTCTACTCTTTCCGATATCATCAGCCGTTATAACAATATAATTCTGGAAACAGAGACTGATCCAAGCCTTCACATTGAGTTTGAAGCAAAGTGAGTTGCCATGGCAGATATTTTTAACGATGAAAAACGATCCGATATTATGCGGCGGGTTAAATCTAAAGAAAACAAATCGACGGAACTTCGCCTAATTGAAATTTTTAAACAGAATGGAATCGTGGGTTGGCGGAGAAATTACCCAGTAAAGGGCCACCCGGATTTTGTGTTTCCAAAGAAAAAGATAGCTGTGTTTGTAGACGGCTGTTTTTGGCATGGGCACGACTGCCGAAATATTCGTCCTGCCGATCACCAAGAATACTGGCAGAAAAAGCGCGAGCGAAACATAAAGCATGACAAAGAAGTAACGGCTATGTTTGAATCACGCGGTTGGAAGGTTCTTCGAATTTGGGAATGCGAGTTGAAAAAGAAAAATCAAAATGAATTATACGAGCGTCTACGAGGAAACTTTGAATTGAAATAACAGCAGGAGAGTGAAATTCCATGTCAACGAACAACCAAATTCTTATAAGTGAGATCATTAAGCGTGATTCGTCAGAAAATCCCCAATATAAAAATGAAGATTCCTTTTTTGAGTTTTTTGCGGCTCAACAGGTCTTGAAAAAGTACGATTTAAGCGATGAAGAAATTGAGCAGCATCTAACTGGGAGCGGTAATGACGGTGGGTGTGATGGCGTTTTTTTCTTTGCAGACGGCGAACTTGTCCATGAAGATGATGACGATACCAAATTTAAGCAAGACGTTAAACTCACACTTTGCATAATACAGGCTAAAAACTCCATGTCGTTTAATGAACAGCCCTTTGAAAAATGGAAAACTATATCGGGGAATCTTTTGTCATTGGACAAGTCTTGCGATGAGTTTAGTGAACGATACACGGAAAGTGTTCTTCAGGCGTTTTCTTTTTTCAAGGATACATATATTCATTTAATCAGAAAGCGTGCAAAGTTGCAAATTGAGTACAAATATGTATCTAAAGGAACAGAAATTCATCCTAATGTTCTGGCACAGGCTGAAGAACTTAAAACATTAGTAAAAAAGATGTTTCCCAGTCCATCGGTTACGGTTGACGTTTCCTTTATTGGGGCGGATCAATTAATGGAAATTGTTGATTCGCCAAACAATACTGAATTTTATCTCAAACTGGCTGAAGTGCCAATTAATCTTTTAACGCAGCAGGTATATGTCGCATTAGTTAATCTTTCAGATTACTATAAATTTATTACCTCCGATTCCGGTGAATTAATAAAACACATTTTCGAGTCCAACGTCCGTGACTATCAAGGACACATCACTGTGAACAAAGATATTCAGGATTCTCTGGAGCACAGTGAAGGTGAAGATTTTTGGTGGCTTAATAATGGAATTACTGTTCTTGCGGAAAGCGCCAATTTTGTAACAACAAAGGAGTTGAAAATCACTTTTCCTGAAATTGTAAACGGATTACAGACATCAAATGAAATATTTAATTACTTTTCGGCACATCCGAATATGATTGACCATGAAAGCAGAAATTTACTTGTTAGGATAATCGTACCTCAAAACGAAGATTCTCGAGATAAAATTATATTTGCAACGAATAGTCAGACATCTATTCCAAAAGCGTCTTTGAGAGCTACTGACAGTATACATAGGCAGATTGAGCTATATTTTAAATCCCGAGACTTATATTATGATAGACGAAAAAATTATTATAAAAATCTGGGTAAAAAATCGGCACAAATTATTAGCGTTTCTTTTCTTGCACAGTGCATGATGTCGATAGTTTTGCAGCGCCCAGATTTTGCCAGGGCCCGACCTTCGACACTGCTAACTGACGATGCTGCTTACAACAAGTTGTATAATGATAGGCAAGATCTTGCAACATTTTATGCCGCAGCGTTTATTGGGAAAAAAGTTGATTTGACCTTGCGCGCTTGTTCGCGCTATTCAACAACAAATAAGTCGGATATTTTGTTTTATGTAATCTATGTTCTTTGCATGCGTATTATCAATAAAGAAGAAATTACAAGTGATGATCTCGCCAATATTGATTTCGAACAGATTACTGAAGATTTGATACTTGACTGTGCAGAACGAGTAAATAAAATTTATGAGGAACTAGGTGGAACTGATAAAATTGCTAAGGGACCAGCGTTGATTGAACAGGTCAAGGCAAGGCTGTCGCCTGATTCTAGTGTAGTATAGAGTGTGAATATTTGGATCTGCTTCCAGATTTGCCAGCGTTTTTGTGGGTATCTTTTTTGTCAACGCTTCCCAGGTCGATCTCGTTGTAAAGACGGGGCCGATTTTTTGTATATCGTTTTGGTGATAAGATGGTGGAGGAGAGGAGACGCAGATGAAGGGAAACGCACATTCCGGCCAATATTTTTTGATGAGTAAGGACGTCTGTATGCTGCGCTTTTCCTGCACACACAACGAGTTTGGAGAAGTTTTGTTTGCAGAGGAAGAATGGCTGGTCAAATACCGTCCAATCGGTTATCATGGCCTGCAGGGTTTTCTGGAGCAGCGCAGGGTGCCCAAGCACCGGGTGCATATCAGAGAGTTGTTGGAGCAATGCGGCTGCGGCGATATGGAGGGATTTCTGCGGGTCACACATGCTCTTTCGCTGAATGACACGTTTGGGGTGAAAGGAACAGATTCTCCACCGCCAGGTAGACCAGATTTTGCTGGAACGAAAAGGAGCGGGACGCATGTCCCGCTCCTTTTCCACTTCAGGCCGACGCATTGGCAGAAGCTTTGCTGAAGTAGTAGCTAAGGTCATTGCACACATCTGTGAGCTCTCCGTTCTGATCGTACAAGTCCAGATGCGTCTGAAAATCCGCGTTCAGTACGAACTCCACACTCAGCTTTCCATCCTGCTCATGCAGATAAACTTTGTTGACGAACATCCGCAGATGCGCGTCACTGACGTTGCCTTCCGAAGTGATGGCGTCCAGCAGATCGATGCTGGGCCGCATCGACTCCTTTCTCGCTTCAATGCTCGCCTGAGCATCGCGGTATTCGTTGATCTGCTGCTCCGCACTTTGAATGGCTTCGTCCCTCTTCTGCAGCATCACATCATAGATATCCGCATGAGCCTTATCACGGATTCTCTCCATCAGAATCTGCTCCACTTCATTTTTGAGGACGGATATTCGCTCCTGCAGCCGGTCGATCTGCCGTTCCGCGTTGAACTTTTGCGCGGCCCAGTCTTTGGCGAGCGCGTCGATCGCTTCCCAGTTCGCGTGCGCCATCTTTTTCACCCGCAGCAGTTCTTTGTAAACGAGATCATCCAGAACTTCCTCCCGGATGAGGTGTGTCGTACAGTATTCTTTGCCATACCGGTGGTAGGTGTTGCAGATGTACTCCACCCGCCGGCCGCCCTGCGGAAGCTTTCGCGTCCGTGCCGTACATACCGAGTGGCAGTCCGCACATTCAATGATACCCGTATAGCGGTGTATCTTCTGCCCCGGCGCTGCCCGGACCCGGTCCTTCACCCTCTTTTGGAGGAGGAATTGTGCCTGCTGCCATGTCTCTCTGTCAATGATGGCAGGAACGGCGTTTTCATGCCGGTACTGCTCCTCCGGCGGAATGAACCGGAAAGTCTTGTTAATCTTGTCCGTCCTGGTTTTGTGGCAGATGAGCGTTCCCGCATAGAATTCGTTTTCCAGGATACGCTTGATGGTCGTACTGATCCAAAGCTGCTGTTTGGATATCTGCGGCCATGTATGTGGGACATTTTTGCCGAGCAGCGTTTGCTGGTAGTATGCCGGAGTGTGTACGCCGTCGGCATTCAGTTTTTTGGCGATCTGCTTGAAACCGTATCCGTCAAGGTAAAGCTTGAAGATCAGCCGGACGGTGTCGGCGGCTTCTTCAACGATCACGACCTGCCTGGTGTTCTTGTCCTTGAAGTAACCGAAGGGAGGGATGATCACGATCCCTTCTTTTTGCTTTTGCCGGTAGGTGGAACGTATCTTCCTGCTGGCATCCTTGGCATACATGTCGTTGATGATCTGTTTCATCCCGATGACAAGGTCGTCGTTCTCATTGCTGGTATCGATGTTCTCAGTGACGGATATCACACGCACGTCATGCTTTTTGAGGTAGTCGATGAATACCGCAGTTTGTGTGCGGTGGCGGCCGAGGCGCGAAAGGTCTTTTACGATGACCGCATCGATTTGGTTCTGTTCCACTGCTTCACATATTTTTTCGATCCCGTCCCGGTCGAAGTGCATGCCGCTGACATTGTCGTCAAAGGATTCGCCGGCGATGGTGAATCCGTTTTTCTCAGCATATCCGGCAATGATGCTGCGCTGATTCGTCAGGGAATTGAGTTCTTCGTCCTCATCCCGTGACAGCCGGTAATAGAGCCAGGCCCGCATTTGTTTTCCCCGCTTTCTTGTTGGATTTGACAGCCGCGCGACATGGCGGCCGCGCCGCCTTGCTTCGGCACGACACACCATATCACAGCGGACAGAGAATAGCTATGGAAAGCTTTTAAGCGGAGGAATCTTCTACGGAACCAACAACATCCCGTTGAGAAATTCGTGCAGGGGAGACAGTATAGAAATCGTGAACGACAGCTTTGAGGAAACGGTTGAAGTCATCGTCTGTGCCGGTGTAGCTATACAGCACACTTTCGATGACGGGTGTTTTGCGCTTCGTCAAACCTGCCACCCGGAAAAATCGTGAGCATCGAAGCGGGAAAAGAACTCCGGGTTTTGTTTGACGTCGAGCCAGCCCGCATAGCACTCGATCGCTTTCTCTACAAATTCATTGCGCGAACTCACACCCGCTGCCCGGAGATGCCCGTCGCACAAACGGATATGCCTTTGCGTGATGGCCAGGCCGGGCTTTATCCTCTTTTCCTGATGAAATCTGTACATCGCATCCATCCTTTCCTTTTTTGCATGGTACCGGTTTTTCGGCCGGTTTGGTGTCACGGGAAAACCGCGGTACACTGCCGAAGTCCGGCTCTTTTTCGCTGTTTTGGTGCGCTCAATTGGTACCACACCCCCATTTTGGTGTCACTCCGGTACCACGCTCAGCCCGCACTGCGGGCTGATGTATCTGGCGGACATCAAATTTTGATGTCCGCCTTTCTCCTGCTATCTTTTTCGATTGGCCCCATGGAGACCCGTCCAATTACTCACCGGGCTTCCGGCGGAGCCCGGCTTCGCCGCATCCCGGCCTCAGCGGCCCTGTGAGGCCTTTTCAGGGCAGAGGCGGACATCTTTCCGTCCCCGGTCTTTGGCGCGAAACACCGGGCAAAGCCGCGGCCTGTGACGGTTGTGACGATGGTGACGGTATTTTGGACGCCGCCCCGCTCCAAGAAATATCGTCATTTGCGTCATTACCGTCACAGCTCAGACGGATCGTCCTGCTGTCGCGTGTGCGCCTGAGCGTGTAACTCACGCCGTTTGCTTTCAGCATTCCCTTGTGCTTGTTCAGCCAGCGGCTGAGAATGTTGGGACGGAGCCCGCAGGGCAGAGCGTCATGGAGAATTTCCAACAGCTCCGATGCCGTGCCTTCGAACCGCTTTTCGTCGTGCAGCCAATCAATTACAATCCCGATCACTTCTTCGTCTGCACTCCGCGCTGTTTCTTCATCTTCTCTGCATTCCCAGATGTGAGACATTGGATCGAACTGCAGCTTTAATTCTTTCGATTCAATGTCCCGACCCGTACAGAACAACGTTCCATAGTTTGAACTCCTTTCCTCACGCTGCAGGATGAAGGTCCCGTCCGCGGCCCCACTCATGCCCGCTGTTCCGGACACCCTGTTCAACGGGTCGCTGTCATACTGCTTGCGCAGATGGTGGACCAGCAGCACAGTGGTCCTGCAGCGGTCGGCCACCTCTTTGAGCCGCGCCAGGTCGGCATAGTCCCTCGCATAGGTATTGTCCGTACAAGTTTCCCGCACTTTCTGCAGCGTATCGATGACGATCAGCGACACCCTCCCGTGTTCCCGGACGAAGGTTTCAATCTGTCCGGCCAAGCCATCCGCCAGAGTTCCCGCATGTGTGGCCAGATACAAGTTTTCCGATGGGTCCTCCGTGATGTCCAGCAGCCTGTCCTGCAGTCTGCGATAGCCGTCCTCCAAGCACAGATAGAGCACCGTACCCTGCTGTGTCGGATATCCCCAGACCTTTTCTCCGCCTGCCACCTGCTGGCACAGCCACAGCGCCAGCCAGCTCTTTCCTGTCTTTGGCGCTCCCGCCAGGATGTGCAGGCCCTGCACCAGCAGGTCTTTCACCGCATACCCCGGCGGTTCCAATACCGCATCCGCCAATGTGCGGGCATCGATCGTTCTGAGCCTACCGGCCATCAATACCTCCTGGGATTCCTGTTTGTTTGTGCATAGCATTCTCCTTCCGGTTGATTTTCGCATCCCTGTCGGGTACACTCATTCTAGCAAGAAGGCTTCCCGTCCGCAATACTTTCAAAGAAAGACGGGGACATTAAAAAAGTGCATCGGGGACAGGTGGTCAGATGGAAACAAAACGGCTCATTGAAACAGAAAACAGCATCCAGGAATTCACTGTACAGTTCTACGGCGGCACGGTGATGATCGAACAAAACCAGCTGCCGCTGGGGCAGATTTCCTGCGAGCTGCTGGATCATCCTGTGGAGGAGCTGCTTGCGCTGCATGATGAAGCCGTCAGGCTTTTTTCCATCGTGCGGGACTCCCTTTTTGCCCGGGACAAAGAAAAAAGCCCCGCGCTGGCCGCTGCCGTGCAGCGCCAGTTGAACAGGGCTTTGAAGCATGTGTATCCGCTTCCTCTGTTTTCTCTTTTGAATATTGACAGGGATACATACGGGACGATGCTGGAGGAGCTGTGCCGGAGTGCGCCGGAAGAATTCCAGAAAGCCGTGACGCAGGGAACGCCGGAAAACGAAGCCCTCAGCTCCTTCTTCGGGAAGCTGTTCCGGCTGCCGGATGAACTTCTGTGCTTCCGGAGCTATGTTTCCACGATGCTGGACTTCTATTTCGAACCGCTGCGGCGCAGAAACGCGGAGCACTATGCAGTGGGTGTTTATCGGTTCTTTTCCGATGCCGCTGTACAGGAGGCCCTGCGTGCCGCACTGCCGCCCTATCCCACTTTTGAGTTCCTGCAGAGCCGCCCGGTCATGACGGAATATGTGACGATGCCGGATCCTGTGCAGCCGGAAAAGTACATCCTTGCGGAGCGTGTTGTTTTCTCCAGCCTGGCCGATTTTCTCCACATGGATCTCTTCCGCGGCCTGATGCACGGAAATGTTCCGCGCCGCTGCCACAACTGCAGGAAGTTCTTCCTGCTGCAGAACGGATACGATGTGCGGTACTGCACCCGGATCGCGCCGGGAGAAACGAAGCGCACCTGCAGGCAGGTCGGTGCGCACAACAAGCAGGCGGACCGGGACGGCAAGACGCCGGTACAGATCGAATACGAAAACACTTACAACCGTTTGAAAAAGAGGAAGGCACGCGGGAAGATCTCAACCGATGAATGGAATGCTCTGGTCGCCAGAGCACAGGAGATCAGGGAGCAGGCTCAGCGAGGATTCCTTTCGGATTTTGAGATGAAAGAAAAGCTGGCTAAATTGTAACGAGCAACCACTCGCTCCGCTCCCTTTCATTCCAGCAAAATCCGTTCTATCTGACGATTGACAATCTTACTCAAAAACCTCAGTCGTTTCGCCGTGATTTCAATATCCGGGTGTGAGTGAAAACTGAAGCCCTGCAGATTTTTCAAATCTGACCGGATCGCGTCTGTTAACACTCCCTGTGCATTCACAATGAAATCTCTGCCAAGACGCGGTCTGCATTTTTCGATATACCACTCCGGGCGCGAAAGCTGTTCTTCATCCAATTCCGGAAACAGGCTTCTGTTGTTGTCAAATACAGGCGCCATACAAAGAATCTGCATCGTTTTTGTATCAAACAAAACGCCGAAGTTTCCATAGTGCCTGTCTGGATTCAGAATCAGAGCGTCCAGAACGCACATACGCCGAAAGGCGTCTTCGCTGCCGATGGAAGAAAAATATTGCAGCAGTTGCGGCATCGTTCGCTCTTCACCGAAGATGCGTCCTGCCTTTGCCAACCCCTGACTTTCGCTTGTGAACAGGCTGCATTTACTGACGAGTTTTCCATGCGGCAAGTGTAGGGATAAAAGCAGAGGTGCTCCAGAATGCATCGGATGTGTATACACAAAAAGATGGCACAAGGACGAACGATATGCGACGGAGCACTGAAGAAGGAAACACGCAGAGAAAAGAGGGAAAGTAAGACGGGGAAAGAATCTGTAGCAGGCGGCAGATACGGGGGAACGGCGACGCTGCCCGGCGGACCCAGGACTTCTGCTTGGGAAAAGCGACAAAAGAAGGACAGCTTTTTGGTTGGAATGGAGAAACTCCCCTTTCCCCTATTGACACGGCTCCGGAAGAAGTGTATATATAACGGCATAGTTGTAGAGACAACATGTTATCTGGAAGAGAAAGCGGGCAATGCTACGCGGCATGAAATGCAGAAGGGAGTTAGGTTCTGTGGGGCGAAAGAAACTGGTGTATATCAATATCGACGGCTTTTCCTATTCATATCTAGAACGTCTGCGCAGCCATGGCCGAGCCGGAGGCTTCGAGCGGCTGCAGCATGACGGTTTTTTATTCACGGCGTTGCGTAGTGGGCTGGTATCCATCACATGCCCGATGCAGGGGGCCATCCTGTGCGGGGCGTGGAGTGACAGGACCCATAATTTCTTCGAACATTACGACATCCGCAGCGGCCGTGTTGTCAGGCATGGCCGGACATGCGACGCGCAGAACGCTGCCGAGGCGCTGCTGGCGCAAGGGGCGACCGTAGCCTCCATCCATCAGTTCATGCTGGAGCACCGGCCCTGCGAGGAAGGAAGCGAGCAGTGTGCCTATATCCGGTGTGAAAAGGAACCCAGCGACAGCCGTGACCGTTTTGCACTCTTGAAAGATCTAGCGCGGGGCACGCCGGTGCATACGGGCGATACACTGCTTCGTTGCGCCACTATGCCTGACTTTACAGCCCTGTATATAGACGATATCGACGGTTTGGGCCACAACATGGATTACGGCCCTTATCCGCGCCGTGCCACATGGGAGGAGAGACTGTGCGATATCGAGGAACGCCTTGAACTGATACAGCAAGAGCTGGAAGCGTTCATTGCCATCTGCAAGCAGCGCGGTTTCTTTGAAGATCTCACAGTCTTGGTCACAACAGACCACGGCATGACACCCTTCTGGGGAAAGAGTTGTCTGCCGGATATACTGACCAGACTGAACGGGGCGGGATTCAGCACAGCAACGCCCGAAAACAGGACACGGGACACGCAGCTCGTGGCGCTGGGGCACGATATAGAGCTCTCGCTCTATGCCGTGGCACCGCTGACGGAAGAACAGATGCAGCGTATACGCCGGATTTGTGAGGCGCCAGCATATATCCAGTTTGTGTTTGACAGAGCTGAGATGCAGAGGCGGTATGGTTTTGACCCGCGCGGGCCGGAATTCCTTCTCTGCCCTGTGCGTGGCGGTCATTTCTGCGGGCGGGATGTCCCAGTAGGTGCCTGTGCCGCGAGTCACGATTCCTTTGATGAGACCTCTCAGCATATTTTCGGCTTGCTGCTGGGCGGGAGCGTGGCTCAGCGCGGCACTTGGGATGCCCCCACCAGTGCTATAGACTTGCTGCCCACCATCCTAGCCGGGCAATTCGGTGTAACCATGAGAGATAGCACAGGAACGCTCCATGATGGATGGTTCGCAGGGGAATGATGGGCCTCGATATATATATGCGGGGCAATTGCAAAGTGCTGCAAAAGCGGGCACATTTTTCAGCATAATAGAGAAAGCGCGCGCGGGGTATTGACAGAAGCTATGTCTGAGGCGTATAAATAGGTTGCAGGGTTGTAGTGACAACATGTTGTCACTGGAATGCGGCAGAAGAACAGAAGGAGGGCAGGGCATGCAGAACACAGTGCGGTATATGCAGATACTGGCGTATTTCACTGATATCATCGATGCCGGAAAAATGCAGGAAGGCGACCAGATGCCCACTGAGAATGAGATCTGCACCCTGTTCAATGTAAGTCGCACCACGGTACGCATGGCTCTCAACGCGCTGTGTCAGAACGGTTATATTTATAAGATCCAGGGCAAGGGGAGCTTCGTCGCCCACAAGGAGACGGATATGCAACTGAACCATCTGTATGGTTTCAGTGACGAGATGCGTGGACTGGGGCGTGTGCCTTCCACGCAGCTCCTCGGCCAGCAGATTCTTGTACCGGGTGACAGGATTGCCCATGCGCTGATGCTGGCGCCGGGGCAGAAGGTGCATGTATTCGAGCGCCTGCGCTTCGCGGATGCAGTGCCCATGGCGCTGGAAAAGGTGCATCTGCCGTTCCACCGTTTTCCGGGACTGAAGGCTCAGGATGTAACAGCTTCTCTCTACAAGTTGCTTAGCAAGGAATATGGTTGCGAGCGCAGCCGAGCAGAACAGAGCATTCGTGCCGACGCGGCGGACAGACATGCGGCCAAGGCGCTGGAACTGAAGAGCGGCATGCCTGTGCTGCGGATCACGCGCGTGACGTTCGACCACAGCGGTGTGCCCTTTGAATATGTGGAATCCATCTATCGTGGAGATAAATATGTGTTTAATGTATCACTGGGCCTGTGAGCAAAGTGCCGCGGGTCCGATACGTGGGAGGAGGAAGCAAAGAAAAGGGCTTTCTTTTTGTTGCGTGTTGTAGTGATAACGTTACAAGTTCGTTCGTTGTTGTATGAAGTGTACAGAAAAAAGGGGGGATTGACTATATTGTGGAAAAACCGTCTCACATACGGTTTGAATAAATATCACACAAAAAGAATGGAGGACAACATGATGAAAAAACTTATAGCGATGCTTCTGGCAATGGTGATTTGCCTCGCGCTGGCCGCCTGCGGCGGTGGCGGAACTTCCAGCATATCTGCAGCCAGCAGTACGGCTCCGGGCTCTGGGGACACCAGCAGTGCGGCAGGCGGAGAGCCTGTGACTCTCACCTACTGGATGCACTCCAGTGCCGCGGTGGATGTGCTGATGGATGAACTCGTAAAAGAGTTCAATGAGGCCAACCCCGATATCATCGTAAAGACAGAGTATATCCCCTTTGACGACTATATGTCGAAGCTGATTCCGGCCCTCAGCACCGATACAGGCCCCGATGTGTTCAAGATTCAGCAGGGCATGGTGGCACAGCTGGCAGCTGCCGGTTCCATCCAACCGTTGGACGAGAGCGTGCTGCCCGGCAGCATGATCGAGAACGAGTACATCGAATCCACTGTGAACGGCATGATGTACGACGGCAAATATTATGGTATGCCGACGGACAACCAGAGCATCATCATGTACTGGAACAAGGACTTGGTGGCGGCCGAAGGGCTTGATGCCGAGAAGGGTCCCCAGACATGGGACGAGTTTTTTGAGTGGGCCCGTAAGCTTACCAAGAGTGAGAACGGTGTGATGACCCAGAGCGGCTGGGGCACCAATGGGTACTGGCCGGAGGTGCAGAGCTATGCAGAGCAGTTTGGTAGCTTCTACGATGAGGCCAGCGGCCAGTTCGTATTTGCAGACGACGACGACACGATGGCGGCCCTTCAGGCAATGGTGGATATGTACCGTGTGGACAAGGTATATGACGTCAACTTTTCCAAAAACTGGGCGGGTTTCCGCATCGGCAAGGTGGCGCTCATGCTAGGACACCCCGGAATGATCGGCAACTTGGCAGAGACAGCCCCTGACGTGAATATCGGTACAGGCCTCATCCCCGCAAATGACGGTAAGCACACGAATGTTGTTACATCTTGGGCTTTTGTGGCCAACTCCAAAGCTCCGTCCGACGAGGCGACCCGCTTTATCGAGTTCCTCAGCAGCGAAGATGTGATGAAGCGATTCTGCAGCCAGACAGGTGAACTGCCCAGCCGCAAGGCTCTGTTGGAGGATGCCGGGCTGCAGGAGAATCCCCATTATGCAGTAGCGCTGGAGAGTCTCAACGAATCCATAGTGGGCCGTCTGCAGACGGGGGCCATGAACTCTATCTGGAGCGATTACTGGACGAAGGTGCAGACCACTGATGAAGACCTTGTGTCTATTATGAAGGCATGCCAGGATGAACTGAATGCCGAGCTGAGTGCGGCAGTGGGATAAGGCGACTGCGTATAGGACAACATCCCCCGCGCCGGCAAACGCCCGCGCGGGGGATTCAGATGTGTGGCGGGCCGGCCCGCCACAGCGGGTGTCTGTGTCCTGCTTTGCATTTCCCGGACAAGGAGAGGAGTGTTTCAATGCGTATGAATGACGGACAGCCGCACAGGAAGAGGCTGACGGCGACAAAGGTGGCACCGTATATTTTTATCGCGCCCGCTGTGACTTATTTTGTATGTATGAGTATCATCCCCATTGTGATGGCACTTCCCATCAGCCTCACGGACTGGTCCGCTCTGACGCCGGACCGTAACTTCGTAGGGCTGGAAAACTATAGAAAGCTTCTCACAGATGGTGAGTTCTGGAGGAGCTGTCTCACGATGCTGAAGTTTTTCCTCTATGTTCCTTTGGTGATGCTGCTGGGCCTTGGGGCAGCCATGCTGCTGAACACCGGTGTCAGAGGCATGAAATTTTTCCGCGTGCTGTTTTATTCCCCGGTTATCACCTCCACCGTGGCGGCGGCGCTACTGTTCGAGTGGTTCTATCAGCCCTCTTTTGGGTTGTTCAATAATATTCTACGCGTGCTCGGGCTGCCGCCCTCTACATGGCTCAATATGCCGAACACAGCATTCTGGTCAATCCTCATCTTTATGCTCTGGAAAAACTTCGGTGCCAGCATGTTGATCTATCTGGCGGGGTTGCAGGATATCCCGCAGGACGTGCGCGAGGCAGCGGCCATTGACGGCGCAGGCAGCTTGGCGCGTTTTTGCAAGATTACGTTCCCACTTTTGAAGCCGGCACATACATATCTTCTCATCACCAACGTCATCAGTGTGTTCATGATCTTCCAAGAAACCTATGTGCTGCGCGGCACCACGGATACGCTGGCAGTGAAAACAGTGGTGAACTATATCTATGAAGAGGGTTTCCAGTTCTATCGGATGGGGTATGCCAGCGCCATGTCGTTCGTGCTGTTCATCATCATCATGCTGATTACACTCATCCAGTACCGCGGCATGAAGATTGATATACGTTAAGAAAGGAGGACATATCCATGACGAGTAAAACACGCAGGCTGTTTTCCAAAAGCGCCACATATATTCTTCTCATCCTTGTGGCGGTAATCGTGGGCTATCCATTCTTATGGATGCTTCTGTCCTCCTTTAAGGACATCAGCGAATTTTATATGATACCGCCCCGGCTCTTTCCAGAGGTTTGGCTGACGGACAACTATGTGGAGATTTTTACGAAGTGGAGCTTCGGCACCTATTATAAAAACAGCATCATCGTCACAGCAGCCCAGCTGATAGGCAACCTTATCATTGTGTTGTTCGCGGGATATGGCTTTGCAAAATACCGGTTCAGATTCAAGACCTTCTTTTTCATGCTCATCCTGTGCACCACGATGATTCCTTGGGTGGCTACAATCATCCCGCTGTACATTGTGGCAACCAACTTGGGCTGGATCAACACTTATGTGGGCCTCATCATCCCCGGCGCGGCAGACGCGTTCAGTATCTTTCTGGCGCGCAACTTTATCAGCGGCATCCCTGACCCGCTCATCGAGGCGGCGCGTATCGACGGTGCAGGCGAGAGAAAAATATTTTTCAACATCGTGTTGCCGTCGGTGAAACCGCTGATTGCCGTCATCACTATCAACAAGATGGTATCCAGCTGGAATGCGTTCCAGTGGCCGTTGCTGGTGGTGAATAGCGACGAGCTGCGCACCATCCCCATCGCAATCGCGAACCTGTCCAGCCGATTCTATGATTCCTACGACCTAAAAATGGCAGCGGCGACCATGGCCATCATTCCCGTGCTTATCTTGTATATCGCTTTTCAGAAACATTTTGTGGAGGGTGTCACGCTTTCGGGCATCAAATGAGTATGATCGACTATCACGTTCACACGACTTTTTCCGACGGGGCCAACACGCCGCAGCAGATGATCGACGAGGCGGTGCGGCTGGGCATCACGGAGCTTGCCATCACGGATCACTACGACCCGTTCGATCCGACTCTTGCCCGGTTCGGCCACACGCCCGAAGAGCTTGCTCGGCACTTTGAAGTCATCCGTGCCTGCGCGCAGGGAAAGCCTCTGCGGGTGTTCTGTGGAATAGAAACAAGCACCGGCCCGGATGGACGGTTGCGTGTGCCACCCAGGGTGCTGAACATGTGCCAGACAGTGATTACGAGCGTACACTATCTGGAGGGGGACATCCCGGTGCACAGAGGTGAATATGAGAATGATGCCTACTGGCATGCTTACAAGCGCAAGCTGCTGGAACAGGCGGCGGGCCCCGGGGATGTTTTGGGGCACCCGGAGGCGTATCTCCCCATCGGCCCCATGCTGGAGGAGGGTACCACCTTTGAGGACAGACAGGTCATTTGTGCACGCATCAGCGAAAAATATTTTGATGCGCCGTTCATCGATGCGCTAGGTGATGCGCTAACCTCTAGCGGGAAGGCATACGAGTTGCACGGCGCCACCAATACGCCGCGGGAGTGGGTGGTACGCCGCCTGCACGCGCGTGGGGTGCACTTTTCCATCGGCAGCGACGCCCACGGGCTGGATAGGCTGGGCTGCAACAGGCGTGCCGTGGCGCTCTGGCAGGAGTTGGGGCTGTATGTGCGCACACTGTAGCACATCAAAAGACGCGGCGCCGCCGCGATCATCGGGCTGCTGTAATGCAGCGCCAAAAAGGAGAATACCGATATGGCCGAATATGTTAAGGACAGTGAATATTTGCCGCAGATGTATAAAATGCTGTGTGCGATCGAGGAAAATGAAGCGGAGGCAATGAACAGGGCTGCACAGGCGATTTATGCCTCCCTGCAGAAGGGTGGCATACTGCATGTGTTTGCTACAGGACATTCCCATATGATAGCCGACGAACTTTTTTACCGCAGTGGCGGGCTGGCACCTGTGAATCCGCTACTAGTGAGCGATATTATGGTATATGAGGGCGCTGTGCACAGCACCCTTGTGGAGCGGCAGAGCGGCGTAGCAAAGCGTATTCTAGACAAATTCGAGCTGCGCGCCGGAGACTGCCTACTAATCGCCTCCAACTCGGGCATCAACATTGCGGCCATCGAGGCTGCAGAGTTGGCGAAGGAGCGCGGCCTCACGGTGATTTGTGTTACATCGGTGAAGACATCGCGCGCACTGGCTTCCCGCCATCCCGAGGGGAAAAAGCTGTATCAAGTGGGCGATATCATCATTGATAACCACTCGCCAGAGGGAGATGGCCTGCTAGAGGTTCCGCAGAACGGCCAGCGCACGGGCGGCGCATCCACGTTCGGGATTCTGTTTATCGCCCAGCGTATTGTGCTGAAGGTCGAGAACCGGTTTATCGAGCAGGGCGAGATTCCCCCTGTGTTCCGCAGTGCCAACATTCCCGGCGGCGACGAGTTCAACCGGGCACTCATCGAGCGGTATAAGGAGCGTATCGCCGCGCTGCGGCGGTAGTACACCAGAGCCTGCCGCGCTGCGGTAGATGGGAGGAAGCGATGAATACATATCTTGTTGCAGACGGCGGTGGAACAAAAACAGAGTTCCTCTGGTTCAGAGAAGACGGCACAGTGTTGGCGACGGCCCGGGCCGGGGGCAGCAATGCTGTTTTTATCCCGCCGGAAAAGGCCGCTGCGAATGTGCGACACGGCATACGTAGCTGTTTGGCGGCAGTGCCGGAGCAGACGCCGCCGCGCACGGTGCTGCTCTTCATTCCCGGTTTTGCCGGGGCGCTGGATATACTGCGTGCTGCGCCGGATATGCACGATATCCGGCTGATGGATGATTTCTGGAATGCATTTTACGGCGCACTGGGCGTGTCCTGCGGTATCGTTGCGCTGGCCGGAACGGGTTCCTTTGTCGCGGGGAGGCAGAAAGATGGACCGCTGGTGACGGTGGGCGGCTGGGGGCCGATGTTCGGAGACGAGGGCAGTGGATACCGGCTGGGCGTGCTGTGCCTGAAGGCCGTCACACGCCGCTACGACGAAGGAAAACCGGGCGGTATCCTGACAGAGCATCTGCTGCGCCATATGGGTATCGAAAAGGTGCTGGACCTGCAGACGGCGGCTTACCGTCCGTCATTCACCAGAGAGCATGTGGCCCGGCTCTCGTTTGTGGTGGAACAAGCGGCAAGGGAGGGAGACGGAGAGGCTGCACAGTTGTTCGACATACTGGCCGGAGAACTTGTGGAGCAGGTGTGCCATCTGGCGGCGCGCCTTGGCGGCGGGGCACTACCGGTGAGCGCCACAGGCGGTATGCTGAAGGCGGGGGCCTGGTTCTCGGGGGCGTTTGAGCGGGCGCTGGCGCGCCGGGCGCCGGAACTCACATATGCTCCGCCGAAATACAACCCGCTCCTTGGCGGTGCTCTGTACCTGATGGCGGAGCAGCAGGGGGTGGACCTTGCAGACGGGCGCCTGGCAGCCCGTTTGGCCCACGGTCTGGCACAGGCCCAAAAGGCACGGCTGTGAAGAACGGCGCTGAAATGACAAAAGAGCGGAGGAAAGAGCAATGCTGATGGATCAGTATTTTGAAGCGATGAAGGGTGTGCTAGCCAAAGTGGAGACCACCCAACGGGATGCCATTGAGAAAACGGCGGAAGAGATCGCGCAGCGGTTGGCGGAGGGAGCAGCTTGGCATCTGCTGGATACAGGACATATGCTCATGTTCGAAGGGGTCGGACGGACAGGCGGCATGATGGCGGTGCGCCCCATCAAAATAACCTGTGAGATAGAAAATCCGGTGCGGTATAGGCCCGGCGCTTCCAGTGGGGCGGTGGGGTACGACAGTATCCCCGGCTTTGCCGATTATGTCATCGGTCGCTCCAGCATCGTGGCCAGCGATATCGTGATGCTGGGTTCCGTATCTGGATACAACTATTTCCCGGTGGACCTGGCGCTGAAAACGAGGGAGATGGGCTGTCTCACTGTGGCACTCACCTCCGTTGAGTATTCGAGTCGACTCACAAGCCGCCATCCCAGCGGAAAGCGTCTGTTTGAGGCGTGTGAGCATGTGCTGGATAACTGCACGAACTACGGGGATACACTGGTGCCGGTGGAGGAGTTGGGGCAGGCGATCTGCCCGGCGAGCGGCGTCAGCGCCAGCTATATCATGTGGGCACTTCAGAGCACAGTGGTGGAAAAGTTGCTGGCCATGGGGAAAAAGCCGGGCGTGTATATTTCGAATCACATGCCGGACGCAGCGCAGATCAACCAGTGCGGGCTAGATCAGTATGAAAAGAAAGGGTATTGACAGTCCATGCCCGGGACGCATGGCTATATACGACTGCAATGAAAAGTGAGGGTGGCCTTATGGAGATTCGGACGAGCAGCTTTTCCGCTGTGTTCGACACGGAAAAAAATAACTTCACCAGTCTGTGCAATCTTGCCACAGGTGACGAATATATCAAGAGCGCGCCGCGTTTTCCTATCATAAGCGTGTTTGTGTGGGAGGATGGTGCCAGAAAGGAACTGTGGCCGGAGAAAGGCACGGTGCGCCGTATACAGGAAGGTCTGGTGGTGGAATATCCGGCCTTCGGGGGGCGGGCTGTGCGTGCCGTGCTGGAACTGAAGGCCGACGGCGACAGGCTCACTGTCAGCGGGCAGCTCGAGAATGATGGGGATGCGGACATCATCGAAGTGCTGCTGCCGCGCCTTACAGGCATTGTGCTGGGCCCATCCCACGCGGACGATGTGCTTTTATACCCACACCACGCCGGCGAGCGCAGCAAAAACCCCGTGCGACGCTACAGGCAGATGGCGGATGGGGAATGGGGGCGCCACTGGCGCGCGGCCAGCATGCCTGTGGAAGACTACTACCGCCGGGAAATCAATTATTGCGGCCTTGCCTCCATGAGTTGGATGTATTACCACGACGCGGAGAACGGACTATACATCGGCAGCCATGACGGCCGTTTCCCTGTTACGGGAGTCATCGCGGAGACGAGCGGTGATGAAAGCGAGCCTTGGATGGGCTTTGCTTTCCGCAAGCACGAGCGCATCCGCCCCGGTGGCCACTGGGACACCGGTGTTTACTGCGTGGCAGTCTCCTGCAGGGACTGGCACTACGGCGCCGCGATATACCGGGAATATATCGACCCGCTGCTAGAGATCCAGCCCGAGCCGGCATTCCTGCAGGACGAGGCGGCCCTGCACCAATGCTATAACTTCAAGCACAGCGGCAAAATCACGCGCCGCTTTGCGGACATTCCTGCCATCTACGAAAAAGGGGCCGAGTGGGGTGTGCGTCATATGTTCATGGCCAGCTGGAACCGCACAGGCTTTGATTCCAGCTATCCCGAATATTATCCGGACATGGAGCTGGGAAGCGCTATGGCCTTCCGGCGCGGCATCAGCTATGTGCGGGAAAAGGGCGGCTTTTCTACGCTGTACATCAACGCCCGCATTTTCGACGTTACATCGGACTTCCACACCAGCGTGGGCGAGCAGATGGCCATTCGTACCCCCGAGGATCGCATGATCGAGGAGGTGTACGGCCCGGCCCACTTCACCGTGAACTGCCCGGACGATGAACTCTGGCAGAACTATCTTATCGACACAGCTGACTTCGCGGCCATGGCCTACGGTTGCAAGGGCATCTATCTGGATCAGCTTGCCTCGGCAGAGCCCTATGCCTGCTACAATGAGGCGCACAGCCACGGCCCCTGCACGGGCGGGTTCAACAGGGGATATCTGCGCATCCTGCGTACCCTGCTTGAACGCCTGCGCGCCCGGGATCCCGAGGCGTACCTGATGACAGAAAACTGCGGTGATATCTACAGCGCATACTGCTGGGGCAGCCTCACCTGGAACGGCGATACCTTCGATGAATTTTTCAATCTGTTCAAATACACTTTCCCGGAATATGTGCAGGTGAACATGGTGGATCCGCGTGGGTGGGTGAGCGACCCGGAGGAACTGCGTGCATGGTTCTATAAGGATATGCAGCGCGCTGTGCTGCTGGGGAGTATTCTATGGCTGGGGATCACCGACCATCTGGAACGCCATCCCGCGGAATATCGCGACTATGCCCGCCGCGCACTGGCTTTTCGCTCCCGTTTGCAACCGTTGTTCAAAATAGGCGTGTATGCAGACGACTCCTTTGTGCAGGATGTGAGCGAGGGCTGCGATGCGAGCTGCTGGCGGCTCGAGGACGGTCGGGTACTCTTGTTGGCGGGTAACCATGCGTTGCGCTCCGGGGCCCAGGCAGTTTTCTGTCTACCGGGCAGGGTGGACGCGGCAGAGGCGCACGACACTGACTGGAACAGCGTGGAGGCCCGTGTGGACGGCAGTACGGTGACGCTCCAGTTGGACGGGGAACGTTTGTTCTGTGCTGTTGTGGCGCTGGTGTAAAGAGGGGGCTGTATTATGAGAACGCCAGATTTCGCCAATGTCCTCAAGGTGCTTCAGCGCCGGGGGCTGGGGCGCCCCACACCCTTCGAGACGATCTAGAAAAAGAAGACTGAAACTACTTTGCATATCGGATCAAAGGTAAGATCAGCGATGCCGTTCTCCAGACGATGAAGGCCATTCAGACTTGAACTCGGAGGCGGATTTTCAAAAGTCTTCAAGGCCATTACTGTAGACAACGGCAGCGAGTTTTCCGACTTCGCCAAAGTGGAACAGTGGGGTATAAAAGTCTTCTTTACCCATCCGTACACCTCATGGGAATACCCGCAGAATGAACGGCACAACGGCCTGTTTCGAGTTTGCTTTTCCAAGGGCGTTTCCCTTGAGAAATACAGCGACGAGGATATTCTTTCTGCCACTAATGAGTTAAATAGACGCCCTCGTAAGAAGCTGGGCTATCACACTCCTAAAGAACTGTTTGATGCTTTTCTTGACGCTGTCTTTGCGGCTTGATTCAGGCCTGCCCGTTCGAACGTGTCGCGGGCACGGCCCCAGCCTACGGCCTCCTTCATGCCCGCGCTCCACTCCTCTCTTCCTTCCGGGGCGTCCAACTTGTTCTTACAATTTTCGATTATAAAAAGATTCATTTGCGGTTTGAAAAAAGTACATTTTGGGGGGAAGATACAAGCAGACAGAAAAAAGGAAAAACACTTATACTATAATAAGTTAAAAACCTTCAGAGGAAGCCATGTGCTGCACTACGGCAAGGAACGATGAATCCAAAACGAATACGGAGGATGCCCGATGACGTCAAAAGAACGATTGCTGACGGTATTAAAACATGGACAGCCGGACAGAGTACCCATTTCCACATACGATATGACGGGCTGGAGTTATGACCCAAGGCAGCTCAGCGGTGATGCAAAGCTGCTGCGGGAATTGTTTTTTACATATATGACGGGCTGGTGGAACCACGAGCCTTCTTACAGCCCGCTGATGGAAAAAATACGCGAAAAAGCCGATTGTATTTTTATGACAGATGTGACCTGCACAAACGGCTATGTGGCGCAGCATACACATGTGGAGCAGCGCGTGGAAGGTAAGAGCACTTTTACCAAAATTACGCTGACTACTCCGAAGGGAGATTTGATACAGGAATTCCGAGTGGACCAGGGCGTATACACAGCCTGGCAGACAGAACACCGCATAAAAGATGAAAGCGACATTGAAAAGTATCTTTCCATCCCCTTTTTTCCAGAAGAGCCGGACGTTTCACATTTGAAGAAGCAGGAGGAATACCTGGGTGAGAACGGCATTTTATTGATCGATATCCCGGATCCTGTCAACGAGGTGTTTTCGCAATTTGCTTTTGCAGATTTTCTGACAATCGCTTTTACGGACGAAGCACTCGTCAAACGCATGTTGGACAAGGCATATGAGGAGCAAAACTATTTTTTGGAAAAAATGCTGAAAAAGGGCGCAGGACCGCTGTTTCGGTTTGCCGGGCCGGAGGTGTGCACGCCTCCGTATATGCCGCATGACCTGTTTGAAAAATATGTTACTTTCTATGATAAAAAATTGATTCGCCTCATTCACGATCACGGACAATATGCACGTATCCACTCTCACGGGAAGATCAAAACTGTTATTCGTGACTTCCTTGAGATGGAAGTAGATGCTATCGACCCGGTGGAAGCACCGGATTCCGGCGATCTGACACTGAAAGAAGCAAAGGCGCTTTGCGGCGATTCCATTTGCCTGATGGGCAACCTGCAGTTGAAGGATCTGGAGTTTTTGCCTGCTACAGAAATGCGCGAAACGGTAAAACAGTGTGTGCTGGACGGAAAACCGGGTGGTAATTTTGTGCTGTTGCCCACGGCCACCCCGCTCAATGTGCCGCTGTCGAAGCGCACGGAAGAAAATTTTGAGATCATGCTGGAAACAGCCCTGGAATACGGCGTCTACTGATATACGGCTTGATTTCAAAGCGCACGACTTTGCTTTTGCCTTTAACATGTCTTATACAGTAGTTGAATGAAAGGCAAAAGTTTTTCTTTAAATGCCTTTGAGCGCCAAATTTTTTCAGCAAATCAAAGCTGCTCAGGGCAGCAAAAGAAAATACGTCGTGGGAGACGGGAAAGATTTCACAATGTTGTGCAGCACAGGCAGGCGAACCGTGCTATCTTTAACATTTCGGGCAACCCGCAAACACGCGTCGATTATCCGGAAACAAGGCAGGCGCATGCAGCCTTGTTGCATATTGAAAGACTGCCTGTTTCACTGCGGAGAAATATGCATTTGGATGAGCGCATTTTACAGGCACTGGACATTGACACACGCAGTGTAGGCGGCATGGCAACGCCAGATACGATTCATGTGCGCGAGGAAGGCGGCATTATCTACGGCGCTTTTGGAATTGGTTACCGCATGATAGACGGCCGCGCGGAGATTTGTTGTTCTCCGTTGAAAGACTGCACCCTGGATGATGAACTGTTCCGCAAAAAATGGACATTGCAAAGGAACCACCCCCGAAGTGGGATGGAACTATAAGGTGGGTGAATTTGTATATGGCAAGAGTACTATGAAGAAATGGAACAGATGCATCAGGAAGGCCACAGTTGCCGGGAGATTGGAGAAAAGTTTGGATTTACAAAAGAACGGGTCAAAGAATGTCTGCGAAGGCCAAGGCGCAAAATTCAAAAAGAACAGGAACGTATTTCAAAGCGACGTGGGAGGCCAGCAAAGCAAATACCAACTACACTGTCATCGTTAGAAAAAGAAGTGAAACAGCTTCGAATGGAGAATGAACTGCTGCGGGATTTTCTCAAAACAGCCGAAAAGAGATGAGAATCCAAGGCAAATACGAGATCATACAAAGATATGCATTCAGGCATCCGGTCATTTCCATGTGCCGTTTCTTTGATGTATCACGCAGCGGATATTACAGCTTCCGAAAGCGAAGCAAACAGTTGAATCGGGAATCTCTTTTGGAGGAACAGATTCAAGAACATCGTAACAGCGCTGACAGACCCAATCAAAAATGGATAACCGAACAGCATGATGTTCCCGCGGAAAACATTATTGCAATGTATCAGGGGGCAAAAGAATATTACGGTCAATAAGCCGGCGCGGCGCGGATGAATGGCCCAACGGACATAAAATACTGTCGCTGATGAAATGTTTGCAAAAATCCTATTTGCAAGGAGATTATTGTCAATGAACTCTTATGAGCGTGTGATGAATCGGTTGAAGGGGAAGGCCGTAGACAGAGCTCCCAATTTTTGTATTCTAATGAATTTCACAGCGCAATACAGCAACGTGTGCTATAGAGATTTTTGTCTGGTACCGGAAAAAATGGTGGAAGCAAATTTAAGGTGCCGCGAAGACTTTGCCACAGATATTGTCACGGTCATGTCGGACCCTTACGGCGAAGCGATGGACTATGGTATGAAGGTGGATTTCCCGGAGCAGGGAAGCCCGATCGTCCGGCAGACATTGTGGCAGGAGAAGCCCGACGCGGCAGATTTGCCCACGCTGACACTGGAGCAGACGACTCGGATGAAAGCGCGCGTAAAGACCATTTCTCTTTATGCGCAGCGTGTAAAGGGCGAATGCCCCATTGCAGGCTGGGTGGAGGGCGCCGTTGCCTCCTATTGCGTGCTGCGCGGCATTGGAGAAGCAATGATGGAGTTTGCTTGTCACGAACCGTTCCTGCATGAGATTTTGGATAAAATTACGAGACAGTCCATTGTATATATTAAGGAGCAGGTAAAAGGTGGGGCCGACATTATCGGGGTAGGAGATGCGGCCTGCTCTCTGTTGGGCCCAGAGCTGTATCAGGAATATGGGTTTGTTTATGAAAAGCGTCTGATCGACGCGATCCACGCGGAAGGCGCTCTGGCTAAGCTGCACATTTGCGGGAACACACAGCCCTTGCTCGATAAAATTGCACTGTTAAATGCAGATATTTTTGACGTGGACTCCATGGTGGACTTTTCCCTTGCGGCAAGTATTTTGCGTGGGCATTCGGCGGTGTCTGGAAATCTTAATCCGGTCGACGTGCTGCTAAATGGTTCACCGGCCTCTATAACGCGGGAGGTGCACCGCTGCCTGGCACAGGGCAACGAGACCAGCATCATCAGCGGCGGCTGCGAGACGCCGCAGGCAACGCCTTATTGCAACCTGCGCGCGGTGGCACAGGCACTTGCCGGCGGGATTTAAAAGTCTTTGCTTATTCTAGGATTTTGTTTAAATGAAGGCGTCATATGTGACGAAGCAAGCTTCAAGGCATTTTCATAGCCGGATCCAGAGGCGTTTTCCACGGCGCGCTTCAACACCATGAGTGTAGCCTTGTCCGAGTGCGGCCGCTTGGCAGTGATGGGCCGGGAGGCGTTCTGTAAAACGTGATGACGTTGTTGGGCTTTGAGAATTTGTGCTTTATGATGTACGATGAGCCGGAACTGTGGGGCCGCATCTTTGACGAGGCGGGGCAGCGCATCCTGAAATGGCTCTTGCTTACAACAATATGGGGCTGATGATCGTGAACGACAACTGGGGTTTTAATACCCAGATGTTCTTGTGCTCCGGTGCCATGGAGAGGTATGTGTATCCCTGGCACCGCAGATTTGTGGCGCTGGCACATGCGCATGGTGCGCCAGCCATGCTGCACTCCTGTAGGTATCCTCTGTGATGAACATCATCGCCCGGGGACATCGGTTATGACGGCAAACACTCCTACAAGGATACCATTGTGCCCGTGGAGGAGGTCTATGAACGGTGACACAAAGACATCGCCGTTCTGGGCGGGATGGACGTGAACGTTCTGGCCCGCGCAGGTGAGGCGGAGATTACCGAGCGTTGACGCGTCATGTTGGATTGCGCACAGCAGGGGGATATGCACTGGGCGCGGGCAACAGCGTGCCGGAATATGTGTCGCTTCGTGCGTGGAAGGCGATGAGGATAGCGATTTGAAGCCGCCTGTGGCACAGATGTTCGAGACGCAAAAAGAAGGAGGACAGCAAAATGCTGGCGAAGATGACAGTTTTTTCACATGTCTTGGACAAGAGCTGCGATATCACGGTGGTAGGTCCCAAAAAGCTCGAAGGAACACGGCCGATGAAGGTGACATATCTGCTGCACGGCCTCACGGGCAACGATGCGAACTGGGTGCAGTATACGCAGCTGCCCCTGTGGGCGCGAGAGGGGAACACACTGTTCATCCTGCCGGATGCGGGGCGCAGCTGGTATACGGATGCAGAGTATGGTCAGCGATATTTCACCTATGTTGCCCGGGAGCTGCCCGGCATATGTAGAGGTCTGTTCAATATTTCCGGCAGGCGCGAGGACACCGCAGTGATGGGAAACTCAATGGGCGGGTATGGCGCTCTGAAATGTGCGCTTACGTTCCCGGAGCGGTATGGGCTGTGCTGCGCTTTCTCCCCCGCGGCCATGTACTGGCGGGAATATCTCGCCATGCCGAATTGCGTAGGTTTGAAAAAAGAGTTTGCTGGCATCTTCGGCATAGGGGTGGAGACAACGGAGCAGGACGATATCATGTGCCTTGCGCGCGCCGCTGCGCAAAAGGGTTGCGCACCCACGATACGCGTCGCCTGTGGCGCGCAGGATTTTCTGTTGGAGCTGAACCATCGCTTTGCGAAAGAGATGGCTGGCTTTCCGCTGTCCTTTCGTTATGACGAGTGGGCGGGCGAACACGACTGGACATTTTGGAACGAGGCACTGCGCAGAGTACTTGGAGAGTTTGGCTGCTGAGCGACGGGTGCAGAGAGGAGAGAGTGTGATGCCGAGAGTCATGTTTCCATATGGGCATGGCCAGTTGGAGCACGAATTCCCAGAGGAGAGTTTTCTGGGGAGCCTTGTGCCTCCGCTGTGTTCTTACGTCGCGGAGGGAACGCCGCAAGAGCTGGTGGAGCGGGCGGTGCGTACACCTATAGGCTGTCCGCCGTTACATATACTGGCACAGGGGAAAAGGCACGTTGTCATTCTTGTGAGCGACCACACAAGGCCTGTGCCCAGCCGACTGATTCTGCCTGTTTTGCTGGCGGAGATACGAAGAGGGGCACCGAAAGCACAGATTACCATCCTTGTGGCAACAGGATGCCATCGGGCGACTACAGAGGAGGAACTGAGGAAAAAATTGGGCCCGGAGCTGGCAGGGCAGGCGCGGGTGCTTGTGCACGACTGTGACGGTCCAGTGATCGATTGTGGATATCTGCCGTCCGGTGGGCGTCTGTTGCTGAATAAAACGGCACTGGAGGCAGATCTGCTGGTGGCGGAGGGCTTCATCGAATCGCACTTTTTTGCAGGCTTTTCGGGTGGACGGAAGAGCGTGCTGCCCGGCATCGCCGACCGAAGAACCGTCCTGTACAACCACAATGCGGGTTTCATCGCACACCCGTGCGCTCGCGCAGGGAACCTGCTGGGAAATCCTGTGCATGCCGACATGCTGTATGCGGCCCGGGCAGCCCGGCTGGCGTTCATCTGTAACGTGGTGCTGGGGCCGGATAGAAATGTGGTGTACGCAACAGCAGGAGACTGCGCCCTCGCCCATGAGGCGGGCTGTGCATTTGTGCACAAATGGTGTAGTGTGCCGCGTGTTGCAGCGGATATCGTTGTCACATCAAATGGCGGCTATCCTCTGGACCAGAATGTATACCAAGCGGTGAAAGGCCTTTCTACTGCGCAGGGAGCTGTGAAAAAGGGCGGAGTCATCGTGATGCTGGCACAGGCGGCAGATGGGCACGGCGGCGAAGCGTTCCTCTCGGATTTTGTCCGGGCGCGCGACCTTGTCCACTTGGAGGAAACGATCATGCGCACGCGGCCGGAGGACACACGGCCGGATCAGTGGCAAAGCCAGATATTGCTGCGCGTGTTGCGCCATGCTCGGGTTATCTTTGTGTCCGCGTTGCCGCCGGAGCTCGTGCGCGCGTTCCATATGATGCCAGCTTCTTCGCTGGAGGAGGCCATAACACTAGCCCACCAGTGTGTGGGCAGCCCGTTGCCTGCAGTGGCGGCAATACCGGACGGCGTGGGTACGATCCTGCGGTGAACATGCGGCTGGACCGTTTAGGGAAAAGGTTTTGTCGGGACTTTTCCGCAAACGGCTATTGCGAAACTGCTAAGCATCACCCGCAAAACAGGGGTTTTTGACGCGGAGTGGGAAAAATCACCGTAGGCTGCCTTAAACGACAGGTTCATCGGCCGTCTTTCCGCTTCCGCTGTCATTTTATGGCATAAAACTGCAGAGCCATATCGTTCGGCCGGTCGTCGGGTGGCGGCGAAGCCATGGGCGGACTGACAGGCTGTTCACCACCGCCGCTATATGGCAAAATGCGGACCACACTTTTGACCAGCAGGTACGCCTGGCAAGGCTGTGCGCAAAAATTCCCTTGTCTGTATCGGAAAACAACGGCAGTAAACTGTGATACCTAAGGTTGCATTACCATCAGGTTCTAGTGAAGGCAACTTCATGTGGGTTCAAGTCCCTTCATCCGCACCAAAGGAAAACGGGCTTTTAGGAATAATTCCTAAAAGCCCGTTTTCCTTTGATTTTATGCGACAAAACCGACTGATATCTTTTTTGTCACATGAACTTGATGTCAAAAAACATTTTGGTTTTCGACGCAAATTCGTCACACTGTGTGTAATAAATTCGCAAAAGCAAATGCGCTTTTTACATAGCTGTAAGGATGAATTCTGCTGATTGTTTTATTTCGGTCTAACATATATGCTGAATATAGCAAGCGTAGATGCTTGTATATTAAAAACAATATGAGGAGAAGTTCCGGATAATGCAATACTCAGGCAAGCATTGAAGCGAAAAAAGAATCGATGCGGCCCAGCATCGATTTACTGGACGCCATCCCTTCGGAAAGCCGCGTCAACGATGTCTTGTAGTATTAAGCAATAAGTGGACGCCCATTGACCATGACGAACGAGACACTAATGTGTTCATCAAATATGATTAAATCGGCCTTTTTTCCATTGGCGATAGAGCCGGTTTGGTGGCTGATGCCTAGAAGTTTGGCCGGCGTCAAGCTTGCCATTCTTACTACTTCGTACAAAGGTGCCGAAGTCAAATTACGGAATGTACGCACCAGTCGGTCACTGGTCGCCACACTGCCGGCGAAGGAGCAGCGGTCCGGCAATTTAGCCACACCGTCTTCCACAATGGTATCGAGGCCGGTGTTTTTATTGCCCAAGACATAGTGGCCGTCAGGCATGCCGGCACCGCGCATGGAGTCAGTCACCAGACAAATCCGATCTGCGCCTTTCACTTTGTAAATCAGCTGCAAAAGCTCTTTGGGCAGATGGCAGCCGTCAGCGATCACTTCAACAAACAGATCATCCAGCAGATATCCTGCCTCTATGGCGCCGCCGACCCGAAACGCATCAATGCGCCGGACACCGGACATGCCCGAGTAGAAATGAGTGAGTGCACGCATCCCGTTTTCATAAGCACGGAATACCTGTTCGGTGGTGGCATTGGAATGCGCGAGGGAGCTGACAATTCCGTGGTCTTGCAGTGTGCGTAAAAAACGTTCGGCTCCATCCAGTTCTACAGCAAAAGACCAGCGCCGAATGCGATTGGTTTTGGAGAGGACCTCTTTGTACTCTCGTTCATCGGGAGCTCGCAGGTATTTTGGGTCCTGCGCGCCGCGCTGTTCGTATGCGAAATAAGGGCCTTCCAGATGCAGTCCCAGAATATTGGGCATGTCAGGACGGGTAAGTTCTACCTGATTGAACAGTTGGATAAACTCCAGCAGGGAAGCTTTGGTGCTGGTGATGGTGGTTGGAACGATGCTTGTGGTTCCGTGACAAAGATGAGACCGGCATGCGCCATAGATAGAGTCGAGGTCACCGTCCATAAAGTCAAACCCGCCCGCGCCGTGCGTGTGCGTTTCGATGAAGCCGGGAGAAAGGTATTTGCCGTTGACATCAACAGTATGCTGTGCTTCAAAATGAGGCAGAGCATGGTTGATGGAAACGGCTTCTATTTTGTCATCCCGTACAAGCAGTTCACCGAGGAAAATGCCGGTTGGGAGAATAAGCCGCGCGTTTTTAAACAATGTGGTACACATAGAGAAGCTCCTTTGTGCTGAATGAAAAATCGGATTTACCGAATCAATTTTCGGATAGGGAAGTATTCTGCCGCAGATAAATGAAAAAGCTGGAAACAGAAAAAACGAGCAGCCCCAGCGGCACCAGATAAAAGCTGGCGTGGGCGCCGAAAACATCGTTGGCGATGCCCAGAACAAATGTAAAAATGAGGTTGATTGCGCTGCCAGCGGTTACGATCAATCCCAGCATAAAACAGGGCCTGAGATGAAAAGAAGTATTCTATTTTCCGAGAGGATAGTGTTTACCGGCGCGGTGCTCGCTTTATGTACGAACTGAACCAGCAGGGGCTGCTGGACCCGGACTCTCTCACACAGGAGCGAGCGACCGCAGATAAGAAAGTTTCAAGCAAGGCGTCTGTTGCAGGCTGGGCTGGTGTTCCGGGCTGGGCGGGAAAAGGATATCTGCCGGTTCCGTTCGACGAGTTCAAGCCGTCGCTTGTTACAGAAGAACCGTACGGCAAGGTAGGGATTGCCATCAGTGCGAATGCGGAGAATGTAGATACCTGCTTGAAGTTTGTTGATATGTTGGCGGATTATGATGCGTTGCTCACTCTGTATAATGGACCTCAAGGAGACCGTTGGGATATTAAAGACGGTAAGCTGGTAATGACGGATAAATTTAAAGAATATCTTGAAGCCGGCGGCGGTACGTACGTTCTGGAAAATGGTGAAGAATACTCGCTGTTCAACATCGTTTCCTACATTCCAAACATGGGAAACACCATAGAAAAATATGGCGAACCATTTCCGATGACGCTTTGGACGGAATATGTGGATCGGCAGTATGAAACCGAGGATGCCCAAGCGTGGAGCGCGCGGTATGGATACAAATATCTGAAGGATTTGCTGGAAGCTGAGAATAAAATGACTGCGGTGATGGACACCTCGTTTGTTCCGTTCTTAACACCCGACAGCGATGATATGAAGCTTACTCTGGCCGCGCTGAAAGATGTGATTGTACCGAGTACCTGGGAACTTATCTATGCAAAAGACGACGCGGAGTTTGAGCAGATCTGGAGCCGGATGAAGCAGAACGCAGAAGCGCTTGGCCTGGAAGACGTAATCTCGTATAAGGTTGAAGATATTGCACAGGCCAAGGAGACTGCAAAACAGTTTAAGTGATGAAACGCAGGAGCGGAAACAGATTTTGAGAAAAGGCCGCGGCGCCACTCAGAAGCCACAGAGAGACAGTGTGCTGCTGGGTGGCGCTGCGGTGGCAATTGCTGTAGATGTCGGCTGCTGTCCGGCGGGACAGAGTGGGTACGGATGGAAAATATGAGATGGAGAAAGTGCTATAACAGGCACAAAATTTCTTTCCTCAAATATGTGAGAGAAGGACGGGATGAACGATGAAAAAATATGCTTTTGCAGGTGCCGGAGGCAGAGCGACTACAATGTTTGCTGTGCCGCTGGCGAAAGAATACGGAGATGTGGCGCAGATTGTAGGCGTGTTCGATCCCAATCGCAAACGCTGCGAAGCGCTGGCAAAGCGCACGGAAACGGAGATTCCTCTGTATACAGATTTTGATACTATGCTGGAAGAGACGAAGCCAGACGTCGTTATTGTAGCCACAGTGGACCGTTATCACCACGAATATATCGTACGTGCCCTTCATGCGGGATGCGACGTCATTAGCGAGAAACCCCTAACAATTGATGATGAAAAATGTCGCGCCATTCTGAAAGCGCAGGAGCAGACCGGAAAAAAGGTGACCGTCACATTCAATGTTCGCTTTATGCAGCGCAGGGAAAAATGTCAGGAACAGCATAACGGCAAATCCCGCCCCTGCGTTTATGCCCAATATCCCCGGATCGGCCAGCGGATTCCCCGTGACAGTCTGCATAACGCATCCGGCAAGTGCCAGGCCCATCCCACATAGAACGGCGAGGACGATCCTCGGAACGCGAAACTGCGCTACGACTACGGAGGTTCCCTCCATATGCGGTTGGAATATGCTGTGAACCGCAGTCGAGAAGGGAATTTTTGCGTAACCACTGTTAACGGATAAGATAGCCGTAGCTACAATCAGGATAAGAAGACCGTTGAGGATAAGGAGCTGCCTGGTTTTCTTTTTCATAAGACCATGCCCTCCTTCCTGAAAGTAAGCGCAAAAAAGACGGGCACGCCGAGGATGGATACCAGTGCGCCGACAGGCGTATCAAAAGGGGCGTTTATCATGCGCGCCGCAATATCCGACAGCACCAGCACAACGCCGCCCATGAGCGCAGACACGGGAACCAGCCTGCGGTAATCACCGCCCACAAGAAGTCGGGATATATGCGGTACGATAAGACCGATAAATGCGATGCCTCCCACAAGAGATACACTGGCTCCCGCAAGCAGCAACACCACAAGCATACCGAAAAGCCTGACCGTGCGGACATTTACGCCCAAGCTGGCGGCGCTATCTTCTCCCAGTGCCAGCGCTGATAGCCGGCTCGATAAAAGCAAACCAAGCGCACTGGCTGAGAGGATCACCGGGGATAGCATTTTCAAGCTTTGCCATGTCACACCGGACAAACTCCCCGCGCTCCAGAAAGAAAGGGATTTCACGATTCCAAACGCCAGAGAAACCGCCTGACTCAACGCGGTAAGCAGGGCTGATACAGCAGCGCCTGCCAGAATAAACCGGAAAGATTCGGATCTATGTTTGCCGGCGCCGAAACCATAGACCATGAATACCGCAAGAGCGGCTCCGGCAAAGGCGGCGCATGTTTTCACGATGTCTGGTGCGGCGGGAAACAGAATTGCGGATAGTGCAACAAAGAAACCGGCTCCCGCATTGATCCCCAGAAGACCGGCGTCCGACAGGGGGTTTCTGGTAATTCCCTGCATCACAGCGCCGGAGAGAGCGAAGGCCATTCCTGTCAGCCCGGCAGCCAGCGCCCTGGGCATACGCATTTCCAACATAATCATTCCAACACCAGAAGCCTTGGCGGGGCACATAACCGTTTCCGCAAAGACCTTGAAGCTACCGCCAGCAATGCCGGTGCAGACGGAGAGAATCATTGAGTAGCCAAGCAGCAGCACCAATGCGGCAAGAATAATCAGAAAAGCCGGCGCGGAGCGTTTGTATCGCCCTTGTCTCTGCGATATTCCCGCAACCGCGCCTGTTCCCTTACTCAACGTCCCCATGGTTCAGAATCGCGTTTGCGAGTTTTTCCAAATAGAGTTCCTTCCCCATCGCCGTAAAAGCCATATTATACTGATCCTCATTGATACCAAAGTAAACGTTGCCGGCTTTGACAGCTTTCATATTCTTCCACACGGCAAGGCCCCCCGTGTCTCCAGCTCTGCCGTCGTCGCTAAAAAAGAAGATGTGATCTGCATCGATCAAGGAAAAGTATTCCGCATCGACCACTTCACCCCAGACATTCTCCGGTACACCGGCTGATGGTGTGAGTTTCAACTCATCGTAGACAAGCTCACCCGGCCCGCCGCTGCGATAGATGTAATAGGAACCAAAATGAACGGAATTGGCCTCCAATACAGCAAAGGTTTCGTCCCCAATCATATCCCTGATTCTCGCCGCAAGCTCCGCAGCTTTGGCGTCGTAGTCGGCAAGCCATTTTTCTACGGCTGCTTCTTTATCAAACCACTGTCCCAGTTGCTGAAATCTTCCACGCCAGTTAACATAGCTTATGTCATCGTCGATCATGACCGTGGGAGCAATAGCTGCGAGTTGTTCATAAACCTTCTCATGGCGAATATGACGCAGACTATCCCGAGAATAAACTCAGCGGCGCGGTATTCGAGGTCTACCGTGATGTTAACGGGAACAAGGCGCTGGACAAGGATGATGTATTGCTCGGCACCATGGAGGAGTCCTCTGCCGGCGTTTACTGGATGAAGAATCTGGAGTACGGCGGCGTACTGGTAAGGGAGAAAACCGCACCGGAGGGCTTTATTCCGGACGAGAAAGCCTACTATGTGGAGATCGATACCGACGGAAAAACCTACACCGTTGAGAACGAAGCCGGAAAGGGCTTTATCAACCATGCGCTGAAGGGCTCCCTCAAGATTATTAAGACCACCAGCGACGGAAAGAAAGAGGGCTTTGCGTTCCGCATCACCGGCGCCAACGGCTACGATATGACGTTTACGACCGACGCCAAGGGCGAAATCTTCATTGAGAAACTGCGCATCGACGAGTATACCGTCACGGAGCTGAAAAACAGCGCCAGCGAAGGGTACAAGATCGCAGACCCCGTCAAAATCACGCTTGTTGCAAACGAAACGCTGACGGTAAAGATCCATAACGACAAGACGAAGGTGGATGTTCCCAAGACCGGAGACGACGCTGATCTTATACTCTGGATCTCACTGCTCGGGCTTGCGGCGGCAGGAGCGGGCTGCACAGCGTTTTTCTACCTGAAAAAGCGCAGAACGAGCAAGCATATTGCCGCGAAAAAGTAAATAACACCTGTCCGGGGATACGCTTGAACGCGCATCCCCGGATTCGTTATGGAGGAACGATATGAAAAACGACAGACGCAGAAGAAATCGGCCGCGGAACCGTGAGAAGAAGGGCGTCAGGCAGTCCCCGGGCCAGGAATGCCGGCATGTATGGTCGGGCGGCGTATGCCTTAAATGCGGGTGCTTGCAGCAACCCCCACGCTCAAGCGGTGAAAAACTGCCCGCAGGACAAATTCCTGCGGGCAGTACAGATGTCAGAGATAGTTGATGGGAATGACCCGATCCGAAGCCTTCAATGAGACCAGCCTGTCATAAAGACAGATCACGCCGCCGGGACCGTGCCTGACACCGGGAATCTTATCCAAGAGGTCGAAAGCGTCCATGTCTTTCTCCGGTGGGTCGATGTGCTTTTTCATCCCCAGCGGACACGGTGTCCCTTTCTCAGTTATTGCCGGTGATGAACGTAGCATTGAAAGAGCATTGCAATCAGAATTCTTCATGCTATAATATACCCACATCACTCGTGAGACTATGACTGACTGCGCTCAGACCAAAGGATAATTGGTGCACGGTTGTAAACGGGTGCAGAAGGAGGACTAAAGTCTATGACAAAGAAAGAGCTCGTTTCTTATGTGGCTGAAAAGGCCAATCTCAGCAAAAAGGACGCGGAAATAGCGGTCAATTCCGTATTTGACGGTATCACGGAAGCACTGAAAACCGACGGCAAGATCCAACTGGTCGGCTTCGGCAGTTTTGAAGTGAAGGAGCGCGCCGCGAGGATGGGCAAAAACCCGGCTACCGGTGAAACGATCGAGATCCCTGCCGGCAAAGCCCCTTCCTTTAAGGCGGGAAAGGCGCTCAAGGACACGATCAAGTAAAAACTAAATACAGCATCAGAGAGGACGGCTTGAGAAATCAGGCCGTCTTTTTCTATGCAAATTACAGGAGGTCATTATGAAAAAGATGAAAACAGGCATCGGCGTAATGCTGGCGCTATTGTGCTGTATTCTCATGTGTACAGGTTTTGTCTATGCTACCGGCGATGACACGGACGGCACGGAGCTTCAAGTCGCGCAGCCCGTCATCCTTGAGGTACAGCTTGGCCCCCAATGGGCGGGCGTTGAATTCCAGCTCAAGACGGATGCAGGCCTTTATCCGGGCACGATTGCCGTGGGGCAGGACGGGATTTTACGAACCGAGCTGGGCAATAGCGGCAGCTATGTCCTTTCTTGCCTGACATTAAATGCCGCCGTGCCGGCGCCGGGCGATATCCCAAGTCCTGATGTGACGCAACAAGAACAGGAGCCGCTGACAACAGGCAGTACAGAGAACGCGGATGCCGCTTCGCAGAATGTGCAAGAGCAGGATTCGGGCCGCCCTACCGTCGGCGGGATTCCCGTGATGCACATTATCCTGTTCGGCGGAGGGCTCCTTCTTGCGGCAGGTTCGCTGGTCGCCATGCGCTTTATTCGGAACAGGCGCCCATCAGAACGCTCGCCGTATGATCCGGACGATGAGGACGATGACGAGGATGAATACGAATATTGACATCGCCATTCTGGAGAGCGCGGGCAGTTTAGAGAGGTGTATCTTTCCTCCAGACCGGTTCTGAATTGCAAAATACAAAACTTTTAGAAATATTATAATAAAAAGATTAAAAACATTACTTTAGGGCTTGACTTTTGGATTCTGATATGCTAAGCTGTAACCGTGGCAGGGGCTTGCACTCAGGCTTTCAGTACTTCGGAAGAGCTCCCGGAGTTAGACTCTCCCCGCGGGAGAGAAACTGTTACGGATTTGCGCACTGAGCGATCCATACGGTGCAAGCCACAACTGAACTCATTGGCCGGAAAGCTGCTTTGATGACAGGAACGTGCTCGGTATGTAGAAACCGACTTTGCCGTCCTTGCTTTTCATGCAGTTTTCCGGCCTTTCTCTATATCCTGACGGAGGTGAAAGGACCGTGAAACACAAGAAAAAGAAGAAAGGAATCAACCCGTCCGCCATGCGCTGCCAGTATTGCGGCGGCACCGTTGTGCTGCGCTCCGCAGACGGCATCTACCATGAGAACCACAGCCATACCATGCTCTATGTTTGCAGCAATTATCCGCGGTGTGACGCTTATGTCCGCACCCATCCGGGCACGAATATCCCCGTCGGCACATTGGCTAACCGCGAGCTGCGCACGCTTCGGAATCAGGCGCACCACTATTTCGACCAACTATATCTGAGCGGTTTGATGAGCAAGCAGGACGCCTACCTGTGGCTGGCAGGGCTTCTGCAGGTACCGCTTTCCAAAGCGCACATTGGCTTTCTCGGCGAATATTACTGCAACGAGGTCATCGCCGAAAGCAAGAAGCTCCTGGAGCATCGCAGGAAACAACAGCCGTCCGGATTTCGCCCATGCAAAGGAGGCGAAGCATCATGACGCTTACACAACCCCAGCAGAGAAAAGTGGAGCAAAACCTCGGGCTGGTCGGGAAGGTGATCAAGGACAAGGTCCATAATCCCGGTCAAAACAGTATGCTCCTCGCTCTCCCAGCGGATGCCGCGCTTTGCCAGCATGTGGTGATAGCCGCTGACGCCAAGTCCAATGCTGCGGTATTTGTGGTTCGTGAGCCGGGCGTATTCCAGTGGGTAGAAGTTCAGGTCGATGACGTTGTCCAGTGCCCGCACCGCCGTCTCCACCGTGCGCTCCAAGTAGGCATCGTCCTCCACGGGAAGATTTCCGAGGGAGAGGCTGGCCAGATTGCAGACCACGAACTCGCCGGGGCGGGTGACCGTCACCACCACCGTATCGCCGTTCTCCGTCCGCACCGAGGTGCTGATATGCTCGATGGGCGCCATATTCTGGGCGATCTCCGTGCAGAGGTTGGAGCAGTAGATCATGCCCGCATGGCCGTTGGGGTTCATGCGGTTGACGGCGTCGCGGTAAAATGCGAAGGGCGTGCCGGTCTCCACCGCCGAGCGAAGCACCAGCCGCACGATATCCTTGACAGTGACGGTGCGCTTTTCGATGCGCGGGTCACTGACGCAGTCCAGATACCGTTTCTCCCACTCCTCGCCCCAATAGTCCTCCAGCGCGTAGCCCTTGATGGTGAGGATATCGTGGGGACACATGAGATGCCACGGCGCGTCAAGATTTTTCTCCGCCAATTTCCAGAACAGATCGGGATAGCACACGGCAGGAAACACGTCGTGCGCCTTCATGCGATCGTCGCCGTTGTTGGTGCGCAGCTGCAAAAACTCAGGGAGATCCTTGTGCCACGCATCTAAGTAGACCGCCACTGCGCCCTGCCGCATACCCAGCTGATCCACGGCGACGGCAGTGTCGTTCACCAGCCGGATCCAGCGGATGACGCCGCCCGCCGCCCCCTGAAAGCCCCGGATGGAGCTGCCGGTGGCCCGTACCTTGCCGAAGTACAACCCCATGCCTCCACCGAACTTGGACACCTTGGCAAAATTGTCAACGGAGCGGTAGATGCCGTCCAGACTGTCCGGCACCGTGTCGATAAAGCAGCTGGAAAGCTGGTGATGGGGCTTTCGTGCGTTGGACATGGTGGGGGTGGCCATGGTGACCTCCATGCGGCTGAGCATATCGTAAAACCGCCTGACCCAGTCCATGCGGCCGGAGGCCTCGTTCATGGCAAGGTGGAGCGCGATGCCCAGGAACATCTCCTGCGGCGTTTCCAACGGCTCACGGCTGCGGGACTGGATGACGTATCTCTTGAGCAGCAGGTCAAGGCCGGAATAGGTGAACAGTGTGTCCCGCTTCGGGCATAGAAAGCCCTCCGCCGCATCGATCTCCTCACGGGAATAGCGGGCGAGGATATAGTCGCCGTACAGCCCCTTATCCGTCAGATAGCGGAGCTTTTCATACAGGCCTTTCACACCGCGCTCTGTCCACCGCGAGGCATTGCGCTTGGAAAAGGTGTGATTCAAAAGCCGTGCCGCGATGAACTCCCATTTGGGCGCCTCCACCGTGGTCAGCTCCACCGCCGCCTTGGTAAGGGCTTCCATTTTCGCTTCCATGGTCATGGCGGGCTTGCAGAAGCTCTCAAATTTCAGCTGCAAGGCGCTGAGGGGATAAACCTCTTCCTCGAAATCCTTCTGGATCTGCCGTAGGACGTCCTCAAGGGCATCATCCCCCACCTCGCGGGCGAGGTCTGCGCGGACGCGGCGCAGGGCGGCGCGCTTTTCACGGTACAAAATATATGCCTTTGCCACCTCATAGTGTCCGCACTCCATGAGTACGCGCTCCACCTCATCCTGTACACGCTCTACGGTCAGTCCACCGTTTTCCGGCAGGCGCTTAAGGACAACCGACAGCATTTCATCGAGCACCCGGTCGTCTATCTCCTGCCCTTGGCTGAAAAATGCCTTTTTCATGGCGTTCAGGATCTTTTCTTCTTGGAACGGGACAACTTCGCCCGTTCGTTTTCTGATATTCATCGGCGACCTCCTTTACATCAACTATCAATTTGCTCCATAACATCAAAATGGTTTTTCTCATACCGGATGAGCCCGTCCCGCTGCATGAGGGACAGCTCGTTGGAAAGCGCGCTGCGCTCTACGCTGAGATAGTCCGCCAGCTGCTGGCGGTTGTAGGGAATATCAAAGGAATAGCTGCCGGTGCGCTTGATACACTCCGAAAAGTAGGACAGCAGCCGCTTTCGAATGGACTTGGGGCCGGTGTGCAGCACCCGGCGGGAGAGCTGCAAATTTTTCTCCGAGCAAAGCGTCAGCAGGTTCCGCACAAGCCGTACATGGCGCGGGCAGACATTGGCGCAGGGTTCCAGTACTCGCCTGATATTCAGCAGCAGCGCTCGCGTATCCTCGGCGGCGGTCACGTTGACCATCAGCGGCTCGCCCGGCACGCAGGCGTACGCCTCCGCAAAGACGCCGCCGGGGCCGATGCTGCTCAGGACGCTGTTATTGCCCCACACGTCTCCCATTTCAATGATGACCCGGCCGGAGAGCACCACGCCGATCTGCTCCGTGGCAGTCCCCTCCGGGAAAATAATCTCGCCCTTTTGAAAGGCGTGCTCCTTCGCGTGCAGGCAACCGAGCATTTCCTCAATGTCCGACGGCTCCATTCCGCGAAAAAGCCGTGTGTTTGCTAAATTGATCTGCATATTTTTTTGCCTCCGTGTTGGTGTGCCAACGGACTTTCATAAATTATGATAGTAGAATAAAATCACAAAGTCAAGAGAAACCGCAAGGGGGTATCAAAATGATTCGAAGGATCATCCAGATCAATCAGGAAAAATGCAACGGCTGCGGCGCCTGCGCCGCCGCCTGTCACGAGAGCGCCATCGCCATGGTGGACGGCAAGGCGCGGCTCATGCGGGACGATTACTGCGACGGTTTGGGCGACTGCCTGCCCACCTGCCCCACCGGGGCCATCACCTTTGTAGAGCGGGAGGCGGCGGCCTATGACGAGCAGGCCGTCATGGAAAATAAGCAGCGGAAAATGCGGAAAGAGGGCATGACCCTGCCCTGCGGCTGCCCCGGCAGCCAGTCCCGGAATATTCAGCGCCAGGAGGCACCCACCGTGGAAACGCCGCAAGCCCAGCAGACGAGCCGCCTTTCCCAGTGGCCGGTGCAGATCAAGCTGGTGCCGGTGAACGCGCCGTATTTCGACGGCGCGCGGCTGCTCATCGCCGCCGACTGCACCGCCTACGCCTACGCCGCTTTTCACGAGAGGTTCATCAAGGGACACATCACGCTGGTGGGCTGCCCCAAGCTGGACGGCGTGGACTATTCCGAAAAGCTGACGGAGATCATCCAGAATAACGACATCAAGAGCGTCACCGTCGTCCGCATGGAGGTGCCCTGCTGCGGCGGGCTGGAGCTGGCGGCGAAAAAGGCACTCCGGCAGAGTGGGAAGTTCATCCCGTGGCAGGTGGTCACCGTCACGGTGGACGGCCGGCTGGTGGAAGAATAACAAAATCATTAGAAAAAGAAAGGGAGAAGCACAATGAAGTATGTATGCAGCGTTTGCGGTTGGGAATACGACGAGAGCGCAGGTTACCCGGAGGGCGGCATTACGCCGGGAACGCCCTGGAGCGAGGTGCCGGAGGATTTTGAGTGCCCCCTGTGCGGCGTGGGTAAGGATTCCTTCGAAGAGGCGTGAGCTTTCTGCAAGAGAGGCAAAGACTATGAGTTATGAAAA
>ERZ1673752.1043-NODE-1043-length-42351-cov-31.511018_pt1 | contig 42351 bp, 43 predicted proteins | sample MGYA00580195_ERZ1673752 | MGnify/ENA primary metagenome ERZ1673752 (study PRJEB41218, sample SAMN15661744) | gut metagenome | host: Homo sapiens | place: Canada: London | collected 2015-08-20/2019-03-30 | study: EMG produced TPA metagenomics assembly of...
ACGCCGCCGCCCGCCATCGAGCAGAGTTTTACACCTAATTGGGGATAAAACAGTTTATGGCGGGTGCCGGTGTTATGCTGATCGGTGCGCTTCTTGTGCCAAAGCTTAAGGATCTTATCCCGGCAACACTTAGCTAGGAGATATGCACCTTACCGAATGGTAAAAAATACATCACACACTTACGCAGCCATCTGTCAGATAAACAGGTGGCTGTAGTTTTATAAAGGAGATAAAAATGTTTCAGCTTATACCCGTGTTTCTCGGACTGTTCGACAGTACGGTTCAGAAACTTATGAATGGATTTAGAGACATTTTTTATGAGCTTGCTTACTCGAACCTCAGTAACATGCTTTCAGACTTGAATGAAAAAGTTGGGACTATATCAACAGAGCTATCAACTGCGCCGGATGCGTGGCAGGGCGGTACGATATGGTCTCTTATTGTAAAAATAGCAGAACAGGTGGCACTTCCCGTTGCGGGAACCGTGTTTACATTTGTCATATTGTGGGAGCTGATATCCATGCTGATACAGCCGAACAATCTGGCGGATGTGGACTTTGTATCAGTGCTTATGAAATGGCTTATCAAGTCCGTTGTGGCAGCCTGGTTTATCAGTAATTCATTGACAATCTGTAACTGCTTCTTCGGCGTTGGAGCTTCCATGGTCAGTAAAACCACGACAGTTCTGAACCAACAGGTAACGGATAACACACAGGACAGCGTGCTTCTAAAGTATCTTTCGGATAATTACGGAGATCAGGATGAAGATGCAGAAAGCGGTGATGTATCCGGTCTTATCAGTCTGACAGTATCAACATGGTTCATCGACATCATAATCAAGGTTATGGGAATCCTCATTACGATAGTTCTCTATTCAAGGATGATATCCATATATCTGCACTGTGCGGTGGCACCTCTGCCCATGGCGACAGTCACCAATCACCACATGTCAAATATCGGTATCGGGTACATGAAGAATGTATTTGCCCTTGCTATGCAGGCGGTGCTGATGATGATATGTGTGGCAATCTATGGTGTTTTAGTAGCGAATGTTTTTGATCCGAATACGATTACGCTTGATCCGGCAAACGGAGTCACAGCGATAAAACTGTTGACAAAAGCGTGTTGGAGTACCGTCGGTATCTCCATTCTGCTTGTATATACGATGTTCAAATGCGAAGGAATCACAAAACAGATCTTTGCAATTTCATAGCATGGACACTTTAGGACAAATTGTCCAGAAGTAAAAAAGGAGGCAATTATGGCTTATGTAGATGTTCCGAAGGACCTTACGAACATCAAGACGAAGTTCATTGGCAATTTTACAAAACGTCAGTGTGTCTGCTTCGGTCTTGGTATCTTAGTAGGGTTCCCCGGATATTTTATTGCAAGAGGAGCGATTGGAACGACAGCAGCGTTCTATGTTCTGATTGCACTTATGGCACCGTTCTTTCTGTTCGGTATCGTGGAAAAGGACGGACTGCCGCTTGAAATCTATATGCTCAACTTCATCAGACATACGCTTGCCTACCCGCAGATACGGGTGGAACGGTCTGAAAATATCTATGAGTATTACGATGAAAAGCGAAAACAGGAAATACAGATGAAGGCACTAATTCGTGCCGGCAAGAGAGGAGGGAAACGACCACATGGCAGACAAAAGAAGTAAGCCTGGAAATGGTACGGGAAGAACTCCAACCTATCAGACCGCCTATCATGGCGGAGATAAAACGAATCCGCTTAGTAATCTGGCACGTATCATTGTGGAGAAGTTTGATAAACGTCGGGTGCCGGAAACAACGATTGATACGATTCCGTTTGATCAGATCTATCCGGACGGACTGTGCAGGATTGGAAATAACTTTTATTCCAGGATGGTGCAGTTTTATGATATCAACTACCAGCTTGCACAGAATGATGAAAAGCAGCACATCTTTGGAGAGTATTGTCAGTTCTTAAATTACTTTGATGAAACAATACACTTCCAGTTCTGCTTTATCAATCAGCGGGTGGATATGGAGGAATATAAGAAAGTTATCACAATCCCGGAGCAGGATGATGAATTCAATGTTGTAAGACGGGAATATGCGACCTATCTTAGAAACCAGCTTGAAAAGGGTAACAATGGAATTGTGAAATCCAAGTATCTGATATTCGGTATAGAAGCCCGTGACAGAAAACAGGCGGTATCGAGACTTGCAAAGATTGAATCAGATGTAATCAATAAGTTTAAGCTGCTTGGGTGTAAGTGCGTACCGGTAAACGGACTGGAGCGGCTCCGTATCATGCATGATTACTTAAATCAGGATTCACTTGAGAAATTTGCAATGAAGTCATTTAAGGATGTGGCGGAAAGCGGACTGACACCAAAGAACTTCATCACACCGACATCATTTGATTTTCGGGCAAAGGATTATTACAAGATCGGAGATATGTTTGCAACGACCAATTATCTGATCATCTCTGCACCGGAAATCTCGGATGAAATGCTTGCAGATATTCTCAACATGGAGGATGCACTAAACGTCACCATGCACATAGATACACTCAATCAGACAGAAGCCATGAAGTACATCAAAGGTAAACTTTCGGATATCAATAAGATGAAGATTGAGGAACAGAAGAAAGCCATCCGAAGCGGTTATGACATGGATATCATACCGCCGGATATTGAGACCTATTCAGAGGAAGCACACGGACTGCTGAAGGAAATGCAGTCGAGAAATGAAAGACTTTTCAAAGTGACTTTCCTTATTACATCATTTAATGAGAACCTTCAGAAGATGAAAGACTTCCGGTTCACATTGTCAAACAACATTCAGTCAGCAAACTGCGTACTTCGTAAGCTGGATCATCAGCAGGAGCAGGGTTTTGTATCATCACTTCCACTTGGGAAAAACTTCATAAAGCAGAGCCGGTATCTGACGACATCATCAACCGCAGTGTTTGTTCCGTTTACGACACAGGAGCTTTTCATGGAATCCAAGGAAAGCCTTTATATGGGACTTAACTCCCTGTCAAACGGAATGATCATGGCAGACAGAAAAATGCTGAAAAATCCAAACGGACTGATACTCGGTACACCAGGTTCCGGTAAGTCATTTGCGACCAAGAGAGAGATACTTAACACATTTCTTGTGACAACGGATGATATTTTAATCTGCGATCCGGAGGCAGAGTATTACCCGCTTGTGAATTACCTGGGCGGACAGGTTATAAAAATCGGGCAGTCATCGAAACAGTATATCAATCCACTTGATATTAACCTTAACTATTCGGATGATGACGATCCGGTATCGCTGAAAGCAGATTTTATCCTGTCATTTATGGAGCTTGTGGTTGGAGGTAAGAGCGGTTTGAAACCGGAAGAAAAATCGGCAATCGACTTTGCGGTATCAAGGATTTATACGAAGTATTTTGAAAATCCGGTGCCGGAGAATATGCCGATACTTCAGGATCTTTATAATGAGCTTTTATCACACAAAGAGGATATGGTTTCCCAGCACATAGCACAGTGTATGTATCTGTATGTTGAGGGAAGTAACAACCTGTTTAACCATCGTACAAATGTGGATATGAGCAATCGTATTATCTGCTTTGACATCAAGTCACTTGGCAAGACACTGAAAAAACTCGGTATGCTTGTCGTGCAGGATGCGGTTTGGAACAGGGTAACGGTAAACCGTGAAATGCATAAGTTCACGAGATTTTACATAGACGAATTTCATTTGCTTTTAAAGGACGAGCTGACAGCAGCTTATTCAATGGAGATATGGAAGAGATTTAGAAAATGGGGCGGCATACCGACCGGAATCACACAGAATGTCAAAGATTTCTTGGCTTCAAAGGAGATCGAGAACATATTTGATAACTCGGATTTCGTGTATATGCTCAACCAGGGTGCAGACGACAGGGATATTCTTGCACAGAAGCTTGATATATCACAGCACCAGATCAAATATGTAACGAACGTGGGACAGGGCGAAGGACTTATATTCTTTGGTGACATTGTTCAGCCATTTGTTGACAGATTCCCGAAGGATACGCTTATGTACACACTTCTTACGACAAAGCCGGCGGAGACCAAGACAGAGACCGAAGCTGCCACAGAGCAGGCAGGGTAGAGTTAAGGAGGCAGCCGCATGGAATTTGATTTGAAAGGTAAAATGGCGGATGTGGCAGGAGACACCTTAAAGAACGTGGGAGACAGTAATGGAAAGCTGTCGAATGAGAACACGGAGAGTGCGCAGAAGCTTACCAATAAGACGACACGGGTGGCACTTGAAACGGGAAAGGCAGTCGGCGATAAGCTGGTAAATAAAAGACAGAAAGCTCCAGAAACAAATAAACAGGCGGCAAACAGGATTCTTCTTCATGAGGATACTGTAACGGAATCTGCCGGAGTAACGCTTCACACATCGAATGGCAAATCTAAGCTGATGACAGCTTCGAGAAGGCGGCGTGTGCGGGATAAACAGGCAGTAAATGACATTAAACTGCGGGATAACCGGAAGAAACTCCAGAAGAAATTAAGACAGCAGTATGAGATTAAGGCGACCGTAAAGGGCGGCTTAAAAACAGACCTTCAGGTGGAAGTCGGTGCAGAGAGTAAAATGCACGAAAGTTCAAAGTATGCCGGTATTTCAAGTGCAGCGTCATTTGGGAAACGGACACTTCACATGGCGGACAATATGGCAAATGATGAAAAAGGACTGGGCATACAGAACGCATGGACGGACACAGCGTCAAAGACTGCGGATGCGGTATCAACTGTATATACGATATCGAAAACAGCGAAATACTGGCGGATGCAGAAGAACGAGAAGGAAATCGCAAAGCTCTTAAAGCAGGAAGATAAGATAGCAAGAAACAGCATTAAGATGGAATACCGGACTGCACTCGGAAGAGCGAAAGAAAGTGACCTGTGGAAAAACAGCAACCTGTATGACAGACATTTGCAGAAAAAAGCGGTGAAGCGAAAGTACATGAAGAATGCCATAAAAGAGTATCAGAATGCGAAGAAAGCAAAGAGTGCGGCAGTCACATTTACTACAGGCTTTAATCCGATGGATAAGGTGAAACAGGGAGCCGGGAAGCTCTGGGAAGCGGTGAAGGCACTCTTTTCATCTCCGGTTGGAAAGATTGTGATTGTATTTATGCTTGTGCTAGCACTTATGATGTCATTTCTTGGCGTTGCGGCTCCCATGCTTTTACTGTTGTTTGGCGGCGATTCGGATTTCTCGTCACCCCAGGTGGTAGGAACAGGATTCCCGGCAGAAGTTGAATCATGGCGTACATGGGTTACGGAACGATGTAAGGCGAATAACGATGCTTCAAGTGGGATTGACTTAAACGACTATGTGAATGCCATTCTTGCGACCATACAGCAGGAATCCGGCGGTATATCGTCAAGCAGCGGCGGCGATCTCATGCAGTGTAAGGAAAGTGGTTTGTGGGATGATGCTGCCATGCCATCTGACTGGACGACAGAACAGAAATCCATAGATATAGGTATTCGGGTTTTCTATGCGCACATGAAAACATGGGGCGTGGATGGAGCGGATGATTATGACAATCTTCAGATAGTAGCCCAGGCATATAACTATGGTGGCGGATTCCTTAGTTTCATGAAGAATAAGAATGCCAAGAAGTGGACACTGACACTTTCTACGGAATATTCAAATGCTATGGCACAGCAAAGCGGCTGGTCAAGTTATGGTCATAAAGAATATGGCGAAGAATGGCTTGCCAAATATCAAAGCGGTAGCTCGGTTGGAGGCGGTGCGGTTGTCCAGGCAAATGGACCGACGGGTGTCATGCAGACTGCACAGAATCAGATTGGAATTACTGAGAATCCTCCGGGTTCAAACAATGTAGTATTCAATACGGATTTCTATGGACAGGAGGTAAGCGGAGATGCTTATTCATGGTGTTGCGTATTTGTCTGGTGGCTTTTTAATAAAAGTGGTAACGGAGCTGCATTTTACGATGGAGAGAAAGTGTCAAGGTGCGGACTTGTATATAACTGGGCACAGAATAACGGATTATTCATAAACAGTTCGGAGGCAAAGTATGGCGATATCGTACTGTTTGGCGACAATGAGCATATCGAAGTTGTTGTATCTAATAATGGAGACGGAACATTTACTACGATCGGCGGTAACACATCTGGTGATGGAGCGGGTTCGCAGAGTAATGGTGGATGTGTGGCACTAAAGACCAGATATACGACAGGTGGATTTCCAATCACATCATTTATCAGACCGAAATATTAAAAGGAGCAGTGAGAATTGGAACGATACGAAGATAAGATTTTGAAGGAAAAAACCGAGAGGGACAGACAGCAGGAAAAGGTCGATAAACTTTCGGCAGAGTTTGAAAAGCAGAGAAGCAGGCTCGCAAAAGAAAAGGAGAAGCTTCAGGAACTTAATGACAAGATCGACCGGACAGAATATTTCCTCTTTAAGACCAAACTTGCAGAAGTAGGGCTTGAGGGAGATGGTGCGGTCGATACGCTTATCACAGTGTATAAGCAGCATGTTGATGATGTGGCAGAGGAAAATTAACCTCTACCATTTGTAGTTAAGAACAGGAGATGAAAGAAAATGAACAAGAAAATCAAGAAGGCGGCACTTTCCCTGATGATTGCCGGCACACTGCTTATGGGCAGTGGACTTTCTGTCTATGCAAAGACGGAGGAAAGCACGGAGACAACAGAGGTGACGACGGAGCAGAAAACCACAAGTGAAAATGCAACAACGGAAGCCCCAAAGGAGACTCCATCGAAGAAGGACACCAATGCTTCCGAAGCAACAACAGAGGATGTGACATCAAAGGATAATAAATACAAGGTGCGTATCTCGATAGCACTCGATAAACCGGGATGGTACAACGACAAAGCCATGGTGGATGTGAAAGTCACGAAGATCTTTGGTGACAGTAAGTTCAAGATTGATACCGTGCAGGCAAAGATTGGCTCCAACGGAAGCTGGGTGGATATCACAGACGATATGGCACTTGAGATTACGGAAAACTGCACTGTCTATGTCAAGGTCACGGATATGAATGGCAATGAGTATGAGAAAAACCGATTTATCAAGTGCTTTGATACAGTTGCCCCGACGTTAAATGCGGCAGTCAGTGAAGGGTTGCTTAATATCATGACCTATGATACGGAAAGCGGCGTAAAAAAGGTATATGTCAATGAGTACAGTTTCACGCCGGATGAAAACGGAGTTGTTACTGTAAGACTACAGAAATTCGACGCTTCCTATCAGTATTTCTATATCTATTCCATAGATAATGCAGGAAATTCAAGTACAGTCTATACAGTTGCAAATCCTTACTACAAGGAAAATACCACAGAGGAGGACAGTGAGGAAAGCACCGAGAACCCTGCGGATTCCTTACCGGATAACGGAAGCGCAACAGTCACAAACCCTTCCACCGGTTCTGTTACATCCGTAACGGATGAATCCGGGAAAGACATTATGAAGGAAGTCAATAAGAAACAGTTTTATACCATCGTTACAAAGGATGGACAGCAGTATTTCCTTGTAATAGATATGTCAGCGGCATATTCGGATGATGATGGGGTAGATACCACACATGGAAATGGTACGGTGTACTTCCTGACTTCGGTATCAAATGACAACCTTCTGAACTTTGTTGACAGCGATGAACAGACACTCCCTCACAATTCTGTGGCACAGGGCAACAACATCAATACGGAAGAAGTGACACCGGATATGGATGAATCCACGACAGAAGAGACAACGGAGGATGCAACCAAAACGGATGCAGATAAGAAAGAGAGCAAAGGTCTTGGAAACTGGTTATATATCATAATTTTTGGTGTAGTGGCAGTAGTTGTAGTCGGTGTGAAGATGGCTGGCGGTAAAAAAGGCAAGCCGGAAGCGAGCGATGACAGTATGTATGGCGAGAAGGATGAAACCGAAGAGGAAGAATCCGACTATGACGAAGAGGACGAGTAAATATGGAATGGGGTGGCAGAAAGTGACTGCCACCCTTTTATGGAGGTAGCAGATGAAACTTGTAATAGCAGAAAAACCAAGCGTTGCAAACAGTATTGCAGATGTGCTTGGAGCAGATAAAAAATCAGACGGATACAGAAGTGGAAACGGATATATTGTGTCATGGTGTGTCGGACACTTGATCGAGCTTGCGGAGCCGGCAAGCTACGGAGAAAAGTATGAAAAATGGAATTATGAATCACTTCCGGTTCTTCCAGAACCATTTTCCTACGTGGTAAAGAAAGATACTGCAAAGCAGTATGGTGTGCTGAAGAAGCTCATGGCGGATAAAGAGGTTTCTTCTCTTGTGTGTGCAACGGATGCCGGACGTGAGGGAGAACTTATCTTCCGACTTGTCTACAATCAGGCAGGTTGTAAGAAACCATTTGAAAGACTGTGGATTTCATCCATGGAGGAAAGCGCAGTGCGTGAAGGGTTTGCAAACTTAAAACCGGGATGTGAGTATGACAGCCTGTATGCGTCGGCACTTGCAAGACAGAAGGCGGACTGGCTTGTAGGTATCAATGGAACGAGACTTTTTACGACACTTTATAACAGACTTCTAAAGGTTGGCAGGGTGCAGACACCGACACTTGCCATGCTTGTAGACAGAGAATCACAGATTATGAATTTCAAGAAGCAGGCATACTACCAGACACATATTCTGTGTGATGGCTTTGAGGCAGTAACAGACCATATAGATGAAAAAGGCGAAGCGGAGCATATGGCGGATATCTGTATGGGAAAACAGGCGGTCGTATCATCGGTTGTCAAGGAGCAGAAAAAGGTTTCTCCACCAAAGCTCTATGATCTGACAACACTCCAGAGAGATGCTAACCGGCTGTTTGGACTTACTGCCAAGCAGACACTTGAAGCAACCCAGAACCTTTATGAGAAGAAGCTGGTTACATATCCAAGAACGGACAGTCAGTATCTTTCCGATGATATGGAAGAGACCGCCAGAAATGTGATAGCAGCCATCATGGAAACGGTTTTTTCAAAGATGAATGTCATGGTTAATCCCAATATAAAGGCAGTTCTTAACAGCAAGAAAGTGACAGACCATCATGCCATCATCCCAACTGTTGAGATACGAAAAGCACCGATAGAGGAACTTAGCGCAAATGAAAAGAGTGTCCTTACACTCTGTGCAAACAGACTTTTGTGTGCTACTGGCAGTGCCTATATTTACGATTCTACAAAGGCGGAGCTTCGCTGCGAGGATATCGCCTTTAAGGTGTCAGGCAGGGAAGTCATAGAAAACGGATGGAAAGATTTTGATGGATTCTTCAGACAGACATATAAGGCGGCAGAGGATAAGCCGGAAAAGGAAGAAACAAAGCTCCCGGAACTTACAGAAGGAGCAGTCATGGATGTTACGGAGACAAAGGTGACGGAGCATTTCACTACACCGCCGAAGCATTTTACGGAGGACAGCCTGCTTTCTGCCATGGAAAAGGCGGGTGCTTCCGAGATGGACGATGAAGTGGAACGAAAAGGACTTGGAACACCGGCAACAAGAGCTGATGTAATAGAAAAGCTGGTCAAGGACGGATTTGTGAAGCGTGAGAAAAAGCAGATGATACCAACAGATGACGGAATCAAGCTGATCACCATACTGCCGGATGTCGTGAAGTCTCCGCAGCTTACAGCCGACTGGGAAAACGAACTTGTAAAAGTCGCAAGAGGTGAAACATCCGCAGATGATTTTATGTGCGGCATTACGGATATGGTATCCGACCTTGTTTCCTCTTACAGCAGCGTGACCGAAGAAAATAAGGGGATGTTCCGGAAAGACCAGGAGGAGTTTGGGAAATGTCCAAAGTGTGGCAAGAGTGTCGTAAAAGGTAAATTCGGTCCTTACTGCACCGGGAAGTGTGGCATGGGATTTGCAAAGGCGTTTGGTGTGACACTGACTGATAACCAGGTAAAAAATCTTCTCGAAGGGAAAAAGATTCTGGTAAAAGGCATAACGAACAAAGCCGGCAAGGTGTATGACGCATACCTTACGCCCAACGGTACAACTTCATATTCCTACACGGACGCAAAGGGCAATACGAGAAGCGGCTTTCAGTACAGTTTCAACATGGAATTCCCAAGCAAAAAGAAATAGGAGGATTTTGAGATATGAACAACAGTGATAAGAAAACAATACCTACAAGTGACATTGAACATAAGGACAAGGACAGCTTCACATTCCGTATGCAGTCCTACGCACATGAGATTAACCGCAGAATGAAGGAAAAGGAGGGCAAAACGAATGCTTGATTTTGAAGAGTTTAAGAAGGAAGTAGCCGATAACATCAAAGATTTTCTTCCTCCGGAATATGAGGATGCTTCTGTTTCAACAAAGCAGGTAGTTAAAAACAATGATGTGGAACTTACATCACTTAATATCTACCGGGAGGGCGAAACGCTCACACCAACAATTTATCTGGAAAACTTTTATGAGGCATACAGTGATCAGGGAGATATAGATGGTGTCATGGAAAAACTTGCGGATATGTTTCTCGCCGCTTCCGAAGATAAAGATTACGACATCGGGAAACTTACTTCCTTTGATGCGGCAAAGGACAGCATATATCCGAAACTTGTCAATATGGAGATGAACCGGGAAGCTCTGGCGGATATGCCACATACTCAGATGGATGATCTGGCAGTCACGTATTCAGTCATGCTGAATGAAGATGAAAGAGGCAGAGCAAGTGTAGCAATCTCTAATGAAATGATGGAGATGTATGGAGTAACCAAAGAGGAACTTCACAGTATTGCGGTGGAAAATATGGAACAGCTCTCGCCGGGAAAATTTCTCCCATTCCGTGACATGGTTGCAGACACTCTTATAAACGATATGACAGAGCTTATGGGAGGTGACCGTGAAGCGGCTTCAGCAATGGTGAATGAAATGCTTGGAGAAACACCGGATATGTATGTCATCACAAATGAACAGGGAATCAATGGCGCAGCAAGTGTTCTCGATGAGACACTCATGCAGAAGGTGACGGAAACAGTCGGTGAAGATTTTGTGATTCTTCCATCTTCCGTGCATGAGTGCATTGTGGTTCCGGCAGACTGTGATATGGATATCGAGGAAATGAAAGATATGGTGAAGTGTGTGAATGCGGACGCTGTCAAGCCACAGGAACGATTGTCTGATAATGTCTATTGTTATGATTCCCAGGCACATGAGCTTGTCCGTGCAGAAAAGATGGAGGAACGCAAGATGGAACGTGCGGCAGAAAAGGATATGGGAGATACGAATAACGTACAGGAAGAAAAGAGTTCACTTTCGGATCGAATCGCAGGTAAGAAAAAGCAGATAGATGAAAAACATGAGCCGAAGAAGGCACATGATAAGAATAAGGATACATCCCTGTGATAGCGTGTGACAAATAGATATGGGTTGAGGGCAGTTATGAAATGAACTGCCCTTTTTTTAGGAGGCACAGATGGCAGATAAATATTATAACGTGGCGGCTATGGCACAAAGCACAGCCGAACGTATTACGGAAAATGCAAAAGCATGGACAGATTATCTGGAGACTGCGGCAAGGCTTTACCGGTACGGATTCAAGGATCAGCTTCTTATCCATGCACAGCGCCCGGATGCGACAGCGGTAGCTTCCATCGAGGTGTGGAACACCCGGATGCACTGCTGGGTTAATCAGGGAGCAAAAGGTATCGCACTGCTTGACGAGACAAGAAAAAAGAAGATCCGCTATGTGTTTGATATCTCGGATGTCCACAAGGCAAAGCGTATCGGTATTTTTCCAACTCTTTGGGAGATGAAGGAGCAGCACCATGAAGCGGTCATGAAACGGCTTGAGGATATATATGGTAAGACGGATGAAAAACGCCCGATCGAGAGCCGGATGATTCAGATAGCGGAGCATATTGCAGAGGACTACACGTCGGATGTATTGCAGGATCTTGTGAATGTACAGGATGACAGCCTGCTTTACGGACTTGATGAATATAATCTTTCTCTTAGACTGAAAGAGACTATGGCTTCCAGTATTGCATATACACTCATGGCAAGGTGCGGTCTCGATACGGATACTTATAGGGATGAACTGGATTTTTCTTATATCCGTGAGTTTTCTACGCTTGATAGCTTAAGTGTCCTTGGAGAAGCGATAAGCAGTATGAGCGAACCTGTACTTCGTGAGATATGTCAGGTAGTAGAGGATATTGACCGGGAAAATGACCGAAGAGTGGAACGGGAAAGCGGTGAAAAAGATAAAAATATACTTGCAAATGATGGTCAAGAACACTATAATACTTTAAAGCGTAAAAGCGACACGCAGGACAGAAAAGAAGGAGGTACGGATTATGGAACTGACATACAGGAACGAAGGGGATTATCTGATTCCGAACATCGAAGCGAACGAGGAGCCGGAGGAGAGCCTGACGAAGTACGGAATGCTTCGGGAGACATTTCTGAAGGAACATCACAAGGGGATTTACACCGGGAAGCTTCTGTCGGGAACACTGACGGAACATTGTCTGATGATACAGAAACAGGCAGAGGAGCGGTTCGAGAGACTGAAAAATCAGATGATGGAGAACGAGGAAGTGACGGAGGAGTTAAAGAGCAGAGATCAGATGGAGTGGGTTCGCCTGATGAACTCGATAACGAACAGAGCGGACGAGATCGTTCTGTCGGAGATCGTCTACAGTCTGTAGTAGGAGTTGAATATAAGCAGCTTTCCATCTTCCCTTATCTGGATGAACAGATGGGAACTATAGCAGCAGCCGAGGCAGGTATGAAAAGTATCGCTCCGGCTGCTTTTTTGTTAAAGGAAAGTGACATAGAGGATATCTTACGTACAGGTGGAGGAAACAGTAACAGCAGGGAGCGTATCTATGAGAAGTACCGGGAAAATAGGGACTCTGCTTATATGGCAGACTTCCTTGCCGGAGAATATGGAACATGCGGAAAAGGCTTTGAGATTGACGGACATGAGATATCTGCATGGTTTAACCGGGATGGCATGAAGCTTGGATATGGACGAAGTGCAAGTGATGATTCCTTCATGGAGAAAAGCTGGTCTGACTGTGAGAAGGTTATTGCCGGTATGGTTAAGCAGGGGACATTTCTTGATGAAAATAGAGCCTATCTTGCAGATGAAACCGTGCGGCGTGGTGTTGCTGATAACCTGTATTTTTTCTTCCGTGACAGTGTTGGTGATATGTCTGTCGTAGACGGTCTTGACGGACTTGATTATCAGAAATCAACGGAGATTTTATTTGAGAGACTTAATAATCCGGAAGAGGCACAGAAGTTAAAGGCGGCGGTTGATAATGAGATAGCGGCAGTGGAACGTGGAGAGAAAAGTTTTAGGTGGAGACTGAATCCGAAACCTTCAGAACTGTCTGACAGAGTATCTGGTTACTGTGATAAGAGGAAGGAACTTCCACAGAGATTTGATACGGAAACACTGAAAGAAAGCTTTATCACACAGGATGAAATAGATTCCGTAATTACAAGGGGAAGCGGATTTGCCGGTGGGAAGTTCCGGATACATCAGTATTTCCTTGAAGGACACGACCACAAGGAAGCCGCTGACTTCTTAAAGCATGAATATGGAACGGGAGGAAGCTCCCATGCCATCGTCGGAAGTGACCGGAGCAATCAGGATCACGATGCCAGAGGACTTTCCATCACAAAGGGAAGCCTTATGAATCCTTATGCCAAAGTTGTCCTTACATGGAAAGTGGTAGAAAAGAGAATCGGGGAACTTATTACCGAGGGAAAGTACCTTACTCCAAAGGAGCAGGAAGAGTATGAGAAAATACAGCTTGCCAAGGCACAGGCAGAACTGGATGAAGCACTACCGGAAAAGGACACTTTAGGACAAAATGTCCAGAAGTCTGAAAAGACGATGGAAGATGCGATAGAGATTGTCAGTGAGTTTTTGGAAAATGAGTATGGAAGTGTAGATGATGATTTTGATGACCTTACAAACATATCACTTGCCTATACGGACTTCCTTGACGAAGAAACGAACGAAGAACACCCGGTACAGGTGACACTAAACTTAAAGGAATTTTCTATAAGCACGTATGTGGATGACCTTCTAATTGACAAGAAACAGTACGAATCTCTGGATGATGTTTATGAGACGGAACTGCAATATCTTTCCTTTGACGAGCTGGTGTATCTTTCAGATGAAGATATGGAAAAAGTCCGTGACAATGAGGAGCTTGTGCAGGCACCTCTTAATACGGTTGCATGGGATGATATCAAACCGGACACTTTAGGACAAACTGTCCAGAAGTTCCCGGAAGAGAATTTCCATATTGAGGATGAGGCACTTGGAACCGGTTCGGCAAAAGAGAAGTTTGTACGTAATGTGCAGGCGATAAAAACGATACAATCACTTGAAGAGGAAAAGCGTGCCGCCACACCGGAGGAACAGAAGATTTTGTCTGGTTATGTCGGATGGGGCGGACTTGCTGATGCTTTTGATGAGAATAAGGCAGGATGGAGCGCAGAGTATCAGGAGTTAAAGAATCTCCTTACACCGGAGGAATATGCTTCTGCAAGAGAATCCACACTTAATGCACATTATACAAGTCCTGCCATCATAGACGGAATCTACGACACATTATCCCGTATGGGATTTGAAAAGGGAAATATACTTGAGCCGGCAATGGGTGTCGGAAATTTCTTTGGAAGATTGCCGGAGGATATGGCAAAGAGCAGACTTTACGGGGTGGAACTTGACAGCCTTACCGGACGGATTGCGAAACAGTTATATCCAAAGGCAGATATACAGATAAAGGGATTTGAAGAGACAAAGTTTCCGGGAGATTTCTTTGATGTGGCAGTTGGCAATGTACCGTTTGGTCAGTATAAGGTGGCAGACAGGGATTACGACAAACACAACTTCCTGATCCATGACTATTTCTTTGCAAAGACACTCGATAAAGTCCGTCCGGGCGGTGTAGTGGCTTTTGTAACATCCAAGGGAACCATGGATAAGTTAAATGAGAATGTCAGAAAGTATCTGGCAGAACATGCAGAGCTTTTAGGTGCGGTCAGACTTCCGAACACAGCATTTAAGGCAAACGCCGGTACGAAAGTTACATCGGATATTATCTTTTTACAGAAGCGTGACAGGATGGTCAAGGAGATACCGGACTGGGTACATACGTCGGAAGATGAAAAAGGTATCCGCATGAACAGTTATTTTGCGGAACATCCGGAACAGATAGTCGGACACATGGAGATGGTATCCGGTCCGCATGGCATGGAAAGCGCATGTATTGCAGACACGGACAGACCATTTAAGGAGCAGCTTAATGAAGCACTTGCAAATATCAAAGGTGAGATAGGTGCAGTGACAAGAGAGCTTGATGAGTTTGATGTGGCAGATGAGGACAGAGTGTTGCCGGCGGATCCAAATGTAAAGAATTTCTCCTACACAGTTGTCGATAACGAGGTTTACTACAGGGAAAATTCCGTCATGAAGCCGGTGGAGCTTCCGGAAAGTAAAGCGGAACGCATAAAGGGACTTGTTGCGATCAGAGATGTGACGAGAACACTTATAGACTTGCAGATGGAGGAAGCGGGGGATGGTGACATCGCAGCAAAGATGAAGGAGCTGAATGACTGCTATGATGATTTTGAGAAGAAATTCGGTCGTATCAATTCCAGAACGAATAAGAGTGTATTCAGTCAGGATGCAAGCTACAGCCTGCTGTGTTCCCTGGAGAAATTTGATTCTGATGGAAACTTCAAGGAAAAAGCAGACATGTTCACGAAGCGAACCATCAAGCGTGCGGAGGTAGTCACAAGTGTTGACACAGCAAGCGAAGCACTTGCAGTTTCCCTTTCGGAAAAAGCAAAGGTAGACATCCCGTATATGATGGAGCTTACCGGAAAGAGTGACACAGAGATAACGGATGACCTTGTGGGAGTTATATTCAAGGAGCCTTTAAGTGAGGAATGGCAGACAGCAGATGAATACCTGTCGGGTAATGTAAGAGAAAAACTTGCTGTGGCAAAGAGTGCGGCTGAGAGCAGTCCGGAATATGAGGTAAATGCAAAGGCACTTGAAGCGGTTATGCCGAAAGACCTTGAAGCTTCAGAGATAGAAGTCCGTATTGGTGCCACATGGATAAAGCCGGAATATGTAGACCAGTTCATGCGGGAAACATTCAAGACACCGGAGTATCTGACAAGGAGTTATGGACTAGGTGGTGCAACTGTCGGTGTGCAGTATTCGGCTGTGACAGGTGTGTGGAACGTAAAGGGTAAAAATGCAGACAGAGCCAATCCGATAGCCAATTCCACTTATGGAACCATGCGAGCAAATGCATACAAGATTCTTGAAGATTCCTTAAACTTAAAGGATAGCCGGGTATATGATACCGTGCTTGAAGAGGGCAAGGAAAAGCGTGTGTTAAATAAAAAAGAAACGACACTTGCAAGTCAGAAGCAGGAAGCCATAAGGGAAGCGTTCAAAGACTGGATATTCGCCGCACCGGAACGTCGTGCAGATCTTGTTGAGACGTACAATAAGCTGTTTAATTCGATCAGACCGAGAGAATATGAAGGGGCACACCTGACATTTCCCGGAATGTCGCCGGAAGTCACACTCAGACCGCACCAGAAAAATGCAGTAGCTCATCAGTTATATGGAGACAACACACTTCTTGCGCACTGCGTAGGTGCAGGAAAGACATGGGAGATGGCGGCGGCAGCCATGGAGAGCAAGCGGCTTGGACTATGCAGAAAGAGCCTTTTCGTTGTTCCGAACCATTTGACCGAGCAGTGGGGTTCCGACTTCTTACAGTTATATCCGGGAGCCAATATCCTTGTTGCAAGCAAGAAAGACTTTGAGCCGGCAAACAGAAAGAAGTTCTGTTCCAGAATCGCAACGGGTGACTATGATGCAGTCATCATCGGTCATACACAGTTTGAGAAGATTCCGCTGTCAAAGGAACGTCAGGCGGCAACTATTCAGGAACAGATTGATTCCATCACGGAAGCCATTTCACAGGCAAAGGCAGAGCGTGGAGAACGCTACACGATAAAAGAGATGGAGAAATCAAAGAAGAATCTGACAGTGAAACTGGAGAAGCTGATGGATCCATCGAAGAAAGACAGTGTGGTGACGTTTGAGCAGTTAGGTGTAGACAGGCTATTCGTAGATGAGAGCCATAATTACAAAAACTTATTTCTTTATACAAAAATGCGTAATGTAGCCGGTATTGCACAGACGGATGCGCAGAAGTCGTCAGATATGTTTGCAAAGTGCAGATACATGGATGAATTAACCGGAGGCAAAGGCGTGACATTTGCGACAGGTACACCGATATCGAACTCCATGACGGAGCTTTATACGAATATGCGATATCTTCAGTACGGAACTTTAGAGCGGATGGGACTTACACAGTTTGACGCATGGGCATCGTCATTTGGCGAGACACAGACAGCAATCGAGCTTGCACCGGAGGGAACCGGATATAGGGCCAAGACGAGATTTGCAAAGTTCTTCAATTTGCCGGAGCTTATCAGTTTGTTCAAGGAGAGTGCGGATATCAAGACACCGGATATGTTAAAGCTCGATGTGCCGGAAGCGGTATATGAGAATGTTGTATTAAAGCCATCAGAGTTCCAGAAAGATGTGGTTGCTTCTCTTGCCGATCGTGCAGAGATGGTGCGAAACGGAGGCGTGGATTCAACTGTTGATAATATGCTGAAAATCACGAATGACGGAAGAAAGCTGGCACTTGACCAGAGACTAATAAATCCTATGCTGCCGGATGATGAAAACTCCAAGACTAGCGTATGTGTGGAGAAAGCATTTGCCATATACGAAGAAGAAACGGAGACGAAGGGGGCACAGCTTATCTTCTGTGACCTTTCCACACCGAAGAATGACGGAAACTTTAATGTCTATGATGACATCAAACAGAAACTCATGAGTAAGGGTGTACCGGAAAACGAGATTGCCTTTATACATGATGCCAATACGGAAACAAAGAAAGCGGACTTATTTGCCAAGGTTAGAAGCGGTGATGTCCGCTTTTTGCTTGGTTCAACAGCAAAGATGGGAGCCGGTACAAACGTACAGGACAGACTGATCGCACTTCATCATCTGGATGTGCCATGGAGACCATCGGACATTGAGCAGCAGGAAGGACGTATTATCAGACAGGGCAACATGTACAAGGAACTGGGGAAGCCTGTTAAGATATTTCGCTATGTAACGGAGGGTACATTTGACAGTTATTCGTGGCAGGTAATTGAAAATAAGCAGAAATTCATCGGACAGATCATGACGAGCAAGTCACCGGTCAGAAGCTGTGAGGACGTGGATGAAGCGGCACTTACCTATGCCGAGGTCAAGGCTCTCTGTACGGGAAATCCCTACATAAAAGAGAAGATGGACTTGGATATCCAGGTATCGAAGTTAAAGCTGCTTAAAGCCAACCATACAAGCCAGAGGTACAGACTGGAGGACAACATCACACAGACCTATCCAAGACAGATAGCGGCTCTTTCTGAAAAGATAGCCGGATATAAGGCGGATATAGCGACATTCAAAACCGAAAAAGCAGAGCTTGTGGCAAGAAGTGTGGCGGTATTTTCCGAAGATGGCAAAGAGAAAGAGCCTTTTGAGATACGGATAGGAAAGCGTGTGTTTACTGACCGAAAGGAAGCAGGAACCGCCCTGATCGAGATGTGCCGGAATGTACATTCCATATCTACGCCGGTTAAGGTCGGAGACTATATGGGATTTTCACTTGCTGTGACCTTTGAACCATTCCAGAAAACATTTGACCTGAATATCAAAGGTGCAATCAGCCATCACATAGATGTCGGAGCAGATGCGGTCGGCAATATGACGAGAATTGCAAATGCCATGTTTGGTATGGAAACAAAACTTGCCAAGGTGGAAGATCAGCTTTCCGCAGTCAAGGAACAGCTTGAGAGTGCAAAGAAAGAAGTGAAGAAGCCATTTGAGAAGGAACAGGAGCTTGCGGAGAAACTTGACCGCCTAAATGAGTTAAATGCACTTCTTAACATGGACGAAAAAGGTGATTCCGAGAAAGAAGAGGACTTAGACAGCAAAGAGATAGTGGATATCGAAGGTGATGGATATGGGGAAGTACCGAGAGACAGTGAGGGCGATACCATATCGACATCGGAGGCACCTGTGCATGATGGCATGGCAAGAGGCAGCTCTGAAGAGGAAAAGGCAGAGAAGAAGCTGTGTGAAGAGGGCGAGTGTAAGCATGAAAAGGGCGAAAAGTCCATTTTTACACGGATTGCCGACAAGAAGCAGCAGGCAGGCGAGCGAACCGGGATACCAGAACATACACAGATAAAAGGCAAAGGCGATGAGCGATAGTTGAAAGGAGGAAATGCAGATGGCAATCGAAGATAAGAAAGACAGGGATACTGTACTACTGACCGGACTTCCGGTCAGTGATGAAATGCAGGATATCCTTGAGAGATGTGCGGATGGTAAGTATGTGGATGTGGAAGAAGTCAAAGCAACACCGGAGATGAAAGCGGCGGAAAGCTGTGTGTCTTATGCGACACCGACCATACAGTTAAAGGACAGGGAAGCAATAGAGAATCATGTGTTTGAGACACTTATGGATTATGGCTCTATCAGTATGGATGAAAAAGGCAAGCCGCTCGTTGACAGTGATGGTAATACACTTTATAATGGTGATGTAGAAAAAGGCAGACGCCTTGACATCGTAATCGGTCTTCCCGCTTCTGGGAAATCATCAGCCATAGTAGATACAATTTCATATGAGCAGCATTCCATGCTGATAGATAACGATGAAGCAAAACGACAGTTTCCCGAATTTAATAAGGGCTGGGGTGCGAACACAGTACATAAGGAATCTCAGGTCGTGGAGCGAGCGGTATTCAAAGAAGCTCTGCGGGAGGGAAGAAACATCGTGCTTCCAAAGGTCGGCAGTGATGCAGACAAACTCATGACGGACTATATCGCTTATGCAAAAGATGCCGGATATAAGGTAAACGTTCACTTTGTTGACCTTGACAGAAATAAGGCACTTGGCAGAATGATGGGTAGATTTATCCATACCGGAAGATATCTGTCACCGGAGCTTATTGATAAGTATGCAAATGAGCGTGATGGAAATAAGATCGCACAGGCGTACGAAGCGTTAAAGTCGATGGATGGGATAGATGGATGTTCCAAATGGGACAACGATGTCGGAAGAGGAGAAAAACCGATACTTTTAGAGGCGGCTAATTTAGATGATGACTTTATAAAGAATGCAAGAATGAAAGGAGACATGGAGAATGAAGAACGTAAACATGGACAATTTACCAGAGGCAGTGAAGATGACTTATGTTTCAGCGGAGACAGTGCTGGAGACCGAGGAGCAGATGCACAGAGCGGAAGCGGAGATAAGAGAGCGGATGGGCGAGATGGAGAACATGACACCGGTAGAGCGGTATCAGTTCCAGAGGAAGATCTACGCCAAGTATCTGGCGTAAGCCATCTGGAGCTTTTTGATGAGAACATACCGGAAGTGTATGAGGGGGAAATGCCGGAGCTTTTTGCAAGACAGATACTTGCCATGACGACAGGGCATGACACAGATGGTAACATCATTGCCGATGCCGGCGAGCATAAGTTCCGACCGGAGTATGCGGTAGAGACATACAATGACAATCCGGATGATTATGCGGAAGTCGCAAAGGGAGTTACATTCACTACGGTATATGGTGATGTGCAGCTTGACAGTGTGTCACAGTACGATGTGGGGCGTTTTAATCTGACGGAGGAACAGTTCACGGGAACGCTTCTTGATGGAAAAGACGGACTGGATAAGGGACAGAAGATCGTATTTGAGAAAGAGGATATCATGGCAGTTCATGTGTACTACTGGGATATTGATGTCCGTGTCGATACATCCCTGATGAATGAAGCGTATGCAGATAGAAAGACGGAAATGGAGAATCCGGAACACGACAGGACTTACCGATGTTATGTGGATGGAGATAAAAGTGATTTTGATGTCTGTCTTTTTAAGGATGATGATGGAAAGAAACATTTCTATATCGAAGATACCGCAGATTATCCGCTGATAACGGGAGAACTTCCAAAGGAGACGGAGTTTACATCCGGCACAGCGGTTTCGCTTATGAATGACATGGGCGAGTGCTACGACGGAAGCAGAGAATTTATAGTGTATGATGTTCATATGCCCGAGAGGACGGAAGAACTGATGGATAAGAGCAGAAAGGAAGAACTATTCCCGACTGCTCTTTTTGTTTCCGAGATACGGGAACATGGTACATCCATACACCGGTATGACTGCTGCGATGATTTTAATGCAAAGGCATTTGGTGAGAGCATAAAGGACAGAAATGAGGAACATGGTGTAAGAACCATGGTATCTGTTGCGATGAAGAAGCAGCCGGAGAAAGTGCATGAGGTATCGAAGTCACAGCAGGATGTTGTGGAAGCGTTCCGGGCAAAGACAAGAGATCTGTTCCACGAACTTGACGGACAGAATGCGGAGAGTATCGAATCCATGGTTCGAGGTCATGTGGAGGATGCTTTGCAGACGTTTGACATAGATGTCCAGGTGGTGGATGTGGTTCTTGTTGGAAGCAGGTGCCGGGGTATTGAGCATGAGGATTCGGATGTGGATGTGGTCGTGGAATACTACGGAAGTGAGAGGGAAGATTCCCTGTTCAATATCCTGAATGAAGAAGGACTGTCCATAGGCGGCAGAAACATCGACATCAATCCGATCACGAAGGACAGGAGCGGTACATTGGAAACCTATCTGCCAGAGGTAGAGAAGTATCTGGCGGAGAAGGCACAGAGCATGGAGCAGCCATCAAGAGATATGGCGGGTGAAGTGGCAAAGGAACAGGAAGCAAAAGATAAGCGTGAACAGGAGGAAGCAAAGAAAGGGAGACCGGAGAAACACAAGACAGGAAAATTTGCTAACTTCTCCATGCAGAAAAGCGATGAAAGCGAAAAGTATTATCTGTATGCCGACATCAAGTACCCAAGTGGGGATATCGAGCGGCACAAGCCGATTGCAGAGTTTCCGGATAAGAAACAGGCAGAAGAGTTCTGCAAGAGCAGAGGTATCACCTGTGATGATGTGACGGATAATCTGGAGAATGTGATTCGACATAAGAAGCACATGGCAAATGACAAAGGGACACAGCCACCCAGCCGGGAAAATGGCAGGAGACGCAGTGACATAGGAGACGAATAAGAGAGAAAGGACACGGATAGATGGATAAGAAATCAAGTGAGTATAAGCTGATCAGGATGGCAGACACCGGTTTTCTGTTCTGTATCATATTTGAAGTAGTGGGAATCATGACAGTGATGTTTCTCGGAACACTGGGAGCACAGATGGTAATATATTTTATGACAATGCTTTTTGCAGTGTTCATGGCAAGGAAGAGACGAGAGGAATTTACCATACCTTTTGAGAAACCGAAAGCAGGAACACTTTTACAGAGTATAGGAATATCCGTATGCGGTATTCCAATCGCACTTATGTTATCGGCACTTGCTTCGCTGCTGTCATCTGCAGGAGCAGACAGTTCAAAGGATATAGCGAAATATCCGGTGTGGCTTGCCATAATTGCTTTTGCCATCGTGCCGGCAGTCGTGGAAGAGTATGTGTTCCGTGGACTGATACTCGGAGCCTATATGAAGGTCGATGCGAGAGCTGCGGTTGTGATCAGCAGTCTGTTCTTTGCACTGCTTCACTTCTCCCTTGGTTCGATCCTGTACGGGTTCTTCTATGGCTGTTTATTTGCCCTTATAAGGATTGCAACAGGCAATATGATATACTCCATGGCTATGCACCTGGTATTTAATGCGGTTAATGTAGTGGTTGCCTATATGGGAACATTCCTGATACCGGGATGGATAGTTGCTCTGCTTCTTGTGGTGGGTCTTGCCGGATTCATCACCCTATGTATCCTGTTCTTTCGGAAACATCCGGTGGAGCTTACAGGAAGCGGGTATAAGAGGCATGAGCTTGTGACAAAGGAAGGTTATATGACTATGGCGGTTTGTATAGCGGTTACAAGTATGCTTTTGATGATGTAAGAGAAAGGGAGAATGAATGATTGCACCTCATGGCTGCTTCGGTGGCTGTGGGGTGCTTTTTATTGTAAGCCAAGGGGTAAATATAAATAAATGTACTTATCTTGAGAAAATAGAATATGCATGATAAAATAGTTATGTTAAAAAAATGTGAGAAAAAACACGAATGAAAATATGTTATGACAAATTTAATAACTTGCGACAAATTACAGAAAAAAGAATACTTTAATATGCTTTACTGTGATATTGGGGACTTGTATAAAGTAATTATAAGGTTAACGGTAGGGAGGTAATAATAAGACATGGGTGGGACAAATAAATGAAACATTATAGACAGATAATTATAAATGTGGAAGTGGATGATGATTTACCCGAGGAAAAAATTGATTCCCTTGTAACTAAAGTATATGAGACAATTGAAGAAAATACCGATGAGAATGAAATTAAGATTGATCATGTGCGGGTGAATTAACTGGTAAGAATGATGAATGAGGTGTATGTATATGGAGCAATCTGTAAACATTCCCTGTCAGGTATGTGCAGTAACATCTACGAAAGGGGAAATCACTCCTTTATGGTGCAGATATCAGGATGAGCAGGGGGAAATACATAAACTGGTAATAGATGAGGCAAAGCCTACTGGTCCGGCACAAGTTGTGTACAATATGTTCTTTGAATGTACTGCTGAGGTGGATGGCTGCAAGAAAGTGTTTGTTCTTGCAATGGATAGCAGCACACGTAAGTGGTCGATTATTAGGATTTTATTATAATTTATTTTGGGAGGATTTATTATGAGGAGAGACAAGGAAGAAATTTTAAATGTGATGAATGAGAGACTGACTATGCTTATGAAAATGCACAATTTGGATGTCGATTCTTTTGCAAAGAAATGTGGGATTGAGCCAGAGGACTTTAAAGCTTACATGGATGGGACAAAGGAAATGATGATACCAGAGCTTGTGAAGATATCAAAGGCAATGGATGTTTCAGCTGACTATATTATGGGATATTATAAATATCCGTTCCCTGTTGCAAAGACGGAAAAACAGCTTGTTTTAGGCAGGACATTGAAGCATTTGAAGAGAATGCAGGTGTAAGTCTTCCAGACGACTACAAGGAATTTCTGCTGAAAAACAATGGCGGTTATCCTGTTAAGCTCACTTTTACACCGGATTTTTCTGAAGCAGATCCTATAACCTGCGAGACACATCGTCAGAGTACGGATGTGGAGTATTTCTTCCCATTGAATGAGATTGCATTTGAATACGAGGATATGTTGGATGATGAGTATATTCCTTCTAAGTATATTCCCATTTCTCGTACCTCTTTCGGAAATCTTATTCTTATATGCACAGAAACAAACGGTGTTTATTTTGCAAATCATGATCTTTTTGACACGGTAAATGAACACTTTACAATCTCTAAGATTGCGGATTCATTTTCCTTGTTTATGGATATGTTGTACCCTGCTGATTTAAAGTCTGGAAAATAAGAAACTGTCTCATTTAAGCTGTAAATTTTGCAGCAGAAAAGGAGGATTGAAAAATGACACAGAAAGAAAAACTATTTTATTACTTGGACAGGATAAATAATAGCACCGAGCTTAAGGATGAAATATATTGGAAATGTGGATTGGAAATATGGAAACCTAACGAATTACAGGATGACTTGGAATCTCTAATGGAGGGTGGCTGTAAACAGAATTATGAACTTATTCCATTTGCCAGTGATGGTGATGGTGGAGTATGTGTATTGGTGGATAATCAATATGTTGCCATGATTGATTCGGAAGGTGGAGCCGGATATATCGCAGCTTCGGTAGATGATTTTATAAATATACTATTATGGTACAAATATATTCCAATCACGAAAAAAGTATTTGATGGTTTTGAGGAGTTTATAGAAGATTACCAGAGAGATGAATACGGTTCGAATACATCGGAGCTTATAAATGATTTTTTACAATCTGAGCATCTTGATTTGGATAACAGAATGGTATATGAAAAATTCCTAAAAGGAGTCTCATTGACTCCTGCATTCATCATAGAACCGATGGATGAAGAATATGAGATTTCAGAGAATTTGTTCAGATTCGATGAAGCAGAATTTAATGAAAAGATAAGATGTACAGGCTTTGCGGCTAATGAAGGAGATGTTGATATGGTTTTTGAAGATGCGTTCACTGATTTACAGTCAGAATTTGTATCTCTATGTATGGAGTATACAAACGGAAATGTTGATAAAATATATATCTACATTTACCAAGATACATCACAGAAAATGTTTAATGCCATTTTCGTGAAAGGAAACGATGTTATACCCGCGGGGAATTTTGCTGATGATGAAGCTTCTGACGAGTTTTTATCAATTGGAACAAAAGATATTAATAAGCTGGTTGAATTGTGTGATAGTTATCAACAAAAATGTCCCAATGAATATAAGCTGGAATTTGATGTTGCTACGCATAAATTCGATGCATCCTATCGTTATGACAACTATACCAAGAGTGGAATATCACCTGTGTCAGAGCTGATGAGCTGGTATGGAGAAATTAAAAAAATGGTTTAATAGGATTGGTGGTTTTGAGTATGGTTGCAAAGAAAGGGAAAAGAAAAATAGAATATGAAGGAAATATATTCTATTGGTTTGTGCGTGCTGATGATAATGGAAGATTAAGAATTCACATTTTGTCAGAAGATAAGAAGATAAATCTGGAATATCCACCGTTTGATTCGGAAGTACCTGTGACACCATCCTATATTAGAAGGCTATTGGATAATTATTTCATGAAAAGTATAAGGTGAGACTCATATACGAAGGGAGAATCTTATGAATTACAATATTATTTTTCCTACAGCGTTTGACAGTATCAATCCTGATAATGATAATATGGATGTGCTTGTTCAAACTGAGAATGGGAAGCAATATACATTTGTTGTTGCTACTCCGGATAATGTGGCGTATCTTATGAAAAAAGATAATGTGCCATTCCTTAAACCCGGATCGCCGTTTATTTTTGTTGAAAAACTTACAGAGGCTAATGTCCGCATGCTGGTGGAGGCATTAATGGAGGAAGATGCACAACTTATCCGTATGTATGGAGAGGATGTTTACTTGACGGATACAGAGAGAATGTTTTAATTCTATGTTTATAACATAGATGATAGTGGGTGGATTTAACATGGCGATATGGCAGTTTCAATGCAATATTGTATCAACAAGATTAAATTTTGATAGATTAAGTCGTGATGAAATGATTTCGTGGAAAGGTGTACCTCAACCACCGCATAATCTTAAGTTTCTTGAACCGGAAGATAGTTGGTCAAAAGATATTATCCAGTATGGAAAATCGGATGAAACGTGTATAGAGTTCATATACATTGATAACATATTAGATGAAATAAGCTGTCGATTGGATTTGCGAAGTCTTACGAAAAACAACTTAATTTCATTGATTGAATATGTACAAGAAATCGGTGCAATGTTTCTTGTGGGAGATAAGATTTACTCACCACGAATGGAAGAGATAATTGAGGTTATGAAAAAATCAAGAGCAAATCGGTTTTGCAAAAATCCAGTGGAGTACATTTTATCTCAAAATGAAAAATTAGAAATTTAGCAACACAATGCCGGGAGGAATCGATATGTATTTGAAACTGAATAATTATGAATATAAAATCACTGCTGCTAATGTAGGTTTTGAGATGTCAGAAGATAACAAATCATTAATCATGTTTCTGGATATAGACGGAAGCTATGAGGGTGAAGATTTGGATTATGAGCTTAGAACCATTAGATTGTATCATAATAATGGTTTTCATATCGGAGTAAAAGAACCAAATAAATTAATAGGAAAAAGCTTTGAATGGAATGAGGCTTATAATAACAAGGGCGAAGAGGCAGGAACTTTGTATGTGTTAGAGCACGAGGATGTCACATCAGGAAAAATTGATATTTTAGATGTTACGCAGGATTTGATTAAGGTAAAATGGTCCGGTCAGGCGAATGTGTTTTGGAATGAGGAATGTGGAGAAAACGTTTCTTTTGAAGCAGAAGTAGAAGCAAAAGTGCCATCTGTTCCAAAGGTAAAGGTGATAAATGGCTTTAAGAAGACAAAATTAAAAATAGATAAAAATACAGAAATCGAGCTGTTGAATTTTTCGGATATGGTAATGGAAGCAGAAAGGTGCAAGGAGTTATATCTGAAAAATGATTCGAATGCATGGTCTACTTTTGATAAAGCATTAAAGCTGAAGCTTACATATATGAAAAAGGAATATTACGGAGAGGCTGTATATCAGGGCTCGGGAACGAAATGTTATACGGTATTTGATGACCAGTGCCCTTTAAATGTGCAAATTACAAAGACTTCCATGTGGATTGAGAACGAGGAATATAAGTTTTATATTTTGGTAGAGGCTAAAAATTGAGTAATATGGTTGAACAAAAAATAGTAAGGATGTAAAAAAATGATTGTAGAATTTCATGGCATGAAGTGTCGCTGCAGCACATACCGAACAAATGGAGAAGATAAGAATATTTTAACGCTTTTGAATGCAAAGGATTGGGAGAAATCATTGCAATATGATTTTACGGAGCCGCAATACGGTTTGTGGTGTCATTTCTTGACGGAAGAGGAAATGATGCTGTGAAAAACAGTTCTGTCAGACCGACTTTTGAGTATAATGGACAGTATTATAGAGTGGATGAAGTTTGTTTTTCGGATAAACCATTTATTGTGATAGAGTATGGAACATATGATGAACTTATGAATAATGCTATGGAGGATGCAGAGCCTTTTCCGTATAACTTAACTGAGGAAGAGCTATTGAATGAGGTAAAATATTCGTTGGGAATAGAAGTATGTCCGGGAGAGTATTAAGAAAAATTTATTAGTCGGAATGAAGGGATAAAATTATGAATAGAATAAAAGATGATTTTAAGTCAAAGGAATACTATCAGAAAGAATTAGAAAATCTTGAAAAAAGAATTAATCGATATAAAGATAATCTTAACCAAGAGAATGCCTCAAGACTTCATATTGCAATAGGCTTAAAGCTATTATCTGTTATTTTGATTAAATATCAATTGGGGTATGAAATTGATGAGATAAAGCATGATGTTTTGGAATATATAGAAAATGATAAACAGAAGGTTCTGTACTGTGAAGGGAACCTAACATATGACGATGTGGCTAATTTACTCTCATTAGCATATTTGTTTGATGTTGATTCTGAGCAAGTGGATTTTATTAAAACAAAAATGGTTGAAGAAAAATACATAGATATTCGTCTGGATATTATCCGTAATTTATATTTTGAAGGAAAGTGTTATTCTTCCAAAGGTTTTTATTATAGGGATAAGGGGTATTTCGGAGATTTTAGTAAAGAAAATGGAGGGATTGTAGATGTTTACAATGCTCCTGATGCAGAAAGAACTGACTTGTTTTTAAGGCATTTGAACACTGTAAAGGACAAGCATCACAGAAAGCTTGTAAAGTATTATGAGTCATTAGCGGAAGACAGATATACATATACCGGTGCTACTGATATTGTGCTGACAGCAGTTGCAAAAGCGCTAGCGCTTGATATGTCTGCACTATGCGATTCGAAATATATCGCCTCCGATTTATTGTAAGGAACTACAGGTTGGGTATGTTGCAGTGTTGTGATTTATGGATTGGAGTGATTAAATGTTCGGAATAGAATTTGGTAATCTTGCCTTTAATTGCGAGGTTTCAGAACAGACTTTATGTATAGTAGTTGCAGGAAAAAATGAAACATCAAGCATTGATGAATTTATTCAAAAAGCTTTGGACTATCAGATAAAGAATGATTTTTCTTGTGATGCTGAAGAATATAAAAACTGTGTTTTTGTAGATGCTACAGACGATGTTGTAAAATGGCTACATGAAATTATTGAGGGAATGAATCGAAAAGTATCCTTTGAAATAGGAGAACCCATAAAAACCTTAACAGGTACTATAACAGATTTTGACAATGCTTGGGTTATAGAAACAAAGGAAATGTTTTATTATATATTTTGGTGTACAACGGCATAAATAGATTTGATTATTGTGGAGGAGCGACTATGGATATACATGAAATCTATCAGGAAGATAATAAATTTGAGGGTGAGGAGAGCATATATTACGTTCTTGTTGGAAAAGGTGACTCGTCCAGATGGGACAAGAGTCACAAGTATTATATTATTACACGTTCTGCTGTTGCAATCTATGATATAAACGCTGCCAGTATGGTGAAGAAGATAAAGGTTATGACATGGCCTATACCTAACGAGGAACATGATGCACAGGAGAAAAACAGCGGATATTTTAACAGATTTAAAGAGGGTGTCATTTATAAGGTGGCAGGAAGATTACAGTATAGTTACTTCGGAGAACTTGCATTTCTGTACATCAGAGAGGTTTTGGAAGAAAATGCATCCGGAACAAAGCTTGATAAAAATCAGGAAAAGTATCTGGCACCAATTGTCTTAGAGGATGAGGTGCTGGGGAAATTAGTGTTAGAAAAATCGGAAGGTCTGTTTGAAGGTAAGTATGATTTTGCAGGTAATGACATCACAATTTATATTGAGGTAGAGTGGGACAGTAAGGCAACTTGGAAAAAGCCTTTGACTGTTGCCAGAGATTTTGCAGAGCATATTGCTTCAAAGGATGAGGTGTTTAGATCGTATATTGCATCTGATGAGGATCTGTATGATGCTGCATTGGAGTGCGTGGAAGAATATGAAGATGAATGCGAAATTCATTTTTCTACACCGGAAGAATTTGCAGACGCATTAAAGGGTCGAATGAAATATATATTTGTGAATCAGAATGGCTCTTATACTGTAGGATACGATGATGGTTATGTATTTGGCGGACATGAGATTGATGTAGATGTGGATTCTAAGGGCAAAATGGTGTGTGCGGATATGAGATAGATAACAGCCTTGGCAATCTGTACAACAATCGGCTTTAGAAAATAACTTGCACAGGAAATTCGCAAAAGTATAGATTGCTTTTTTGAAGCACAGAAATGTCCAAATGGTATTGGAAAGCCGTTTATTTGTGTAAGAATTGGTGAGTTTTTTTGAACAGAATAATGATAGAAAGTAGTAAGTGAGATTATGAACACAATTAACAAGAGTATAAAAGATGCCCTGTTTAGAGCCTATAACACAAGAAACAGAAACAACAAAAATCAGAAACGTTTTGATGTGATATTTGGAACAATATTTTTTTTGTGTCTCATTTTGACTATAGCTGCATTTGGCTTGATGGGAGCGAACGTAAAAGCAGGAGTTATCATGCTCCTTGTAATTTTTTTATGCTTTGGAGCAGCTGTTACATATGCTTTGCTAAGGAAAAAACGTATTATGAAGCTGCTGTATTCGGTGCCTGTGGGAGCGGAAAATATAGAAAAGATAGATGTTAAACAGGTAGAGATTCTGAATCAACTGTACGAGGAATCTGCACTTACTATTGGAATGGAAGCTATTCCGGATGAAGAATTTTTCAATATTCTGTACAACTGGTTAATCGGCATGAATGCATTGCCGGAAGGCAAACTTAAACTGTATTACCTTACAGGAAAGCTGTGGAATCAGCGATTTGCCTGCAAAGTAAATGATGATACGCAGATTTTATGTATCGCTATGGGCGATCTGAATATCAATGCAGAAAATACGGAGCAGTTTTCGTATGAGCATATGGTGTTTGGAAGATATTTGGACGACATAGTTACAGGGGGTTAAATCTATCAATTTGAATATTCATTATTCAGCACCCGATTGGGTGTGGGATAAGTTGTAATAGGTATATTGGAGTGGAAAGGGAATTTAAGTATAGAATGAAATTCATAAAAAAGCATCCGTATTTATTTTGGCAATACATTGGTTTTTTCATATTGGCGGTTGATTGTCTGTATGTTTGGTTTAATTTGGAAAATGAGCAGGTAAGCTATGCATTTATTGTACTTTCGGCAATGCTTGCCTTTGCGATTATAACTCTGTCGCCTTTTGTAATTAAATGCAGGAAAAAAATGAAAGACCCTGCAGAGATAGAAGAATCCTATCGGTACAAATACATCGAAGAATGGTATATACATATATATGGCTCGGCAAAAGGTGTGGCTGTTATTATAACTATGATCGTTTTGTTTATTGGTGGTACGTGTGTCCTGACATACTTCGGTTTACCTTTTTTGGCATTTTTATTGTTTTATGTCGATGTCTGGATTTACTGTCTGTGGAAAAACCACGTAAAGCGCACATTTTACAAAGTACCAGATGGTGCAAAACGGTGTGAGCTTATTTATGTGAAGGATATAGCATTTCTTGATTTGCTCAATTCCCAGACTGCACTTTGCTACTTTTCAAAGCCAAGTGACGAGATGCTTGATTTTTTATATAACCGATTTTATAGTGAAACATTAAATCAGAAGCGCTTGCTTATGAATGAGCATCTGAAAATTTATGTGGTAAATGGCAGGGTTTTTAATGAAAAGTACGGCATTTCCAAATATGACTTACCGATGTCGGATGAAGAATGTCTGCTTTGTATTCTGCCTGACGAACTGAACCCTGAGGTTATGAGTAGCAAGGAAGTTGCATTAAGAGATTATGAGATTGGTGGGGGTCTGTTTTCTGAGTATGTAGAGAACTGTCCGGAGTTGATGTAGTTGTGAAGATGAAGAGGATACAAAAATGAATGATAATTCTTTGAAATTACCCAAATTTAAATATCATCCTAATGTTTACGATAAAGAAAAAGTTTTAGATGCAGTTCAGTTCGATAATAATGTATGCCAGTGTTGTGGCAACAAAACAGATGTGTATGTGTCAACTATGTACTGCAGTGGAGAAGTGGATTGTATTTGCATGGAATGTGTGGCAAATGGTAAGGCAGCAGAAAAGTATGATGGTGAATTTATCCAATACGCAGAGGAAATATCAGATGAGGAGAAAAGGACTGAATTGTTTAGGCGAACACCGGGATATTGTTCTTGGCAAGGCGAATATTGGTTGGCATGTTGCGATGACTATTGTGAGTATTTAGGTGATGTAGGATATGCGGAATTAAAAGAGATGAATTTAGTAAGTATTATTGAAGAATACAAAAAAGTAGAGGGAATGGACTTTGATAATGAAATGTTAGAAAAGGGCGGTTCCCTGGCTGGATATTTGTTCAGATGTATTCATTGTGGAAAATTTAGATTGAATGTTGATTGTGATTAAGGGAAGCAATGGAGTTAGGTAAGAATGACAAAAAAGGGTGCGTGACTATGCTTAGAATAAAAGATGAATTCCTAAAAGGGGTGTCATTGACTCCTGCATTCATCATAGAACCGACGGATGAAGAATATGAGAATTCAGAGAATTTGTTCGGATTCGATGAAGCAGAATTTTATGAAAAGATAAAATTTACAAGTTTTGAGGATAGAATATCTGTAATTGATGTGTTAAAATAAGGGAAAATGAAATTTCCTTTATTCAGGTTATTAAAGCTTGGAAATGGAATTAAGCAGGAGGAATGTTTTATGCCATACTTAATTGTAGCAGTTGTAGTAGTTATTTTTATTGCCGTAGTTTTTATAGTGGCAGGAAAAGACAGTAAAGAACGCATAGATATGGTTTCTAAATTAACAGAGGAGCAGAGAAATATTTTAATGTCAACAGAAGTGAATTTTGTTGAGAAAAATGCATGGGTACAAAAAGCAATGGTAGCGAAAATGAAGGATAAAGGAAATAAAATAGACATAAGGCTATTATGGTTTAACGAGGTACTGCAAAATAATGAATATAATAAAATTACAATTGCAGATGTAGCAATAACAAAATCAGAACAGGAAGAACACAACGTAAAGGAAGGCGATTTTGTAAAATTCTATTTTGCACCGGAAAAAAGTATAGGCAGGACAAAAATAATATGGGAGTAGGCTTTAATTTATACGAAAGTGAATGCTCCGCATTATTGGAATACAGAATATGATGACAAAGGGAACAGACTTTGTCTTACTTGGTAAGGGAAAGCTGAAATTCTAAATTTGCTGAAGGGGCAATTATGATTTTTGAAGATGCATTTACAGAAAAACAATCAGAAATAATATCAATGTTTTTAGAGGTTATAGGTGATAATGTAGATACAATATATGTTTTCATTCAATCGGATGAATGGTCAGCAATGGAAACATGTGCCTTCGGAGTAAAAGGCTCAATACTTGGTAATCTTGAAGCGGGTATATCGGATAAAGATATATTAGAGATATTTGATGTGATAGAGGATGAAATTATACCTGAACTTGAAGATATATGTAAAGAATACGATATGCCTATGCCTCAAGAATTTAGGTATGTATATAATGTTGCTTCCGGTGCATTTGATTCAAATTATAGATATGGGGAAGAATTGAGTGCACTTGAAGATTATAATTCAGGAATAGAAGCCCAGAAGTGGATAGATTCGTTTAAGGTATGATTAAATAAGCACGCATTTATTTGAGGTTGATAAATCGTGGGAAATTGAAAGATACAGAGAAATAAGGTGGTTTGTCTCTATAATTATTACTAAATATCCTCATGCTTTTTTCCTAAGTATGTGTCAATCTCTTTCTGGTAGTTTTGAAGCTCTTTGACTTCTCGCTCATTCTGTAGTTGTTGTTCACGGAGATTCAGCTGCTCCTGTTCGGCTTGCTCCAGCCGCTTTTGTAGTATTTTAATATTACTTGCTGTGACAGCGGATAGGTCAACATTTCGGCTTTCTAGTGCGAATTTCGCATCTTGGAAAGCGTTGAGTTCCTGATCGTGCTTTTGGTAGTATGCCTCCTTATCCTCGGCTTTATCTTCGTTTGTGGAGTAGATTTTCAGCTTCTTGTACATCACGCAGTCATTGATAAACTGTCGAAGTTCGGCAATCTCTTTTTGGTTTTTATCTATCGTAGCATCCAGATAATTTGTATTTGCACGGAGAGATTTAATATGTCCGGATATTTCTGTATAGCGTATGCCATACCGGTCATGTAGCTCCTTTTGTATCTGCTGCATACGTCTTGCATTTTGAACATTCTTCCATTTCTGTAATCCAATATTATCGTGCGATATGTCTCCGGATACATCCTGTATAGAGGAGATTTTTAGCCTGCTTTTATCCAGCTTTTTTGCTCCAGGTGTCATTGCATCATACGCAGCTTTCTTCTTTTCTTTCCGAGCTTCTGCTTTCTTTTTCTGTGATTCAAGGTAGGACTGTCGCCTTGCAATTCTCTTCTTTATGTTATCATCCGTGTAGAAAGATCCCAGTGAATATCCACGATGAAAACGTTCCTCATCCGGAAAACGATACTTGGTGACGATACCATATTTCTTAGATTTGCCTTGCTCAATTATGACATTCTCTGCTTTCATGCGTTGCAGGAAATCTTCAAACGAAAGAGATTCCATAATAATCCGATCCATCAATTTCCGAAGCTGTGTTTTCTTTGAGCCGGATGGATTCATCTTATCCTCAAACCATTCCCTGTAATTTTTTCCTTTCCCACGTTTCTTCTCAATCACGCTTAGCCCATATTCCCGGCACAGCCTGTCGTTGTTTTTCTGTATTGTGTGTAGTAGGGACAGGTTATCATCCAACTTTTTCCCAGTCATGCCACGTTCAGCAGAACACATAACAAAGTGATTATGAATATGTCTTTTATCAACGTGTGTAGCACAGACAAATGAGTATTTCCCTCCGAATGTCTGCTCCATGAATTTCATTCCAAGCTCGTGTGCCTGCTCCGGTGTTACCTCGTCCGTAGGTGCGAACGATTGTATAAAATGGTATGCTAACACGCAGTTGTTATTCTGATTTACTGTTTTGTTGGCCAGTGCCATTTTGAAGCAGAGTTCAATATTGGATTCCGAGCAGCCATCGTAGGACACAAGAAGCCGCTCATTTGTTTTATCCGGATTTCTCACATAGTTGATCGCTGCGTTTACATTAGCCTTTACTTTTATGATTTTTGTAATCGCCATCTATATCACCTGCCCAGTTTTCTTTCTCTTTGAATTTAATGATTTTGAACTTTTCTTCAGATGCCTTTTTTACGAATTCCTGAATCTCCGTCATTTGACTTTGAAGCATTTTCATCTGGTAGGGTGTGACGGAATATGTCTCGTTTACGACTGCGGCGATCTGGTTGATGTTGTTTCCAACACGAGAGATCTGCGTTGAAAAATCATATAATCCTGACATATCAAACCGGTAACAGTGACCGGAATGTATGTAGGCTCGTAACACTTGTGCTATGGAGGAGTATTTCAGAAAATCTCGTTGTTGGAGCAGCATTTGATATTCCTCTTCGGTGATTCTAAGATGGATCTCTTTTGTTTTTTCGTTCATTCTTATTTATGTCCTTTCACTGATTTTAGGGGTTTGGGGATATTCCCCAAGTTTCTTTTTGCTGTTTTTCGATTTTCCTCACTCGGGAGGAAATTGAAAAATGGCGGTTTTGTGGATATAAAACCAATGCTTGCTGTATTTAGTTATGCCGCTGGCGGCATAACAGGACATAAAAAAATCTGTTGCTACCAGCGGGCGTACTTATCCCGTGGATAACAACAGATATATATGTGGCTATTATAGTATCCCAGTTTACTGATTGCAAGACCTGATAACAGGTACTCCCATATCTGGGAACTGCCCAAATGAGGGAACTCCCATTAAAATATAGTGGTATATTGATACGATAGGGAGATGCCACATGGATTATGGGTCTATTCATTTTCGGATAGAAGAGCTTCTTGAAGAAAAAGGAATTAGCAAGAATCAAATATGTAAGGATCTGGACATAAAACGTTCCAATTTCAATAGATATTGCAAAGATGAAAATTCCAGATATGATCCGAATTTTATCTGTAAGCTATGTTATTACTTGGGTGTAGAACTGAATGAAATTATGGAATACAGGAGACCAGAATAAATATAATAGCACGAGAAACTTCTCATGAGTTCACGGATGATTCGGTGGGTTCATGAGTTTTTTTGTTGTGGTATATATCGTAAAGATATGGAGAAATTTTTACGAGGGGGATGCCTATGGGGTACGGTGTTAGTAAGAAGATGTTACCGCTGATTGTGTTGCGGGTACTGATGGAGAATGCAAATGAGAATCATATGCTTTCCATGAAACAGATGATGCATTATGTGAGGGAATATTATGAACCATATAATGAGGAAGGCTTGGCGAAACTTATCAGCGCAAATATCAAACAGCTTAATATGTTTTTTGAGGACACGCATTTTTCGTTGGATGGGGTAAACGAATTACACATTGAGGTAGTATCGGTTAGAAATGAAGAAGAATCGAGGGGGTACATTTACAAATATTATCTGAGTGGGAATCTGTTTTCGGATAATGACGTTCGGCTTCTGAGTGATAGCATTTTGTTTTCTCCGGGAATAGGAGAACAGGAAGCAACGACACTTCTTAGAAAAGTTCGGAAGTTATCGAGCAAGCATTTCGGTGATTGCTTTGAATATGTAAAGTACACGGATATGGTGAAGCGGACAGATAATGATCATCTTTTTTCTACGGTAGAGCTGATTGGCTGTGCATTGAAAAGCAGGAGGATGGTTACATTCCAATACAGAAGGAATGGTGTGCTCCGTGATAAGAAAACAACGGTATCTCCGTTTCATCTTGTGATATCGGCGGGACGCTATTACGTACTTTGTAACAAGATGGAAACAGAGACGATTTCACCTTACCGATTGGATAGGATGGAAAATGTAACCGTGGAGGATAAAATGCCGGCAAGAAAGCTGGAGACTTTGCGTGATGTACAGCAGCCATTTTATCTCCGGCAGTATATGGAAGAACATCCAAGGATGTCTTTTGACAAAACGATATCAGTTACTATGTTGGTATCACCAGAGATAATGGAAGCGGTCAAGACGGAATTTTGTGTGAAAGCTGCCTGGTGGATTCCTGAAAAAACAAAGTATCGTGTCCGTATCATTTCTACAAAAAATGCAATCTGTAACTGGGTCATCAACGTTACGGATCATATCATAATCGAGAGTTCCTCGGACAAATCCATATTTGATGTTTTATGCAATCGTGCCACAAGTATCATGAATGTGTATCGACTGCAAGCAGAAATGTGAAAAACCTGTTGCAACGGGAAATTGTCACGTAGTATTATAATGAGGATATTGGAAAATCTATGTTAAGGAGAGTAAGAAGATGGAAAACGAAAATATGGGAGAGGTAATGACAGAGGAGACACCTGTTATTGAAGAAAAACCAGATATTGAAATTGAACCATATGCAGAGAAATATGTCGAGTTTGATACATTCGCTGAATCAGATTTTAGAGTAGTTAAGGTAAAGAATTGTGAGGCAGTTCCTAAGAGCAAGAAGCTGCTTCGATTTACTCTCGATGACGGTTCGGGAAAAGAAAGGACAATCCTTTCCGGTGTACATGCTTTCTATGAGCCGGAGGAGCTTGTAGGAAAGACATTGCTTGCAATAGTGAATCTTCCGCCTCGCTCCATGATGGGAATTGATTCCTGTGGTATGCTGCTTTCAGCAATCCATAATGTTAAAGGAGAAGAAAAGCTTAATCTGATTATGTTGGATGATTCTATTCCAGCAGGAGCAAAATTATATTAAAGTTTTGATGTCACATGGCAAAATGCTGTGTGGCATTTTTTTATAAATAAGGAACGTGTAGGGCAATCACAGGTGTGTGGTTGCTTTTTTATTTTGTGACAGAAAAAACAAACTAATAATTATGGAAAATATCATTAAATTTCCAGAAAAATGGAAATTTATTTTTTTATCATTATTTATAGGTTGATAAAAGCAGATGTTGGACGTGTTCTTCGTCTTACTTAAATATAGACCAAAATATATTTTAGAAGAAATTTGTAGAAATCTGTAGAAAAAAAATTTTTTTCTAATTACTTTCCTGATGTGAAAGTAATTGCTGATATGCTGTTGTTATGTAAGAGGAGGTGAACTGGCAGGATGCATAAGATGGGACCAAATTCCATGAAACGGGAATTCCGTCGTCAAAAACTCTTGGAACATCTGATTTCTGTCAGGTTGACTTCGTACAAACGAATCCGTGATTTATTTGACGTAACGGACAAAACTATTCGTGATGATCTGGCGTATATACAAGATGTTATGGGTGTGATAATTGAAAGCAAACCAGGTGTTGGTGGTTATGTGAGGATATCGCAGGAATGGAGAAAACGAAAATGCCCTATGACACCAGTGCAGGAGCAAGCAATGTTGACTGTCTATAAAGCCGAAACGGATCCCGAGTTAAAGATGGTTCTGTTCAGTATAATGGTGGATTATTGTTCACCGTATATCTATGAAAATGAATTATAGCGATGTGTCGTTCTGGATAAGCATACACTGGATAACAACAGAATAATGTGTGTGTTTACCAGACCGATAGGTCATGCGCACTTTGATAACTGAATATGAGAACGTACAGGACATGCGGGATATGTGGAGCAACTTGGCAGATACGCCATGACTTATCTGTTCTGAACAGAATGAATGCGATGGAATACTGATTCGGGTATAGAAGCTAAGATAAAGAGCGAGTAATATTTGGCAAAAAGTGCAGCAGTTGCATGGGCGATGATACATATCTTTGATAATGATACTTCTGATATATTCAGTCTTTTATGACGGTGCAAGACCGATGTGGACAGTGTACTGAACTGTCACCTGTATGTTTTATTTTAATATCTGGCAATAAGAGTCTATCAGTTTATTGGTGGATTGTTATTGGCAGATATTTTTTTGCCATGGAGAAAATTAACAGCGGGAGGTGCATTACATGGGAGCCATAGTAGACAAGAATCAAATGGTACGATGCGAGTACAAGGATAGTATCTGTTGGGTGCCAAATCATATTTTCGCAAGAGTTGTGCTTGAGACAAAGATACCAGCAAAATTTGTCCGGTATAAGACAGGAGCAGATCTCTACGATATGAGTGAGAGGCAGTTTAGAGATCTTGCAAAGGAAGCAGATGCTATTTATAAGAAGAATCGCATGGTATTAGTTGATTTGAGAAAAATTGATGATTACCTTGAATATTTCCATGTTACGTAGGAAAACTGCAAAATTGTGTTGACTTATTAGGCGACAAAAAGTATAATAATGGTGAGGTTGTTAAGGAGGTGCAGATTTGAATAATTCTAAGATGGGACGACCAAAGGTTGACGAACCTCGTTCCGAACGAATCAATGTCCGATTTACGGAAGAAGAGATGAAGAAAATAAAAGTATGTGCTGAGAAAAACGATCTCACCGTGACACAATTAGTGCGAAAGGGTGCGCTGGATATGGCGGAATCCCTGGAGTAATTTTGCAGTGATACTTTCCTATTTAATATGGGTATTGAAAGGAAGGGTATTATGGCAAAGAAGGTACGTAAGGATGTCAAGGGCAGAGTTCTCCGGAATGGGGAAACCTATATTAAGGACAGAAAACTGTATTGCTTTAGTTATACAGATGCCTTTGGCAAAAGAGGTTGTTTCTATTCAAAGGATCTGGCAATGCTCAGAGAGAAAGAGGCAAAGTATGAACGTGACAAACTTGATGGAATGGACGTATATGCATTGTCGAAATCTACACTGAACTATGTGTTTGATCGCTATATAGAAACAAAAAAGGAACTGAGAAGCACCACATATACAAATTATGTATATATGTACAATCGTTTTGTTCGAGATGGTTTTGGTAAGAATCTCATAGCAAACATAAAGTATTCTGATGTGTTGAGATTTTATCAGGCGTTACTTGAGCATGAACTGAAAATGAACACGTTAGAAACAATTCATACTGTTCTTCATCCAACGTTTCAGATGGCTGTGCGGGACGATGTAATTCGTACCAATCCATCTGATGGAGTAATGACAGAATTGAAGAGGACTACGAAGAAAAACATAGGTGTTCGCCATGCATTGACACTGGAGCAGGAACGCAAGTTCCTTGATTTTGTCAGACAGGATGAGAATGCCTGTGCATGGAAGAACCTGTATGTAACGATGTTCGGTACAGGGTACAGAATCGGAGAAATCATTGGACTTCGTTGGGAGGATGTTGATTTTGAAAAGAGATTGATCAGTATCAATCACAATATTACCTATTATCCTCGGATTGAGAATTCATATAAGAATGAGTTCCGTGTGTCGTTGCCTAAGACAGATGCGGGTGTAAGAACGGTTCCGATGATTGATAAGGTATATGAAGCACTTCTTGCGGAAAAAGAATATCAGGATAATGGTGGCATGTTTTGTACATCGGAGATTGAAGGTATGAGCGGATTTATATTTTGTAACCGCTATGGAAACATTCATAATCCGGCAGCAATTAACCGGGCAATCAAGCGTCATGTTGCAGATTGTAATGCAAAGGAACTGGTTAGTGCAAAGAGAGAAAGGCGTGAACCAGTTATACTTCCACGTTTTAGCTGCCATATTGCAAGACATACATTCTGCTCACGACTTTGCGAGAATGACGTGAATGTAAAAATCATCCAGTCCATTATGGGACATAAGGATATTAAGACAACCTTGGATATCTATGCTGAGGTGTCAGATGCAAGAAAACAGGAGAGTTTGTTAAAATTAAATAACACGGGTATGCTTATATAATTGTCCAAATTATTTTAAGTATGATTTATTGGAAAGTATTATTTGATTTCTGGTACGACAAAGCGGGTTCTAGTACGACAAAAGTACAACAATAAAATGTATCTTGGTACCGTTGTATGCAGAGTGGAATGATAGTACATATCCTTAAATATCGAGAAATTGCATTGTATGCCGCTTGGTGCATGAGTGTTTAGCTCTTCCCGACTATGAAGAGTGAGGGTGGTTCAGATTCTGATTCAGTATCTGAGACAGCCGGTGACAACAACGGATTCTTCACACCAAACGAGAAGATCGATTTCTCCAAGGTAGATATAGAGCCACTTTTTGCTGATGAGGTTGATTTCGAGACATTTTCAAGATCAGACTTCAGAGCGGTAAAGGTTAAGGAATGTTCAGCAGTGCCAAAGAGCAAGAAGCTCCTTCAGTTCACACTGGATGACGGCACAGGCACAGACAGAACCATCCTCTCAGGAATCCATGCATTCTATGAGCCAGAGGAGTTAGTCGGCAAGACACTTATTGCAATAACAAACCTTCCACCTAGAAAGATGATGGGAATCGATTCATGCGGTATGCTTCTTTCAGCTATCCATGAGGAAGAGGGCGAGGAGAAGCTTCACCTTCTGATGGTTGACAACCATATTCCTGCAGGTGCGAAGCTCTATTAAGATGAGAAAACTGAGCCTTGCGGCGGTGTGCGCTTGCGAACACCGACATAAGGCGAAAAACACACGGAGACGTCAGTCGACGTGATGTAAAGATGTACCGTTTTACCAAATAGACGGGACATACTTCATTTGATAAAAATGAAAAACAGCGATTTACATCAAAATTACATCATTTGATGCAGAAATCGGTGTAAGTAAGAAAAAATTGCATGATTAGTACGATGAATGGGCAATTCCAATTGGAATTGCCCATTTTTGAAAAGAGGGAAAATATGAATATTAAGGTATATCTTGGTGCAAACGAAGGTAATAATCCCTCTGCAATTTCTTTACTTCCGTGATACAAAATCAAAACTTTTCTCCTTCATCCTATACTTCCTCGGTGTCACTCCATACTTCTGTTTAAACGCCTTGATAAAATGGCTGCAGTCACAAAATCCTGTCTCCTGGCTGATATAAGTTAGGTCAAAATCTGTGAATTGCAATAAGTCCTCCGCTTTTTGCAGTCTTACCGTGAGAATCATCTCCTTGCAGGTCTGTCCATAGTACTCCTTGAATATTGCGGCAAAATACGAATAACTCATATGAAATTTTTCTGCCAGCTCCGCCACCGAGAGATCTTCCTGGTAGTGCTGTGAAATGTACTCAGATACCTCTGTAAATTTTTCGCTTAATACAGTTTCCTTTTTCCTTTTTTTTATCTGAAAGCCTTCCTGCTTCCAGACACGAAGAATTTCTGCCATAAGAAGACAATAATTCGAATGCATAATAATGTCATAACCAAATTGCTTTTCTTCTAACGTCTTCACTGATCCCTGAATCAGCTGCTTCATTTTTTCCTGATTAAATTTCTCTTTCGAAAAATAAACCGATAGCTTCTGCTCCACTGC